>Ga0209166_10001132_pt1 | contig 23306 bp, 11 predicted proteins | sample Coa_R1_3_FD_187151 | JGI IMG/M metagenome (GOLD analysis project Ga0209166, IMG submission 187151) | Surface soil microbial communities from Centralia Pennsylvania, which are recovering from an underground coalmine fire - Coalmine... | ecosystem: Environmental > Terrestrial > Soil >... | reverse complement strand
AATTGACCCGTTCGGGCCAGAGGCAGCTGCAACGCGAAGCTCAGGACTGGCAGCAGGCGCAAGCGATTCTGGCGAAATTCCTGTCGACAGAGCCATCCACATGAGACATGTCTGCAAAACGGCAATCGGCCAGGCTCGCCTTGCGAGAAGGAAGGACCAAGGGTTATGAGTTTCGCAAAATCGTTTCGCGCCGGGGTGGGGCGCTTCCTCGGTCTTTTTCGTAAGCCGCGGCGCGACGCAGAATTTGCGGCGGAGCTGGAGAGCCACGTGCAGATGCACGTCGAAGACAATCTCCGCGCGGGGATGACGCCGGAGGCTGCCCGGCGAGACGCGCTACTCAAACTTGGCGGCGTCGAACAAACGAAAGAAACCTACCGCGACCGGCGCGGGATGCCGGTTCTAGAGGCGCTCCTTCAGAATTTGCGTTTTGGCGTGCGCATGCTGCTCAAGAGCCCCGGTTCAACGGGCGCAGTGGTCATTGCGCTGGCGCTGGGCATTGGCGCCAGCACGGCAATGTTCACCGTGGTGCGGTCGGTTCTTCTAAGACCGCTTCCATTTGAGGACCCGGAGCGGCTGATACGGCTGTATGAACGCACCCTTGACGATAAGTTCCCCTACAACAATGTCGCTGCCGGGATATTCGCGACTTGGAAAAGCCAGAACCACAGCTTCTCTGACTTAGCGATCTATTCCCGCTTCACCGAATACAACCTGTCCGGCACATCCGGACAACTCCCGGAAAAAGTACGGGCTTCGGAGTGCTCCTGGAATTTATTTCCAACGCTTGGGGTGGAACCGGCACTGGGACGAGGCTTCCATGCGGAGGATGATTCGCCTTCTGCGAATGGAACCGTGATCTTGAGTTGGGCATTGTGGAAAAGGCGCTTCGGGGGCGACTCGTCCATCTTGAATCAAACGATTCGTCTCGACGCAAAGAGCTACACGGTGATCGGCATTATGCCGGCTTGGTTTACGTTTCCCGCAGAGCGTGTGCAACTGTGGACTCCCGTTTACCATGAGGAATCTGTCAAGGACATGGAAGTTCTGGATAATCACGAATTCGCGGCCGTCGGACGCCTGAAGGCGGGAGTAAACGAAGCGCAGGCAACGGCAGAGCTTTCCCTAATGGTTCGGCAAATACATGACCAGCATTTGGACAATCCATTCGTCAGCAAAGGGGCAAACAGCAAGCCTCTGCTCGAGGGGCAAGTTGGGGACATCAAGACGTCCTTGTACGTACTGCTTGCAGCCACGCTTTGTGTGCTCTTGATCGCATGCTTGAACGTAGCGAGTCTTCTCGTGGCGCGCAGCACGGCCCGGCGAAAGGAACTGGCGATTCGCACGGCTTTGGGCGGCAGCCGGTGGCGCCTGCTGGGTGAGCATTTAACGGAGAGTTTCCTATTATCAGCGGCGGGAGGCGTCGTTGGGCTCTGGATGGCGTATGGCTCGCTTCGATGGTTTGTTTCGACGCGCCCGGACATTGGCCGCGTCGAGAGCATTCACATGGACCCTTTGGTTGGAATTTTTGTAATCGGGCTGATTTTGCTCTGCGCCTTGGTGGCCGGGGGCACTTCTTCCGCGTCCATTGATGGTACTCAAGTTCTATCCGCCCTCCAGGAGTCGTCGCGTTCGCACAGCGCTGGGCTGGGACGAGTTCGGCTTCGCAAATGGCTGCTTTCCTTGGAAGTAGGACTCACCGTAATGCTACTCATCGGAGCGGGCTTGCTGTTGAAGAGTTATAGACAACTTCGCTCTTCCAGTCTAGGCTGCGCCACAAATAACGTACTTACGATGCGCTTTAGTCTCCCTGAAACCAAATATCCCCAACCAGTTCAGCGGGCGAGCTTTTTTGAGAACTTGCTTGAGCAGGTTCGAGCTGTTCCTGGTATTCGCGCTGCAGGACTTGTTAGAGCCGTCCCTGGGGCGGGCTATGAGGGAGACGGTGGTTTCGCGATCGCGGAGCATCCGCCATTAGCACAGGGTCAAAGCCAACTTGCAATGGTGCGTTGGGCGGATCCAGGTTATTTCGCGGCTTTAGGAATTCCGCTTCTTCGTGGGCAAACCTTCGACGCAGCTGCGCGGCTGGACGGTCCGCTGGAAGTCATCATCACGGATCTTTTTGCGCGACAATACTTCCCCGGCGAAGATCCGATCGGCAAACATTTGCTGACGCTCGGCCGTCGTTCTTTCCAAATCGTCGGTATCGTTGGGGATACGCGTTTTGAAATCGCTGAAGCTCCGCAGCCGATGATGTACTTCCCAATTTATTCATCCATCGACAACGGCAACGTTCCAAACAACGCAGCGCTGGCGGTTCGGTCCAGTCGCGATGTGACCTCGTTTGCGTTGCCCATCCAGAAAATCGTTCAGCAACTCGACCCGGAGTTGCCGGTTTCCGATGTCCTGACGATGGATCAAGTCGTTGGCAAATCCACCGTGGATGCGAGCTTCGATGCCGCGCTTCTTCTTGTATTTGCGGTGCTGTCGTTGTTGCTTGCTTCTATTGGTCTATTCGGCGTGCTTTCTTATATTGTGGGGCAACGAACACCCGAAATTGGCATTCGCCTGGCGCTTGGGGCGCAAAGAGGCGAACTTCTGCGACTCACACTGGTAGATGGGCTCAAGCCCGCGGCTGGCGGACTCCTACTTGGATTGGCCAGCGCAATGGCCACCGCGAGAATGATTCGCAGCCTGCTTTATGGTGTGCAGCCTCTGGACGCGGCCGTTTTTGTTGCCGTCGCGGTGCTCCTGCTGGTTGTGTCTGGCGTGGCATGCCTGCTGCCCGCCTGGCGGGCCTCGCGCGTGGACCCCATTACCGCTCTGCGGTATGAGTGAGTAGCTCGTGGCAAGGAAGCACTGAGTCGAGAAGGAAGAAACAAGCCGGAGGCATCTCATGAGATGGATGCGTGGATGGCTGTGGAGATTGGCCGGACTCTTTCGGAAGCCACATTCCGATGCTGAATTCGCCGCAGAGTTGGAGAGCCATCTGCAACTGCACATGGAGGACAATCTTCGCGCAGGAATGTCTCCGGACGCTGCGCGCCGCGACGCATTGATGAAGCTCGGCGGGCTCGAACAAACCAAAGAAAACTACCGCGACCGGCGTGGCCTACCCTTCATCGAAACTCTCCTTCAAGATCTCCGGTTTAGCCTCCGCACATTACGCAAATCCCCCGGCTTTACGGCCGTGGCGGTGCTTACTCTTGCCTTGGGCATTGGCGCCAACACGGCGATATTCACGGTTGTCTATGGAGTTTTGTTTCGCCCATTGCCGTTTCCTGAACCTGGCCGCATCGTAGAACTTGTGGAGGTGGACCAGGGTCAATCGGGCGAGATGGACCTGACCGCAACGCAACTGGAGCGTCTGCGCGAATTTGGGCAAATCTTCGAGCATATTACCGGCTGGACTGACGTCGGCTACAACCTCGCGGTGGGGAGTGCGGCAGAACACATCCGCGGAACACCTGTATCCGCTGACTACTTTCAAGTTCTGGGCGTTCATCCAGCAATCGGCAGAGAGTTTCTTCCCGAAGAAGACCGAGGGGCAGGGCAACGCGTGGCCATTCTGAGTCACGCTCTTTGGAAACGCCGTTTCGGTGGCGAACTCTCCGCCATTGGGCAAAAAATCCTTCTCAGCGGGGAAGCTTACACCCTGATCGGAGTGATGCCGGCGGATTTCGATCCACGCAGCTATTCGGACATAAACCCCGGGGTTGCCGTAGATATTTGGGTTCCGTTGGCTCTGGTAGCGAAAACCGCGGGTAGCGGAGAGAACATTCAGGTCCTTGCTCGACTCAAGCCGAATGCAGACCAGGCGCAGCTTGAGACGCACATGAACCTCGTCACCGAGCAATTTCGCAAGGAATTCCCGGGAGACATAGGGCCGAAGACGCACATGAGCTTCTTGCCTTATCAACTCATGTTGGCTGCGGACTTGCGGCCGTTTCTTCTTTTACTGCTAGGTGCGATCGGCTTTGTCTTGCTAATCGCTTGCGCAAACGTGGCCAGTTTGCTGATTGCGCGGGGCGGCTCACGAACCAAGGAGATCGCTGCGCGTTTGGCACTGGGCGCCACGCGTGGACGGCTCGCCCGCCAATTACTGACAGAAAGCCTAATCATTGCTCTGGCGGGCGGAGCTCTCGGTTTGGCCCTGGCAAGCGCCGGTCTTGGGTCGCTGCTCGCCATAGCACCTTTTGGCCTGCCCCGGCTCAACGATATTCATCTGGACAGCTGGGTGTTTGCTTTCACGTTCTTGATTTCCGGCTTGACTGGTTGCCTCTCCGGACTGGCGCCCGCAATTTGTGCGACAAACGTGGATCTCAACGAGATGCTGAAAGCTGCCGAGGGCAGAGCGACCACCGGGGCGGGCCGCGCGAAGCTTCGCCAAGGCCTCGTGATCGGTGAATTCGCATTGTCGCTCGTCTTGCTGACAGGGGCCGGCTTAATGATAGCGACGTTCATCAAATTGATCAGGACGGACCCCGGGTTTAATCCTCGCGGCGTGCTCACTATGCAGTTCTGGTTGAACGGATCGAAGTATCATTCAACGCTGGAGGTCACGGGTTTCTATCGGGCTGTGAAGGAGCGGATCGCATCCCTTCCTGGTGTCGAATCGGTCGGCTTTGTGGTAGCGGGGTTGCCGCTTGAACGTGGAGGGCACGGCGGTGTAAGAATCGCTGGCCCAAACCAGTCGGAATGGCAGCCCTGCGATTATCGCGAGGCTTCCCCGGACTATTTTCGCGCTATGGGCATTGCTCTGCGCGCGGGCCGGGGCATTTTGGAATCAGATACGGAAAACTCCAACTACATTGCCGTGGTTAACGAAGCGTTTGCGCAAAAGTATTTTGCCGGGCGTAGTCCTCTCGGTGAAAACATTTTTTTGAGCGGAAAAGCCCGTGAAGTTGTGGGCGTGATTGCAGACGCAAAGTCAAGCCTTGACCGGGCCGCGCTTCCAACCGCGTTCATTCCAGCGGCGCAGGCCTCGTATGAAGGTTCGAAAGCCTGGGAAGATTGGTTTCCCAGAGCCATCGTCGTACGTTCGAGTGTTCCCCCGCTCAGTGTCAGCCATGCAGTGAAGCAAGCCGTCGAGACTGTGGATCCGCTGGTTCCCACGGGAGCAATTCGCTCGATGGACCAAATCATGTCGCGCTCGCTCGCTCTGCGCAGCTTCCTCATGCAGCTGCTGGGCATCTTTGGTGGCCTGGCCCTGGTACTCGCGAGCGTGGGGCTCTATGGAGTCATTTCCTTTGTAGCGGCGCGGCGGACCCGTGAAATCGGGGTCAGAATTGCCCTCGGCGCGCGCCCCGGCGACGTTTTGCGGCTGATCGTTGCCGAAGGATTGAAACTGGTTTTCGGCGGCATGCTGATCGGCATTGGCGCGGCGCTGGTCCTTACGCGATTGCTTGAAGGCATGGTGTATGCCGTGAGCTTGCGCGACCCGCTTGTTTTCGTGTTCGTCTCTCTTTTGATGATCGTGGTGTCACTGTTGGCCTGTTACGTGCCCGCCCGCCGCGCGACCCGCGTCGATCCCGTAATGGCCCTGCGCTACGAGTAAAGCGCCGCCCCTTACAGAACAAATTTATTGTGTAAAAAGCACGAAACAAACCTGCAACTTCGTTCGTCTATACTCCTGTGGCGTTCCCACACAAAAACTGCTACCTTGCTGTGGTCGTAACACAGGAGGGGTAATGTCCGAGTCGAAGCTCGATTTGCTGCAGGGCACTTTGGACCTGATGGTCCTGCAGACTCTTGCCGCGATGGGCACTCTTCACGGCTACGGCATCGCCCGCCGCATCGAGCAGGTCAGCGGCAATGAGGTCTTGCTGAACCAGGGCACGATTTATGCCTCGCTCGTTCGCTTGCAGCAGCGCGGATGGATTTCGGCCGAGTGGGGTACTTCCACGAACAACCGCAAAGCGAAGTTTTATTCCATCACCAAGCGCGGCCGTAAACAGCTTTCCCAAGACGCCGCCTACTGGCAGCGGCTTTCAGAAGTCATGGGCCGCGTGCTGGCCCTGCCCGAAGGGAGCGGTGACAAATGAGCAGCCGCCTTCTACGATTGATTCGTCGCTTGCGTTCTTTCTTTCGGGTGACTGAACAAGATCGCGATCTCGATGCGGAGATGTCTGCTCACCTGGAACTCGCCATCGAAGAAAATCTCCAGCGAGGCCTCTCTCAAGACGAAGCGCGCCGCCAGGCCCTCATTCACTTTGGTGGCTCCCAACAAGCCAAAGAAAACCATCGCGAAGCGCGCAGTCTGCCACTGCTGGAAACCCTGCTGCAGGACTTTCGCTTCGCATTGCGAATGTTGCGCCGCAGTCCGGGCTTCGCTCTCCTGGCGATTTTTTGTTTGACCCTCGGTATCGGCGCGAATGCCGCGGTTTTCAGCTGGATGGAAGGACTTCTTTTTCGCCCCTACCCGATGGTGGCGAATCAGGAGAGGCTGGTTGCTCTGACGGGAAGCACGAAGGCCGACCGAACGGGACTTTCCTGGCCCGATTTCCTCGATCTTCAAAGAAACTGCAAACTGTTTGACGCGTTCTTTGTCAGCAAGATTACGGGGACCACGCTCAGTATTGGCGACCGCGCGCAAGTTGTGACGGGGAGTATCGTCTCCGCGAACTATTTCAACACTTTGGGAATTCATCCAATTCTTGGGCGCGCATTTGATCCCGAAGAAGATGTGGGGCGCAGCGCACATCCAGTGACGGTCATCAGTTATCAGTTATGGAAAGAGCGTTTCGGGGGCGACCCGCAAATCATCGGCAAGACGCAGCGCATGGATGGCGTGATTCACACCATTATCGGTGTGGCCCCTGAGGGCTTTTACGGGACGTTCGTCGGCTGGGCCATGAAATTTTGGGTACCGGCTTCGATGGAAGATACGTTCGAGGCCGGCGGTTACAAACTCGAAGACCGTGGCGAACGCTGGATCGAATCTTACGGCCGCCTGAAAGCCGGCGTCACCCTCGAACAAGCGCAGCAGGAAGTTTCCGCCGTGGCGAAGCGCTTGGATGCGGATTACCCGGCAACCAACCGCGGTCACGGTATCCAATTGTGGCCTCTGTGGCAAACACCGTTCAATAACGCGGGGAACCTGCTCCCGACGCTCGAAACCATGCTGGTTGTCGTGGTTTTTGTACTTTTGATTGCTTGCGCCAATGTCGGCAACCTTCTGTTGGTTCGGTCTTTCGCGCGAAGGCATGAAATCACCGTTCGCGTCGCGGTGGGCGCGGGGCGGAAACGCCTGCTGCAGCAACTTCTCATCGAAGGTTTGGTGCTTTCAGCGATTGGCGCCATTGGCGGGCTCCTGATCGCGCGGTGGTGCAGTCATTTGCTTGTATTGCTTCTACCGGTGAGGAACGGGAACGCCATGCACTTGCCCGGCGAAATGGACTGGCGCGTGATGGCGCTGAGTATCGCGGTTTGCTTGCTTGCCACGCTGCTGTTCGCTCTGGTTCCTGCCATTCAAACCAGCAAGATCGATCTGGCGGGCACGCTGCGCTCGGAAATGGCTGGCGTTGCCCGAGGCCGCGGAAAATCGTGGGTTCGCTCCACCTTGGTTGTGGTGCAGGTGTCTCTGTGCTTCATTTTGCTTGTGGGAGCCGGCCTGCTCCTGGAGAGTCTGCAAAAAATTCGCTCGGACAGCCCGGGCTTTTCCACCGATGGCGTGTTGGTCACCGCGGTGAATTTGGTTGCGTCGGGATACGATGCCGAGCACGCAAAGAGCTTCCAAGAGGAACTCATTGACCGTATACAAGCCCTCCCGGGCGTGGAGTCGGTTGCCTTTGCGCGCCAAACGCCTCTAGGCTATGGCACTTTTTCGTCAGCCCCCATCGCGGTGGAGGGGTATCAACCAGCACCAGACGAGCAACCCTCCGCCGATTACAACCAGGTTGGCCCCGGCTATTTCGCCACCGTCGGGATTCCGCTGGTGTCCGGACGAGAATTCACCCGCTCTGACAACGAGACGGCTGCGCCTGTTGCCATCATTAACGAAACCTTGGCCGCGCGCTATTGGCCTGGCAAAAATCCTGTCGGCGAGCGGCTTCAAGCGAAGGGCAAGTGGATGCAAATCGTTGGCATCGCGAAAACTTCGAAGTATTACAGCATGCGGGAGCAGCCAAAGCCGTTTTTCTACGTTCCTCGGCGACAGGATTTTTCCATCAGCGGTGCCTTGACGATTCGGACCAGGCTGCGGCCTGAGATCTTTGCGGCCGCGATGTCTCGCGAACTGAAGGCTATGGACCAGAACCTGGCGCTTTATGAAGTGATCTCGCTTCAAGAGCAGGTGGATCGTTCCACTTCCGCGCAGAAGGTTGCGGTCACTTTGACCGGAACTCTCGGCGGGTTGGCTTTAGTGCTCGCGGCCATAGGACTCTACGGCGTCATGTCGTACACAGTGTCGCAGAGCACGCGCGAGTTGGGACTGCGAATGGCTCTCGGAGCAAACAGTAGTGGGCTCTTCCGGCTGGTGATTTCTCGCGGTCTCGTGCTGACGATTAGCGGCATTTTTCTGGGCGCAGCCCTCGCCGTGGGTCTGACGCGGCTGCTCGGGTATCTCCTTTACAAGGTGAGCCCCTACGACCTGCGTGCCTTTGGCTATGCATTCCTGGTCTTGACCTTGGTCTCGCTGATCGCATGTTTCTTGCCGGCTTGGAGAGCGACGCGCGTCGATCCGATCGTGGCTTTGCGTTACGAATGAATATGGCGATTTCCAGCAACTCATGGATTGCAGCGAAGGAAATGCACGCCCATGACTAGTCGGCTCAGACAATTGCTCCACCGTATGCGCTCCTTTTTCCGCCGCGCTCAACTCGACCGCGAGTTGGATGCAGAAGTATCTGCTCATCTCGAACTCGCCATCGAAGAGAATCTGCGGCGCGGCCTTTCTCCCATAGAGGCGCGCCGCCAAGCCTTGCTTCGTTTCGGCGGCTCAGAACAGGCGAGAGAGGAGCATCGCGAAGCCCGCAGCCTGCCTTTGCTTGAAACTCTGCTTCAAGACATTCGCTACTCGTTTCGCTTGCTTCGCAAATCGCCCGGGTTTACCGCCATTGCGGTTCTTACGCTCGCTTTCGGTATCGGCACAAACACCGCCATCTTCAGCATGGTGAATGCCCTGCTGCTGCATCCCTATCGCTTCCACAATCTGGATTCCCTCGTTCTGCTCTGGGAAAACCGCGGAATTGACGAGGGGCCGGATGCCCGCCGGATTTCACCGGGCGACGTAGCCGACCTTCGCAACAATTCACTGTTGTTTGAGGACGTCGCAACGTATCAATGCCCCGATTTCAATTTGTCTTCCGAGGGCAGGGTTGACGTGGCGCGCGGATGTCGCGTGTCCGCAAACTTCTTTGCGGTCCTTGGGGCGGTACCTGCGCAGGGCCGTCTTTTCTCTTCGGACGAGGAAACTCCCGGCTCCGATCAATCGGTCATCGTCAGCCACAGCCTCTTGCAGTCCAGGTTCGCCGGCGACCCTCAGCTTCTGGGCAAGACCATCCGCCTTAACGGGCGCAATTACACAGTTGAAGGAATCATGCCCCCGGATTTTGACTATCCGGCGCCCATGGAATTATGGGTGCCCTTGGCGCCTACTCCCGAGGAAAAATCCGATCGCGCAAAGACGTCTCTTGGGGCTATCGCTCGCCTCAAGCCTAGCGTCACCGTTGCGCAAACCTCTGCAGCGCTCAACACTTTCTCGCGCAGGCTTTCCGAACTTTACCCGAAAACCAATACAGGCCGCGCCCTGAATCTCTTGCAGCTTCGCAAGGAACTTTACATTTACACCCTGCCGCTTTTCCTGCTGCTTCAGGCCGCCGCTTTGTTTGTGCTGCTTTTGGCCTGCGCCAACCTGGCGAATCTTCTCTTCGCGCGGATGATCGCACGGCAAAGAGAGCTGGCGGTCCGCTCTGCACTGGGCGCAAACCGCACGCGGCTGGCTCGCTTGGTGATCTGCGAGATGTCGCTTCTTGCGCTTCTGGGAGGAGCCGTTGCAATCGCCGCGTCCTTCTCTAGCGTGCGCATTTTGCGCAACAGCATTTCGCCGGACTGGACTAAGTGGGTTCCCGGCTGGGATGGAATTCGACTGGACTCCACTGTTCTCTTTTCTACAATTCTCCTCTCGTTGCTCCTGGGACTTGCCTTTGGACTCGCGACCGCGCTCCATTTGCGCCACATCAACCTGAATACCGTGCTCAAGGAAACCGGGCGGAGCTCGGCCGGACCGGCGCGCGGGCGTTTGCGCAACGGCCTTGTCTCCGCGCAGGTCGCGCTCGCTTTGATCTTGCTGGTTTGCGCGGGGCTGACCATGCAAGGATTCAACCGGCTCGCGCAGGCTTACCAGGGATTTCAGCCGGACCAGGTTCTGAAATTCGAGGTCAGCCTGCCGAAGAGCGCCTATCCTGACAGCACGAGGAAAGTCAGTTTCTTCCAAGCCGCTTTACGCGGCGTGTCTTCCCTACCGGGAGTTTCTGGCGCCGCTCTGACTTCGAACCTTCCCGCCAGCAATGTCGACAACGAAAAAACTCTGTTCACCATCCAGGGTCGTCCGGCTCTTCAAGCCAGCGAAGCGCCTGCCGCCGATTTGCAAACCATCAGCGGAGATTACTTCTCGGTTCTCCAGATTCCGCTAATTGAAGGGCGATTCTTCACCGAAGCGGACAACGCCACCGCTGCTCGCGTCGCCATCATCAGCCGAACGATGGCCACCCGCTTCTGGCCGGCAAATGATCCTTTGGGACAACGGTTCAAGCTTGGCGCCGTGGATTCGGCTGAGCCTTGGATGACGGTCGTCGGCGTCGTGGGTGACGCACGGCAAAACTGGTGGAATCCCGCAACTTTCCCTGTTATCTATCAACCTTATCTTCAGTCCCCGCAAGGTTCGTTCCGGTTTGTCCTGCGCGCCGCTTCAAGCCCTGCAAGCAACACCTCCGCCGCGCGGGGCGCGATTTCTCAAATCGATCCGGAAATCCCCATCACCGAACTGAAAACCCTTGAAACCGAGGTGCAGGACTCCATCGCCATCGTTCACATCATGGGGGTGTTGATGGCCATCTTCGGATCCGTGGCGCTATTGCTTTCCTCTATCGGCGTTTACGGGATTTTGTCCGAAAACGTTGCACAGCGGACTCACGAGTTCGGCATTCGCTTTGCCTTGGGCGCCAATCCGAGGGACGTCCTTTGCCTGGTATTGCGTCACGCGCTAACCGTTTCGGGGATCGGCTTGGGAATTGGCTTGCCGATTGCGTTCGCTGTCAGCCGTGCCATGGCGGCTTTTGTCTTTGGCATCGTCTCGGTGAGCGTGCCGGTTTTGGCGTTGCTCGCGGGATTGCTGATTCTTGTTGCGCTCGTCGCGGCATATTTCCCGGCGCGCCGCGCGCTTCGCGTCGATCCGATGGCAGCGCTTCGCTACGAGTGACCAAGCGGACTGCCGGCGCCGCAGCATTAGAAGCGAAAGGAAGTCTCAACAATGATTGAAAGCTTTTTGCAATCGCTGCGGCGCCTGTTCTCTTACTTCCGCCGCGCTGAACTCGATCGGGAGCTGGATGCAGAAATGTCCTCTCATCTTGAACTCGCCATCGAGGAAAACCTCCGCAGCGGCCTCTCTCCCGACGAAGCGCGCCGGCAAGCCATACTTCGTTTCGGCGGCCCACAACAGGCCAAGGAGCAACACCGCGAAGCGCGTAGCCTTCCATTCCTCGAAACTCTGCTCCAGGACCTCCGCTTCGCCTTCCGCACGCTGCGGAAGTCTCCCGGCTTTGCCGCCGTTTCCGTTCTCACTCTCGCTCTCGGTGTCGGCGCAACCACGGCTATTTTTAGCGTGGTCTACGGAGTCCTCCTTCTGCCCCTTCCTTTTGCCGAGTCGAACCGCATCATGGCCATCTACGAGGTCAACAACCAGGGCACGTGGTCCCACCTTGCAGACCCGAACTTCGACGATTTTCGCGATCAAAATCACAGCTTCGAAGCAATGGCAAAGTACAACTCCAATATCGTTTCCGTTTCCGGCGCTTCACAGCCGACGCGCACAGAGGTTGCAGGTGTTACACCCGACTTTTTCAAAGTCTTCCGCATTCAGCCGATCTTCGGGCGAGACTTCAACGTAGACGACAACAAAAAAGGAGCCGCTCCCGTCGTTCTCGCCAGCTATGGATATTGGAAGCAGTATCTCGGCTCGCCGCAGGACCTCTCGCAGTCACATCTGAGAATTGGCAATGCTGTTTACTCGTTAATTGGCGTGCTCCCGGCCGGCTTTCAGTTCCCGCAGGACGTGGCTCTCTGGCTCCCAGCCGATCTTGACGGTGAAAACACCAGCAGAACTTCGCATAACTATCTTGCCGTCGGTCGCCTCCGCGATGGCGTGACGGCTCGGCAGGCCAATAGCGATGTCAGCACAATTGCGCGTCGAATTCACGCAACCTCAAGCGAGCAAGGCGATTATCTTCTCAAGGATGCGGCTGTGGTCCCGCTACAGGACTCTCTCACCAGTAAAGTCCGCACGCCGCTGCTCATTCTCCTCGGCGCGGTGGGATTCCTTCTCCTGGTTGCATGCGCCAACGTCGCCAACCTGCTGCTCGCGCAAGCCTCCGTCAGAGAACGTGAGCTAGCCGTTCGCAGTGCTCTCGGAGCAGCCCGTGGGCGCTTGATCCGTCAATTCCTCACCGAAGCGTTCCTGCTTTCACTCCTTGGTGGCGGCTTCGGCGTTCTCGGCGCCCTCTTGGGTATTGCAGGCCTGATTGATCTCGCGCCGGAAAATCTGCCGAGACTGGACAGCGTCTCCATCAGCGTGCCCGTTCTTCTTTTCGCTCTTTTGCTCACCACCGCGGTAACCGCCGGGCTCGGAGCGTTTACCGCCGTGTGCGCCACCTCCGGCGACCTGCGCGGAGGCCTGGAAGAAGGCGGACGCGGTCAAGCCGGCTCACAAAGCAGCCAGCGCGTCGGTCAGGCCATTGTAGCGGGACAGATTGCCATCACGTTGGTTCTCGTCATCGGCGCGGGCTTGCTCGGGCGCAGCCTGCTCAAAGTCCTCGAACTCAATCCCGGCTTCCGCGTGGACAAAATCATCACTATGGACGTTTCGCTTCCCTGGGCTGAGGATCCCAAAACAAAAGCAGCGCAAGGAGTTTTCTTCTCGAACCTCCTCGACCGCCTCAAGCAACTCCCCGGCGTGCGCAATGTGGGCGCAACGAGTGGCCTCCCGCTGGACGGCGGAGGCGGTCTTCCCGACGGTATGTTTCTCCTCATGACTCAGAATGAAATGCCCAAGAGCGTGGATGACTTCGCCCCGCTATTACAACAAAAGGAACGGCTCGGTACGGCCGATTTCGGTGTCGTCACCGACGGCTACTTCCAGGTTCTCCAGATACCCCTGATTCGCGGCCGTATTTTTGACCAGCACGATGGTCCCGATTCTCCTCACGTCGCCGTCATCAGCGAATCCCTTGCCCGCGAGCGCTGGCCCGGCCGGGATCCCATCGGTCATACCATCGAGTTCGGCAACATGGATGGCGACTTGCGCCTCCTCACCATCGTCGGCATCGTGGGCGATGTTCGTGATTACGGCGTCGATTTGCCGCCGCGGCCCACTGTTTATGTCGATTTGTTTCAGCGTCCACGCTCGGCAATCACCGTAACCATGCTTAGCGACGCGGACACTCAAATGGTCACATCGGCCGCGCACAGTATTCTTCATGACCTTAACCCGGACATTCCCACACGATTCCGCACTTTCCCTCAAATCTATTCCGCTGCGCTCGGTTCGCGCCGGTTTAACGTCATTCTCATCGGTTTCTTTGGGATTGCTGCGCTGCTGCTGGCGACGGCAGGCGTCTTTGGCGTGATGGCCTATTCCGTCAGCCGCCGCACGCGCGAGATTGGCGTCCGTGTGGCTCTCGGCGCCAGCTCTCGCGAAGTCCTCGGGATGATCCTGGGCCAGGGAATGCGCACGATATTTATCGGTGTCGCGATCGGCGTAGCAGGCGCGTTGGCGCTCACGCGCTCAGTGGAGTCGCTACTGTTTGGCGTGACACCCACCGATCCGCTGACTTTCGCGGCAGTGATTCTGCTTCTCACAGGAGCCGCCCTGCTGGCTTGCTACATTCCCGCGCGCCGCGCGACGAAGGTCGATCCCATGGTCGCTCTTCGCTATGAGTGAGCAAAACAAATGATTTTTTTGCTTCGCCAATTTTTTCACCGCGTGCGCTCCTTCTTCCATCGGGCAGAGGAGGAGCGCGAACTTGAAGCCGAAATTTCCTCTCACTTGCAATTCGCCATCGACGAGAATCTCCAGCGTGGTCTATCGCCCTCGGAAGCTCGCCGCCTGGCCCTCCTCCGCTTCGGCGGCCCTCAGCAAGCGAAAGAAGACCACCGCGAAGAACGCGGTCTGCCGCTCCTGGAAGTTCTTCTGAAAGACCTTCGCTTCGCCCTCCGCTTGTTCAGGAAAAACCCGGGATTTACTGCTGTCGCCGTGCTGACGCTGGCTTTAGGCATGGGCGCCACAACTACCATCTTCTCCGTGATGAACAGCGTCCTTCTGCGGCCCCTCCCCTACAAAAACAGCGGCCGCCTGTTGCGTGTTCAGGAAACCCACATTGTCGACTCCGGCGCAAATGTGACCTACGCGACGTTTCTCGATCTCCAGCGCGAAGCGAGAACGATCGAAAACGTTGCTGCCTACCGCGAATGGATTTTCAACGTCACTGGTGGATCCGAGCCCGCCCAGATTACGGGCGCTCTGGTCTCCGGCAACTTCTTCGCGGCCTTGGGCAGTTCGCCCACCCTCGGGAGAACGATTCTCCCCGAAGACGATCAGCTTGGTTCCGACAACCGCGTCGCGGTTCTGAGCTACGGCCTTTGGCAAAGCCGCTTTGGCTCCGACTCCAACATCTTGGGCCAAAAGCTGATGGTAAACGCTGAGCCTTTCACGGTCATTGGGGTGATGCCGCCGGGCTTCGATTTTCCCGGCCAGTCCGAAATGTGGTGCCCGCTAGTTCCCGGAGGCGACCTCCATAACAATCGGCGTGCACACTTGCTCACAGTGCTTGCCGATGTTGCTCACGCTCAATCAACTGGCACCGCGAACGGTGAACTGACAGCCCTCGCGAGGAGTATCGAAACACGGAACCCCGGCGTAGACGATCCCTCTTTGTCCCTCAATGCTGTCACCTTGCAGAGGAATCTGACTGCTCCGGTTCGCCCCGCACTTGTAATTTTGCTCTTTGCGGTCGGATTGTTGCTCGTCATCGCCTGCGCCAATGTAGCGAACCTCCTGCTCGCTCGCACCGCGGCGCGGAGTAAGGAGATTGCCGTTCGCCTTGCGCTCGGCGCCAACCGCACTCGTCTCGTCACGCTTTTGTTGACCGAAAGCATTCTCGTGTCCCTCCTCGGAGGCGCGTCGGGGCTTCTCCTGGCGCAGGGGGGACTCGTTTTCATTCGAACTCAAAGCAATCAGAACTTGCCGCGCTTCGCGGAAATTCATCTCGACTGGCGCGTTTTTGCATTTTCGTTTGGCGTCTCGATTCTATCGGGCTTGTTTTTTGGCCTCACGCCTGCTTTTGCCGGATCAAAACTCAACCTGAACGCGCCTCTCAAGGAAGGCCATCGGGAAACTGCGGGAGCAACGCGCCGCATCTCTAGCAACACTCTTACGGTGCTGCAGTTTGGTCTCGCCACGGTTTTGCTTATCGGCGCCGGCTTGCTGGGTGGCAGCCTGCTTCGAGTCCTGAGCGTGAATCCCGGATTCAACCCAGACCATCTCCTTACGCTTCAGGTTTTTCTCTCGCCGGTGAAATACCCGGAGCGAGATTCGAAATCGGCCATCACGCTCCATGAAATGCTGGAAAACATTCGCACTCTTCCCGGCGTGCGCTCCGCCGGACTGGTGAACGCCTTGCCGATCACCGGAGGCCCAGGCACCGAGTTCGTCATCGAGGGCCGGCCCACTCCTCGTCTCGGCGAGGAGCCGGGCGCAGACATTCGAGTGGCGGACCCTCAATATTTTTCCACCATGGGCATTCCTTTAGTCGCTGGGCGCGTTTTCACCGAGCACGACAGCGCCGCATCAGCCCGCGTGGTACTCATCAACCAAACTCTGGCTCGCAAGTTTTGGCCCAGCGAAAACCCCCTTGGCCAGCGCATCACCATGAAGGACTGGGGTCCGCCGCTCACGGGAGAAATCGTAGGCGTGGTCGGAGACGTCAAGACCAACGGGCTCGACGAGCAAGTGGGTCCAATGATCTATTGGTCTTATTATCAATTTGGTCTGGTTTTTAATTCCTTTGTCGTGCGCACGGAAAGTGACCCGCTTCTAATGGTTTCCGCGGTGAAGAGCCGTATCTGGTTGGTAGACAAGAATCAGCCGGTCTCGCAGATTCAGACCATGGACCAGGTTCTTTCTCAATCGCTTGCACGCCGCCGTCTTTACGTCGTTCTCCTTGGAATTTTTGCTTGCGTAGCCTTGCTGCTCGCTGCGTCGGGAATCTACGGCGTCGTTTCTTATTCGGTCACGCAGCGGACTCGCGAGATGGGCATCCGCGTTGCGCTCGGCGCGGAGCGCGTGGACATTCTGCGCATCATCGTGCTGCAAGCCGGGAAGCTCGCGCTCGCCGGCGAACTCGCAGGCATCCTGGTCGCCTTGGCCGTCACGCGCCTCATGACCAGCCTGCTTTTCGGCATAACCGCCGTGGACCCATTGACATTTGCCGGCGTGACTCTGCTTCTCAGCGCAGTCGCCCTCGCCGCGTGCTACATCCCCGCGCGCCGCGCCATGCGCGTCGACCCCATGATCGCACTCCGTTACGAGTAACTATGTCGTTGCCCTTCGAAGCAGCAAACAGAAAGGAGACCTGAAATGATCCGGCTTCGCCAATTACTTCACCGCATCCACTCTCTTTTTCTTCGCAATTCACTCGACCGCGACCTCGACGCCGAAATCTCCTCTCACTTACAATTCGCCATTGACGAAAATCTTCAACGCGGCCTCTCGCTCGCCGAGGCGCGCCGTCAAGCCCTGCTCCGCTTTGGCGGCCCGGAACAAGCCAAAGAGCATCACCGGGACGCTCGCGGCCTGCCATTCCTCGAAACGCTGTTCCAGGACCTCCGCTTCGCTTTTCGCATGCTCCGCAAATCTCCCGGCTTCACCGCCGTCGCCGTCTTAACTCTCGCTCTCGGCATCGGCGTCAACACCGCCATCTTCTCTGTCGTAAATAGCGTGTTGCTTCGTCCTCTCGCTTACCGTGAACCTCAGCAACTTTATCTCGTGCGCGAAATCGTTCCGCAGCTTGCGAAGTTTGCTCCTGAAATGGACGCCAACATCCCGGACTTCCGAATTTGGCAGAAACAAGTTCATTCCTTTGCGGACGTCGCCATCGCTGAAGCCGCCACTGCAGGCCTCACCGGCGCGGGCGAACCTGAAATGATCCGCGGGGTGCGCGCTTCCGCAAATATTCTTGAGGTGCTGGGCGCGAAGCCGGCGCTTGGCAGGACATTCTTCCCCGAAGAAGATGAACCCGGCCGCGGCCACGTTGTCATCCTCACCGATGCGTTCTGGCGCGCGCGCTTTCAAGCTGATCAGTCCGTGCTCGAAAAAACCATGGTACTTGACGGTGTCCCAAACCAAATCGTAGGTGTCCTTCCCGCTTCGTTTTGCTTCCCTTACGCTCTTGGAGGCACGAACCGCACCGCGCGGCTCGCCTTTTTCCAACCTTTGAACGGGCCGAAATCTTACGAGCAGGACTTGATCGGCGAGTTCGACTTCAACGCCATCGCGCGCCTCAAACCCGGCGTCACTCCCGAACAGGCGCTGGCGGAGTTGAACGTCGTCCAGGCTCAAATCGCCAGGCAGGCCAATGAAAAAGTGGACCTCCTGGCGGCGCTTCACCCGCTCGAAGCCGAAGTCGTCGGACCAGCCCGCCTCGGCTTGATCTTTCTTCTCGGCGCGGTTGGCGTGGTCCTATTAATCGTCTGCGCGAATCTCGCCGGCCTTCTTCTTACGCCCGTCCCCGGCCGCATGCGCGAGGCCGCCATTCGCGTGGCTCTGGGCGCAACACGCGCTCGGGTCATCAATCAAATGCTCACCGAAACTTTCTTGCTCAGCTTTTTCGGCGGAGCGTTCGGCGTGTGGATCGCGGTCTTTGCTGTGAAACGGTTTGTCCTCTTAGCCCCTGCAAGCATTCCGAGGCTCGACGAAGTCCAAACCGACACACGTGTCTTGTTATTTGCGTTGCTCACCTCGATTGCCACCGGCTGCCTTTTCGGTATTTTGCCTGCCATGCGCCTCACCCATTCCGGGCCGCTCGAAACCCTTAAGTCCGGCGGCTCCGCCACCACGGAAAGCCGCCACACTCGTCGTCTTCGCGAAGGCCTCGTGGGCTTCGAAGTGGCGCTCACCACACTTCTCCTGATTCTCGCGGGCCTCTTGACCGCCAGCCTCGGGCGGCTCCTTCGTCAGGAGTCCGGTTTCGCTGTTCAAAATGTCCTGGTTGCCAGCGTGGATCTCCCTCCGCAAAGCTATTCTCAAGCCGACGTTCGCCTGCGCTTCTACGATCGCGTTCTCGCTGGCATCCAATCGCTTCACAGCGTTCGCGTCACCGGCTGGGTCAGCATTCCGCCGCTTGGCGGCGAAGGGAGCGTCACTGGCATTCGCCTTCCCGACGAGCCGCAAACGCGCACCGAAACGCCGATAGCAAACTATCGGCCGGCTAGCCCCGATTATTTCTCCGCCATGGGGATCCCGCTCTTGCGCGGCAGGACTTTCACTCCGGCGGACGTGAATCGAAAAGTTGTTTTGGTTTCGCAAAGCGTCGCGGATCGCTTCTGGCCCGGGAAAGACCCCATTGGCAAAATCTGCGTCACGCAATGGGCTGGAGATGTGCCCGCGGAAGTCATCGGGGTAGTCGGCGATATTCGCACAGTGCGGCTGGACGCTCCGCCCTTGATGATGGTCTATGTGCCCTACTGGTTTAATTCCATCTCCGTTCCTTCGTCCGCATCGTTCATTCTGCGCACGGCCACCGACCCCGCTTCCTTCACCGGCGCGGTCCGCCAATTGGTCCACTCCATCGACGCGAACGTGCCCATCACCTCCTTGCAACCCATGACGCAAATCGTGTCGCAGTCAGTGGACGCGCGCCGCTTTCCCATGTTCCTGGCCATATCTTTTGCGTTGTTCTCTCTCGTGCTGGCGTCATTAGGCATCTTCGGCGTGGTCGCATATTCCATCGAACAACGCCGCCAGGAATTGGGCATTCGCATGGCTCTCGGCGCTGGGACAAAGAACTTGCTCCGCATGGTTCTTCGTCAAGGCATGGCTCCCGTTGCGGTTGGCCTCATCGTGGGAGTAGTCGCTGCCACACTTTCAGGCCAAGTGATTAGCAGCCTTCTCTTTGGGGTGAGCGGCCACGATCCTCTCACGCTCGGAATTGTTGCCCTTGTGGTCGCTATTGTATCGGCCGTGGCCTGCTACATCCCCGCCCGCCGCGCCATGCGCGTCGACCCCATCGTTGCCCTTCGCTACGAATGAGGAACACGTTGTGGGACGATTTCTTACGTTGCGCTGCGGCGCCGCCGGAATACAGCCAGCCCACTTTGCTAACGCGAACATAATCTCAAACGTGTCATCCCGACCGGAGCAGGTCGATTTTTTCTTTCCGCTTGGCCTTGCTAAGCGGTCGGCGCGCGTAGTCGATGTACTCTTCGGCATCGCGCGATTTTTGCGCGATGCATCTCTCTTCGATTTCAGAATCCAGTTCAGAACACAAATTCGTTTTCTGTAATTCGGTCGAACCTACGGTCCGGAAGCTCATCTGTTTCACAACAAACGCGCTTCCGTTTTGAAGGCACTGCTTTTACTTCGCGGCAACCAGCGCATCATCGTCATCACGTTCCGTGGTATCTCGATGTGTGAAGCCTAGCGGTGTCCTGTCGTAGCGCGAATCAGCATCAGCCTCCATCTTCAATGCGAATCAAAAGTGACGATTAAGCCGATCGCCAGCAATTGTTGCGTGGGAACTAGCGCGGTCACCCCTGGCGAGATTTGCGCTCCGCGGAAGAACCCGCCTCCCGCTCCGCCCGAATCGTCCACCCGGTATTCCAGACGCGCAATCGTGTTGGTCTTCCAATAAGGCACATGGTATTCCAAAGTGCTTGTGAAGGCTTTGATCGTCTGCTTCGATCCGGTCCAGCGGCCATCACGGTCCAAGGCGACTTCCGGCCGCAGCGTGCCACTCCAGCGCCCAACGATCACGCGATGAAACGGCAACTGCGCGGACATCCAAAGCGCGCGCGGTGTTCCCGGAGCGCTGACCTTCTCGGTTCCGATCTGAAATTCAAACGCCGTCGTAAATTGTTCCCTTTTCCACTCCGCAATGCTGTCCGAAAAGAATCGCCAGAACTCCAGAGCGGTTTCCGCTTGGTGCGGGCCGTACAGCACGGTCTCCTTGAAATTCAAGTGGTCGCTCGCGCTGTAACTGAGTTGGCCGCCAAGACTGGGAACGTTGTTCGGGTGCGCAAGATGAAAATAATCATTGATCACGAATCCTGTCACCGTGATTTTCTTTGTGAACGGGTATGCCGCATTGATTCCGAACATCAAGTACGGCGTGTAATCCGCTCCCCAGGGACGCGTGTACTCGAAGTTGTCTTTGGCGCAGAGCGAGTCGTAACCAATCAGGCTGCTGAAAAGCCCACCCTGCACCGTAAGACCCTTGCCTACGGACGTGAGGTATGAAACGTTGGCCGCGCCAAAATGGCGCAGCACATTCGCGCCGTACACGTTCGGGGCGGTCGCGGAAAACCCAAAATTTATGGAATCTTTGCCTCCCTGCGCCGAAAGTTCCATCCCCCAGCGCGAATGCTGCGAAGCTTCCTTCTTGACTCCGGCGCCCGCCATGTTCAGGTCCAACTCATCCACCTTGAAGGTCGTGCCGCGATCCCGAAATAAGTGGTTCGCCGGATGATTAAAGTCCAGCAAATATCCGGCATCCAGGAAGCCGTTGTATTTCCAGAGCGATTGGGTCGAGGCCGTTGCTGCTGATGATTGATCCGCGCTTTGCGGCTTTGTTTCCTGCGGAACATCCTTGGTCGCTTCTTTGTCATCGGCCAGAAGGCTGGGCGGATTCAGGCATATACAAAGCACAGATGCAAATGCACACAAGATTGTCTTTTCGAAAATAAGCTCGCGCATTTTCTCTCTTTGGATTGCTGCCTTGAGATGCTAGCTTGCGCGGCGTAAGGAAATCATAAGTGCGTTGTGAAGTTGTGGTTAGTGCTACCCACCGACGGTGCCAAGAACAAGACCGTGAAAAACCTCTACCCGAGCGGTTTGGCGCGTTGGGAGATTTCCAGCGCGGCTTTGCGTATTTCTTCGTGGATGAGGCCATTGGTGGCAAGAATGACGGGCGCGCCAAGCTGATAGGGTTTGCCCTCGAAGTCGCTGACTTTGCCGCCGGCTTCTTCAATGAGGAGCACGCCCGCGGCAACGTCCCACTTGTTGAGGCCAAATTCCCAGAAACCGTCGAAGCGGCCGGAAGCAACAGAGGAGAGATCGAGCGCCGCGGAACCGTCGCGGCGAACGCCATGGGAGCGCTGCGTGAATTCGCCGTAATACTGGAGATTCGGGCTGAGCTTGCGATTGCGCGTGGGAAAGCCGGTGCAGAGCAGGCTTGTGGAAAGCGTAGAAACTTTCGAGACTGCGATTCTTTTGCCGTTGAACGTGGCGCCTTCGCCGCGCGCGGCGGTATACAACTCGTTGTAGTAGGGATTGAAGACCACGGCGGCGAGCAGCGTGTCGCGCTGCGCCAGCGCGATGGAAACACAGAAACAGGGATAGTGATGCGCGAAATTCGTGGTGCCGTCGAGCGGATCGACGTGCCAGCGAAATTCGGAAGCGGTGTCCTGGCCGGTGCCCTCTTCCGCAGTGATGGCGTGGCCAGGAAACAGATCGTTGATGCGGGAGACAATGAATTGCTCGGAGCGCTTGTCGGCTTGCGTGACGATGTCCACTTCGTCGCCTTTGTAGCGAATGTCGAGCGGTCGGGAGAATTCTTCCATGAGAATTTTGCCTGCGTCTTGCGCGATCTCAACGGCAGCTTGGAGATTGTTTTTGGACATAGGAAAGATTTTAGAAGAGTTGGTAGCGGGGAGCACCGGAAAATGGAAAAGTGAAAATGGAAAATGGCCACCCTATACCACCCCGGGCAATTCGTATCGTTATCAAAAGACAGAAGTTACAAAATTTGATGGCTGTAAGTCGTTGAAAATAAAGAATGGGCAAATGGCCAAGCAAAATGATCTGAGAAGGGTAAGGCGAGAGCGAGTGAAAGAAATTCTTGAAAAGAACGGCGATGGGGCCCACCCACCCCCGGGCAACAATGCAAAATTGTGAAAGGAAAGGAGTTGCGGGAGGAGCATCCTGGAAGTTGCTGAAAATAAAGGTGCAAATTTGCAGTGGTGGTTGCAGAGGAGGTGTGTTGGCTGGACGCACGTGCAGGGGTGAGATTAAAAGAGCAGTGCGGGCGAGCATAGTAGAAGCGACGAAGCCTGAGTTCTTGGACGGCAGCTGCGTGCCTTCGGGTTGCTTGGCCTGAAAAGAAGCGCTTGACTCTGGACTATACTCCAGGGTGTACAGATTGGAGAGGAGCTGAGGCAATGCAAATTGGCGCGGTCGCAAAGAAGGTTGGGGTCAGCGTGGACGCGGTGCGGTTTTATGAACGCAATGGCTTGCTGCCTCGCCCTCCGAGGACGGAAGGAGGATTTCGGCGATATGCGGAGCGCGACGTAGAAACGCTCGCTTTTGTACGCCGGGTGCAGGGACTCGGCTTCAAACTCAGAGAGATTCGAGGGCTGCTGCGCCTGAGGGGAAATCGCTTGCAGCCTTGCGCGCCGGTGAAGCGACGATTGGAAGAAAAGCTGGCTGATGTAAGGGGAAAGGTTAGCGACCTTCACAAGCTGGAGCACGAGCTACGGCTGGCCCTACGCAATTGCAATCGGGAGCTGCACAAAAGGGACGCGCATTGCCCGATTCTGAGAGACCGAAACCTGCGGTCAACAGGGAGCTAAGCGTGAAAGTGGAAGTCTTGTATGTGTCCGAATGCCCGTCTCATCCGGCAGCGGTGAAGCTAGTAAAGGATGTTCTGTTGGCGGAAGGTGTCGCGGCGGACATCCATGAAGTGCTGGTGCGGAACGAAGGAATGGCCAGGGAGCTGAAGTTCGTTGGCTCTCCTACCATTCGAGTCAATGGCCGCGACGTTGCGGGGGAAACCGAGTTGACAAAGAATTTCGCGCTGAGTTGCCGGCTGTACCCGGGATCGAAG
>Ga0209166_10001131_pt1 | contig 23317 bp, 18 predicted proteins | sample Coa_R1_3_FD_187151 | JGI IMG/M metagenome (GOLD analysis project Ga0209166, IMG submission 187151) | Surface soil microbial communities from Centralia Pennsylvania, which are recovering from an underground coalmine fire - Coalmine... | ecosystem: Environmental > Terrestrial > Soil >... | reverse complement strand
CTGAAAGATAAATTTGCTTTGTTCGTCCAGGACTCGTTTGACCCGGTGACGTTTCTCAGCACTGGTTTCAACGCGGGGATTGACCAAGCTGGAAACGCGGACCCCAGTTATGGACAGGGGGCGGAGGGATACGGCAGGCGGTTTGGCGCTGAGTTCGCTGGTCAGGCGTCTTCCAGGTTTCTTAAGGACTTTGCGTATCCTTCGATATTTTCGGAGGACCCGCGCTACTACCGGCTGGGTTCCGGCCCTGCCGGGAGGCGCTTGCTCCACGCGGTGGCGCACGTGGTCTTCGCGCAACGCGACAACACCGGCCGCATGTTCAATTTTTCCGAATGGCTGGGAACGGCGAGCACGGTCGTGCTGAGCAACACCTATCACCCGGACAACCAGCGCGGTTTCTCTTCAGCGGCACAGCGGACGGGTTACAGCATGCTTCAGGATGTGGGTTTCGACGTGCTCCGCGAATTCTGGCCCGAGATTTCCCGCAAATGCAAACTGCCATTCCGCGGAGAACCCGACCTGGAGAGCCACGACACGAAGCCGGCCACCAAGTGAGCCATTGGGCTCTGCAAATAGTATCGAGAACCGAATGCCAGTGACTCCCCGAATCGAACAGGAGGAATCACGGCGCGCGCGCCGTCACCCATGGCAAGCCTTCATTTTTCAGTTGCGATTTTCCCGTTTCCGTTTTAGCGCGACAGAATTTGCTCAAAGAATTCGAGCGCGCGCGGATCGTTCGACTGGCCCAACCAGAACATGGCTTGCTTCCGGACCTCGCGGTTGCGATTTGACTTGGCCACTTCGATTAACTTCGGCACGCCTTCGTCCTTCGGCATCTGGCTCAGCGCGAAGACCGCTTTCTTTTTTACGTCCGTGTCCAGATCATTCTCGATCGCGCCGGTGATTGCGCCCATGGCCTTTTGTCCTGCTTTTTGCGCCAGCCAGAAGAGCGCCTGGCCGCGCACGTGCGAACTCTCATCCTCTTTTGCCATTCGAATCATTTCGTTCAGCGCTTCGGGCTCGTGGCTTACGGAAAGCGCGAAAGCTACCTGCGATCGCACCGTTGGACTCGGATCGCTCTTGGCCATTTTTTGCAGTAACACCTCGCCGGATTTGCCGCGCGCGGCTCCCAGCCAGAAGGTGGCGTGTTTGCGCAGTTGTTCCGGCTGACCGGGAGCGACGAACGATTCGAACGCCCGGTCTGCCGATGGGTCCGCGTGCAGCGCAACCGCGGACAACGCGCCCTCGCCAATTTCGTGCTTGCCATGTCCTTCGAATGTCGCCTGATGAACGAACTCCGTGAGCAGCGACACGCTCTCTCCGGGTTTCACGCCGGTTAGCCAAACAAAGGGGAGCCCGCCCGCATCAAGCGAGCAATCTTCCGAGGCTACGCGAATCCGCATGACTTTTTTCTCTTCGAGCCGGAACAGAACCACAAGCAGCTTGGGGCCTTCGAGCTTCACCGTGCCGCCTTTTTCGGAAGTGCTGCTTGTGAAGCCATCTTCTTTTTCGAGCCTGCAGGTTCCGCAGCCGTTGTAGCCGTCACTGTAGTTTCCGCAACACACGGTGTGATCGCCCGCGATTTTTGGGACGCTGTATCCCACCCACTCCGGCTTGTCCGCCTGCGCTTCGATGCCGCGAAGTGTGTCCGGGAGGGTGCCGGTCACCGCACGCGTCTCCATTCTTGAGTTCAGTACCTGCGGCGCTTCCGCCGACTGGCCCGCATACGAAGCGCCGGCCGCGAAAAGCGTCATCGTCGCAACCATTTTCACGTTTAAAATCGTCCGCCACGTTTTCATGTTCACCTCGCGCGAGATTCCCATCGCTTCATCGCTCACAATTCGTCCCGCACTACCCGACTCACTTCTGCAAAATCTCCATCAAATAATCGTTGCCTTCCTTCGAATTCATCAGCGAGAGCTTGGAAACCGCCATCTTCTTCAGCTCCGGATCTTTCTCGCCGCGCGCAATCGCCACCAGGGCGTGCGCATTTCCTTGAATGAAAAGCGCGTTGAGCACGGTCATCTTGTTATCGCGGTCAGTTTCTTTGGCGTACAGCATGGGCAGGGCTTGCCTAGCGTCTTCCGAACCGATCAGTCCAAGATTGTGTATGGCGGCGCGGCGGATGTCCGGGTCCTTCTCGCCTTGCGCGGCTTCCGCGAGGAACTTCGAATCGCCCGAGAGGAAGAACGCCTGGAGAATGTCCTTCTTCACGTCCGCGGAAGTTTCGGTTTGATAGAGCTGGCGCAACTCACTCGGAGCGTGCACCAGGCCGAGCTGCCGGATGGCGTCGGCGCGCAGAGACGCGTCCTTTTCGCCTTTTGCCGCCGCCAGCAAGTGCTCCTTGTCGCCGCCAATCATGTAGCTGCGCAGGATGGCGCGCTTGATGGAGGGATCGTTTGTCGAAGTATAAATATCCGCAAGCGTTTGCCGCGACTGTTGTCCGCCGAAGAGACCCAGATATTCGACGGCTTTGCGTTGCAGGTCCGGATTGCTCTCGCCCCGTGCGATGCGAGCAAGAATTTCGCGCGATTGCGGCGAGCCGTTTTGCGCCAGCACGAACAGCGCTTTCGATTTCTCTTTCGGCGTGCCGGGGCCGTTGAGGACTTTTTCGAGCAATGGCATCGCTCGTTGCGGGTCGCTGTTCATGAGTCCCTGAATCGCAAGCATCTTTAGTTCTTCGTCCGGCTGCGATTCAGGATGGGGGGCTTGTCCCGTCGATTGCTTCACCTCGATCTCGAGAGCTCCCGCATCCTTGAGCCAGCGGCTTTGCGCAAATCGCTTCTTCAAGTCCGCGATCGTTGTCAGCGCGGAGTCTCTTTTCCCAAGCTTGTTCTCTGCATAGGCCTTCCAATAAAGCGCGGCATCCGTTTGCGGGCCGTTCAACTCCGCGAGCTGGCTGAATTTGTCGGCGGCCTTGTCAAAGCGGTCTTCGTCCAGCGCTTCTCTGCCGTCGCTGTAAAGCTCGTCGAGCCGCTCGGCTTTTTCTTGCTCGCGGTCTCGCTTCTCCTGTGCACGGTCGCGTGCTTCTTCTTCGCGGTCGCGTTTCTCCTGCTCCCTGTCGCGCGCTTCTTGTTCACGATCCTGGGCATCCTGGTCCTGCCACGATTCCGTGAGCGCCCCGTTGCCGCCGAGGGCGGCCGCCGGTTTCGCCAGCCGCGGCGCGACCAGCAGTGCTGCCGCCACTATCCAAATCTTTATCGCTCTGCCTGATTTTTCTCTGATGCTCATGCCTTGTTCCTCTCTCTTAGGTCCGATCCCGTCGCCGCCGGCGCGGAATTCGTCGTATTCTGCTTTTCTTGCAATTCCTTGCCGACCACTCGAACTTTGAACAAAATACCGTGCGCCTCAATCCGCTTTTGCAGCGATTCCAGCTTTGCCGGCGTAAGTTCGTCCGGGCTGTGCGCCACGTCCAGCAGCACGCGCTCGAGGTCATCCAGGACGCTCGCAAGCGCCGCATCGCCATCCTGCTTGGCCGTCTCGCGGTATAACCTGTTTGCATCCAGCAAGTCTTCCGCCCGCTTCTGTTCCGCGGATATATTGATTTCCTTTGGTCCGGAGCTTGGTGGAGCGGCGTTTGCAAGCTCCATCAGCACCATCTCCGATTTGCCCAGGTGCTCGCCGACGGCCAGGACGAGAACGCGCTGCCGTACTTGCACTGCGCTGGCTGCGGGCGCACCGCCATCGGGCTTCTTGGTCCAGCGGCCGGCAACGAATGCCGCGAGCACGATGGCCGCCATTGCACCGATGGCCACCCAGCGGCGCGGTTCGAACCACGCGCCCCATCCGCGCCCGGCTTTTTCCGGGAGCTGCGGAGCAATCTTCTGCCACACTTGACGTCCGTATTCTGGGCCGCGCTCGGGAACCGGAAAATTGTCCAGCGCGTTCAGCACCGCCTCGATGCGATCCAGTTCCGTTCGGCAGGCCGTGCAGCCGGTCAAGTGCTCGGCAATCGCTTCGCGTTGCGTGGGCTCCCCCTCTCGATAGGCAATCAATTGTTCTTCCGTCAGGTGTTTCATAGTTCCGTTCCTCTGGGCTCAGGAGCGGCGCCCGCGGCCTTTGCTTGCAAAGTGCCGCGCGCTCCCACGTAGGGCTCTAAAGCCCGCCGTAATTTCTGCACCGATCGAAAGACGGTATTCTTCGCCGCGCTCGTCGTGGATTTCAGCACGGCGGCAATCTCTTCGATCGCGCAGCCCTCCCAATGGCGCATCACGAATGCTGTCCGTTCGGAGTAGCTCAGGCTCTTGAGCGCTTCTTCCATCTTTTTTCTCAGCTCCCTGTTCGTGGCCAGGCGGTCTGGAGTCGGTCGTTCATCGGGCATCAAATCCAAGGGGTCCTGCTCCGATTCTTCCGCGAGGCTGCTCGGCGTACTGCGCCGCGCATCTTCGCTGCGCTTTTGCCGCATGCGATCGATCGCATAGTTCGCCGCGATGCGATAGGCCCAAGTCCCGAAATTCGCGCGCGAGCCGAATTGCCCGAGGTTCTTGTAAGCCCGCAAAAAAGCTTCCTGAACCACTTCCTCCGCGTCGTGTTCATTCCCGGTCATGCGGTAGGCCAGCCGAAAGAGTTGCTGGCTGTGCTTTTCGACCAGCACGCGGAACGCGTCGCGGTCGCCCGCGAGCGTGCGCTCGACGGCGAGGGCATCGCTCTCTCGGGCCGCGTTTTGAACCGCTTCGCGGTCTTGCATGCTGCCGTCGCTTTCGCTCATCCGAATCATTAGACAGGAAAAGGGCCTTGCGGTTAGGTCAGTCCGGGATGGACTGGCAACGCGTGCCGGGCCGACACGCGCTGAAGGACATCCGTAAGTCCAGCCATATCATCGCACTGTGGAGGAGTTCAAGAAGAGAACTATTGCCATCAAAACGCTGTCGGTTTGTCACTCATGCCGGAGCGCCACGACAGGATCGACCCGCGTGGCTCGCCTCGCAGGCACATAGCAGGCGGCCAGCGTCACGCCCACGAGCAGGACGGTGACGGCTACATAGGTCAGTGGATCGGCGGCCTTCACGCCGTAAAGCAGATTCTTCGCAAAGTGGGTCAGTCCGAGCGCCAGTCCCAGTCCAACGATTGTTCCCGCAAGCGTGAGCCGCATTCCTTGGGTCAACACGAGCTTCAGGACATCCCGCCGCGCCGCTCCCAGCGCGGAGCGAATTCCAATTTCTCGCGTGCGCCGCGCCACTTCGTAGGAGATCAGCCCGTACAATCCGATGCACGCAAGCGTCAGCGCCAATACGCCAAAAGATCCCGAAAGCCTCGCCGTTAATCTTTGCAGGAAGATTTGCCTCTGGATCTGCTCGGTTTCCGTCCGGATCTCGAAGACGGGCAGATTGCTATCCAACTGGCTGACCATCGCGCGAATCTGCGGAATCGATTTCGAGGGATCGGTTGCCGTTCGAATCGCGAAGGAAACCTGCCCCCCGCTACTCGGTATGTAAATGGTCGGCTCAACGTCCCGCCGCAACTGGTTGTATCTCGCGTCTCCCACCACCCCGGCAATCTCCCAGCCCGCGCTCTTGTCTTCTCCCTTTGCGGGATCGGCCGGCTGTGCTCCAAAAACGTGACCAAGCGGGCTCACCGACGGAAGGAATTTTCGGACGAAGGTCTGATTCACGATCGCCGGCGTTGGAGGCAGATCTTCGGACGCGATTTTCGCGGCCGCCCCCGCATTGGACTTCAGGTTGCGAGCTCGTTCGGCATTTTGTTTTTCTTGCGCGCTAGCCAGCAATTGAGCACGGGCAAAATCCGTCGCGTTGAATTCTCGTCCCTGGAGCAGCGGTATCCGCATCGTATGGAAGAACTCCGGCCCGACAGGCAGAACATCCGCGTCGGAATCCTGGTCCTTCGGCGTGCCCTCCAGGTGAAACGAAGTCGTCCACAGTCCTCCTCCCAGCAGCGGCCTCCACGAATAGCTGACGGACTGCACGCCGGGCATTTGCACCAGCCTTTCTCTTAATTCGCTGTACAGATGATCCGCGTCCGAAATCTTGTAGCCGATCAGCGTGGGATCCATGCTGAAGGTGAGCACGTTCTGCGTATCGAAGCCCGGGTTGACGTTTTTCAGGTTCTGCAGCGTTCGAACCAGCAGTCCCGCGCCGGCCAGCACCACAATGCTTAATGCCACTTGCGCAACCACCAGCGAATTCCCCGCGGTGAACCAGCCCTTTTTCGCGCGCGAGAGCTGCGCGCTGCTTCCCGCCCCTTCCTTTAGCGCTGGCGTCAAATCCACGCGCATACCGCGCAGCGCAGGGGCCAATCCGAACACCACGCCTGTCAGGATGGCAATGATTGCCGTATAAATGAGCACCCGCGTATCCATCGCGGGCGTGAACGGCAGCGGTCCATCTTGATTGGACTGAAGAAATCCCACGATCCCGGCCAGACACCAGCTCGCGATAAACAGCCCCAGGACGCCGCCCGCGCACGACAGAATCAGGCTCTCTGTCAAAAGTTGCCGCAGAATTCGTCCTTTTGAAGCCCCGAGGGCGAATCTCACCGCCATTTCTCTTTGCCGCGAACTCGCTCGCGCGAGCATCAGTCCGGCCACATTGGCGCAGGCAATTAACAGAACTATTCCAACAACGAGCATCATGAGATAGAGAGGCGCAGCTGCCCCGCGCCGCGCGCCGGTGAGCCCTCTCTCCAACGGCCTCAGCTCGATGCTGCCTCCATCTTCCGGCTTCAACATGGGAAGGCCCCCGTGGCCCACAGGTCGGGCCGCTTCGTTTTGGAAGAGTGTGCTCAGTTCCGCGTTCGCCGTTCCCACCGCCGTTTCCGCCTTCAGCCGCCCGACCACTACCAGCCTCCAATAGGCCGCGTCGATGTCCCGGCCGTCCCAGGGAAGTTCCAGCCGCGACGCGGTCGCCAGCGGCAGCCACAAGTCGAAGATATTCCCGGGCGAAAGGGAATCAAACGCTTCCTCCGCCACGCCAATGACCGTGAACGGCACGCGGTTCAGGAGGATCGTCTTTCCCAGGATATCTTTTGATCCTCCAAACCGGCTGCGCCAGAAGCGGTAGCTGAGAACCACGACGGAAGCCGCCGAAGACTTATCGTCATCGCCGGCGATCAATCTGCCTATCGCCGGCTTGATCCGCAGAGTCTCAAAGTATTTTCCGGTCACGTATTCCGCCCGGTTCACCACGCTTGCGTTGCCACTGCCGCTCAGGCTGAGCCGCTCCGCTGAGCCAAACGCCGCCACGCTGGAAAACATGTCCTCCTTGCTTTCGATCTGTCGAAAGAATGGCTCCGAAAGCGAACAGCCGTAAGCGCCTGTTTTCTGGAAACTCGACTCGCAGTCTCCGTAGGAAGCCATGCCCAGGTGCGCAGGCGCTTTGCGTGCCTTCCATTGCAACGCCACAAGCTGCTCCGCATCTCGCACGGGAATCGCCTTTAAGAGCGCGGTATTGAACAGGCTGAAAATCGCGGTGTTTGCGCCAATGCCCAAGCCCAGCGTCACGATCGCGATGGTCGCGAAGCCCAGCTGTTTGTGCAGCGTTCGAAATCCATAGCGCAAATCCTCATACAAGTTTTCCAGCCAGCGCCAGCCCCACGCGTCCCGCGTCACTTCTTTCACCAGTCCTACATTTCCGAATTCCCGCCGCGCTCCTGCTTGCGCATCGCGCGCTGTCGCGCCCCGCTCTTCCCGCTCCGACGCGGCCATCTGCAAATGGTGCTGGATCTCTTTTTCCAGCTCTCGTTTCCGTTCTTGCCACACCCACCAGAGTTTCATCGCGCGCTCCCTTTCTCTTGCCATTCCTTTTGCAAAAGAAGCTCCGCATTTCTTAGAGGAGAAAAATCAACCGCCGAGTTCCACCTTCGCGCCTCGCCGCCGCACTGTAAGTTCCAACGAGCTACTCATACCTCAGCGCCACCACTGGATCGACGCGCATCGCCCGCCGCGCCGGTGCCCACGACGCGAATAGTCCAAGCACTACGATAGCTGCCCATGCACTGACCATCACGAACGGATCGCGCGGCTGCGATTCATACACAAAGCTTGAAACCACCTGGCCGACTGCCAGCGCAAGGCCAAGTCCGGCGAGCGATCCGATAGCGAGTAACGCTGCGGTCTTGCCGAGGACGAGACGCAGCACGTGACTGGGACGGGCGCCAACCGCCATGCGGATGCCGAACTCATGCGTCCGCCTGGATACAGCGTAGGCCACCTGGCCGTGGATTCCCGTTGCCGCCAGCATGATGGCCAGAATGCCGAATGCGCTCAGCGCGACCGCGGCGGTGCGTGTCGGAAAAAAGGCAAAGCCAAGCATTTGCTCGAGGCTGCCGACGCTATAGAGCGGCAGTTCCGGATCAAGCCGTTCCATCGTTCGGCGTATTTCGCTGATCACCTGTGTTGCCGGCATCGAGGATTTCACCTCGAGCGTGGTTGTCGAGTTATAGCTCTGCAGGATGGACCAGAAGACGGCGGGCTCCCGCGATTCCGTGAGGCTGCCATATTTGCCATCCTGGACCACTCCGACGACTTCTGTGAAAGGCCTCAGACTGCCCCCGCGAAAACTCTTGCCCACGGCGTTTTCCGTGTGCAACACGCGTTTCGCGAAAGCCAGATTGACAATCGCTACCTGCCGCGACTTCGCGTCGTCGTGCCAGGTGAACTCACGGCCGGAGAGCAGCCTGGTTCCCATCGTCGTGAAAAACCCGGGAGAAACCTGATAGAAAGTTGTACTGATGCGGTCGGAGGGACGGAGGTCCGGCTTGTCGGCTGGAAAAACGCTCGTGTGGGACTGGTCGATACTCAGTGGAACTGAGTTGGAATACGAGGCGGACTGAACACCGGGCAGTTGCACAACGGCTTGCAACACTTGCTGCTGGAATGCGCGCCCGCGCTCCTCGGAATAACCCGCCAGGTTCAGTTCGAACGCGGCCGTCGCAACCGGCTCTGCTTGAAACCCAAGGTCTATTTTCATGGCTTGTTGAAGCCCGCGCAGAGAGAGGAACGAGGCGGAGACGAGAACAAAACAAAGGGCGACCTGCACGACGATCAGCAGGTCGCGGAAAGCCAATCGGCTACGGCCCCATGTCGCGGAGGCGCCCCGCAGCACCTCGTTAGGGTCCGTCTTGGAAGAGCGCCATGCGGGTGCTGACCCGAAAAACATGCCGGCGAGAATCGCTCCCGCCAGCGCAAAAAGGAAGACTCTCCAATCCGGGTTGACATTGAATTGAACGGGGAAGTCCATCGGCGCGTGCCAATTGCCCACTGCCTGGGACAGAAATGTCGCGAGCAGGTAGCCGGCGGCACCGCCCGACAGCGATAGGACCAGCGTCTCGGTCAGGATTTGACGGACCACTCGGCCGCGGCCTGCGCCGATGGCGAGACGGACCGCGACTTCGCGCTGCCGCTCTGCGCTTCGCGCTGCGAACATGCTCGCGAGATTGGTGCACGCCACCAGAAGAACCAATGCAGCAAGCGTCAGAACACCGAACGCGAATGCTTTTGCGGGTCCGCCAATCATGTTGCCGATCAGCCCCGGCTTGGCGAGTTTGAATTGCAGCCCATCATTCACGTCGGGATATTCGCGCGCCATCTGGGAGGCGACTGCATTCAGGTCCGCCTCGGCCTGCGATGGAGAGACACGAGGCTTGAGGCGGCCGACGACCCAAACATTCCACGTGTTTCGGTCCTCGAGCCACGAGCGGCTCTCGATTCGCGGCTCCATCATCATCGGCACCCAGACTTCCGGCCAATAGAAGAGCTCAGTACCGTGGAATTCAGGCGGGGCTACGCCGATTACGCTGTACGGCAGGCGGTTGAGGCGAATCGTTTTGCCGATGATTGCTGGATCGCCGCCGAATCGCGATTGCCATGCGCTATAGCTGAGCACGGCGTAGGGACTGGCGCCGGGATGCTGGTCCTCGGTCTGATGGAAGAACACGCCAAGCGCGGGCTTAACACCGAGTACATCGAAGTAATTGCCCGTGGCGAGATACCCCCAAATGCGTGCCGCGCCAGTACCCAGTTCGAGCTCCATCGGCGCAACGCGGTATCCCATCAACCCTGCAAAGCTCTGGTTCCTTTCGCGAAGATCTTTGTAGTTGGGAAACGACTGCCCCGGCCCGTAATGGGCGTTTTCTAAAAAGGTCAACTCTTCCGGACGGTCGACCGGCAGCGGACGGAGTAGCAGGGCATTCACAACACTGAAGATCGCTGTGTTCGCACCGATTCCCATCGCCAGCATCACAATGGCGGTCGCCGCAAACCCAGGATTCTTCCGCAGCATTCGAACTCCGTACCGCAAGTCCGCGACTAGGTCTCCCAGCCACCGCCAGCCCCAGCTATCCCTTGTCACTTCTTTCACCAGGCCGACGTTTCCGAACTCCCGCCGCGCTCCCGCTTGCGCATCGCGCGCTAGCGCCCCTCTTTCCACGCGCTCCTTTTCCGCCATGCGCAAATGGTGCTGAATTTCCTTCTCCAGCTCGCGTTCATGTTTTCGCCAGAGCCACCAGAGTTTCATCACGCACCTTCTTTTTTCGCGGGATTCCCGCGATACTCGGTCCTGCCGTCCGCAATGCGTCGCTTGTTCTTTTACTCGTATCTCAGTGCTATGACCGGATCCACGCGCATCGCCCGCCGTGCGGGAACCATGCAGGCCACCACTGCAACGGCCACAAGCGCGGCGGTCACTAGCACAAACGTCTCTGGGTCCGAAGGCTTCACTCCAAATAGCAGCTTGCTCATCAGTCGCGTTAAGCCAAACGACGCCGCAAGCCCCAGCCCGACCCCTATCAGTGCCAAGCGCAATCCCTGGTTGAGAATCATTCCCAAAATGTCTCCACGTTTCGCACCCAAGGCAAGGCGTACACCCATTTCGCGAGTCCGTTGGCTGACTGCGTAAACCATCACACCGTAAATTCCCACGGCGGCCAGCAGCACCGCGAACCCGGCGAACCCCGCCAGCGCCCCCGCGTTGAATCTTGCTGAGGCTACATCCGCAGAGAGCATGTCATCCATTGTTTGGACGCCAAATACCGGCAGGTTTCTATCTAGATCGCTCACTTGCTTCCGCACTGCCGAGACCAAGCTCACGGGATCGATCGAGGTGCGCAACACCAGCGTCATCCAGGATCTCGGCCACTCCAACGCCGAGGCCGTTACTTCCGGCATGATGTCGCTCGCCAACCCCCGCTGTTTCGTATTGCCGATCACTCCTACGATGGTCAAGGTCTGCGGCCCACCAGTTTTGGGGCCCAAGTTCGCGATGAGCCTCTTGCCGATGGGATCTTCCTTCTTTTCGAAATACCTTTGCACAAACGCCTGATTCACCACCACGGAACTTGGCGCGTTGGCTCCGTCGCGCTCATCCAGAAAGCGGCCTTCGACCAGTCGCACCCGCAGTGCCGCGATATAGCCCGGCGTCACAGAGTTGATGCTTGCTGTGGGGACGTTCGGCACACCAAAGTCCGCCGGCGGGTGTCCTACGATTTGTATCGTCGACAACATCAAATTCTCTCGCAACGGAATCGAAGCCGTTGCTCCGGCCGATGCGACTCCCGGCAGCGTCTGCAAGCGCTCAACAAGCTGCTGGAAGAAAGCCCGCTGGCTATCCAACGACTGGTATTGGTCGAGCGGCAGTGCTACCCGCGCGGTCAGTACTCCATGCGGATCGAATCCCGGTTCGATCGCCGTCAGCTGGTGGAAGCTCTTGACCAACAGCCCGGCCCCGCTGAGCAACACAAACGAAAGCGCGATCTCGGTCACCATCAGCGCCCGCTGCGCGCGCCGTGTGCCCGCTGCCGCCCCGCTCTGAGGGCTGCTCTCTTTCAGGGTATTGCTCAGCGACACGCGAAAAGCAGTGAGTACCGGCGCTAATCCAAACAAGATTCCAGTCGCAAGCGACACTACCAGCGTAAACACCAGTACCCGCACATCTAGCCAAGCGCTTTGCAAGTGCGGAATATTCGCCGGCGCAAAACGGTGAATTAGCCGGATCGTCCACGAAGCCAGCAAAAGCCCCGCCAAGCCGCCGGACAACGCCATCGTCGTACTTTCCGTCAAGAACAATCTCGCCAGACGCCAACGTCCCGCGCCCAGCGCCCGGCGAACGGCTACTTCTTTTTCCCGCGCTGCTGCACGCGCCAACTGCAGATTCGCTACGTTCGCGCAGGCAATCAGCAACACGAATCCCACCGCCCCCAGAAGCACAAGGAGGGCCGGACGGACGTTGCTGACTTCGTGGTCATGTAGAAGGAATACCTGCGCGTGCCCTTGGCCCGTCATATCGCCCAGCAGCCGCCTCAGATTGGCGGGCAGTCCTTCAGCGACGCGCTTATCGATAGTATTGAGTTCACTCTTTGCGCTTGCTATGGTCGCGCCCTTCCGCAGTCTCGCCACAATATTCAACGGCATGACTCTCCCCATCATCTTCCCGTTCGAAACCTCAAAGCTGCTGGCCGCAAGTTGGAAGGGAACAAGCACATCCGCCGGGCTGTTATCCAAGAATTCGAAATCCCGCGGCAACACTCCGACCACCGTGAACGGCGCATCATCCAGCGCGATCACTCGTCCAATCACTTTGGGGTCGGCGCCAAAATTAGATCTCCACACACCGTCGCTTAACATCACCGCCTTTGCACCGGCGGGTTGGTCTTCCTCCGGCAAAAAATCCCTCCCCGCCTGCGGTGTCACGCCCAGTACGTCCAGAAAACTCGCGGTAACATTAGCCCCTCGCAGCCGCTCTGGGGTTCCTGCTCCCGTCAGCGTAAATTCGGCAGGGTCCGAATATGCCGCGATGTTTTCAAATGCTTGGTTCTGTGTCCGCCACCCCGTATATACGTCTGTGAAAACGAAATTCTGTCCCTGGCTGGAGACAAAGTTCGTCGCCCACACCAACCTTGCCGCATCGCGGTACGGCAGCGCTCGGAACAGCACCGCATCCACCACGGAAAAAATGGCTGTGTTGGCGCCAATACCCAGCGCAAGCGTGAGAACGGTGACGACAGTGAAACCCAGACTCTTCCGCAAGTTACGCAGCCCGTACCGCGTGTCCTCGTACAGGTCTTCCAACCAGCGCCAGCCCCAGGTATCCCGCGTCACTTCCTTCACCAGTCCTACGTTTCCAAATTCCCGCCGCGCTCCCGCCTGCGCATCACGCGCTGACGCTCCCCGCTCCGCGCGCTCCGTTTCCGCCATGCGCAAATGGTGCTGTATCTCTTTCTCCAGCTCGCGTTCACGTTTTCGCCAGAGCCACCAGAGTTTCATCACGCACCTTCTTTTTTCGCGGGATTCAGGACGCCGCCGATTGCATCCGAAATCTGCTCCCAGCGTGAGCGTTCCTTCATCAGCTGCTTTCTTCCCGCCGCCGTCAACCGGTACACCTTCACTTCTTGTTTGTTCTCCGAGATTTTCCAATCGGCGCCGATCCATTTCTGTTTTTCGAGCCGGTGCAGCGCCGGATACAATGACCCGGCATCCACCTGCAACAGGTCGCCGGAATTCGCGCGTATGGCTTGGCTGACGCCGTAACCGTGCTGCGGACCCCACATCAAAGTTTGCAAAATCAGGAGATCAAGAGTGCCCTGCAACAACTCGATCCGGTTCTTATACTGTTCGCCCATTCCCCCTCCGGCTCTCAGGCTATAGACCGGCTATATCCTACCCTATAGACGATCTACTACCTCATTTTGTTTCCAGCTTTCCTGCCCGCTTGCGTTTCCGCCAAATCCTTGCACGCCAAGCATTTGCCGGGAATTTCCGCTTGCCGGCTTCACGGCTGCTTGCTGCTGTCGCGCCTGGGCGTTCCGCATTCACGCGGGTTCACAGGTCCGTTCGGGCTTGCCCGGCTGCACTATGACGCCGCAAGTTACGGTATGATGAAGTCGGAAGCCCCGAACAGATTTCTAAAGATGGCGATTCTGGATTTGTCCGCTCGGGCGTGATTTTGTCCACGCTCAAGGAGAGCTGGTTTGATCCCACGTTACACGCGTCAACAAATGGGCCATGTCTGGAGCGACGAGAATCGATTCGCGAAGTGGCTGGACGTCGAGCTTGCCGCCACTGACACGCTTGCCGAAGCCGGGCTGGTTCCGAAGGAAGCTGCCGCGATAATTCGCGAGCGCGCCAGAATTGATGTGAAGCGCATTCACGAGCTTGAAGCGAAGGTGAAGCACGACGTCATCGCGTTCACGATGAATGTCGGCGAATCCATCGGCGACCCCGCCGCTGCGCGCTGGCTGCACTACGGATTGACTTCGAACGACGTCGTGGACACGGCGCAAGCGTTGATGGTTCGGGATGCTTCACACTTTATCGAGCGGGAGCTCGTCGTGTTCGGCGAAATCCTGGACCTTCGCGCGCACGAATTCCGTCATACGCCGCAGATTGGCCGCACCCACGGCGTGCATGCGGAGCCGATCACATTTGGATTGAAGATTGCCAACTGGTTTTCGGAAAATCAGCGCAACATCGCACGGTTTCGCGCCGCCGCGGCGGAGATGGCTGTCGGGAAAATTTCGGGCGCCGTAGGAAACGCTTCGCATCTCGGCCCGGAAATGGAAGAGCGCATCTGCAAGAGACTCGGGCTAAGCGTTGCGTCTGTGTCTTCGCAAGTTGTCCAGCGCGATCGCCACGCCAATTACCTCAGCGCGCTCGCTCTCATCGCTGCGACTCTCGAAAAAATCGCGCTGGAAATTCGGCATTTGCAGCGCACCGAAGTCCGCGAAGCCGAGGAACCTTTCGGCGGAGAGCAGCGCGGCAGTTCCGCCATGCCGCACAAGCGCAATCCCGTCGCGTCGGAACAAATTTGCGGGCTCGCTCGCCTCGTGCGTTCGAACATGCTCGCTGCGTTCGAAGACGTGGCGCTGTGGCACGAACGCGATATTTCCCACAGCTCCGTCGAGCGCATCATTCTGCCGGACTCCACGATTCTCGTGGACTACATGCTCGCCAGGATGAGCACGATTATCGGGAAGATGCGCGTTTTTCCGGAGCGTATGTTGCGCAACCTCGAATCCACGCACGGGCTGGTGTACTCCGGGCAGTTGCTGCAGGACCTGGTCGAAAAGGGCATGCCGCGGGACGACGCGTACAAGGCCGTGCAGGAAAATGCCATGGCCGCGTGGGAAACGGACTCGAATTTTCGGGAGCGCGTAGCCAAGGATATTCGCATCACGAAATTTCTGGACGAGAAAGCGCTTGCGCATACTTTCGATTTGCAGCGGCAACTGCGTTACGTTGATGCGATTTTCGACCGCGTATTCGGCGCGCATCCCGCGGGCGAAAAATCCTCAGCGAACAAAGCGTAAAACAAACTAAAAAAGAAACGCAATCGTTTTCAAAGAACGAAGAGCCCCGGTTGCCCGGGGCTCTTTCGCCTCTTCTCATTTTCGCTCGCGCGAAAATCAGCTGCGGAGGCGGAAAACTTTCAGAACGAAACGCGAGCTGCGAAAATCGAAATCCGCAAAACAAATTTCAGAAGCGCCGCGAAGTCCGAGTCTCACTCCGGATTTTTCACGGCGATTCTACACCGCTATTCGACACGCTGGACGTAACGCGCCTCCGTGGTGTCCACCTTGACTCTATCGCCGGAATTCACGAACGGAGGAACCTGAATTACCAGGCCGGTCTCGAGCGTCGCCGGTTTCATGACCGCGCTGGCGGTAGCCTTCTGAAGCGTCGGCTCGGTTTCCAAAACTTTCAACTCCATGGTATCCGGCAGATCGACTCCGATGGGCTTTTCCTCGAAAAATTCGATCTTCACGGTGGTGTTCGGAATGAGGTAGTAGACGGTCTCGCCCAATTCTTCGCGCGTCATCTGCATCTGCTCGTAAGTCTGCGTGTTCATGAAGTGAAAATCGTCGCCCTCTTTGTAGAGGTATTCAAACTCAACTTCGTCGAGAATGGCGCGCTCGACAAATTCTTCGGCGCGGAAGCGGTAGTCGATCATGGTGCCGCTGCGAAGATTCTTCATGCGCGTTTGCATCGAGCCGCGCTTATTGCCGGGCGTGCGGTGATCGACGCTGAAAACGGTGAAAAGCTGGCCCTCATGCTGGATGACCATGCCGGGGCGGAGTTGCGTGGCTTTGACGCTGCTCATTATTTTTTGCGGCCGCCAGGCGGCGAGCATCTCCCTTGAAAAATAGTTGATTTCGGAAATTCCGGAGGGCGCTGCGAATCCGCCCCTGCACTGCACGCGGAATGACTCGAGGCACGAGGGTCCAAAAAACGGGCCCAACGCGAATCAACAGTATAAGCGGCAGCGTTCAAGCCGGTCAATCATCCCCCTTGCGCGGCTCTTTGGCGCGCTGGGCGGCGGCTTCGGCCATGATTTTCTCGATCTCGTTCGGATCCCGGGGGAGACGCTCGCTCAGGAATTTGTAGCCCGATTCGGTGATGAGGATGTCGTCTTCGATGCGGACGCCAAGATTTTCCTCCGGAATGTAAATGCCTGGTTCGACGGTGACAACCATGCCTGGCTCGAGCGGTTTGCAGTACTCGCCGGGATCGTGAACATCCAGGCCGATATCGTGGCCGAGTCCGTGAATGAAATACTGGCCCAGCGATTTTCCGTGAAGATCCTTGCCGTGGGAATTGATGTAGTCGTAGGCAACTTTGAAGACGCTATTCTGGCCTTTTTGGCAAAAGTCCCTGCCGGGCTTGATGACGGCGAGTGCGGCGTTCTGCGCGCCGAGAACGATGTCATAGATTTCGCGCTGGCGCGGTGTGAACTTGCCGTTTGCGGGGAGCGTGCGCGTGATGTCGGCGGAGTAGCCGGAATATTGCGCGCCGACATCGAGGACGACGATGTCCCCGTTTTCGATTTTTCTGGAAAGCTTGTCGTAATGCAGCGTGACGGAATTCGGCCCGGCGCCGACGATGGGAGCGTAGCCCTCGGCTTCCGACCCGCCCATGGCGTGAACCTCGACCATTTTTGCGGCAACCTGATATTCGTAAAGGCCAGGGCGCATTATGCGCATGGCGGCGAGATGGGCGTCGAGCGAGAGGTCGATGGCCCGGGTGAGAAATTCAATTTCGCCGGGCGATTTGATCTGGCGCAGAGCCGCGATGTTCGAGCGAATGTCTTTCAGCTTCGCTTGAGGCGCGGCCATCTGAATCCAGTCCACCACCTGCTTTTCGTGCGGATAACCGCCATTTTCTTTTTCGTAGGGGAGGATGGTGTAGATGGTGGGATAGAGACTCGCGAGCTTTTCGAGAGTAGCGCGCATTTCGGGGAAGGGGAGCACGGCGGAGAAACCGGTGCGCGCCTGGATTCCGGGATCGGATGGCGACATGCGAAAGCCGTTCCATTTTTCCTTGTTGGGATTTTTCGGCGGCAGAAAAAGAATCTCCTGCGGGCCATCCCAGGCCGCGGCGCCGGCGCCGTTTGGACCATTGGTTGGGCTTTTGGGCGACGGAAGAATGATCAAGCCGGCGCCTTCTTCATTGTGGCCGGTGAGGTAGTAAAAATTGTCTTCCTGCTCGAAGACGTAATTCTGGGAGAACTCCTCGCGGCCGGTGAAACCCCAGAGGAGGATGGGGGAGTCGGCTTGCGCGGCGAGTTTGGCGCGGCGGGCGGAGTAAACGCTGTTGGGTTCGCGTTCGCGGCGCTCCTGAGCATAGGACAGCGGCGGAGAGCAAAACGCGGCGATGAAGAGAGCGACGATAGCGGAGAAGAGAGCTCGAGGTATCATGCCCCTACAGAAGCGGCGACCTTGCGCCAAGACGTTGGACCTACCGGTCATGCAGTCTCCTTGATAAGAACGAGCACACGATTGTACTGGAAGCAGAGTGCGCGGCAAAGGAAGAGAGAGAGCAGTGGGAAAGGCCCCCGGGTGTGCAGAACACTGCGAAATAACCGCAAGAAAGGAATGGAGTTGCAGGCGTTGCTGAGTGCCGGATGTGTTCTCGATGTGGAAAAAGCGGGAAGAATTTGGGCGGGGAGAATGGACACGCGAAGGGTACACCCCATGGGTGACGGAAAGTGTGCGTAAGCGGAGGAGAGGAAAGGGGTTGCGGCGACACGCGCGTGTCGAGTTTGGTGCGCTGTGCGTAGTAACGAGTTGCAAAACTTTGCAGCTGAAAAGAGGCACCCCCTCCCGGTTTTTTTGTAAGTGTTGCATCTGCGGGAGTTGAAGTGGAGTGGAATCAACAGATGCAGAAGTGTTGCTTCTGAAGGGGTTAGGCGAGGAAGGTTTGTATCAAGTGGTAAACGCGGTGAGCGGAAAGATTTTGGGAGAATTTGAAGGACCGCGCGGCGGAAGCGCATGAGTTGCGGCGGGCCCAGACGGAAGGGAGCCCGGAAAAACTAAAAGAATTATACCATATTGTCACTATTTGTCAAGGAGAAACAGCCAGTCGTTTGTTTGGCGCAAGTTGACCCAGTTGAGAGGGCAGAGAGATTAGGGGATCGAAGAAAAAACGGGGGAGCCGCCCTGGCATGAAGCAAACTCGAAGTGATGGGCCACCCTTCGGAGAAAGACAGAGTCAAAACCTCCTCGCCACTAGAGGATGTTCCACCCGCCGTGAGGTGAGGAGGCGAGGCCCATCTCGGAGGGTCTCGCGAAATCGGTTCTACTGCAACCCGCGGGCGCTATAAAGCTTGAGATCTTCGTCGGTGACCTCATCTGGAGGAACTAACTTGTAGTGTTTTTCGGTTGCGATTCCCAATCCCTCCTCACCTTCCTCGAATTCGAACAACGCTATCACTCCAGCCTGCATGAACTGGGCACCGATTGGGCGGCAGATTAGCGAAGGAAACTTGTGTGCACAGACAGCGAGGTCTTGCTCAATCTGGACAATGTTGAGTTTGTCGGAGCCGCTCTTTGCTTGAACCGGAAAGACGTAGTGCGCACCTTTTTTGTCTAGACCCACGTATATTTCGTCAGTTTCAGCCTGACCCATATTAGGAACGGATGTCCGGAGGTGGTTCTGCAACGAGTAGCAAACTACCCCGGTGAAAACGTCGACCAAACGGTTGTAGCGTAGCTTTGCGAGCAGAGCCTGTTCGTCGCTGAGAGCATATTTCGAAACAACGCCTGGAGTTGCGTCCGGCACTTTGGTGACAGCCAGACTCTCGTTCGGAGCTATGGGCTTATCGGGCACCAAGACAGAGCAATACTTGCCCCTGCCAGCGGGACGGATGATCCACGTCTTTCCCTCCCCAGCATGCTTTTTGATCACTTCCGGCAACGCAGCCCGGTATCGAAAGGTGTAGATGAGGTCGCCTAGGTTTTTCGGCTCTTTCAGTCCCAACTGTTTGGCGACTACGAGAAGTTCCTCACGATCAAAGTCTAGTTCACTCATGCCCTTCTTGAACTTTGACTGAAAGATTCTTTCAATGATCGCGCTGTAAAGATTTTTTTCATTCATCAACGTAGTCCTTGACCTATTTTTTTTTCCTGGCCAGCGGAGGAGCATAACTTCTTCCCTAAGCTGCTCCTTCGTTGCTGTTGCTAGACGTGTCCTGAAAAGGTCGATGCCTGTCACTTCATAACCTAGCGAATCGGCAATATCTGCGAGCAACTGGCCGGTGCGGATCATGACACGAAGATATGAAGCCTGGTCGCCAACGACATATGCGAGTTGAGCTCCGGGTCGAAGTACAGTACGGAGGTCGGACAAGTGCCTAGCCATTCCCCCGAAATAAAGCTTGGTCACTCGGGCATACAATCTTTCAAATCCCGAGGTCTTGCCGAGCTCTATTCTCCGATTCTCTATGGCTTCCGCGATTCTTTGGATTTCTTCGTGATCACCGACGAGAACGTCGTCACGGTCGCTCTTGTAAACGCCTCTGGTATTAGACCTGAGGAGGTCTTGCTTCAGGGCACGCAAGCCTTGTTTGTTGCGGATAAACCCCAGCAGCACTGACTCTAGACGCGTAGTCCGCGTGTAGTCCTTTTCGTTTGGGTAGGGTGGAGATGTGATTACCGCATCGATTGAGTTTGGCTGCAGGACGCTTAAAATATTTCTTGAGTCCGCTTGGTGCACGGTCGCCGGGACCAGATTGCGATTCCCCATCTCACGAAGGTCATCAGCAATCGACCGGAGAGCATCGAGCCAGAATGTAACGGCTGGAGCGTCGGATTTCGCCGGGCCGACTCCGACTTCTGGTCCGAATTCGAGATTGCTTATCTCGGAAACTAGTGCTTTTGCCAGAGCGAGGCGCTCATATTGGGTGAAGAGGTCGTTTCTAGACTCCTGGATCGATTCCATCAGCACCAGAACTCTGTGGAGGGGCACAGGGCTGATCGAATTGGTAAGCAGTAGTTTTTCTGCATCATCGGGCAGTCGGCGAAGACCGAGGGCGCTGATCTTCGGCTTGCCAGCCCTGAAAAGCGGCATGTTCTGATATTCTTCAAGGCCGTTGAGCGCGAGCCGCTTACACGCTGTAGCCGCTATTCCCCTTGCATGCTTGAGGAGCGCGTCGGGATCGGCCTCCCAGTTGACCTTTACCCGCGTTGCGAAGCATGGCATCGGATTAGCTTCGATTCCGACGCTTGGTATTCCTTGCTTTTTGCATTCGACCAGAGTCGTACCGGTGCCGCAGAAAGGATCAAGGACAATCTGGTCTTCCGAGATTGCGAACCGTTCCAAATAGCTCCGCACGAGATGCGGCGGGAATGAGAGAACGAAGCGATACCAGTCATGGACGCTTTGGTCCGCAACCCGAACCTTGTTGTTCTCTCTTGGTGCCTGTGGGCTTGTCCGTGCTGCTGCAGTTTGATTCATAAGTACGACTGCGATGCTATCACGAAGTATCGGCAACTTCTCTCACTCCCAATTGTGGTTCCAAGACCGTTCTGGGTACGGGTCATTTTTTCCTCAAGCGTGACAAATCCCTTCGGCTTCGTTGCGGCTACGTATCTCGCCAAGTGAGGCTATGAATGAGTACGCGTCGGCGAGAGTGTGTACAGTGTGGGTGTCCCGAAGATTGCCAGAGAATTGCAGAGATTTTCGTCGAGATAAAGGACGAAGTCGTCAGGCGGCGTGAATGGTGAGCTGGTAAGCGGGGCCGGTGGGGGTAGGTCGATCGATGAAAAAAACCGCAGGAGCCGCCCTTGCATGAAAGAAGCTGTGAAATAACCTCAACTCGGAAGCGGGCTCAAAAACTTTTCTCCATTAGCGGCCCGAGGAGCGATTATTTGGGCCTCGGCATAGATTTTGTATCACCCAAAAAACCCCTCGAAAACATTGGCAAAAGGGTTTCTTCACAGCTTCTGAAGCAAACCCGCAGGGATGGGCCACCCCCAAAGCTGGGCTGAGGAAGGCGGCCTGACAGGTGACAACTCATAGCCGGGAGCCACAGGTTGACGTGAGTGGTCAAAGCACGTAATATTGTGCTGCACGTGGAGCTGTGCTACCCGGTAGGAGGACTATGAAAAGAAACGTAACTTTGAAACTGGACGCGGAGCTCTTGAAGCGGGCGCGTGTTCTGGCGGCGGAGCAGGGAAGTTCGATCAGCAAAATGCTGGCGGAGAAAGTGGAGGAAGTGGTGCGCGAACGGGAAGGATATGACCGTGCGCGGAAGAGGGCGCTGGCACGGCTTCGCGCGGGGATGGATCTGGGCTGGACGCGGCCGGGATCGCGAGATGAATTGCATGAGCGATAAGTATTTTGTGGACACGAATATTCTGGTGTACGCGCACGACTTGACGCAAGGTGCGAAGCATGAACGGGCGCGGGCGCTGGTGCAAAGCCTGTGGGAGAGCGAAAACGGCGTGGTCAGTACGCAAGTGCTGCAGGAGCTATGCGTCAGCTTGCGGCGGAAGGTGGCGCGTCCACTGCCGGTGGAGGGAACGCGGAAGGTGATCGAGGATTATGCGAGTTGGGAAGTGGTGGGGAACACGGCGGAATCGGTAATGGAGGCACTGGAGATCGAGGGGCGGTACGGGATTTCGTTTTGGGACGGGCTGATTGTGCAGGCGGCGGGAAGTTGCGGAGCGGACGTAATTTATTCGGAGGATTTGGGGGATGGGCAGAGTTATGGGGAGGTGCGGGTGGTTAATCCGTTGAAGTGAGAGTGGCGGCAGTCAGGCAATCGTCCCGCCTGTCCGCAGTTCCCTATCCGTTCTCCGATTCTAGTGCCATTTACAAATGGCATTAGCCATGCAATAATGCCATAAATGGCTAACAGAATTTCCATCGACAAGGCGGGACGAGTCGTTCTCCCCAAAGCGCTTCGGGAAAGGATGCGCGTGGAAGCCGGCGACGACTTGCTGGTCGAAGCCGAAGGCGACCGCATCACCTTACGTCCCGTCCGCCAGGAAGCTCTACTGAAGAAGGAGCTTGGCATCTGGGTGTACAAGGGGGAAGCCTCGAGCATCTCCATTCCGGAATTGATCGAGGCGGAGCGTGAGAAGCGGGTTCAGGAGCTTCTCGATTGAGGGAATTCTTCGACACGAGCGTTTTGATCGCTGTATTTTGGGGCGGCCACGCAAACCACGAAGCCAGCATCAAGAAGTTCGCAAAGGCGGAAAAGAAACACTCCAGCTGCGCAGCTCATACTCTGGCGGAAATTTACGCCACGATGACGGCTCTGCCGGTGAAGCCTGTGATCCCGCCCGAGCAAGCGCTGCTATTCGTCGAGGAAGTTCGCAAGCGCTTGAGTTTTGTCTCACTGGAACCCGAGGAATACTACGAAACCATTCGCGGGGCCGCCGACGGAGGTCTCACGAGCGGGCGCATCTACGACGCCTTGCTGATGAGTTGCGCCGCCAAAGCGAAGGCGGAAGTCATCTATACGTGGAACCTCAAGCACTTTCATTCCATCGCGCCCGAGATGGCTCGGTACATCCGGACCCCGTAGGAAAGATTGCAGCTTTGGCAAAACCGAACTCCAGAGCGTGCCACCCGACCTCCCCAGAAAAAGGCAGAGTCAAGTTCGTTGCGCGGGGTTTGGGCAGTACCGCCCGCCCGCGGCTCTCTTAGCGAATATGAATTCGACTAACCTTTTGGCCAGCGGAGGTGGACTTCGCCGGCGCGGGTGATGGAGGCGACGAAGGGCGGTTGGAGTTTGTGGCAGAGGCGGCGCATTTTGGGAATGGCGAGTTCGAGTGCCGCGGCCATGTCTTGGCCAGACATATTGCCGGACGTGAAGACGAACTCGCGGACAGCGTGCTGTTTGAGGGCGTGCTTTTCGAGGAAATTGTAGCGAATACGTTTGTCGGCGGTCAGCAACACCCATCGTTTTGAGCCGACAAGAGGTAGCCAGGTCTCGTCGGGAATTCCTCGCTCGAAGTGGGCTAGCCCGGATTTCTCACCAGATGTGGATGGATGCTCAAGAGAGGGTCAAGGGAGCTTGTTTTTATTGCGCGAGACAGGGGCAGCAGGTCGCTGTTGATTTTTCAGCGTGAATAGCGGGTCCGGTTG
>Ga0209166_10001130_pt1 | contig 23324 bp, 17 predicted proteins | sample Coa_R1_3_FD_187151 | JGI IMG/M metagenome (GOLD analysis project Ga0209166, IMG submission 187151) | Surface soil microbial communities from Centralia Pennsylvania, which are recovering from an underground coalmine fire - Coalmine... | ecosystem: Environmental > Terrestrial > Soil >... | reverse complement strand
GTCTGGAAACGGGTTACCCCGGCGGTTCCGCGCAGAGCCATGGGACGTAGGGATTGTTCGTTGAAGGCGTTGCGATTGTTCACACAAATGGAGGGCAGCAAATGAATTGTAAAAGAGCTGTGACGAAGGGCTGGCGCCGATACCTGGCGCCTGATAATTCGCCAAGGGCAGGGAGTTTCTGGATAACGTTTTTTGTGCTCGCGATGGCAACGATGTTTTTGCCGGCCTTTGCGAGCGCTCAAAGGCTTGATGGCACGCTGCGCGTCACTGTTGCCGACGCGACGGGTGCTGGGATTCTCGATGCCAAGGTTGCGGTCACCAACGAGGCCACTAGCGTTTCGGCAACGGCGACCTCGTCGAGTGCGGGTACGTATGTATTCCCGAACTTGCTGGTTGGACTATACACCGTGAGTGTCGAGAAGTCAGGATTCAAGAAGTCTGTAAACAAGGGCGTACAAGTTGAGTCCAATCAAGTTGCAGAGGTTGCTGCAACTTTGGAAGTTGGCGACGCCACTGCGGTGGTGGAAGTTACGGCAGGCGCCGAATTGGTGAAAACGGAGTCCTCGGAACTAGGTGCGACGTTCAGCGAGCAAGCCGTTCACGACCTCCCCTTAAACACGTTGGGCGGCGACGTAAAGGAATTCGCCGTTTTCGCTCCCGGAACCACGACTCAGCAGGGTGGCGTTCTCGGCTCGGGTGGCTCGATTGGCGGAACGCGGCCACGCTTCAACGGTTTCTCGATTGACGGGGTGGACGACAACAAAGTGGATACGAACGGTCCCACGCAGCCGGTGATTCAGGAATCGGTCGCGGAGTTCACTCTGCTGACGAATCAATTCACCGCCGAATACGGCCATTCCGCTGGAGGCCAATTCAATATCGTTACGAAGTCTGGCACGAACAGTTGGCATGGGGCGGGTTGGGAATACAACCGAAACCGCGATTTGAATGCGGCAACGAACCAAGAGGCGGCCGCTTTCTTCAGCGCCAAAACGCCGCCAGCCGATGAGAAGAATCGTTTTGACTACAACCGTCTCGGCGGGAGCGCCGGAGGGCCGATCCTAAAGGACAAATTCTTTATCTACGGCGCTTACGAATTCCAAAATGAAGGGTTGGGTGCGCAGGGCGCCACGGTGACCACGCCCACAGCCGCGGGAATGTCACAATTGCTGGCTATGAACCCCGACTCGGCCGTAGTGGCCGTTCTGAACCAATTTCCCCCTGCTGCTCAGCAGAATATGAACTGCGGAACGACTAAGGACCAGCCCTGTACCGTACCGGTGAGCTTGAACGGGAACGCGCAGTCGATTCCGGTGGGCACGTTCGCGGGAGTTGCTCCAAGCTGGTTCAGGGAGCACGACTTTACAGTTAATGGCGACCTGAACTTGGGAAAGCACCAACTTCGCGCGCGTGTTCTTTACGACCGGCAACGCTTGCCGCAGGTGAACCCCATCCAGCCACAGAACCAGTTTACCGGCACGCAAACGGATGACGCTCGGAAGTATATTCTCACAGACGCCTGGACGATCAGCAGCAAGGTGATTAACGACTTTCGATTGTCCTTTTCGAGATTGAGCGGACCAAACAGTTTGCCGCCCAGCCAGTTTGCGAATTTCCCGAACGTGGAAATCGATCCATTCGGCAGCAACCTCGGACCTTTCAGCCTCGCTCCTCAAGGGTATGTGCAGAACGTCTATCAGGCCGTGGAAAACGTCAGCTACATCCGCGGAAAGCACACCTTTAAGTTTGGAGTTGAAGGGCGAAACTACATAACGGAGACAACTTCTTTGCCGCGCGCCCGCGGAGAATGGGATTATAAATCGCTGAATACTCTCGTTAATGACCTTGTACCCGACGGTGCGAATGGAGCGCTGCGGGGCGCCGGAACGGCAAGCTCGGCCAACAACAACCCCGCCGTTTACTGGTTCGTTCAGGACGACTGGAAGCTCTTGCCACGGCTCACGGTAAACCTTGGGCTGAGGTATGAATGGTCCGGGGTGCCGCGCGACGAAGGCAAGCAAGCACTGAACGCAATTGCAAACGATCCTGCTGTTGGATTGATCTTCCGCAAGCCGACATCGGACACGAACAACTTTGGTCCGCACGTGGGATTTGCCTGGGATCCAACAGGCCATGGCAAATGGTCCATCCGCGGAGGGGGGCAGATCGCCTACGACGTTATCCCGCTCAACTTTGCGATCAACAGCCTGCCGCCGGAATTGCAGTCCGAACAGAATCCTACACTTACCTGTGCATCGTCAGGTGCGCCAGCATGGTGCACTTCTGGTCTCGGCGGCACGCCAGGTCCGGGTTTTCTTGCGACCGGCGGCCTCCTTCAAGTAAACGTGCCCCCTACAACGACGGCCGACGCACGCGCAGCCACGCAGGCACTAATCCTCGACATGGTAGACCCGAAAGTGATCACCTGGTCGCTCGGCGTGCAACACGAACTATTTCGAGACAGCAGTATCGAAGTGCGCTACGTGGGTACGCGCAGCCTCGAGTTACCGGTGCAGAAGCGCCTGAACTCCGCTTCAGCGTTTGATCCCAACGTCCCGGGCGGAGGTATCGCGCCTCTTCCGACATACTTCAGCCCATCGGACGTCCCCGCGACCGTCCCAACGCCCGCGAGCACAGGCCAGGATTTCGCAAACTTCCTTGCGAACGGCCTGTTCCAGCCTTTAGCGACAGAAGGATTTTTCGGCAATCTCACCACAAACCCGCCGATAGGAACGGGGATTTACCATGCCGGTTCAGTTGACTTCATGCACCGGTTTGCGAAGGGATTGTATTTCCGGACGAACTACACGTACTCCAAGAATATCGACAACTCCACCAACGAACTGTTCAGCAGCCGCGTGAACCCACGGCGGGCACAAGACGGCTTTAACTTTGCCGGGGAGCGCGGCCGCTCCGCGCTGGACCTGCCACATAAGTTTGCTATCACTTGGGTCTACGATTTCCCCAACATTCACTCCGAAAACCGTTTCGTTCGCGGGCTAACCCACAACTGGGAGTGGAGCGGCAGCTACCTGGCGCAGTCCGGTCAACCCGTGACTCCACTTTCGAATATAGACGCCAACGCGAACGGTGATGGTGCAGGCGACCGCACAATCATTAACCCGGCGGGGGTCGGACTGACCGCCACAACAGTTCAGCAGGTTTGCAATGATGGCGCTGGCGGAGCTACTCGGATTATCACAGCGACGAGCGCAGCGTGCGCTTCAGGCAACGTCGTTGGTTACGTCGCGGTGAACTCGGGCGCTCGTTTTGTCCAGGCAGGCTTGGGCGCATTGGCCAACGCCGGGCGGAACACAGTCAACACGCCCGGGCTCAACATCTGGAACATGTCGCTGTTCAAGACCATGAAGTTCACGGAACGCGCTTCGGTGCAGTTCCGCTTCCAGACCTTCGATACGTTCAACCATCAGAACTACAGCATCGGCCTGCCGAGCAACAATGGCACGCTCGACCAGAACACCAACACCAACCCCTTGAACACGAGCTACATTTTCGTAACCTCATCCCAGTTCCTGAACAAGTTCATCTTCAACGGTGGCAGCCGCAACCTGGAGTTAGGATTGCGTTTCTCCTGGTAACAACACGCATCTCAAACAACCGGCCGCGAGGGAGCTTTTCGAAGCTCCCTCGTTTTTTTTGTGCATCATGAAGAGTCTTGACAAGCTGTGTGGGCGAAGAGGAAGCTCTCTTGGCGATGCAAAAACAAACCTCGATCTTGCTTAGCTTGCCAAATCAGTCTTCCCGCCGTGAATTTTTGCGAAACGGTGCAGCTCTCTCGCTTGCGGGCCTGGCGGCTCTACCCAAAACCGCGCCGAGCCTGGCCAACGAAGCCGGCGCCCTCCCAGAAGCCTTCTCCGCGCTCAAGCCGCTGGGGCCGCGCGTTCATCCCATTACCGCGGACGAATATCGCGGCAGGCTGCAGCACGCGCAGAAGCTGATGATGGATCTGGAGCCGAAGTACGATGCGCTCTTCGTCGCTCCGGGAACTTCACTCTATTATTTCACTGGCATCCGCTGGGGAATTAGCGAGCGGCTGCTCGCGCTGGTGCTTCCCCACACGGGGGAACCCATCATCGTCGTGCCGGCGTTCGAAGAAGGGAGGATGCGCGAAAAGCTGCAATTTCCGGCGGAAGTGCGCATCTGGCAGGAAGACCAGAGCCCCACAAAGATTGCTGCTGCGGCGCTGGCCGATCGCGGGATTCGCACGGGCAAAATCGGCGTGGAAGAAACCGCGCCTTTTACGTTTTACGACCATCTCCGCAGCGCGGCGCCGGGGCTCGAATGCACTTCCGCCGATCCTCTCACCATTGCCTGCAGGGGACACAAGTCAGAGCACGAACTGGAGCTGATGCGACTGGCCTGCGAAGCCACCTTCGACGTTTTTCGCGCGGTCTTCGCGTCGGTCAAGGAAGGCATGACGCAGGAGGACATCGGCAAGCTCGTGGAAGGCGGCTTTTCGAAGATGAGCCTGAAAGGCGGCGCGCTGGTGCTGCTCGGCGCTTCCGCAGCATTGCCCCATGGCACCATCAAGCCACAAAAGCTGAAAGAAGGCGACGTTATCCTGATTGATGGCGGATGCGCAGTGGAAGGCTATCAATCCGACGTGACGCGAACGGGAATCCTGGGCAAGCCACCCGAAAAAGTAGCGCGCGTTTTTGAGATTGTTCGCAAGGCGCAAGACGCCGCTCTCGATGCTGCTCGCGCCGGCCGGTTATCCGGCACCGTGGATGACGCCGCTCGCAAAGTAATCACCGACGCTGGGTTCGGGCCGGACTACAAAACGTTCACGCATCGTCTGGGTCACGGCATTGGTTTGGACGGCCACGAGCATCCTTATCTCGTGCGGGGAAGCAAAACCGTTCTTGAACAGGGCATGACGTTTTCGGATGAACCGGGGATTTATCTTGTCGGTGAATTCGGCTTGCGCTGCGAAGACGACATGGTGATTACCGCGGATGGTCCCGCCCAACTCCTGACGCCCGGATTTGCGCCGTCCATCGAGAAGCCTCTCGGCTAATTCCTTTCTCGTAGTGCTTCGCAGAATTCCACGATGCGCTGCTCCGCCCAGAAGCGCTCCGGCCCGCCGTGTTTCGATATGAAGCCGCAATGGCCGCCGTGTTGCGGGGCGACAAAACGGATCGATGGATTGTCGCTGATTCTCGCGGCCAGAAAAGATGAGTAGGGAACAAACGGATCGTCCTGGGCGGTGATCATCAGGAAGGGGACGCGAATTTTCGACGCGACGCACTTGGCGCCGACGTGCTCATAGTAATCCTGCGCATCGTGATAGCCGAATTGAGGCGCAGTGAATGATGTCGTCGAATTGACGCACTGTTCGAATGGGGCCGAGACCGTTGAGTGGGTAGCGCTCCGGAAATATTTTCTGTTTGCGCGTGTAGCGGTCCATCAGTCCTGAGACGAAGCGGCGCTGGTAGAGATAGTTCTCTATGCGCTCAAGCGCATCTGCACAAGCGGCCAGATCCAGCGCGGGACACACGGCGCAGAGGCCGCGAAGTGCTTTGGGCGCCGCTTCCGCAAATTCTCCTGCCATCTTGGTGACGAGATTTCCTCCCATCGAGTAGCCTGCGAAGAAGATCTGTTCGAAGCCATCGTGGGTTGAGAGTTGGTCGAAAACGGCGCGGTAATCACTGCTCATTCCAGAGTTGTAGAGCGTGGGAGTGAGGGCCTCGGTCCCGCCGCAGTTTCGCTGGTTCAAACGTACAACGTGAAAACCACGCTGGAACGCCTTCTCCGCGATGCCTCGCATGTAGTTCGAATCGCTCGAGCCTTCAAGCCCGTGCACCAAGACAAGGACGGGTACATCCTTGCGTTTTTCCGCCTGCCAATGGCAATGTCCCAGCAGCCAGGAATCCGTGTCCACCTGAAAGCGCCGCGCCTCTGGCGGCGGAATGTCGAAACGGCGCGGCACCAAAGCGGAGACAATGGTCATGAAGTGGCCGTTTTTCAGAAGCGGGTGCGGCTGGAATTGAAATGTGGAGGTCACGATTTGACAGAGTTCACCGAACGTGGAACGTGGAAACGACAGACTTCCCCTTTACAAGTTCGACCTTGCGCCAAGAACTCTTATCATTAAGGGTAACCCAGCGTCGTTCTTCCGCTCGGTAATGCCAGTCCTTATCGTTTTGAAAGAGAATCTGCAGACCGCGCCCTTCGATAATATTCAGAATGCTGTTGTCGTGAGAACTGCGCTCGTCGAAGTCAGTCGAAGCACGCTGGCCCATCTCCGAATATATCTCGTTCAACTCCAGCAAGGACCGATTGATTTTTTCATCCAGAGGTTCGACATTTAGTCCTATCCTGTGGGCTTCACGTAGTGTGATTGGATATCCATGAGAAGGGTAACTTGAATTGAGCGTATCGCTGATCTTTCTCGCCTTTTTCGGGTTGTTGAGGTGGTAGGACAATATCGTCTCGCACAGCATGGTAGACAGAGCGCTCGCGCGGTCCACAGCGCCAATTACCAGCGGGTGTACATACTCAAACAGGGACTCATAAGGGTTCGAAGCCTTCGCGTCGGACTGCTTCTGCCACAAGCGAACCACGCGCTGGAGTTCGTCTTGGCTGACGCTAACCCGGTCATTGTCGCGGTCGATCGGAGAAAGATCATGAGTCAGAGAAGTATCCACAGCAGATAGATGCGCCATTGGTCCCATGCGAATCTTATCAGCCCCCAATGCGAGCATCGTGGCTGCTGATTCGCAAGCGAGGGGAACAAGGACAGTCAGACGCAGGACGAACTGCCGAAGCAGGTTGACCATTCGCAGCGAGACCTGCCCCGAGCCACCGTCTGATTTTATAAAAAAAGAGAGCTTATTGATTTTCCCAATGCTTTGAAGTATGCCGTACAGTCCGATCACATCATTGTCACAGATTGAGCCATTCGGCGAATTCCAGTAGGTGAGCAGGGGCTGACCGAGCTTTGACTCAATCTGGCGGATAACACTTTGAGTCTTTTCAAATAGAATCGGCGGGTTCTTCAGCGTAGGTCTTGGTACTTGGCCGCTTGATACTCTTGGATTGGGCATAGACTTAAGCTTGTACTATAGCATTGTTTATTGAGGGCACTTCCCCAAGCGAATTTGCCTCGCCTCGCCGCTGAGCAAGTGATTATCCGATGTCGGTGTTGGTCAACTTGACCGGAACCCCGTTGGCCCTTAGAATCAAAGATTCACCGTGAGGCATTTTTCGAGTTTGATGCGTTGGTTTAACGGCCCAGCGGGCACCCGCTGGGCTGCGTTGCTTTATGGCCTCTATTTTGTGGCTAAATTCTTGATGTGAGGTAGGAATGAACGAAGGTGCGATTCCCGACGCTCTTACTTTTGACGACGTGCTGTTGGTTCCGGGCCGGTCAATGGTGCTGCCGACGGAAGTAGATACCACCACGAATTTTTCGCGCAAAGTGAAGTTAAACGTGCCCCTGGCGTCGGCGGCGATGGACACAGTAACGGAATCGCGGCTGGCGATTGCCATCGCGCGGCAAGGCGGCATCGGCATCGTGCACCGCAGCATGTCCGCGGAAAAACAGGCCGAAGAAGTAGACCGCGTGAAACGCTCGGAAAGCGGGATGATCGTCGACCCGGTCACGATTTCGCCGGACATTACCATCCGGCAGGCGCTGGAAATCATGAACAAGTACAAGATTTCCGGGCTTCCGGTGACGCGCGGCTCTCGCCTGACGGGCATTCTCACCAACCGTGATTTGCGTTTCGAGAAAAACCATTCGCAACTGGTCAGTTCAGTGATGACCAAAGAAAACCTGGTGACTGTGCCCGTGGGCACTACTTTGGATGAAGCGGAACGCATTCTGCAAAAGCATCGCATCGAGAAATTGCTCGTCGTGGATCAGGACTTCAATTTGAAGGGACTGATCACGGTAAAGGACATCCAGAAGAAGCTGGAGTATCCGCGCGCGGCGAAAGATGAGCATGGAAGATTGCGCGTGGGGGCAGCGGTGGGCGCGACGGGAGACTTCCTGGAGCGCGCGGTGGAATTGTCGAAGGCAAAAGTGGATGTGCTGGCGATTGACACCGCGCACGGCCATTCTTTTCGTGTGATGGAAGCGATCAAGGCAATTCGTCAGCGCTTGCCCGAAGCGCAGCTCATCGCAGGAAACGTGGCGTCTTACGAAGGCGCGAAGGAATTGATTTCGCTTGGAGTGGATGGCTTGAAAGTTGGTATCGGGCCGGGCTCGATTTGTACCACGCGCGTGGTGACGGGCGCGGGAGTGCCGCAATTGACGGCCATCATGGAGGCTGCTCGCGCGGCGCAAGGCACAGAGGTGCCGCTGATCGCCGACGGCGGGATCAAGTATTCGGGAGACATTTCGAAGGCGCTGGCGGCGGGCGCTTCGTGCGTAATGATTGGGAGCCTGTTCGCAGGAACCGAAGAGTCGCCGGGCGAAACAATCTTGTATCAGGGCCGCACTTTCAAGTCGTATCGCGGCATGGGCTCGACGGGCGCGATGGAAGCTGGGTCTGATCGCTACGCGACCGTGCAAGATACCGGCGAGCGGGGCAAGTCCGTGCCGGAAGGCGTGGAGGGCCGCGTCCCTTATAAAGGGCCACTGGGCGCGCTGACCGACCAACTGGTCGGCGGGCTGCGCAGCGGAATGGGCTATGTGGGCGCGAGCACGCTAAAAGAATTCAAGGAAAAGAGCCGGTTCATTCGCGTCACGGCAGCGGGGCTGCGCGAGAGCCACGTTCACGACGTGATCATCACGAAGGAAGCGCCGAACTATCGAATGGAATGAACAGCGTGGCGCATGAAGCGAGTCAAATGGTTTCAGCGAACGAATTGGGAAGTTGCTAGTGCCTGACCCGCAACCGTGGCGCAATCCGCGTCCCGCACCAAGCCTGTCTGAAATTCGTGCGAAAACTCCCACGCCCCGATGGGTTGAGTGGCTGGGGGCGTGGTGGCCGGCGATTGTGTGGTCGGGTGTGATTTTCACAATGTCCACGGACCCTTTTTCCTCCGATCACACGAAATGGTTTTTCGAGCCGATTCTGCGCCGGCTGATTCCCGGGCTGGCGCAGAGCCAGTACGACTATGTGCACCACATCATCCGCAAGTGCGCGCATTTCACGGAATACTTTGTGTATTTCCTGTTGCTCTACCGCGCGGTGCGGGGCAGACGCAGCGGCTGGCGCTGGAGCTGGGGAAGCGTGGCGCTGCTGATTGCCGCGATCTATTCTCTCGGTGATGAATTTCATCAAACGTTCGTGGCCAGCCGGGGCCCGTCCATTTACGATTCTTTGCTGGATAGCACCGGAGCTTTCGTCGCGCTCCTCGTGCTGTGGCTCTGGTTCCGGCGGCGAGGCATAGCGGCTGAGTAAATCCTCCTTTCCACTTACCGTCTCGGTTGCCGCGCATTCCAACTCTCGGCCGTAAGGCTTTTATTTGCGACACTTCTGAGATACTCAGGCTAGGCCTCATTTCTATTTTCCTTGACATTACGCGCCAATTTGGAGCCTGTTCTTCCCCGGCAGGAGGCGCAAACTGTTGCCTATGAAAACCCAAAAACAGCCCAAGCCCGCTACGCAAGCCAAGTCCGACTCTGAGGCCACGAACGGCGCGCAAGACAAAGCAAGCCACAACGACCTAGGTCCGCAGACGAAAGCCATTCATGGCGGGGAGCCGAATCGCTACGGCGTGAACGGCCCCATCGTGACGGAGATCATCCGCTCTTCCACGTTTACCTTTATCAACACGGAAGAGATGAAGGAGTGGGCCGAGGGCAAGAACAAAGCGTACATCTACACGCGCTACGGAAATCCCACGCTTTCCGTCGCCGAGAAGAAAATCGCGGCGCTCGAAGGCTCGGAAGCGGCTGTTGTAGCGTCCTCCGGCATGGCGGCGATTTCTTCTTCGTTGTTAGCGGTGCTGAAGGGCGGAGACGAACTGATTTCCACGGCGCAGCTTTATGGCGGCACGTACCGGCTGATGCGCGACGTGTTTCCGACGTGGGGCATTACCGTGCATCATGTGCAACCGGATCTCGGCGGCATCGAAAAACTGGTCAACGCGCGCACGCGGGCGCTTTACGTCGAAACGCCGACGAATCCCACGCTGCGCCTGGTGGACATTCACAAAGCGATCGCGTTTGCCAAAAAGCACAAGCTTGTTTCGCTGATTGACAACACGTTTGCCACGCCGGTGCTGCAGAATCCCATCGCGCTGGGCTACGACATCGTGGTGCACAGTGCGACCAAGGCGCTGGCCGGCCATTCGGACATTCTCGCGGGCGTCTCCGTCGGCAGCCAGGCGTGGATGGACAGAGTGCGCCAGATGATTATTCATCTTGGCGGATCGATGGATCCCGGCGCGGCTTATTTGCTGATTCGCGGAGTCAAGACCCTGGGCGTACGCGTCGAGCGCCAATGCGAGAACGCCATGGCCGTCGCGAGTTTCTTGGAAAGGCATCCGAGAGTCGAGCGCGTGCACTATCCCGGGTTGAAATCGCATCCGGACCATCAACTCGCTTCCAAACAAATGCGTGGATTCGGCTCGATGTTGGCGTTTGACGTGAAAGGCGGCTTGGCGGCGGCGCGGCGTTTCTGCGATCGCGTCCGCCTATTTTTGCTGGCGGCCAGCCTCGGCGGTGTCGAGTCGCTGGTGATTCTGCCGATTTACAGTTCCCACTACAACATGAGCGACGAAGAATTGAAGCGCGTCGGCGTCAGCCCGGGAACCGTGCGCGTTTCCATGGGCCTCGAGGACAAAGAAGATTTGATCGAAGACCTGAAGCAGGCGCTGGAATAGTGCTTGGTGACTCGTGACCCCTGGAAGCTCGGGGCAAGCTGGTGATTCAGCGAACGGGTCTAAAGACCCGCCACTACAACCAGAAAAAATGCAGCTACTTCGTGGCTGGGACGGGCGCGTCCCACTCTTCTTGCTGGGGAAGCAGCGACTTCACGATGTCTTCCAACTCGTGAGCGCTCTGCGCGTCCTGCGGGTAGTTGTGCGCGGTGATATCGAATGTCTTGCCATGCTTCGTGCGAACGTCCTGCAGTTCTTCCTGCAAGCGGACGGCGATACGCTTGGCATTGAGCGCATCCGTTTCGGGCAGCACCAGCGCAAAAGCGTCGGTCGCAAGCCGGTAGATGGAATCGGTGGGGCGCAGCTTGCGGGACATCGCTTTGGCGGTGTCGCTCCAGGCTGCATCGTCATCGCCGTTTTGTTTTGAAGAACCGGCGGCCGCTTTCCCTTTTACCAGCAAGATCGAAAGATTTTTCTCCATGGTCATGGCCCGGCGGAACTCCATCGTCAGCCGATCCCAGAAATGATTCTGGTCCGGCATGGAGTGCAGCAAATCCACGCTGGCCTGATGCTGCAACGTGACGTTGCGCTCGAGTTCGGCAAGGAGCTGCTGCTTCAACTGACGCACCGTGCGTTGGCGCTCGAGAAGGTATCCCACAAAGAGCAGGGTCAGTCCGCAAAAGCCAAAGAACGCGACGCGCAGCGTCCACTTGTTCCCGATGGGATGGAGAAAGACCAGCGGATACATGAACGTCGCAAGCCCGCCGGCAAGAACGAGCACGAACACGACGGCTAGGATGGTGAGCTGCAGCTCACGCTTTTCGAGACGATCCAATTCCGCGCGATTCAGGGTTGCCATGCTTCTTCGCACTTTCCTCCGGGCAAAGGACAAGCCCTGGATGGCAAATGGCCACTGTCCCTATGGTCTGATTGGAGGGTGACGGCAAGCAATGGAACTGCGCAGATTCTGTGACGGAAATGCTACTGTCCTTTGGCCCGATTCAATGTGAGGCCGGCCACACAAATGCAAGCGAAGGAACGCGTGTTTGGCGCGTTTGGTGCTTCGTTACTGCGCGATGCGAATGTCCACGCTTTGCCCGGCGGCGTACTCCGCGAGGAGATCGGACATGCGCCGCGTCCAGCGATCTAGGCCCTCGTGGCCGGCGAAAGAAATGACAATGGCAAGAATTTCACTCGTTTGTGGCGTGACCATGGTGCGTTCGGAATCGCTGGTGGCGCTGCCGTGCGGGCCCACGTCATCTGCGAACACGGGCAGGCCCTCGAGGTTCAACTCATACTTGCCGATGCCCTTGTACGTTTCGCCGGGGCGCCCCGCGCGAAAAACCACGGGACCGCTGATGTGCGCCGCGTCGTAGAGACCGACGGGGAGACGGCTCTCGACGGAAACCAGGTTGATCACGTCGACGACCGTGTTGATTTGAGGGAAGCCTTTGCCGGCCACGATTCTCCGAAGAAGAGCCTCTGCCGAACCGCGGTAGCGCGCGGGATCTTTTCCAAGCGCTTTGTAGGCCCTGCGCACCGATTCCACTTGCAGTGATTCCAGGACGCCGCGCGGAAAAGGCAGTTCCTGGATTTCGAGTTCTCTCTGATTCATTTCCGCCAGCAGGGCCACCGGCGAAGGGCTGACTTGCACGCGGGCCGTCAAGCAGCCGAGGGACGTGCGGGGGCATTTTTTCTTCAGGTCTGCGTCAATGGTCACGTTCATAGGGCATCAAAAAGAGAGTGGCCGGAGTTTCGCGGTGAAGTGCCGCAAGAATTTTGCCTGGTGAAGAATTTCATGACCTCGAATTTTCTCGCGCCTACGCCAAACCTCGAGAATAACCTCCACAACGTACTCGATATGGCTCTGCGTGTAAACCCGGCGCGGAATGGCCAGCCGAACGAGGTCCATTGTGGCGTGTTCGCCGAACATCAATGTGCCGATTTCCACGGAGCGAATTCCGCCCTCCAAATACAGCTCATTGGCCAGAGCCACGCCGGGAAACTGCGCCGGAGGAATGTGGGGCAGGAATGCCCGGGCGTCCAGGTAGATGGCATGACCACCCGGCGGCTGAACGATGGGGACGCCTTCCTTGGCGATGTGATTTCCAAGAAATGCTGTTGAGGCGATGCGATATTTCAGGTATTCCTCCTCCAGCGCTTCATTCAATCCCACCGCGATGGCTTCGAGGTCGCGGCCCGCGAGACCGCCGTAGGTGGGGAAACCCTCCGTAAGGATGAGAAGGTCCTTTTCCTGCTGCGCCAGAATGTCGTCGTTCGTGCAGAGAAATCCGCCGATGTTGGCCAGGCCGTCTTTTTTCGCGGACATGGTGCAACCGTCGGCGTGCGAAAAGATCTCGCGGGCAATTTCGCGCGGCGATTTGTCCGCGTAGCCCGGCTCGCGCAGCTTGATGAAATAAGAGTTTTCCGCAAAGCGGCAGGCGTCGACGTACAGAGGAATGCCGTGCTTCTTGCAAATTTCTTTGACCGAGCGAATATTCTCCATGGAAACCGGCTGGCCGCCGCCGGAATTATTTGTGATGGTGAGCATCACCAGGGGAATCTTCTTCGCTCCATGTCGCGCGATCACCTCCGTGAGGCGTGCGACATCCATGTTTCCCTTGAAAGGATGTATGTGCGAAGGCTCTTTGGCCTCCGGGATCGGCAGGTCGAGGGCTTCCGCGCCCGCAAATTCACAATTCGCGCGGGTGGTATCGAAATGGGTGTTGTTTGGGACGACGTCGCCCTTCTTGCACATGACGCTGAACAGGATGCGTTCCGCGGCGCGGCCCTGATGCGTGGGAATGACGTGACGAAAACCGAAGATACCCTGGACGGCATCGCGAAAGCGAGAGAAGCTCGGCGAGCCCGCGTACGATTCATCGCCACGCATCATGGCGGCCCACTGTTCGGTGGACATGGCGGCGGTTCCGGAGTCCGTGAGCAGGTCAATCAGAATGGCGTTGGAAGGGACAAGAAACAAATTGTAGCCGGCCGCTTCCAGCAGCCTTTTGCGCTCGGCGGACAGAGCGCCATGGATTGGCTCGATGCTCTTGATGCGAAACGGTTCAATGATAGTTCGAACGGGCATACTTAGCGCTCCGTGAGGAGGCCCAAGAAAGAAACTGGCTCCGGCGGCATGCTCCTAAAAGATACGGGATAGAGTCTAACCTGTAACGATGCGGGCTTCACGATTTCTGAGAATCCGGCGGCGCAGTTGCGGGAGGCGCTTCTATAGGAAGCATTTTTTCCTGGCTGGCTGACTGAACGAGGCCCGCCCGCTCCAACACTTTCAGATAGGCGGGCCGGGAGTGGCGATAATGGTCGGCGGGAATTTTGCCGTCCAGCCACGCCGTGTCCATCGGGTAAACGAGCGGATCGAAAATCACCATGTAGAAGTGCCAGAGCAAAATTGGAGAAAGTTGCCAGCAACGCTTCATACCAGTGGACGGCGGTAGCTGCGTCGGTAATCCACTTTGGGAAATGACGCAGCAGTCCGTGCATCCGAAAATTCCATGGACGCTGACCGAGTGTTTTTCGGGGCGAATGGAAATGCTTTTGCCCTTTCCGGATTTCATGTCGGGCTGGCCGTGACAGGCGATGCAGGCTTCATCCTGCTTGAGCGGCTGGGCCGGTTTTTCCTGGCGGCGCGCCAGAGTGGGAAGCGACAGAAATGCAAGTAATAGTGGTGCGTATGAAAGAAAGCGCGAGACTGTTCCTCTTAGCGGGAATCGCTTCGACGAGCTCCGCAGACTCTCTGAATACACCGCCATACCGGTCTCCATTATTGCTTCGCGGCAGCGGTAAGGATTCCCGCAGCTTATTTCAGGCCCAGATCCGTCAGGACCTTTGGATTCGTTTCCTCCACGGCCAGCAAATTGTGGCAGGCAGAGCAATCGTTGGTAATCGTCTGGCCGTCCGCGCTGGTGTGGCTCCCGTCATGACACCGGAAGCAGCCGGGGAAATCGGTGTGCCCGAGGTTGTTCGGGTGCACGCCCCAGTTCACCTTCATCGCGGGGAAAATATTGCGAAGATAAATGTCCGCGACGCTTTCCGCCGACTGCTCGACAAGAGCGCGCCGTGAATCGTAGACCGCCGGATAATTCGCGCGATAAAACGATTTCACGCCTTCGAGAATGCGCTGTTGCGCGAAATCGCGGTCAGGATAGTCCGCTTTTAAAAGCTCCACGGCTTTCTTCCGCATGTAGGGAAGCTCCGGACTGATCCGGCCGTACGACATTTGCTGATTTACCGCGTTTTCGGGGACTTCGAACGCGTGAGTCGGGCGATTGTGGCAGTCCACGCAATCCATGGAGCGATGCTCGCCCGCGTCGAGCTGCTGTTTTGTGGCTTGCACGTCGCCGGAGATGTATTCGACCGTTTTACCTTGGTCGTTCGTGTAATAAACCACCGGGATCACCTGGCGTTGATCGTCGATGGAGATGTAGCGGATTCTTGCGCCTTCATCCAAGTGCCTTCCGTGAATTCCCAGCGAGCCCTGCCAGGTGTGGCCGCCGATCTTGAGCAACATGGCGGTGGTCTGCTCGGTATTCTTTTCATCGTCCTTAAACGTTTTTTTCACGACAAACTTGTCGCCGGCGAAGCGCTGCGGCCAATGACACTGTTCGCAGGTTTCACGCGCGGGGCGCAGGTATTTGACAGGCGCATGGATAGGACGAGAGTAAGTGTGAAACGTCACCGCAAAAACCTGACGGACGCCGGAAAGCTTGGAACGCACGAACCATCCCGCGCCAGGACCAATGTGACATTCCACGCAGTTGACGTGGGCATGGGGCGAATTCTGATAGGCCGTGAATTCCGGCGTCATTACGGTGTGGCAGGTTTGCCCGCAGAACTGCGTGGAGTCCATATATTCCACGCCGCGGTAGGAAGCCGTTCCAAAGATGAGGACGTTCAAAAAAGTCGCCGCCCCGACAACGAAGACCCCATGCCGGACCATTGGTTCGCGAAGATTAATCGCGGGGTAAACGTCTCGCAGTTCTCCCTGGGCTTTTAGTCTGCGGCGCCGCAGCAGAATTCCGACAGGAATCAGCAACAGGCCCAGGACGAAAACGCCGGGCAAAATCAAAAAAAGCAATATGCCGATATAGGGATGCGGCGGTCCGGGCAGGAGAAAGTCATAAAACCAGAAGGCGATCAGGGTAATCGCTCCGGTCGTCGTAAGCACCGCGCCAATGAAACTGACGGGATTCTGTCCGAGAAAATAGAGGAGCCGCAGCCAGCTCCGGATCGTTTCGCGAAGCGTCATTTGCTTGAGTGTCCGTCCTTCTCTTTCATCCCGGAAGCGAAAGTCTCCTTGCAGAGAGCATCAATCTTGAGCGCGGAACGTTGTTATAATTACTTCAACATGGCCAGATACGCAGAGAGCTCCTTTACCTGGTCGTCCGTCAGGCTCTTCAAGCCGGCATGTTTCGGCGAAGTGGAGATCACTTTCTTAATGTCATCGGCGGTTTTGCCTTTGATCGAAGGCGATTTCATCGCGGGCTTGCCGGCGGCGTCCGCGCCGTGACACGCGGCGCACTTTGCCTTGAAAGTTTTCTCGCCGTTGGCGGCATCATCGGCGCGCGAGATGGAGCCCATCAGGCACAGAATGCCAACTAACGCAATTCCTGAAATGACTTTCTTCATTGTTGTTCTCCTTGACTTATTTGCGACCGCGCACCACGACTCTCGCGTGGAAATGCTTCTCGTCCGCAAAAACACCGTGCGGTTTGGTTACTTTTTCTTTCCAAATGCCCGGACGTAAGCCACCAGGTCTTTCACCTGATCCGCACTCAAAGACGCATACTTGGGCATCTTTCCCTTGCCCCCGGTAATGGCCGCCGACAAATCGGCATCGCTCATCTTTTGCACGTCATCCGAAGCGAAGTCCTTGACGCCCATGGTTTTTCCCGTGGCTGTTGCTCCCTTGCCATCCGGCCCGTGACACATGGCGCACTTTGCCTTGTACGTCGCTTCGGCTGCAGCGGCATCCGCCTTCGCCGGAGCGCTCAGGAAAGCGATGGTCGCCAGCGCAACGGCAACGACCATGATTCCCGCGATCCAACTGGTTGTCTTTCGCATGTTCCTCTCCTTTGAGATGTCAACGCCCGGCGAAAGCCGCGCGGCGTTGTTGCCAAGTTATACACAATCTCGGCGATTGAAGCCCTTCAATTCTCCGTTACGAACAGGCCAACAAAGCCGGAGCTCCTTTTTGGCCTGCCGCCTATCAGGCAATCTGAATCGCGTCCATTGTGATGGCTGGCATAGCGCGGCTTCCGTGACAACCATCACGTATCCGCGTGATCTCGTTCGGGCCGGCCAGTTCCCTAAAACCTGTATTCGAGTGTGGCCATGAGCGTATGAGCGTGGTACGAGGGCTGGTCCACGCCCAGGAACAGGTAGCGCGCCGCCGAGGGATCGCCAACAATAAAGTAAGGATAGAAGGGACTCGCCCCGCCGGGGGTGGGCGTGGCCGAAGTGGGGCTGTTAAGAATTGGCGTTGTGCATCCAGCCACGGAATTGGTGACGGGAGGTCCATTCGGAGCGGGGCTTACGCAGCCCATATATTGCGTCATGGGAGACGTCTGGTAATCCTTATTGTCCCACTGCTGGTAGTGATACTCGATCCGGGGCATCAGATTCTCGGTCAGCTTGTATTTGAAGATGACCGCCACATCGTGAAGCCGATTGACTGTTTCCGGATAGTCCACGGCGGCATTGGCGCCCGTCAGCGCGAACGAATTCGGATTGGGGGCGGCGGCAGTGCCGATGATCGTGGGGTCTCCCAGGAAGCGGGAGAGAACGTTGCCCTTGGTGGCAGAAAGCGAATAGTACGTGGAGAAATAGATCTTTTTGCCCAGGTTGAGGTCCACGCCGCCGGTGGCAATGTCCACCGGCTCCCGCGTAACGCTTTCCCAGTCATTGTTCGCAGAATCGCAACCGTTGCAGGTCAAAATGGTCTGTCCGGCATTGGCTGGCGTGCGATTCCGCGAAATGATGCGCTTGTAATACCGCTCGTGAGAGTACTCGGCGAACAGTGTGACCTGTGTGGAGAGAGCGTAATCCGCGTCGAAGCCATAGTTGTACGAAATGTCTTTCATCACGCCATAGAGGAAATAAGGATCGGTGGTCGCGGTGCTGCCTGTGAGGAAATTCAAAGCTACCGGACTATTGGTTCCTCCTGGGCGATTGAAATTGTCCTGCAAGGTCCCGCCAAAGGCGGACAGAGTCAATTTATCGGTGAGATTGTATTGAATCAAGGCGTCGCCGCGGTTTCGCAAACGCGCGGCCTCGTCAAATCGTCGGCTGCAACGCTGGTCGGCGGTGAAAGACACGTTCGTTGTATCCGAGCAGGTAATGTCAGCCCCCGTCACGGGATCTACAACCGTGTCGTCTTGATAGGCATCCGGCTTGCGGTCCGCGTGCCGGTAGGAAACTCGAACAAGCAAGTCTTTCTGGGGCACCCAATCGACGGACGTGAAGACGGTGTTCTCCATGGAATGCGCCGCGTCGCGATGCGAACGGTCCATCCATTCGCCGGTATATCCCGCCTTCACCGAACTCTTTTTGGCAAAAAACCATTCGCCGGACACTTCCACATTTTTCCGGTTGAAGCCAAAAGGCGTGTTCTGCTCGGTGACCGGAGCCGCGGCATCTCCTTCCACGGGCGTGAGATTCAGTACGGGGGTGTTGTTGGTGTAGTCGTACTGGCGGTACATCGCCTTGAGTTCAACGTTCTTCCAGGCCGTGGTGACTAGCGTGTAATTCATGGCCAGGGTTTGTTTGTCTCCATGCAGGCTAGCTGCAGGCAGAGCCGCCAGCGAAGTGCAGGCTGTTGCTCCGCCCGCCCCGCAGGTATTGATGGCGGTGTTGCTGCTGTAAGGCAGGAAGGCCTCATTTTGCCGCAGCCAGCCTGGACTGATGCTGGCCATCAGGCGCATGTACTTGGTGACATCCGTGGCCCCGGCAAAATTCACGTACTGCGCCTGGTTGTCGGGATACAAACTCATGCGTCCTGTTAAAGGATTGGTGATCTGCTCGTTGCTGCTCCGAAACGGATTGTCCCAGGTCATTTGCTTCGTATCATTCTGGAAGAATGAGCCGATATAAGCCGCCTGAATGCCCCAGGTACGCTTGCCGTACTCGGCTCCAAACCTTACGAGATTATTGAAATAGTTGAGCACTTCGGGGAGTTCGACGCCGAAGCCGGCGGTAGCGCTGGCGCTCGGACTCGAGTTCATGATCAGGCCGATGGGCCGCAGGCCTCGCTCGCTTTCCCGGAAGAACGAGCCGTTCAGGCTCCACGCCGAGCCCAGGTTGTAGGAAAACAGCGCCGTTCCTCCCTTCCGGATGATGGAGGGCGTGATGAAGTTGGAATTCGCCACGACTCCGCAGCTGACGGGCGAAGGACAACTTGCGCCGCCAGCGGCAAACGCTCCCGTGCCGGCGATCAAAGCAGGCAGGCTGGTGCCGGCCGGAGTTGGAACGGTGGCCTGGTAGGCCTGGATGGATTGCCGAATCAATGCGGGGTAAACCCAAGCGCCCGGGGCCGATTCCGTGTAGAGCGTTCGCGTCGTGTTGCTGTAAATGTGGGGAATCTCGTCGTAATGAAACTGAATTCTGAATTTTCCATAATTGCCGTAAGTGCCTAGATAGCTCTGGTCCCGGTAGAGCGTCCTCTGGGATTTCAGGCTCACATAATTCTTCGTGTTGAGCACGTTGTCGAACCTGACGTCCACGCGGCGCACATAGAAGCCGTTTCGGACGTCGCGATATTCGTTGAACTTGGAAGTTTTCAAGAGCGGATCGAACGGAGTTCCGCACCCGACGCACTGGCCGGACTGCAGATCGGGCCGCCCATAGACATCACCCCAGGCGTAGCGCAATCCAAAGTCAATATACCCATGATCCGTTTGCTGTTCCTTGTCTTTGTCGGCTTTATCTTGTTTGTCCTGGCCAAGAAGGGCGGCCGGAAAGAACAGGAGTGCCAAGATTGCCGAAGCAGAGAATCGTTGATGCCGTTTCATTTCATGCCCCCTTTCTAGCGCAGGAATGCGTTGCCTGACGGGTGATTAGACCCGTGAATGGCGGAGTGGCAGTTGGTACAGCCACGGTTGAAGTTTTTGATTGAACTAAGCGGTTGCGGTTGCGTGGGGTGGCGGCTGCTGTCGTGGCAAGAGTCACAAACGCGCGGCATGCGCGTCTTCAGCAACTGCGGGTTGCTGGTGCCGTGCGGTTCGTGGCAGTTGGCGCAGTTTTCCATGACCGGAGGATGCTCCCAGAGGAACGGCCCGCGCCGCTCGGTGTGACAACTCAGGCAGTTTTCGTTGGTAGTGCTTTGAATCAACTGGCTCGGGTTCGGCGAACCGTGGGGATTATGGCAACTGGTGCAGGTCACTTTGCCTTCGCGGTAAGGCATGTGCGAGGACCGCTGCAACTGCGCGCGCCGCATCTGATGGCACTGCAAGCACAATTCCGGCTGAGACTTCTTCACTCCACGATTCTCTGAGAGCGGCGCGTTATAGCGCCCTTCAGAAGAGAGCGCCACTTGCACCACTTGTTTCACCTGATGGCAATCCACGCAGGCCATGCCGCGCGATTCGTGCGGGCTACCCTTCCAGAACAGGTGCGTGCCCCGCGAGTGGCACTGCTCGCACGCCTGATTTTGTTCGGCAACCGAATTCGGGGAGTCCTTTCCGAAGCGGACCGAGATGGTGTCCTTACCGCCCCCCGCTTCCACGTGCGCACGCCCCGGCCCGTGGCACGATTCGCAGCCATGCGCCTCATCGGGAGTTCGCGGATGCGCCATGGCCCGGCCCATTGGCGTGTTTTTAAACCGCCGGTCCTGGTCCTGGTGGCACGTGATGCAGGTCTCGCTTCCGACATAGTCGCCATCCGCGGCAGCAGGGGCGGCTTTAGCCCTTTCCTGGCTAGCCGCCGGATTCGCTGCGTCTTGGACAGGAGGCCTCGCATTCAGGCGAACGGCGAGTCCAAACGCGATAAGAAATAATAGAAAAGCAAGGAGTGGGCTTCTGGAAGCGCCTGAGATTTTTGTCTGCATTTCCCCTCCTTACCAATCAGCCGTCGACCGCGTGATTGAAAACTGTTGGTTACGTCGATGGTGACAACCCTCACCGCGGAAGGCAGTGATTCACGTCACAATTCAAAGTGATAGCAAGGCATCGAGCTTGTGACGGCCAACGATTTCCGGCCTCATTCTGCGCGTGGCACCGGACGCGCTCCTGTCTTTCCACGCCGAAGCAACCTGCAGAGGCACTTGTGAGGCCAAAGCAGGCCGCCAAGTTAGTACCAAAAAATATCTCCGTATTTCTTACTGAGCAAATTTTAAATTGTTGATTGGTAATGAATTAGGGGTGACTTAGGCGGGACCGCCTACCAAGGAGTAAGCCCCAAATTGGGCTTTCAACGTCCCATTTTGATAACGCTGCCCGTAGGCACGGTGCGCGCATTACGTCGTGCCCCTGAACATTTGTTCGCTTATGCTGAACGGGATGCACCGCAGGCCCGAGCGTAGCGCGCTGGGTTGGCCGGCCGGTCGAACGAGGCGGCGATGTTTGAGTATCAGGCTGCGATGCAAGTCAAATCGTTGCACTCGTGTTAAACTGGACGGCATTGCAGGCCCGTAGCTCAGTTGGTTAGAGCGCTTCCTTGACACGGAAGAGGTCAGAGGTTCGAGTCCTCCCGGGCCTACCATTTCCTTCCTTATTTCGGCGAAGCCACTGTGAAAAAGTCGACCAAGTTCCCATCCGGGTCGCGAAAATAAATCGAGCGCGTGCCCCACGGTTGGGTAGCTGGCTTCTTCACCCAGGAGCGCACTACGTTTTGCAACCGCGCGTACTCCTGATCGACATCTCGAACTCTGAATTCCAAGATTGCGCTGTGATTTTGCCCGGGCGTGGTCGAACCAGGCATGTATCGTTCTTGGGCGCTCGCCGAGAATAGCGCCAGAACGGCCGTACCAGTGCGAAACTCGACGTAATCATCTCCTTCTTTGTGCGGTTGCACTTGCAGAACTTGTTCGTAGAACGCAGCGAGCCCGGGAACGTCATTCGTAATGAGGCACATGTTGATTAGGGCGGGTGGCGCATCCGGCAAAGCGTGAGGGGAACTGTCGCCGGCTCCGGGGCGACTGGCAAAAACGAGAATTGCAACGCACAAGCTGAGGATTAGAGATTGTGAGGGAACGATTCGTATTCTCATGTAGCCCCCTTGCTGCTTGACTCTGGTCGAGAAGTTGTTGGCTGATTGCCGAGCTCGAATTCGCGGTGCGTGGTGATCAGCGCCTGCTTGACGGCCTTTTCTTCAATCACAAAGGAAATGTTGCTCTCCGAGGAGCCCTGCGCAATGGCGATCAGGTTCACGCCGTCGCGGCCGAGCGCGCTGAATGTTTTGCCGGCAACGCCTGGAATCCCGCGCATGTTTTCTCCGACGACGGCAACAATCGCGATGTTCGGGTCAACGGTGATGTGTTCCACGCCGTGGTGCGCTAAGTCTTTAGCGAATTCTTTTCGCAAAGCTTCCACGGTTCGCTGCGCATCCGTCGAAGCTACGATGAAGCAGATGTCATTTTGCGATGACGATTGCGAAATAAGCAGCACATTTGCGCGTACGTCCGCGGTCGTGGAAAAGGTCCGCCCCACGACATCGGGCAGTCCCACAATGCCCGGCCCGCCCACACTAATTAAGGTTACGTCGCGAATTGCCGTAAGCGCCTTCACGCCGCCGCCAATGCTTCGGCCCTCTGGCGTGATCTTCGTCCCCAGCCGTTCCGGCTCGAAGCTGTTGCGAATCCACACGGGAATCGCCGCCTGCACCACAGGAGTCAGCGTCTTTGGATGCAGTACCTTCGCGCCGAAGTAGGCAAGCTCCGCTGCTTCGCGGTAGGAAATCTCTGGAATCGTCCGCGCTTCCGGAACGAGCCGAGGGTCGGCTGTCAGCACGCCTTCCACGTCGGTCCAGATGATGACTTCATCCGCATTTAACGCCGCGCCAAGAATCGTTGCCGAGAAATCCGAGGCGCCCCGGCCGAGCGTGGTGAGTTGCCCATCCACCGTCGCCCCAATGAAACCCGTCACTACCGGCACGATTCCTTTTTCCAGCAGCGGCCACAATCGCGCCTGCGATTTTTCGCGCGTCAATTCCATCTGCGGCTCCGCTCCGCCGTGAAACGCGTCGGTCACGACCAGTTCCGTTGCTTCAATTGCCTCGCTCGCCGCGCCCATCTCTTTCACCGCGACCGCCACCAGCGGCGCGGAAAGCCGCTCTCCCAAACTCGACACCGCATCCAGCGAGCGCGGCGTCAATTCGCGCAACAAAGCCGTCCCTTCACAAAGCCGACGGCCCTCCGCCAAAACCTCATCCAGTTTTCCGCGAATGCATTCGCGCTCTTTTTCGTCGAGAATCAAGCTCGCAAGCGCAGTTTCATGCTGCTTGCGAAGCGCTTCCAAAATCGCAGTGGCTTCCGAAGCGTTCCCTGTCCGCGCTTTATTCGCCGCTTCGATCAG
>Ga0209166_10001129_pt1 | contig 23362 bp, 22 predicted proteins | sample Coa_R1_3_FD_187151 | JGI IMG/M metagenome (GOLD analysis project Ga0209166, IMG submission 187151) | Surface soil microbial communities from Centralia Pennsylvania, which are recovering from an underground coalmine fire - Coalmine... | ecosystem: Environmental > Terrestrial > Soil >... | reverse complement strand
GAGGAGAAGGGGCGAGTTCTCGCCCGCAGCTAAGCCCAAGGTCGGACATAGGGAGCCGCTCAACGCGGCGAAAATGCGCCAGGAACGGACACGGGCTTCCCTCCGGAAACTCCCCGTTCAGCGGAGACGGGAGCGCAGCGAGAGTGCGGACTCCGGGCGGAGTTCAGATCAATGCCTAAGAGGGTGGCGTTGGAGTGCTCGGGGGGATGGGCGACGTCGTGTCAGCTTCCGGCGCTGGCATATCGGGCAATGCTTGGATCGGATGATCAGCAGAAGACCACCTCACCTCGATATTATTGATTTCTCGGTCTTCCGCGGAATTTGACGACTCTCGAGCAGAATAACTTAGACTCCTACTAATACCTGCGTTATCCGTGGTTCTAATCCATTGAGGTCCAGGGACGCCTATTGTCTTGTCGTCCGACGCAAGAAATCCGTCCGAATCCATATAGCTCAAAAAGAGGGCCTTTAGCTTACCGCTGCCATGAACTATTTCATAGACAAAAGCTTCTTGCTGAGTGGTAGTCGGCAATCTTTTTCCGTCCGGACCGAGGAAGAGCGTCAGTTTGATTCGATGAAACCCATTTCCAACTTTCATTGTTCCCGAAACTACTGCCGGAAAGCCTTGGTCAGAAACGTCCGGTATCGTCTCGGAAATGGGTAGCGAACGTAGCGTGTCGTTTACCTTCGTAGTCACTTCAAGTTTACTTATCTTGCCGTCCGTAATTTGATAAATATGGCCAAACCAGTCGGTATAAAACACCCCTTGCGACGTTGCCTGGACTTTATAGCTATTATTCCCGCAACTCGCTAAAGCAAGCGTCACCGGTAATATTGCCGCCCATCTCATCGTCCCCTCCGCGCCCCTAACCGTCGCCGCACGAAACACCCTCTATCGGGCCACGGCAAGCCCACAGGACGAATTGAGAAGGCCGCTTGGGAGCCTGACCCAGCTCCCAGTAAGGGAAGTCTGCAGGGGAGAGGGAAAACGGAGTTTCCGGCGACGCCATACCGTTCTCCGTGTGCTGGCGGTCTGGAGTAACGAGTCGGCTTGGCGCCAGGAACGGACCTTGGCGCCACAGCGGAAATCCGACATTTCAACCCAGCGGGAACCGGGCCAAGGCTCGCAGAGGACACCAAATGGCGCTGAACAGTCGGGCCACCTCCCTCGGCTTCGCCGAGCGGACCGAGACGAATCTCGTCCATCTCGAGCGCGCCTTCGCAGCGGGTGCCGACGTCCACCTCATCACCCAACTGGTCAACTCTTTGGTCGGCTTCGTAGTGTTCCCTTGGGAGCGCGGCGTGAACGAACGTCTTGAGCGGCTGCCGCTGGATGAGGCGCTCGGCGCCGGGTGGCCGGCATGGCGTATCCAGTCCGGCGCTTGCTCCACCCTGGGGGATCTCGTGCGCTACCTTCGCAATGGGGTATCCCATGGCCACATCGAGTTTTCGTCGGATGAGCGGGAACTCGCCCAAGTCTTCATCACTGTCTCGAATTATCGGAATAGTCGCGCCGTTGCACCGAACTTTGTAGCCATCATCCGCGCCGATGAGTTGCGGAAATTCTGTCGGAAGTTCTCCGATGAAGTTGTCCAGGCGATCGGCTAACGTGCCAATCACAAGCAGCAGGGTGCTGAACAACGTCGGCTTGGCGCCAGCAGCGGTAGTTGGATCTGTTTCGGATTTCCGGACACTTGAGAACCGTCCCTCGGCCATCGCGGTGGGCACCGTAAACCCGGCCAAACCCAGCGGTGCCCGGGATCGTAGGTCCCAGATATGTTCGCGCGACATTCAACTTGAGGCGCACTATCTTCCGCACTCCATCGCAAAGGTTGACCTTGGCCAATCCACCACGTCCACCAGCACCATCGGTAGTAGGCCCCGGCGGCGGCGCAGCGGCGGCAGCAGGGCTTGGTTTTCAATCGCAGGTTGGCGCGGCGTTCGCACTGGCAATGTTGAACGAGCAGCCTGTCGATCATGCTCTCGGCCTCGGCGATGCGCTGCCGATTTGGATCCGATTTGAAACCGAAGCGCCGGTCGATGATGTTCTGGTCGCCACCTCCGCCGGGGGCTTTATCGCCATCCAGGCCAAGACGTCGGTGGAGCTGAGCGCCCGGCCAAGTGGCGGGCTCGCGCGAACGGTGCAGCAATTTGTTCGCCAGTGGCTGGTTTGCCGCGACGGGACTGGCTCGCAGCTTTGGGACCGCCCGCTTGACCCAGACCGGGACCGGCTGGTCCTGGCGGTAAGCTCCAATGCACCCGCATCGGTCCGCGTTGACCTACCCGACGCGCTACGTCTCCACGGACAGCCGGGGACCGCGGCGCTCACTCAAGATCAAACCCGGGCCCTCGCCGTGTTTGCAGAATGCGCCGAGGCGGCCTGGACCGGCACAACCACAGAACCGTGGTCACCTGACATTCTGGACGCTTTAGCGCGGCTCACGTCAGTGTGGGCGTTTGATCCGGCCGGCGCCGACGCGCGATCGATGGAGACAGTTGCTGCAGCGGTGGCCATGCCGGGCCAATCTCGAGCCCTTCTGACGGCCCTCTTCCACATCTGCGACTTGTGGACGGCGCAGCGTAGCGGTGCGGACCTGCCGGGCCTGCGCCAAGCCCTGATACGGGAGCACGTGAGGCTGGCCGCCCCTCCCGCCTATTCCCAGGACATTGCGGCCTTACATACCCATTCAGCACAAATAGCAGCGGCTCTCACGCGGTACGAATCCATTGACCAGGGGGCTGGCCAGATCCAGGTTCCGAGAGAGTGCCAAGGCTCGCTTCTTGCGGCTGCCGAAGCTGGTTCGTTTCTGATCATCGGTGAACCGGGAGCCGGCAAAAGCGCCGTGATCAACAGGCTCGCCCGCGAATTGCGAACGCGTGGCGACGTCGTTGAGCTGGCGGTGGACCGCTACAACGTCGAGAACCTGGATGATCTTCGTCGTGAACTCGGGTTGGCCAACGACTTAGTGAAAGTGTTGGACGCTTGGGATGGTCCAACCGAAGGTTGGCTTGTCATCGATGCGCTAGATGCCACCCGCGGCGGGAAGGGCGAAGGAGCGTTCCGGGCGCTGATCGAACGCGTGCTTGCTCTTCAGGGCCGGTGGAAGGTCATCGCGTCTATCCGCACCTTCGACCTGCGCATGGGGATTCGATTCCGAGAGCTGTTCCCAGGACAGCCGCCTGACCCTAACTATCGCGACCAAAGCTTTGGCCGCGTGCGGCACGTGCGCGTACCTGCCTGGTCTGAGGCTGAGTTCGCCCAAATCCTGCGGCGGGCCCCGGAACTGGGGCGCGCGTTGGAGAACGCGCCTCGGAAACTGCGAGAATTGGCGGAGGTCCCATTTAATACGCGTCTGATCAACGAACTTCTGCAGTCTGGCGTCGTCGCGGAGTCCCTGCGCGCGCTCTCAAACCAGGCCCAATTGCTCCGCCTCTATTGGGACTATCGGATCGAGCCGCGAGGCGCTGCGGCCCAGGCCTGCTTGCACAGCGTGGTGAGCAGCATGGCCGAGATCAGGGCGCTCCGGGCGCCCACGGGCGTCGTGGCGCAGAATCACCCGGACGTCCTGGACGCCCTCTGCCATCAGGGTGTGCTCGTGCGGGTCGAAAACGACCGCTACGTCCAGTTCCGCCACCACCTCCTGTTCGACTACGTCGCCTCCCGATTGTTGCTCGACATGGATGCGATCGTCGCTGGGCGGTCTAGCTTCCCCAAGGCGGGGGCCAAGGGCCTGATGTTGGCGCCCGCGTTGGGCTTCCTGCTTCAAGAGCTTTGGGTGTCCGCGCCCGACCGCAACCGGTACTGGGCGGCTGTCGAGCAGGTTGTCGGCGACCACCAAGGCGACCCCGTTCTGCGGAGCGCGGCGGGTCGGCTGAGTGCAGAGTTGCCGGAGACCGCCGCCGACACAGTGGCGCTGGCCAGGGACGTCCAGTCGGGAGACGCCAGGGCAATCACCGTGCTCGGGCACGTGACGGCCGCTTTGGCGGTGCGCCTGGAAGACGACGCTGTCGTTCTGCTGCCACCTTGGACCAACCTTGCGGGACAGCTAGCGGGCGACGTTCAGCGCATCGCGATGGTGCTGCGCTTTCTGCTCCACCTCCTCCTGAACGTGGTTAAACCGCCCCAGATCACGGCTGAGACCGGGGCGGCGGCCCGGGCGCTGCTGCGGGCCGCGTTCGAACATGAAGAGCCCGCAACACGGGCGAATTCGCTTATCCCCTTCGTTGTTGCGACCTACGCTACAGACTCGGCGGCGTCGCGCGCGCTCCTGGCCGTGATTTTCGAGCCGGCACGCCTAGCGGGCCATAGTTGGGAAGACGTGCCGGCCATTTGCCGTGAAATCGGAAGACTGTCCGCGGTCGCCCCCGACTTCGTCGCCGAGATCTACGCCTTCGCCTTTGGCGGCGATGCCGATCGGGATGTGGTCACGCGCCTCGGCGATAGTCGCATCCTGTCGCTCACGTCCAACGCCCGCCAAGACTATGCGTCGGCGCTCTACTCGCTTAACGAGTTTTTTCCGGCCTATCTCCGGAACCACCCCCGGCAGGCCGCGGGCGCCTTTGCCGATGCCGTGGATGCTTATGTCGCCCGCGCCCACCCGGCCTACCAAGGCGAAGAGCGCGAGGTGGTCACCGCCACGGTCGGCGTCAGGACCGTTCGGTTCAAACCCGATCTCAGCCACATTTGGGCGAGCGACCCGGACACTCAATATGCGCAAGATGGCGAGGCGCTGATCGGTAAGTTCGCCACCACGCTTCAAAGGCTACCGACACAGGATGCCCTGGCCGTCTGCGACGTCCTCATCTCCAGAACTCTATCGGCGGTTGTGTGGTCGCGCATGTTCCTCGCCGCGGTCCTGCGGGGCGACGATCTCGTCGATTTCCTCTGGCCCTTCGCAGCTAGCCCCGCCCTGCTGTTCTTCGCCGACACGCGCAAGGACGCCACCGACGTGGTCGTCGCGGGATACTCTCGCCGCCTTCCCGCCGAGCGCGAAGCGTTGGAGCGCGCCGCGCTGGCGCTCGACGCCTCGATCTACAGGGACCAGGGGGCCAAACGGAACATCCTCGACCGACTGTTCACGGCGATCGGCGCGGAGCAACTCGTGACCGACGAGGCCAAGGCGCATCTCGCGGCTATTCCAGCGGCGCATCGCCCGACGAACGAACGCCCCTATCGCGTCACGACCAGTTGGGGGGCGGTCGGCCGGTTCGACTGGATCAACGGGCTGGATCGGGCGGCGCCGGCAAACGCCGTGATGATTGCAGCGATCGAAGCGGCCTCCGACTACTTCGGCCTCGCGCCCAATCAGCAGGACAAGCCTGACATCGAGGCCGAGCAAGGATTGCCCCTGCTCAGCGCGGTGGCGGCCGCTCTCGAGCCAGTCGATCTTCATCCCGACCTGCGGACTTTTGGCGAGGGCGTGATCGGCGAGGGATGCGTACGCTTGGCCAAGGGCGAACGGCTCGTAGTGCGAGAAGGAGCATCCGATTTCACCGAGCCGTTCCTCGGCCTGCTGGCGGTATCGGCTCGTTCCGCTGGTCCGACAGTCGAAGACGACACCGAAGCTCGCTTTGAGGAATCGCCGTCGTGGGGTTCGCCCGCTTCAAGAGTCGAAGCCGCCACGGCGATTCTCGACGTCTGCTTGCAGCGGCCCGATCTCTATCCTCGCCTTGCAGCCGATATTGATCAGCTGCTGGCGGACCCCCACCCTGCCGTGCGGCTCCAGGTTGTCAGCCATCTGGTGCGTATTTGGGATATCGACCGCGAAGGGTTCTGGACCCGGCTAAATCTGCGCTTGGCGCACGAGGCCAACTTCGGTGTCCTTGTTCACACCGTGGACCTGCTGCGGCGGGTTCTGCACGCCGATCATGCCTCAACCGCGACAAGCCTGTTCCAATTGTTGCGCCGGTTCCACGGGACAACGAATGAAGCGCGGGTCGCCGATCTGGCAGCCGACCTCGTCGCGATCTTGGCCGTCACCTATTCGAACCCTGACGCCCAAGCCACGCTGACGGTCTGGCTGGCCGACCCAGTCGCTCACAAAGGTCCGCTCCACAAGATCGTTGTGACGCTGAGAGGGGCTGTTGCGCTCGGCCTCCGGCCTGGTGAGGGCGACGATCCCGGCCTGCGCCATCGAGCCCAAGCGCTGATGCACTCAATCGTCATGGCAGCGAACCGACGCTTGGCCGGCTATGACCCAACCGTGGCCTTGCCGGACGATCAGGTCGAAGCTTTGCGCGCTTGCATCGGGCTGCTCGACATCGCCGGAATGGAACTCTACTTCGCGACCGGTCGCACCAACGGAGGCGACGGCGGACTGACCGACGCCGGCTGCGCTATCTTCCTCCAAGAGACCGCTCCGACGATCGAGCGGATCGGCGACAGCTCGTCGCCCCACACCGTCTACCACCTAATGCAGCTGATCGAGATCCTGGCACCTTTTGGCGCCGCGACAGCCTTCGATCTGACGGCCCACGCAATTACCAGAGGCGGAAAGCTCGGCGGGTATCAATACGAATCCATGGGAGCCGATCTGATGGTGCGGCTCATCGGCACCTTCCTGGCCGACGACAAAGAGATTTTCGAGGACGATCGCAGGCGTCAAGCACTTGTCGATTGCCTTGAAATCTTCATGGAAGCGGGCTGGACGGCGGCGCGAAAGCTGCTCTACCGACTGCCCGAACTCATCCAGTGACGCAGGAAACGCAGGAAGCCGCGTTCCAGCGGGGGCTTGCAGTTCTACTGGAGCAGTTCGCCCGGAGCGTCGGCGCCGGGGCTCAAGAGCAGTACGCGGGCGCGGGCAACGGCGATCCGCTCGAACACACCACGCGCATCCACCTGCTCGATGAGCTTCTGGAGCTGCTTGGCTGGACGCTTGGCCTTGGCGGCGATGTCGAGGAAGAGGCCCGGCTAAAGGCGGGTACGACCACCTTCATGGATTATCTCGGCGTCGCTCGTGAAACCAACACGCCGGCGCTGCTGGTGGAAGCAAAGGCGTTCAACAAGCCCTTCATCACCCCGGGGGCCAAGGGCGCGAACATCTACACCGAGGCTGAGCTGATGGCCCAGGCCATCGCTCATTGGAGAGGCGGCGGCGATCGCTTGGACGCGCCTGCAACGCCGGACTGGCACGACTATCTGAGCCAGGTGGGAAAGTATGTCCGCAATCTGAAAAACCAGCACGGACATCCGCTGCCGCGCGCAGTCCTGGCGAGTGGCAATTGGTTCGTGGTCTTCAAACGCCCGGTCGCCACCTTTGTCGATGGAGAACCAAGAGCGGTCGACATCGAGATCTTCAAGCTCCCGGACCTGCTGCATCGGGCCCTGGAATTCTACGCGCTGGTTTGCAAGCCAGCGTTGGTCACCGAAACGCCTTATCATGTTCGGGCCACTCAGGCGCCGGGCTACATCGCGGCTGACAATCTCGTGGCCTGCTTCCACGCCCTCCATCTCAGCTACGAGACGACCGGCTCGCCAATGGTCGTCAAGCGCCCGAGAATTGTTGTGTACGCGGCGCTCGTCCTCCAGCGAAACGATGGCGCCCTCGTCACGGTGCTCGACCCCAACAACCAATTGGACCTTTCCTATCAGCGCGGAAGCGACGACCTGGCGATCGCGCTGCTTCCCCATCTCGGAGAGGTCGAAGCAGCCGCGGCCGGCCTTCTGGCGCAGACCAGCGAACAGCTCGGCGTGAATCTCCAGCCTGCCTCGATTGACGGCTTTCCCGGCTATCCCATCGACGCGACGGCCGACCGGTTGAAAAGCAAATCGTTGCTTAAGCGCCACCCGGTGGAGCCCGACGTCTGGATGCTGGTCACCGGGCAGGCCACGCACTTCCTCCTATCAGCGCCGGACATCGTGTGCGTCTTCCATCGCTGGGCGGCCTGCCACGCGCAGGGACAAGCAAGCGCGCAGGGCGCGATTTCGATGCCCAAGATGGCCGAGCCGCGGTCGTACTTCACCGACGAGCAACCTCATCACTGCGCGCATCAGGGATTGCATGACCGCCGCGAGGCGCGATGCCAAGTTCCGCTGATCGATGAACGTCTCTGTTGCCGCGCGTGTATCTATGCGCCCGTTTGCTGGCCCGGGGCTCAGCAGCCGCCGCTTCCGTGTGGCGAGTAGCAAACAGTTCTGCGGATCGCCATCGCCTTGCTCGAAGCGGACGTTACGAACAGCCGCTCAGAGCCATACCCGGCCCTCTTCTGCGCCGCGCCTCGCGCGGAAGCGCGGGCGGGATCTATTGCAGATTGACAAGTTCGCGCGGAAATCGCATACTGCAACGATCAACCTCAGATGCAACCCGGGACCACCATGCCCACCCTCCGAGATCCCCGCCGCGAAGCCTTCGCTCAGGCCCGCGCTAAGGGGGCGCTGCTGATCGACGCCTATGAGAGCGCCGGGTTCGTGCGCCACCGGGGCCACCCCAGCCGCCTCGCGCTGAAGGACGAGGTGGCCGAGCGGATCGCCGAGCTTCGCGCCATGCAAACCGATATGGATGACGTCAGCCCCACGGGCCTCCTCGCCTCGCTCCGCCGCATCATTAAGGCCGGGGAGAACTCCGAGAGCCCCGCCCTGGTCAACGCCGCGCGGCTGGCCATCGTCGACGCCTCCCGCATCCAGGCGGAGCTGGCGAGCCAGCAGGCCCGTGAGTGGACACATCTCGACTGGGTTTTCAATGACTTACAGGCGAGAGAGGCCGCCAACGCGGCGGCGGAACGGGCGGCGGAGCGCTCTTCGCCGCCCCGCGAGGCGCCCGCCAGCGCTCCGCCAGCGCCCCGCGGACTCCCCACCAGCGCCCCGCGCGCTCCCCACAACCTCCTCGCCAGCGCCGCGGCGTCCCCCCTGGCGCTCCCCGGCGTCCTGGCCCCTCGCCCGTCGGCGGCGCGCCACCGTGTCAACGGTGAACAACGGTCGCGTCGCGGGTTGGAGACCCGCGTCAGCGCCGTGCCGGGTCTCGGCCGCTGACCGGCGGCGCTGGCGTCAGCCCGCGGGAACCGCGGGGGCGACCACGCCGCTATCGAGCCTGATCTCGATGTCATCGCCCTGCACGCGGACGTCGAAGACTGGGATGGGGGTCGTCTCGAGCAGGGTCAGGGCCTGGCCGGTCCTCACATCCCAGCGGCCGGCGTGCCAGGGGCATTTGACGACGCAGCCCTTCAGCAATCCCTCCCCAAGGGCGCCGCCGGCGTGCGGGCAGGCGTTGCCGAACGCATGAAGCTGGCCCTCGACCCGCGTCACGACGGCGAGACCGTCGCAGACGATCTTCATTTCCCCTTCGGCGACCTCGGCCACCTTGGCGACCTTGGTGAAGAACGTGGACGTGGCGGGCCGTGCGGGCGCCGCGTCGGCGCGCGCCTCGACGTTCGCCAGCCATTCGTCGGGGTTTTCGCCGAACAGCTTTGCGAGTCGGCGGGCGAGGCTCTCGTTCGGGATGGCCGCGCCCGCGAGGATGTTGGCGAGGCGCGAGCGCTCGATCGCCAGCTGGCGCGCCACCGCGTCGACGGTCAGGCCCCGTTCGGCGATCAATCTCGTCAGCCTGTCGGTGAGCCAGCTCATCAGACGATGAAGCTCACCTTGCCGTGGGGGCGGAGCGCTTCCAGATCCAGCACCGCGCGCCGCTCGAGGATCTTGAAGGTCCCGTCCCTGGGAAGCAGCTTGTAGTAGTACTTGCCGATATAGGGATCGACATTCTGGAAGCGCATGCGGAAGACCACGAAGTTGGCCCTGACCAGCAGAGCCTCGCCCTCGCGGCCGGCGATGCGAACATTGGTCACCATGTGGTTGGTGCGCGACTTCGGATTCTCCGCCCAGGTCAGTCCGCTGAGCAGCTGTTCGACGCGTGTGCGCAGGCGCGTCATGTCGTCGGCGATCAGGTAGAGCGAGGTGTTGGGGTCGGCGTCGGGGGCGTCGGTGGTGGGGATGAAGAAGCTCCCCCGTTCCTCGTCGAACAGGGCCAGCCATTCGGCCAGCTTCCATTCGTCCAGCAGCTCCGCCTCCGCGAACAGGAAGTCCTCGACCTGCTGCCGCGTGATGGCGCCGAGCCCATCCGCATGTCCGTCCGCCGCCACGGTGTAACCCTCCGAAGTCTGACTAATCGCCGGTGTAGGGCGCGTGCCGGCCGGTGGTGATGCGGGCGTTCCACTCGCGCCAGAAGACGCGCATCTGCAGCTCGCCCGGCCCGCCGGCGGTATTGCCCTTCATGCCGCGCGAGATGTCCGACCACTCCACTTCCTTGTGGGCGGCGAACCCCATCTGGCAGCCCTCGAGGCCCTCGACATCGTCGGGGGTGGCGAAGCCGCCGGGACCCTGGAAGCCGAGGTACCACTCCAGGCGGGCCTTGCGCAGGCCGGGGGTGTCCTCACGGGGCAGGCACGCCCAGCCGTTGATCTCCATGTAGTCGGGGCTGGTGGGGAAGAAGGTGCGGAACACCCGCCAGCCGTCGATGATGATCAGGTTGGGGAAGATCAGGTAGTTGCCGGCGCCGCCCTCGATCAGGTTGGCGCGCTCCTGGCCGTGCTGCTGCACGAGCTTCTGGCGATAGGCCTCCATCTCGTCGCCGGCGAACTTCTCCAGGAAGGCGACGCTGGGGTGCATCGGACGGTCGGGCGAGGGATAGCCGCCTGTCACGTGGCCGTTGCCGAGCGGTCGGGTATCGCCGCCCCGCCTCGTCCCCGGCGGCCCCCGCCTCATGAAGTCCAGCTCGCGCATCCCCATGGCGGGCATGAAATGGGTCGCGAAGCGCTCGTGGGTAAAGGCGGCGTGGTAGCCGTCCATGCTGTTTTCGACCAGCAGCTTCCAGTTGGCGCGCATGGAGTATTTGAACTGGCCTTCGACGAACTCCATGTCGCCGAGGTCCAGGGTGTTGTCGATGACCGGCAGGGCGTCGCCCATGTAGCTGGCGAAGGTCTCGATCTCGGGGTCGAAGGCGACGAAGATCAGCCCGCGGTGGTTGTGCATCCGAGGGACCGGTTCGAGCCCGAGGGCCTCGCGATCGAATGCGTCGCTGTAGGCTTCCTCGCCCGGCACGCCCTTGAGCTCGCCGCGCGTGTTGTAGATCCAGCCGTGATAGAAGCAGCGGAAGTGCTCGGCGCCGCTTCCCTTGAGGTCCCGGCAGACCAGGTTGCCGCGGTGGCGGCAGGTGTTGAGGAGCGCCCGGACCTCGCCGTCGTCGCTGTGCACCAGGATCAGCGGCCGGCCGCCGACGTGGCGGGTGATGAAGTCGCCCCGCTTGGGGAACTCCGAGATGTGGCCGGCGAACAGCCAGGAACGGTCGAAGACCAGCCGGCGCTCCAGCTCGAAGATCTCCCGGTCGACGAAGACACTGCGATGGACCCGGAAGAGGCCCTCTTCGCGGTCGTCGTTGATCAGAGCCGCCGTGTTGCTGCCGTCCAGCATCGATGTCCTCCCTTGGCTCAAACGCCGGCCGTGCCCGGGGTCCAGGCCCAGTAGCGGGCGACCGCCCCCGCATCGACCCGCAGGTCGACGCCGGTGATCATCGCGGCGTCGTCCGAGAGCAGAAACGCCGCGGCCTGCCCGTAGTCGCTGGGCTTGGGCAGCGCCTGCATCGGGACGCCCTTGCGGTAGGTCTCCATCGCCGCCATCGACCTGGCCGGAGAGCGGGCCTCGCGTCCCCAGCGCACGGCGCGCTCGAAGGATTCCGAGGGGTCGGTCGCGGTGGGCGTCAGGCTGTTGACCCGGATCCGGTGGGCCGCCAGCTCCATGGCGGCCGACCGGGTGAAGTTCAGCAGGCCGCACTTGGCGGTGCTGTAGGCGATGTTTCCCGGCTCGCCCTGGTGTCCGGCGGTGGAGATGATGTTGAGGATCGCGCCCGGCGCGCCGCGCTCGATCATCGCCTGGGCGACGTGCTTGGTGCACAGGAAGGCTCCGGTCAGGATGACGCCGGTCTGGGCTCGCCACTCGTCGAGCGACATGGTGAGCACGCCCTTCTTGTTGAAGGTGGCGGCGTTGTTGACCAGGATGTCGATCCGGCCGAACGCCTTCAGGCCGGCCTCCACGGTCGCCCCCACCTGCGCCTCGTCGTTGACGTCGCACGCGAGGCCCACCGCCCGGCCGCCCGAGCCCTCGATGTATCGCGCACAGTCGGCCGCATTGGCCTCGACGTAGTCGACGGCGACGATCGCCGCGCCCTCCGCCGCCAGCCCCTCCACGATCCCGCCGCCGATGTTGGGGCTGGTCCCGGTAACCAGGGCCACTTTGTCCTTCAGACGCATGTCCGGTCTTTCGAGAAACCGCGGCGATGGGGTTCGCGCGTAGCCCTCTCCCATAGGGAGAGGGAGGGGCCCATCGCAAAGCGATGGGAGGGTGAGGGGTTATAATGCAGGCAAAGTAACCCCTCATCTTCCCAGCTTCGCTGGGCCCCTTCTTCTCCCTTTGGGAGAAGAGCTTTGATCGCAGGCTCTCGAGACTTCATTTCGATGGCCGTCTACGCGGGCGGGGCGATCATGAACGCCTTGGACGAGTTGAATATCCAGGTGTCGATGAAATCCGTCTCGGCCGGCTTGCGGTCCAGTTCCTTGAGGGCGCCGACCAGGCACATCCAGTTGAGGATCTCCTGCTGGCCGCTGTCCTCCACGGCCAGGGCGCTGGTGTTGCGCCACGTCTCGTAGTCGCCGCTGCGCAGGGCCTCGTACATGACGCGGTCGGCCGGGGTGTCGGGCCACAGGAAGTGGTTCTTGCCGGTCAGGAAGGCGTGCGACCAGCCCGACGAGGCCAGCAGCGCCACCCGCCAGGGCGAGTCGGCCAGGATCCTGGCGGTCGCCGCGCCCATGTCGAACAGGCGCCTGGGCGTCGGGGCGGGTGGATCGAGATCGGCCTCGCCCAGCGTCCGCTCGAAGGTCGGAAGCCCGCCGCGCTGGCAGATCACGTGGCGGCCATAGCAGTTCACCGACACCGGCACGATCGGATAGGGAAAGCCGACGCGGTTGTAGTCCAGGTAGAGGATGGCGTTGGCGAACGCGTGCCCGAGGCTGTGGTGCAGGGGCTTGTAGGCGTAGGCCGTGTCGAACCCTTCCTCGATCAGCCGGCTGGCGAGATGCTTGGCGGCGACGGGATGGCCGGGAACCTCGAAGGTCTCGCCGCTGGGCTCGTTCCAGACATTGGCCTGGGGCGTGGTGATCTTGAAGCTGTCGTAGGCGTTCACGCAGTAGGGCGGGATGACGTCTTCCTTGAAGTTCTCATACTGGTCGTCGCCCCACATGAGGATGAAGTCAGGGTTGAAGGCGTCCAGGGCGGCCCGGGTCTTCATCAGGGCGCCGACCAGCTTCTCGCGATGCCGCGCCGCCGAGCTCTCGCCCTCGTCGTTCCCCCACTCGGCCCGCATCGGCGCCGGCCAGCCCGCCGGATCGCGCAGCGCGGTCGGCAGGCCGGGGTTCTGCAGCATGCGCTTGAGGATGTAGGCCATGCGCTCGTCGCGCCCCGCCAAAGGGGGATAGTGGCTGATGCCCAGGGCCAGGATTTCCGCCAAGGTCCACTCCCATGTCCACCGTTTTATTGGTATGACCATTAACGCTCACGGTCGGCCTGTCAAGGCGATACGCGGCGGGCCGTTGTGTTACGATCGCCACAGAACACAGGAGTGGATCATGCCTGATGGGGAGATCCTCGAGCCCGCGGCGGGAAAAAGCCGGCGCGCGTTCGAGGTCGTCTACGACAAGGTCCGGCGAGAGCTGGCCGAAGGCGTGCTCAAGGCGGGCGACAAGCTTCCCGCCGAGCGGGAGCTTGCGGAGTCGCTGGGATTCAGCCGCGCGGCCGTGCGCGAAGCGCTCAGGGCCCTCGAGGCGACGGGCCTCGTGCAGCTCCAAAAGGGGGTCAAGGGCGGCGCCTTCATCCAGAACGCCAACCGCACCGACGTCAATCGCTCGATCAACGACATCGTGGTCCTGGGGAGGGTGCCGCTCCGGCAGGTGATGGAGGTCCGCACCCTGTTGATGACCCATGCGGTGCAACTCGCCTGCGAGCGCGCGACGCCGGGGGAACTCGACAGGATCGAGAAGAACATCGGGGACACCGAGACGTCGGCGAGAACGGGGGAACCCCTGATGGGGCACATCCGCCAGTTCTATAATCTGCTGGGCGAAATCTCGGGAAACGAGGTGCTGGCGATCCTGATCGAAGCCACCTCGTCGATCACCCTGGACTTCGCGGCCAGCCACGGGATCGAGTTCACCAGCGAACTCATCGTCCTGCGCCGAAAGGTGCTGAGCCGGCTGAGGGCGCGCGACGCCGACGGCGCCTCGCGGGCGATCGTCGAGAATCTCGCCTTCCTGCACGGCTTCGTCATCGCCCGGGCGGCGGCGCATGAGAGCGCGGCGACGTGAGGCGCAACGGCCTCACGTCATCCGATAGCCAGTTGCCGCTTCTCGGAACGCGCTTCAGACCGAGGTCGCCAGGAACATCGCCGAGGCGACGACCAGGGGGCCGATGAGGAAGGCCGTGGCCAGGGCGGAGATGGCGTCTTCGAAGCGCTGGGTGATGGAACGGAACATGGGAAGGTCTCCTTCGAGATGGGCTTGGGCGAGCCGTGATCGGCTTGCAGGCGAGGTTGTGCCACGCCGCCCCCTCGAACGAAATTGCATGACTTCACAGAGTCTCTATGCGAAAATGTAGCGCATGATCGGCCTGGGCGGGACGCGCCGGGCCACGGTCGTGAAACCGAGACGGGCGAACGTGGAGGCGTAGCCCGTGCCGGTGGCGCTCGGCGAGAGGTCGGCGTCGAAGGGATAGGCCTCCAGCGCGGGCGCGCCGGCCTGCCTGGCCGCCTCGATCGCGGCGACGATCAGCGCGGTGGTGATCCCCCGGCGGCGGCGGCCCTTGCGCACATAGAGGCAGGAGAGCGACCAGACCGGTTCGTCGTCCACCCGCTTCAAGCGCCAGGCGCGGTCGATGAACGGCAGGGCGTTGCGGGGCGTCACCTGACACCAGCCGACGGCGAGGTCGCCGTCGAACGCCAGCAGGCCTGGTGGCGGCCCGCTTTCCACCACCGCCCGGAACGCCGCCCGGTTCTCCTCGCGAGGGCGGCGCTTGTAGTCCGCGCCGACCCGCCAGTACATGCACCAGCAGCCGTTGCAGGCGCCCAGCGCGCCGAACAGGTCCTCCAGGGCAGGCCAGAGATCGGGCGTCAGCGGCCGGATCGTCAGCGCCATGGGCCGCCTACTTCGTGGCGGCGCGGATCGCGTCGAGGTACTTGTGGCGGGCGGCGTCGATGTCGTCGTCCCAGGCCTTGCCCCAGGCGGAGTTGATCACCACCACGAGGTGGTCCTTGGGAAAGACGCTGACGGTCTGGCCGAAGATCCCTTCGCCCTCGTAGCCGTCCGGCAGCAGCCACCAGAAGTAGCCGTAGGGCGGCTCCTTCACGTGCGGGGACGTGGCGTCGGCGATCCAGCCCGGCGGGAGCACCGGCCTGCCGCCGGCCTTGCCGCCGTCCAGCATGAACTCGCCGAAGCGCCCGTAGTCGCGCAGCGTCATGCTGATGCAGCAGCCGCCGCGCTCGTGGCCGGCGAGGTCCTCCAGCCAGATCCCGTCCTGCTCCATGCCGTAGGGTTTCCAGATCTTCTCGGACAGGTATTGCGCCATCGGCATGCCGACGGCGTTGGTAAGGAGGATGCCGGCGAGGTCGGTCTCGCCGGTCTTGTAGACGAACTTGCTCCCCGGCGGCGCCTCGCGGGGCAGGCGGCGCATGTAGCTGACCACCGGATTGACCCCGGGCTCGAGGATCGTGAGCCCGACCTTGGCGACGTCCGAGTTGAGGTCCGAATAGTCCTCGTTCCATTTCACCCCGGAGGTCATGGTGATCAGCTGGCGCACCGTGACGCCCTCGTAGGCGCTGCCCTTCAGCTCGGGGATGTAGCGGGTGACCGGGTCGTCGAGGCCGCCGATCCTGCCATCGGCGATGGCGGCGCCGATCAGGGTCGAGGTCACCGACTTGGCGACCGAGAACGACGTCCAGCGCTCGTCGGACGTCCGCCCGAGGCCATAGCGTTCCAGGACGATGTGTCCGTCCTTGATGACCAGCACGCCCGAGGTGCGGAAGGCGGCCATGTAGGCGGCGGTGTCGTAGGTGACGCCCTTGTAGGAGAAGGTGGGGTCGATCGGCCTGGCGGCCGCCGGCAGGGAATGGACGGCGTCGCCCCGGGCGATGACCTTGACCGGGTAGACCTTCTCCATGTTGCGATAGCCCCAGGCCTGCTGGGCCGGGGTCCAGGCCAGCAGCGAGACGCCGGGACTGGGGATCGCCGGATCGTTCGCCGCGAGGGCGGCGGACGCGACGAGGGCGGCGAGGGCCGAGGCGAGCGCGGCGGCGCCCACGCGCCATAGGTTCGATCGTCCGCCCATGTCGTCCCGCCTCCCCGCGGCGCGCCCCTCAGGCGTGCGGCGCCGCCGACAATAGATTGCCGTCAGGATCGCGCAACGGCCAGGTAGTCGTGAAGAACGCGGCCGAACGGGAGCGTGAAGTCGACGACCTGATGGCGTCCGCCCACGATGCGCCGGACCGGCACGTCGGCGACGCGGCAGTTGACGTGCGGGATGAGATGCAGCCTGGCCTCGCCTTCCCAGGCGCCGTGCACCGTCACGTCCTCCAGGTTGTAGCCGACCAGCTGGGCCACCTTCGGCCTTCCGTCGACATCGGGGATCAGCTTGAGGTTGACCTGCAGCTTGGCGATGCCGCGCGCCACGTCCTCCAGCCGGTGCTCGAGGCTGCGATGCTTGTAGGTCATGGTGCCCACGGCGACGCGCTCATCATCGTAGTGCAGGGTGCCGGTGAGGGTGTCCTTGGCGACGCTCAGGCGCGGGATGCCGTACTTCTTGGGAAAGCCCCAGATCTCCCGGCCGGCCGTGATCGGCGGTTCGTCGTCGAGATACATCTGGACGGAGAAGTTGCAGGGCTCGCCCCGGTAGGTGGCGTAGATGCCCGTTCCACTCTCCTCGTAGTCGCCGAAACCGGAGCTGTCCGGCATCTTCATCCACTCGAAGTAGGCGAGATTGCCCGGCGCCGGATCCAGCGGCTCCGGCAGGGCCGCGCGCAGCACGTCCGGATCGGTCTCGTAGGTGACGATCAGGTACTCGCGGCGCATGAAACGATACGGCCCGCGGGGATAGCTCGGCGAAAAGGCCGGCATCGAGGCCGTCTGTAGGATGTCGTCGCGTGTCATCGGGATCTCTTGCTTGGCGGCGGTCAGGCGCCGGGTGGCGGCGCTGCGGGCTCGCGACTTAGCGAATTCCGGCTTACGCCGAAACCACCCGGCGGGTGGCGAGATCGATCTTGACGGGTCGGTGATGGTTGACGTCGGACGGATCCACCTCGACCACCTCGGCGTCGACGTCGACGCCGAGGCTGGCCAGCCGACGGGCGCGGTCTTTGGGGTCCTCGCTCTGCGGGGCCCCGCCCTCGAACTCGACGGTGTAGTGGACGTGCAGGATAGCGCCGGTGGTCGCGTCGAAGACCACGTGGGCGCGCGACCGGGCGGCCGGGGTCCCGGGCGTCGATTGCGGGAGATTGGTCAGGGTCATGGTCAGCCCCACTGGAACAGAGTGACGGTCCCGGTCGAGCGCAGATCGGCGACGATGTGGGCCAGGGTGACCGACAGCATCTGGGGCACGAACAGGCGCGGCGGCAGATCCTCCGGAACGACATTGTTGAGGTTGTTGACGTCGCCGAAGGTGGTGGTCTGGAAATTGCCGTTTCCGTCCAGGAAGGCGATCTCGATGATGCCGAAGCCGCCGAGGGACGGGGCGTCGTTCACCTGCATCGCCGGCACGGTGCACTGGACCCAGACGTCGCCTGCCGGCGCCTGCGGCGTCCCCCAGGGATTGGGGACGAACTGGGTGGCCGTGTCGCCGTTGACCCAGCCGGGCGAGAAGATGTTGAGGATCGCCATGACGCTGCTCCGCTCAGGCGTACTGGACGACCGACAATAGATTGCCGTCAGGATCGCGCAACCACGCGACGCGCGCGCCGTCCGGCGCCCGCCACACGCCGCGGTCGTCGTGGGCGAAGCCGGGGAACCGCTCGAAGGCCACGCCCCTCTTCGCCAACGCGGCGACGACGGCGTCGAGGTCGGCGACCGCGAAGCCGAGCACCGTGTGGGGCGACGGCTCGGCCGTCGGGACCGGCGACACGCGCAGCTCGCCGCCGCCGACCTCGTAGACCAGCGCACCGTGGGATTCGCCCTTCAGCGGGAGGCCGAGGACGCCGGCGTAGAAGCCGGCGGCCCTGGGCTTGTCGGAGGTCCAGACGATGGTCTGCAAACGAGCCGATGCGAGCATTCTCGTCAGTCCTCCTGAAGGAACTGGATGATCCGGTCGTTGACATCATCAGGCCGAGGCATGGCGGCGATATGGTCGGCCCCTGGCGGCTTCCTCGCTCTTGAAGCGAGGCAGGAAGTCGGCGATCTCGGTCATGGCCCATCGGAGGCGGGGGAAGATGGCGCTGTCGCGGTGACTCTCCGACAATCGCGCTCAGGGATCGGAGCGTGATAGTTTCCGGCGGGTGTTTCCAGGGAGTGAAACCGGCGTGGCGGTGCGACTTGAGCTGCAGAGGAACATCACCGGCGATGCGCGGCGCGCAAAGCAGGGCTTCGGCCGCGTGCGCGCCGAACCTACCCCGGCCTTTGATCCGGCGCGGGAGACCGACGCCGCCTGCGCGTACTTCGAGCGCCACGGCTTCGTGGTGCTGGCCCGCTGCCTGGCCGCGGCCGAATTGCGTCACCTCAACGCCTTCTGCGACCGCACCCAGGACGAGCGCCCGCAGGCGTGGGGGCTGACGGAGAAGCGCAAGCCGCACCACCGCAACCAGGGACTGATTTACTCGCAGCCGCTGCTCGACCATCCCGAACTCGATCCCTACACGCGGCACCCGCGCTCGTTCCCGGTGGTCGCCCGTCTCCTGGGGGGCGAGGAGCACGTGCGATTCTCGGAATTCAACCTTCGCGAGACGCCGGAAGGGGCCGGCCCTGGCGCGATGAACTTCCATCATGACGCCGTGCGCGAGGACCGCCTTTTGCGCACCCCCTACATGCCCTGCGACTGGCTGTGCGCCATCCACTACCTCACCGACGTCGAGCCGGGGGCGCCCTGCTTCTGCGTCGTGCCGGGCAGCAACCGCTTCGAAGCGCTGAAGGAAGCGTACGCGGCCCTGGGAGACGACTACGCCGAGGCGCCGCTCTATGGCCCGGCCGGAACCTGCGTGCTCTACGACACGGCGACCTTTCACACCCGGCTGGACGGCGACGGCCAGCGGATGCGGCGAACATGGCACCAGTACTACGCCCGCGGGGGCTGGCTGCGCAGTTCGCTCCCGACCACCGACCGCTACGTGCGCGCGCCGAGCCCGGTGCTGACCGACTGGAACCTGTTCCCCGAGCGCCTGGCGCTGCACCCGGACCCGAAGATCCGCCTCTTCTTCTCGCACTGGAACACCGCCCAGGGAGAATGGGTGGCCAGCGGCTTCGATCCCGATGTGCGCAAGGCCATGCCGCGCGGCGAGCAGTAGCTTGACAATGTCGTCATGGGTGATCTGAGCGCGCTCAGTACCGGCGCGGGATCCGCGCCGGCAGGGCGGTGTACTCACGCACGAGGCAGGACTTGGCGCGCACCGGCTCGCCGACGACTTCCACCACCGGAAAGCGCTTGAGGATCTCCTCCCATACCACCCGCAGCTGCATCTCGGCGAGGCGGTTGCCGACGCAGCGGTGGATGCCGAAGCCGAAGGCGAGGTGCTGGCGCGGCCGTTCGCGGTCGACGATGAAGGCGTCGGGGTTGTCGATGACGGTGTCGTCGCGGTTGCCGGAGACGTACCACATGGCGACCTTGTCGCCCTTGCGGATCGTCCTGCCGGCCAGCTCGTAGTCGACGGTCGCCGTCCGGCGCATGTGGGCGACGGGGCTCTGCCAGCGGATGATCTCCGGGACCATGGAGGTGATCAGCGAGGGGTCGGCGCGCAGCTTCTCGTACTGATCGGGATGGCGGCTGAGGGCCAGGAGGCCGCCGGAGATGGAGTTGCGGGTGGTGTCGTTGCCGCCGACGACCAGCAGCAGGACGTTGCCCAGGTACTCGGGCCGCGGCATGTGGCGGGTCGCCTCGCCGTGGGCCAGCATCGAGATCAGATCGCCCGCCGGAGGCGCGTCGACGCGCTCGTCCCACAACCGCTGGAAGGTGGCGGCCCAGTCGCGGAGGTCCTGGCGCTCCGCCTCGTCGTGGTTGCCGCGGAGAAAGAGGTTGGACCACCGCGTGAGCTTGCGGCGCTCTTCGAACGGGAAGTCGAACAGGGTGGCGAGCATCTGGGTGGTGAGCTCGATGGAAACCCGGTCCACCCAGTCGAACGTCTCGCCGATCGGCAGGTCGTCGAGGATCTTCCCCGCCCGCTCGCGGATGATCGGCTCCATCGCCATCAGGTTCCCCGGCGAGACGGCGGGGCTGACCACCTTCCGCTGGGCGTCGTGCTTGGGCGGGTCCATGGCGATGAACATCGGCAGGGGGCCCAGGAATGACCCGGCGCCATCATTGAGCGAGACTCCGCTCGCCGAGGAGAAGGCGGCGGCGTTGGAGTCGACCTCCAGGATGTCGTTGTAGCGGGTGACCGACCAGAAGGGGCCGAAACGGCTATCGGCGGTGAAGTGGACGGGGGCCTCCCGCCGCAGGCGCTCGAAGAACGGCCAGATGGTGTCGTCGCGAAACCGCTCGGCCAGGCTCGGGTCGATCCGGTCCAAAGGTGTCGACCAGGCTTCCGCCCGGGCCGCGTCTATCAGGCTCACGTCACCGTCGGCCATCTTCGCCCTCCCGGCATGGCTTCGCGCGCGATCAGACACCCGCGGAACGCTCGTCGCAAGCCGATCCCGGAGCGCGGGCCGGAAGCCCGCGCTCCGTGTGGCTCCGATATTTCGCTGCGCCGATTGGCTGGGTGGGTGTAGAAACATCGGACAAGCCTGGAAAGGGCGATGGCGATGAAATCGGGGAGTGCGTGGCCGGGAATCGCCGGCGCGGTGGCGGCGTGGATGATCTTCGCGCCCGCGCAGGCCACGGTCGCGCCGGAGTCCCCTTCACCTCTCCCCGTGGCGCCTCTCGCGGCGGCGCCCAACGCCCTGACTCCCATCTCGCCGCCCGCCGCGCTCCCGGCGCCCGCGGCGGCGCTTCCCGCGCCGCCGCCGCAAGACGATTCGGCCGCGGAAAGCCTCAAGATGGCGCAGGACGCCTCAGCGCGCCTGACGCTGGCGGTGATGGTCGACGGCAAAGGGCCCTACGCCTTCCTGGTCGACACCGGCTCGGACCGCACCTCGATCTCGCGTGAACTGGCCGCCGTCCTCGCGCTGCCGCCGGGCCCCAAGGTGATCATCCACGGCAGCGGCGGGGCGGACTCGGCCACCACCGTGGTGATCGACAGCCTGACCATCGGCAATCGCACGATAAGGCATATCGAGGCCCCGGCGCTGGCGGCCAAAAACCTCGGGGCCGATGGCATGCTCGGCGTCGACGCCCTGCGCGACCTGCACCTGGTGATGGACTTCAAGGCGCTGCGGCTGTCGAGCTCGCAGAGCCGGGCCGAGCCCCTCGACGAGCACACCATCGTGGTGCGCGGCAAGAGCCGCTATGGCCAGCTGATCCTGGCCAATTCGAAGATCCACGGCGTGCCAGTGCTGGTGGTGCTGGATTCCGGGTCGGACCTGTCGATCGGCAATCCGGCCCTGCTGAAGCTCCTCACCGGTCGCCAGCCCGCCTCCGCGCCGCAACGGACGACCCACATCGTCACGGCGACCGGCCGTCACATGACCCTGGAGCTCGACGAGATCGCCGAGGCCGAGGTCGGCGGGGTCACCATCCGCAACATGCCGCTGGCCTTCGCCCAGCTGCACACCTTCGACCGCTTCGGGCTGACCCGTCAGCCGGCCCTGCTGCTGGGCATGGACGTCCTCAGCCTGTGCCAGAAGGTCACCGTCGACCTGCGCCGCCACGAGGCGACGTTCACGCTCAACTGAGTCTAGGTTCCGCGCCGCAGCTGGATGTCGACGCCGCTGGTCTGGTGGGAGACCAGCAGGCTGTTGCTCCACCGGCCGAAGCCGAGCAGCGTCCGCCCATCGGCGCCGACCAGGTTCATGCCATGGTCGCTGGGAGACCAGCCGGCCAGGCCAGCCGGCAGGGCGTCGCCGCAACTGGCGGGGGCGTCGAGCCGGTAGGCCCCGGCCTTGGTCTTCTCGGCGCCGAGCTTTAGCACGCAGATCGCACGACCCTGCGTCTCGAGCGTCCACGCCCCGGCGGCCTCGCCGGGCGCGAGGGGGACGCCCGCCTCTTCGTCGGCCGCCACGGCCACGCCGCCGGCCAGCAACAGAACCGCCGCGGCCAAGCCGGCCGCTCGAATGGGAGGGCTCATCACACCAGTCTCCGCGTCCCCTCCGCAGACGGGGAACGTCTGCGCTGGGTGAGGGTTGCCGATTCGCCGGAGTTTGACCTTGGCGTTCGCGACCTGACGGGCATTATGCGGGTCCGCGGCTTGGCAGGGGCCGCCTACTCAGGGGTCGGGGAGATGCCGTCATGAAGGCCGCCGTACTGCGCGAGGTGGGAACGCCCCTCCAGATCGAGGATGTCCAGATCGGCAAGCCCGGCCCGCGCGAGGTGCTGATCCGCACCGCGGCCGCGGGCGTCTGCCATTCCGACCTGCACTTCATCGAGGGCCTCTACCCCTACGCCCTGCCGGTCGTCCTCGGCCACGAGAGCGCCGGGGTGGTCGAGCAGGTGGGGCGCGACGTGCGGATGGTGAAGGCGGGCGACCACGTGATCACCTGCCTGTCGGCCTATTGCGGCCATTGCGACCAGTGCCTCACCGGCCACCTGAGCCTGTGCAACGGCCAGGAAACCCGGCGCGGCAAGGACGAGCCGCCGCGCCTGTCGCATGGGGGGACGCCGATGGCGCAGTTCGCCAACCTGTCGTCGTTCGCCGAGCAGATGCTGGTCCACGAGCACGCCTGCGTCGCCATCCGCAAGGACATGCCGCTCGACCGCGCCGCCCTGATCGGCTGTGGGGTGATGACCGGGGTGGGGGCGGCGATCCACACCTCGCACGTGCGGCCCGGCGAGAGCGTCGCGGTCCTGGGCTGTGGTGGGGTCGGCCTCGCGGCCATCAACGGCGCGGCGATCGCCGGCGCCGGGCGCATCATCGCCATCGACATCTCGCCGGCCAAGGACAACCTGTCGCGCGCCTTCGGGGCCACCGACTTCATCTGCGCGGCCGACACCGATCCGGTGAAGGCGGTGATGGAGATGACCAAGGGCGGCGTCCACCACAGCTTCGAGGCCATCGGCCTCACCAAGACCACGGAGCAGGCCTTCGACATGCTGCGGCGGGGCGGCACG
>Ga0209166_10001128_pt1 | contig 23365 bp, 19 predicted proteins | sample Coa_R1_3_FD_187151 | JGI IMG/M metagenome (GOLD analysis project Ga0209166, IMG submission 187151) | Surface soil microbial communities from Centralia Pennsylvania, which are recovering from an underground coalmine fire - Coalmine... | ecosystem: Environmental > Terrestrial > Soil >... | reverse complement strand
TGTGACGCGAGCGCCACCACCATGCCTGGTGGACGAAGGGGCCGTGCGCGGGGTCCATCAGGCCGATGATGCCGTGGTCGATGCTGACCGGCATTTCGGCTTGCAGGTAGGCGAGCTTGTATTTGCTGGTGAACTTTTCGATGGTCGGAGCGGGCTCGCACGCCTCGGTGGGTGGACCGAATCCCGCGCCAGGCGGACTGGGATCGGGGATGAAGACCCAGATGAAGTTGTCCTGCTCTTCGCAGGGATAGCTGCCGGCGTAGATGCGATCCACTTTCATCTTTTGATCGGCGGTGAGCGAAGGGATCAGCTGGCACTGTCCATCATGAATGTCGAATTGCCAGCCGTGATATCCGCACTCGAGATTTTCCCCGTCAAAATGGCCGCAGTTGAGAGGCATGCCGCGATGAGGGCAGGCATCGCGCAAGGCGAAGGGCTGGTGGGCGCGGTCGCGGCCGATGACCAGCGGGATCTCCAGCAGAGTGGCTTTGTGGAGCTGATTGCGGTGGACGCGATCGGCAGGCAGGGCGCGATACCAGAAGCCGGTGAGCATCAGCGCGTCGGTGGCCTGGCGTTGCGGGAGGTCGAGGTCGGGCATGGGGAAATTGTTGATTGTTGATTTTTGATGGTTGAATGAAAAGCCTATGCTAGCATCCGCTGAACTTGGGCGACGGAACAAAAAAGCCTAACCACAGAGGACACAGGGGAACACAGGGAAAATCGGGAAGACACGGCTGGCAATGGAATTCATTGGGCATTTTCGGCGGCTGAATGCGGTACAGAGGAACACGTTCATTGCGTGCTTTCTGGGGTGGTCGCTGGATGCGTTTGATTTCTTTATTTTGATTCTCTGCGTGAATGCGCTGGCTACGCAGTTTCACGAGAAAGTATCGGCGATCTCGCAGGCAATTTTCTGGACGCTGGCCATGCGGCCCGTGGGGGCTTTCCTATTCGGATTGCTGGCGGACCGATTTGGACGGCGGCTTACGTTGATGATCGACATCATCGCGTATTCCGTGTTTGAGCTGGCTTCGGCGTTTGCGCCATCCTTGAAAGTTTTTCTGATTATGCGGGCGCTGTTTGGGATTGCCATGGGCGGCGAGTGGGGCGTGGGGGCGGCACTGGCGTTCGAGACATTGCCTGCGGAAGGGCGCGGTTTCTTCTCCGGGTTGCTGCAGGAAGGGTACGTCGTAGGCTACCTGTTGGCGGCGCTGGTGTATCGCACGCTGTTTCCTTCGTTCGGATGGCGTGGGATGTTCGTGATCGGGGCACTGCCGGCATTTCTGGTGATCTACATTCGTACCAAGGTGGAGGAATCGCCGGCGTGGCTGCAAGGGCGCGTGGCACGGGAGTCGGGGAACCGGGTGGGCAAAGACATTCTTTCGCATGCGGGAATTTTTGCGTTTCTGGTGGTGCTGATGTTTGCCTTCAATTCGTTCAGCCACGGGACGCAAGATCTGTATCCGACGTTTCTGGAGAGGAACCTGCATTTCACTCCGCAGATGACGGGATTGATTGTGATCATCTATAACGTGGGGGCGCTGCTGGGAGGAATTCTTTTTGGGACATTCTCGGAGAGGATAGGTAGAAGGAGGGCGATTGTGATTGCGGTGCTGCTGGCAATACCGGTCATTCCGTTGTGGGCCTACTCGCATTCGGTCCCAATGCTGGCGCTGGGAGGGTTCCTGATGCAGTTTATGGTGCAGGGGGCTTGGGGGGTGATACCGGCGCATTTGAATGAACTGTCGCCGCCTGAGGTGCGGGGGACGTTTCCGGGATTGGCCTACCAGTTAGGCAATTTATTGTCGTCGAAGAACGCCGTGATCCAGGCGAAGCTGACGGAATCCCGCTATGGAGGCCGATTCTCGCCGGTTTTCGCGTGGACTGTGTTGCTGGTCGCCTGTCTGGTTGCGGCCATTACTCTGAGCGGACGGGAACGGCGCGGGGCCGATCTTTCGAGTACAAATTGACGACGTAGAGAAACGATATTCTAGGGCAGTGTGCAAGAATTGGCATATTTGGGGCATGGCACTAAGGGGTGATTGTCAGGGAAAGTTTCCTGTGTTACGGTAAGGCTAAATTCCACGCCTTCGTTGAATTGAACTCATAGGGTCCCAGGGTTAGTTGCTCGCGCGAATGCGTGTACCTAAAGGTAGCGCCACGATGAAGGAAATCATTATGGATCCCGTAGTGAACGGTGAATCCGTCGAAAAAGAGAATTTCGGCAACCGGAAGCTGATCCGACCCACCCTGCCGCGCGCGGAGAACCATGGCAACCACAACTCAGCGACCATGCAAATGCCGGAGCGGCGCGAGCGTCCGGAGCGGCAGGAACGGATGGATCGAATGGACCGTGGAGAACGCGGGGAGCGCGGCGAGCGTTCCATGGGAGGCGGAGGAAAGAAGCCGGCCCCACCCGAGCAGACCAACGCCGAGAATTTTTATTACCAGAAGCAGATGCAGTCGCGCACGCCCATGGTGATTGTCTTGCGCGATGGCGAAGAAGTACATGGCATCATCGAATGGTATGACCGGAATTGCATCAAGGTGAACCGCGAGAACGGGGCGCCGAACTTGATGATCTACAAACCGGCGATCAAGTACATGTTTAAAGAAGGGGAGAAGTAGGAATTCAAGTTTCAAGGTTTCATAGTTTCAAGGTTTCAAACTCTGAAAGATTCAAGTGTTTCAAGATGCGGAGCCTGGCGCTCCGCATCTTATTTTTCTACCAAACTTTCTGCCTGCTGCTGCCAGTCTGAGCTGGGATGCCCGTAATGGCGGTCTGGCGTAGACTGTTTCCGGTTCATTCTGAGAATCTCTCCAGTCGAGGCGGTGGGTTCTATGTCTTCCTCTATCAAGTTATCCCGCAGGCGTTTTTTGGAGTCGGTGGCCCTTGTGTCAGGGGCGAGTCTTATTCCGCGGGTACACGGGTCGAAGTCAAATCTGGTTGCGTCCTCGCCTGCGGGGAATTCTGTGCCCCTCCAACAATTTGAGTACGGCGATGTGTCGCTGGATAGTCTCATTCACGAACAGCAACTGCAGCAGACGCAGGCGGTGCTGATGGGACTGAGCGACGACAGCCTGCTCAAGCCATTTCGGCTGATGATTGGGCGGCCAGCTCCTGGGGAGGATTTGGGCGGGTGGTACCGGTACGATCCGAAATATGACTGGCACACATTTGACGCGGGGTTTGCGCCGAGCGCGACGTTTGGGCAGTGGGTATCGGCGCTGGCGCGGGGTTATGCCATCACGGGATCGCAGGCGGCGCGAGAGAAAGTATTGCGGCTGAACCGACTGTATGCGCAGGTGATCGATGGGCAATTCTATGAGAACAATCGCTTCCCTGCTTACTGTTACGACAAGCTGGTGTGCGGCTTGATTGACTCGCAGAAATATGTTGGAGATCCGGAGGCTTGGGCCATTCTGGCGAAGACTACGGATGTGGCGATGCCGCATTTGCCGAAGAAGGCGGTTGAGCACGGAACGAACTGGCGTCCGGGCAAAGATGAGTCGTGGAGCTGGGATGAGTCGTACACAATGCCTGAGAATCTCTTCCTGGCATACCAGCGCGGGGCGGGAGAGCGGTATCGGGAACTGGCGGTGCAGTATTTGAATGAGCCATTTTTCGATCGGCTGGCGGAGGGGCAGAACGATCTGGCGGGGCGGCATGCGTACAGCCATGTGAACTCTTTGTGCTCGGCGATGCAGGCGTATATGACGACGGGAAGCGAAAAGCATCTGCGGGCTGCCAAGAATGGATTTGACATGGTGGCGGCGCAGAGCTTCGCGACGGGAGCGTGGGGCCCGGATGAATTATTGCGCGCGACCGGGAGCAGTGATGTATTCGACAGCCTATCCAAGACCCACAGCAGTTTTGAAACTCCGTGCGGATCGTATGCGCATTTCAAGCTGACGCGTTATTTACTGCGGGTTACCCGCGATCCGCGCTATGGCGACAGCATGGAGCGGATCATGTACAACACGATTCTGGGGGCGAAGCCACTGGAAGCGGACGGAAGAACTTTCTATTACTCGGACTACAACTTCAAAGGACAGAAGGTGTATTCGCCGCATCGCTGGCCGTGCTGCTCGGGAACCATGCCGCAGGTAGCAGCCGATTATCGAATTAATACCTACTTCCGCGATGAAGGCGGAGTGTACGTGAATCTCTATCTACCTTCGACGGTGCGCTGGAGCCACAACGGCGCCCAGGTAGCGCTCACGCAGAAGAGCGAGTATCCCTACGATTCGCACGTGCAGTTCGAGGTGAAGGCATCGAAAGCGGAGGAATTTGCGGTGAATCTGCGGATTCCAGGCTGGGCGGAGAAGGCTTCCTTTGCGGTCAACGGCAAGCGGGAAGCGGCTCAGGCAGGGACGTTCGCGCGCGTGGAAAGGCAGTGGAAGAATGGCGATCGCATTGATCTCGAATTGCCGCTGAGCACGCGACTGGAGCCAATCGATCGAGAACACGCGGACACCGTGGCTCTGCTGATCGGGCCGGTGGTGCTGTTCGCCATTATGGATTCGCAACCTGCAGTGACGAAAGCACAGTTGCTCGCGCCGAAAAAGACTGGAACCCGGATCTGGCAGGTGGAGACCGGGGCTGGCGCGATGAAGATGCTGCCCTTCACGGAGATTCAAGACGAGGAGTATTCGACCTACTTGCGGACCGCATAAAGGCGGGGGCTTAGAGATTGACGGGCAGTGGGGAAGAAGAATTCGGATCGCGCGCCGTGCTATGGGACAGGGGCAGCTTCACCAAAATCAGCGATCCAGAAGGATCAGATGTGAACTGAACCGTCCCGCCATGCTCCATCACGCGGGCATGAATTCCCATAATGCGGGTCTCGGCGCCAGCGGCGGATTCGGGGCCAGAAGGAGCGTTTTCGCGCTTTTGAATTTCAATGATCAATGCCTCGTCGGAACGGGTCAGCCGCACAGAGGCGCTGGCGGAAGTCGGATACATGTTGGACAACGCTTCCTCGACGATGCGAAAGACGGCAATCTCGAGATCGCGGCTGAACCTGCCCAAGTGAAGGGGGATGTCCAGATGAATGCTGGCCCCGCTGGCGGCGTTAAATTGCTCGACGTATTCGCGCAGCGCGGAAGTAAGGCCCATATCGTCAAGAGTGGGCGGGTGGAGCAAGTGAGAGAGCTTGCGGATCTCCCGGATCAAACTGTCGGAAACTGAGCGACTGCTGTCCACAACGCTGGCGAGGCGGGGATTGAGCGAAGCCTTCTCCTCGTTGAGCACACTGAAATACAAAGACAAGGCGGAGAGCAGTTGGGCGGTGTTCTCGTGGAGCTCGGCAGCGATGCGTCGCTGCTCCTCGTCGCGAGCGGTCAACAGCCGGCGAGTGAACCGGCGCAATTCGTCTTCGGCCACTTCACGTTGGCGAATCTCCTTGGCCAGTTGCTGGTTGCGGCTTTGGACTTCCAGAGCCCGAGCCTGAGCCTTACGACGTTCCTCGGCCTCCGTCTTCAAAACCTGTTCGGTTTGCTGCAGCCGGACGATGGTGCGCAACCGGTCATTCCCGTCAGAGAGGTCGGTATAGCCCTCGGCCGGAATGACAACCTCATGTTCGCCGCAGATGCGAGAGAACATTTCGGTGTGCACCTGGCGATCAAAACCGGCGAGAGGATAGCCGCAGAGCAGGTGGAAGGAGTGGACATGGGAAAGCTGGTTCCAGAGTTGCTCGAGGGCAATGGCGGCCTGGCCTTCGCCACGCTGCCAAAGCAGGGTGACCATCTCTCCGAAGATCCCGACCTTATGGTGGTCGCGGGGGGCGGCAGCAGCAGAACAGGAAATCACCTTGCCCAGCAAGTCGCGGAATCGGGGTTCGTCAGGAGAGCCGTTCACCATGAACTGAGCCAGGGTTTCGGCGGCGTCGAGCGCCACATAACGGCCTTGCTCAACCATGGCCACCAGGTTGTGTCCCGCACGTTCCAGTTCTCCTGCAAGGCTGTCGCGGTGCCCCTTGGTGGCGACAACGATCGCGGAACTGCCCGCGTTGAGGGCGTCCCCTATGAAAGTGACCAGGGAGCGGACCAGGAAACGATCATCGAAATAGAACTGAACGTCGTGCCGGCACGGGGATACTGAAGCAGGCGTTAAGGTTGACGCACACCCCATGAGTACGGACTCGGTGGCAAGGTTATTTGCGGAAGCCATTGGCGTGTGGCGGGCGTGCCCGTACTCCTCCTCTTGATTGAGAATATGGATGGGCGGTGGACTCACCAATACGGTGAAGGCTGTAAGTAGTACGCTGTACAAGAAACAGGGTTTAAAGCTTGGGCAGCACGATTCCCTTCTGCGCCTGATATTTCCCTTTACGGTCGGCGTAGCTGGTTTCACAGATCTCGTCGGACTCGAAAAAGATAATCTGGCAGAGTCCTTCGTTGGCGTAGATCCGTGCCGGAAGTGGGGTGGTATTAGAGATTTCCAGCGTGACGAAGCCTTCCCACTCAGGCTCGAAGGGCGTCACGTTGACGATGATGCCGCAACGGGCATAGGTACTTTTGCCAACGCAGATGGTCAACACGCTGCGGGGAATCTTGAAGTATTCGACCGAACGCGCCAAGGCAAAGGAGTTGGGCGGCACGATGCAAATGTCGGTGGTTATATTGACGAACGATCTTTCGTCGAAATGCTTGGGATCGACCAGAGCGTTGTTGACGTTGGTAAAGATTTTGAACTCGTCGGCCACACGCAGGTCGTAGCCGTACGAGGACAAGCCATAAGAGATCACGCCTTCGCGCACCTGCTTCTCGGAGAAGGGGTTGATCATGTCGTGTTCTTTAGACATCTTGCGGATCCAGCGGTCGCTCTTGAGCATGAAACTCCTTGGGAAATTGAGTAATTGGGTAATTTTGTAATTGAGTAATTGAAAAATCTCGGGCGTGCGCGCAACTGGGCCGCACACAAGAAATTACTCAATTACCCGATTACACAATTACTGAATCGTTTGGCTGGTGTGCCTGCCAGTTTACGGGATAGATGCTCCGGTTGACAATCTCACTTATCTTCCTTAGCATCAATGACTTGAAGCAGCATCTTTGACGCTCGAACCGGGAGCCCCTTGTGATCAAGCTCGACATTATCAATGAAGTGGTGGCCAAGACCGGCATCACCAAGACCAAAGCTGAGTTGGCCGTGGAAACCGTCTTCGAAAGCATGAAGAAAGCACTGGCCTCCGGCAATCGCATTGAACTGCGGGGATTTGGCGTGTTCAATGTGCGGCCGCGGAAGACCGGGATTGGGCGCAATCCGCGTACAGGGGCCGAGGTGTCCATTCCGCCAGGAAGGGCCGTACGGTTCAAGCCGGGGAAAGAGTTGCAGTCGATCGACTGAGCGCAGGACTCGATTTCCTCGACCGCCTCGACTTCATTGTCTTTATCCCATCCACGCTTGTTTATTGCGCTGGTAGTAGCATCAGAGAGCGGTAGTTCGCGTCCACTGCGCTGACTGAAGAATTGCATGTCGGAACATAATTCCCCGATTCCCACTTCCACGCTCGAGTATTACCAAGCGATACCAGTGCCGCAGCGGAGGCCACTGCGGCAGCGTTACTGGCTGCACATGTTGCTGCTGGCGCTGACCTGCTTCACAACGTTGGTGATGGGGGCGCGGATGCAGTACAACTTCGAGCACAACCGGCCAGCGCTGTCGGTGGCGGACGAATCGATTCCGTATTTTCCGGCGAGTTGGGCGTGGAAGCATCCGGCCAGATTCTGGGGCGGGTGGCCGTTTGCGATGACGGTCATGCTTTTCTTTCTTTCGCACGAAATGGGGCACTACCTGTACTGCCGCTACTACGGGATTCGGGCCACGCTTCCCTTTTTCATTCCGGCGCCGACTCCGATCGGAACTATGGGGGCGGTCATCTTGATTCGGTCGAGGATCCGGACGCGGGCGGCATTGTTTGACGTGGGAATTGCGGGACCGATCGCCGGATTCGTGGTCGCATTTTTGGCGCTGCTGATTTCGTTTGGATGGTCGAAACCCGCAATCTATGGAATTGGCCCGGCTGATTTGCCGATTGGATTTCCGCTGATCTTTCACGTGGTGCGGCACATGTCGGCGGGTTTGCGGCCCGAGAACGCAACTGCCGGCTTGGCGCTAGGCAGGATTCTTTTTCATCCGGCTGCGATCGGGGCCTGGGTCGGCATGTACGCCACCGCGCTGAATCTGTTGCCGAGCGGCCAGTTGGATGGTGGTCACATCGTTTACGCACTTTGGCCTCGCGCGCACCGCGCGATTTCATGGGCTACCGCCGCGGGCCTCGTGTATCTGGGGAGATTCAATTATGCATGGTGGTTCTGGGGCGCAGTGGTGATCGTGATGAATATCCTGGGCTATCGCCAGCAGCAGGCACCAGAATATCCGCTGTTGCCGGCCAGCCGCTGGTTCTTTGGATTCGTGGCACTCATGATTCTGGTTCTGACGTTTACCATCTCGCCGTTTCAGACGAATTAACACTTACATCAACCAGAGGGCGTCGACATCGACGATCACCTGGGTGCGTGGGATTTTCTGCTGGGCAGCGTGGGCCAGCATGGCACGCAGGGTTGTATTCAGCTTCTCGCGGCTGGGCGACTTGAGGACAAAATGGTAGCGATAGTCGCGCTTCAGGCGCATGATCGGTGCGGCGGCCGGCCCTAAGACGCGCACGCCTTCATGACGAGTCGCGTCAAACCACTTTCCCAGAGTTCCCGACCATTGCAAGGCGTCGTCCAGATTGTCACTGCGGACGAGCACGTTCGCCAGGGCGGAGTAGGGCGGGTAGTGCATCCAGCTGCGGAATTGCAGTTCCTTTTCGTAGAAGCCGATGAAGTCGTGCTGCGCGGCGTACTGAACCGCGTAGTGATCTTGAAAATAAGTTTGCAGAATCACTTTGCCGGGGGACTGGCCGCGTCCGGCGCGTCCAGCAACTTGCGTGAGCAGTTGGAAGGTGCGCTCGGCGGCGCGGAAGTCGGGCAGACCGAGGGCGACGTCGGCGCCGACAACCCCGACCAGCGTCACGCCGTGAATGTCATGACCTTTGGCGATCATCTGGGTGCCGACGAGAATGTCGAGTTCGCCTTCGTTCAGAGCACTGAGCGTGCGTTCGAAGTCTTGGTGGGCGCGGACGGTGTCGCGATCGAGACGCGCGATGCGGGCCTGCGGGAACATGCCGTGGAGCAACTCTTCCAGTTTTTCTGATCCGGTGCCGAGAAAATAGACATACTCGCTGCCGCAGTGCACGCAGACTTTCGGCACGGGAGCGGTGTATCCGCAGTAGTGGCAGACCATCTTGTGCTCGCGCTTGTGATGGGTGAGCGCAATGGCGCAGTTCTTGCACTCGAGCTTTTTGCCGCAGGTGCGGCAGAGAACGACGGGAGAGTATCCGCGGCGGTTCAGCAGGACCATGACTTGCTCGCGGCGCTCGAGACGGTCTTTGATCTCGGCGGCGAGTTTGCGGGAGATCACTTGCTCGTGGCCGGTTTCCTGGAATTCCAGGCGCATGTCAACAATTTCGACCTCAGGAAGTGGGCGGCGCTCGACCCGGTCGGGCAGTTCGACCAGCGCGTATTTGTTCTTCTTCGCGTTGAAGTAGGATTCGAGCGACGGAGTGGCTGAACCAAGGACGACGGTAGCGTTCGCCATCTTGGCGCGCATGACCGCAACGTCACGGGCATGATAGCGCGGAGTTTCTTCCTGCTTGTAAGACGAGTCGTGCTCTTCATCCACGATGATGAGCGCGAGATCTGCGACGGGAGCGAAGACCGCCGAGCGTGTGCCCACGACCATGCGCGCTTCACCGCGCTTGATGCGGTGCCATTGCTCGGCGCGCTCGCGATCGGAGAGGGCGGAGTGCAGGATGGCGACTTCGTCGCCGAAAATTTCCTGCAAGTCGGCGGCGACGGCGGGAGTGAGGCCGATTTCGGGGACGAGCAGGATGGCGGAGCGTCCGGCTTCGAGAACGGCGCGCATGCCGGCGAGATACACGGCGGTCTTTCCCGAGCCGGTGACGCCATGCAGCAGCATGCCGGAGAAGTTACGAGCGGCAACGGCTTCGCGCAGACGGGCGAGGGCCGACTGTTGGGGAGGATTGAGATCGAAGTCGAAGAGAGTTGGACGAGGCCTGGAGCGCGAGATAGTGAAATCTGCGGGTTGCTGCAGGATTTCGACAAGGCCGCGACGGACTAGCGTGTTGAGCGTTGTTCGCGGGGCGTCGAGCGATTGGAGAGCTTCGACTTCAAGCGTTCCGCCGGAGGCGGCCAGGGTTTCGACGAGGATTCGCTGATTGTCGTTGAGCTTGCCTTCGGCGGATTTCAATTGGGCGACTTTGACGGTGCGAGTGGCATCTTGCGGGGCGGAAACGTCTTCTCGAGCTAGCCATTTCTTTCGGACCATGCCCGCGAGGAGGGATTTGGAGATGCGGGTGGCGGAGCGGAGCGTTTCTTCACGGACGAGAGACCGGCCCTCAGAGGCTGGAGCCGTGTCCTCCCCTTTTGTGCCGGTGTTTCTGTTCGCTGCGCCGTCGCCATTCATGCCTGAATCTATTTCCAAGTCCGACGCGCGGGCGGCGAGGTAGTCGAGCACGCGGAACTCTGCGGCCTGGTCCTCCGGGCTGCGTTGGGAGTGCGCAGAGGAACCGGACATGCCTGCCAGGTGCAGTGCCATGTGACCTTCGTCGGTGATGCGGTAGCCGACGACGCGTTTGAATTCGGCGGCCAGCGGCAGCATAGTGCGGAAAACCTCGCCGATTGGAGCCAGGTAGTAGTCGGCGATCCAGCGGCCGAGGCGCAGCAGGTGATCGTCGAGGACAGGAGTGGGGTCGAGTACGCTGAGAATTTTCTTGGTGGGGACCGAAGGCTTACGGTCGTGTAGCTCGACGACGACGCCCGTCATGCGCTGCTGGCGGAAAGGGACCAGAACGCGTCCGCCGACAACGGGTGCGGCTTCACCGTCGGTACTGTAGGTGAACGCCATGTCCAGCGGCACGGGCAGAGCGACGTCGCAGAATTCGGGCATTGCTGGAAGGATAAACTACGACTGCCTGCGCAGGATGATGACTGAGCCAGAGATCCCTTTAACCACAGAGGACACAGGGGTTCACAGGGCAAATCACGTCGTGACTGACTCCGCGCAGGGTGACGGAGTTATTCGTCTTTCTTCGGCGGCTGCAGGCCGAGATACTTCATCACCATCTGCAGGTCTTTCCAAGCTTCGCCTTTCTGGCGAGGGTCGCGGAGGAGGAACGCGGGATGGTAGGTGACCGCGAGCTTGGCGCCTGGCCACTTGGGATCGCTGCTGCGAGCACCCGAGGGCATGAAGTCGTAGAAGCGCCCGCGCAGCTCCGACATGGGCGCGTTGATGGCAAGCAGATTCTTGGCGGCGACCGCGCCCAGGGCCACGACAACCTTCGGTTTGATCACCGCGATCTGGCGCATGAGGAACGGCGAGCAGGTTTCGCATTCATCGCGCTCGGGAGTGCGGTTGCCCGGCGGCCGGCATTTGACGACGTTGGCGATGTAGATCTCTTCGCGGCGCAGGCCCATGGCTTTGATCATGTTGTTCAGAAGTTGACCGGCGCGGCCTACGAAGGGCTCGCCCTGGGCGTCTTCGTCGGCACCCGGGCCCTCGCCGACGAACATCAGGTCGGCATGAGCGTTTCCGACGCCGAAGACGATCTGCTTGCGCCCTTGCTGGTGGAGCTTGCAGCGGGTGCAGTCGCCAAGGTCTTCGCGAATGAGCTTAAGAGCGGCGATGGGATCGGAGACGTTTTGCTCTGGCTTGGGAAGCACCTGGAAAACATTCTCAGCGGGCTTGGCGATTGCTGCGGATTTCTTTGCTGGCATTTCCTCTCGTTCGTAGGGCAGTGAATTGACTTCGGTTGCTGAGACAGGCTCAGCGGCGACAGCCTGCGGCTCGCGCTGGTAGAAGTCATATATGCCGAGTTCGTTGTAGTAGCGGATACGATCGGCGAGCGCGCGGCGGACGTCTGGACTTTGGATGGTCGGCACTGTGTGGAGAGAATTATACGTTGTGCAGGGGTCGTTCGACTGCGCTCACGACATTCGACAAATTCAGCTTCGCACTGGCAACTTGCGATTCTGACGGAGGCGGACGATCTGGTCGAGGACGCGCTGCGCGACTTCCCATTTTGTGGTTTCGGGAACTTCGACCACCTCGTCGCGGGTGATCATGGTGACGGCATTGCGGTCGGAATCGAAGCCGACGCCTTCGCGCGAAACATCGTTGACTACGATGGCGTCTAGATTTTTCGAAAGCAGCTTCTGACGGGCGTTCTCGAGGACGTTCTCGGTTTCGGCGGCGAAGCCGACGACGATGTGCGAGCCCTTCTTCCGGGAAAGCTCTTGCAGGATGTCGGGAGTCGCTTCGAGTTCCAGCGTTGTCGGGCCCTTACGCTTGATCTTCTGGGCCGCGGCTTTTTTCGGGCGATAGTCGGAGACGGCAGCGGTCTTGATGACGATGCTGGCTTGTGCAAGCAGATTGAGGACAGCATCACGCATTTCTTCGGTGGATTCCACACGCGTGATTTCCGCGGCGCCGGGCGGCGTGAGCGATGTCGGGCCGCTGACTAACAAAACGCGTGCGCCGCGGCGCAGGGCGGCTTCAGCCAGGGCGTAACCCATGCGACCGCTGGAGCGGTTGGTGAGATAGCGCACCGGGTCAATCTTTTCGCGAGTGGGTCCAGCGGTGATGAGCACGGTTTCGCCCGCTAGGTCCTGCGTCGCGCCGAGCGCTTCCAGCACAGCAGCAACAATGGTTTCATTCTCTGCCAGACGGCCCGCACCGGTCATTCCGCAAGCCAGATATCCTGCGCCGGGTTCCACAATCTGCACCCCACGCTGGCGCAGAATCTGCAGATTCGCCTGCGTGGCCGGATGATTCCACATATTTACGTTCATTGCCGGCGCCACCACTACGGGTGCGGTCGTGGCGAGGTAAAGCGTAGTCAGGAAGTCAGTAGCGATGCCCTGCGCAAAATGCGCGAGAACGTCAGCTGTGGCAGGCGCGACAACCAGGGCATCAATGGATTGCGCAACCGCGATGTGCTCAATGGCGGAGTCAATGTTAGGCTGCTCGTCCCCGCGCGAGAACATACCTGTGATGACTTTTTCTCCTGAGAGGGCGGCGAAGGTGAGGGGGCGAACGAATTCCTGGGCGGCGCGGGTCATGATGACCTGCACGTGGATGCCGCGGTCCTGCAGCAGGCGGACTATTTCGGCGGCTTTGTAGGCTGCGATTCCGCCGGTAACGCCGAGGGCGATCTTCATGGATTTTTGATTGTTGATCTTCGATTGTCGATTCAAATCGCAAACGCGGCTGCAATCAACAATCCCACAAAATCAACAATTCCTAGTCCTGGCCGAGCGCCTTGTCGAGGGACTCAGCAGCCTGCTCGGCGACGGAGCGAGTTTCGGGGATTTCCCACTTCACCTTGCCGGCGCGGATCTCATCTTGCGCAATGCGGCAGGGCTTGCGGGAAGTGGTGTCGACCACCGGCGGGGCACCGGACTGGAGTTGCCGCGCGCGCCGTGCTGCGACCAAAATGTAGCGATAGTTGCTGTCGAAGCCTTCAATCAACTTCATTGGGACGGTCCCCCTTGAAAACTGATTTTAAAATTTAATCAGTGCCGAGCATCAAATGTCGCGTACTGCAGAACATGACCAACTCTCGGGCTTGTCCCGCTTCAGACTGTCTTTCCAGTTCCGGCGGCCCCTCTGGGCGCCACATGAAATGATACCGCGAAATCTATAAGCTTGCCGAGGGCACCGAAGTGCTAGAAGCGCTAAAGGACGCCAGGATGGGTTGGATTTTCTCGCGAATGTTGGCCAAGCGACAGCAATCCGCCAGGTCGGCGATTTTTCGCTCCTGCTCCGATCCCGTCTGGCCGGCGCGGCGGAGGCGCTCGGAAAGCACAATGGCGCGCAGGTTCTCGCAGGACTCCTCAAGCTTGTCGTTGATCAGGATGTAATCGTACTTGTCGTATTCGGCGATCTCGCGCTTGGCGGTGATCAGCCGGCGCTGGATCACGTCTTCGGGGTCTTCGCTGCGGTTGCGCAGTCGCCATTCCAAAGTCTTGCGATCGGGAGGCAGGACGAAAATGCTGACGGCATCGGGGAGTTTGCGCTTGATTTGCGCTGCGCCCTGGACGTCAATGTCGAGAAGGAGATCGTGGCCGTTGCGTTCCGCCTCCCGCAAAAATAGCCGCGCCGTGCCGTAACAGTTTCCGTGGACATTAGCGTGCTCAAGGAATTCGTCAGCAAGAACCATCTGCTCAAACTGATCGGGATGGATGAAATGATAGTGTTTACCGTTCACCTCGCTGCCGCGAGGAAGGCGCGTGGTATAGGAAATCGAGAAATCGAGATTGGACACAAGCTTCTGGAGTTCGTTGGTGAGAGTGGACTTTCCCGACCCGGAAGGGGCCGAGATGATGTAGACGATTGGCTTGTGAGTTGAGGTCATTCCAGGTTCTGTACCTGCTCGCGCGATTTTTCGATTTCGGCTTTCATGGCCAATCCTGCTTCTGTAATTTTTAAGGCTTCGCCGGCCAGGCCGGAAGTCTTCGAAAGTAGAGTATTGGCTTCGCGATTCATTTCCTGCAGCAGGAAGTCGAGTTTCTTGCCGATTTCGCCGCCTTCGTCGAGCAATCCGAGGAAATGCTGAATGTGGGTGTCAAGACGCACAATCTCTTCCTGAATATCGCTGCGATCGACCAGCAGCGCGGCCTCCTGCAGAACGCGCTCTTTATCTACGGTGGAACCAAGGAGTTCCTGCAACCGTGAATGCAGCCTCTCGGAATAGTTTTGCAACACGGCGCGGCGATGCTGGTGGACGCTCTTCCCTGCTTCGGCGAGATGAGCCATGCGCTCGCGAAGTTCGCTGGCAATGCCGCGGCCTTCCTGCTCGCGCATTTGATTGAGGCGCTCGAGAACCTCGCCGACCTTCGCCAGAACCGCGGGCTCAATTTCTGTCTCGACGTATTCGTTGGAAGAATCGAGTGCGCCCGGGATGCGCAGGATGGCGTTAAGGTCTGGCTGGGCTGCGAGGGAGAATTCGGCGGCGGCAGCTCGGAAAGCGGCAATGTATCCGCCGACCAGCTCGCGGTTGAGCGCGAAAGCCTCGCTACTGGTGCGCTCGAGACTGAGGGAAACTTCCACGTGGCCGCGAGCGATCTTCTCTTTGAGAAGACGGCGCAATTGCATCTCCAGCGAGTCAGTGCCAGAAGGAAGGCGGAAGTGCAGATCGAGGAAGCGATGATTGACCGACTTCAGCGAAAGAGCGAACGCCAGGCACCCGTTGGACGCAGCGGCGGCGGTGCTGGGAGGATTGTGCTCGATTTCGCCGCGAACCTGGGCGAAGCCGGTCATGGAGCGTATGGGCATGGTGCGACGGGTATTCAAGTTTCCGCTACCACCTTGGGCACGTCCGCGTTGGCGAATTGCAATTCGTAAAGCCGGCGGTAAGTGCCGAGTTCTTTCATCAAATCTTCGTGCGCCCCAATTTCGGCGATGCTGCCGTTCTCAATCACTACGATGCGATCGGCCCGGCGCACCGTGGACAGGCGGTGCGCGATCACGAGCACCGTGCGGCCGCTCATCAGATTGTGCAGGGCGGATTGCACCAGCGCTTCGGACTCGCTGTCGAGCGCCGAGGTCGCCTCGTCCAGAATCAGCACGGGCGCATTCTTCAGCAGAGCCCTGGCAATGGCCAACCGCTGACGCTCGCCACCGGAAAGCCGCACGCCCCGCTCTCCGATCACAGTATCGTACCCTGCCGGGAGCCCGAGAATGAAGTCGTGAGCAAGGGCCGCGCGTGCAGCCGACTCAACCTCTTTCATGGGAACGTGAGGCTGGCCGTAGGCAATGTTGTTGCGGACGGTGTCGTTGAAGAGCACCGTGTCCTGGGTGACGATGCCGACCTGGGAGCGAAGGGAGGAGAGAGTTACGTCACGAATGTCGCGGCCGTCGACCAGGATGCGTCCTGAGGTGACGTCAAAGAACCGGGGAAGCAGGTGAACGAGAGTGCTTTTGCCGGCGCCGCTGGAACCGACGATGGCGAGAATCTCACCGCGTTTCACTTCCAGGTTGATGTTGCGCAGAATCTCGCGGGAATCATCGCCATCGGATTGGTAGGAGAAGCAGACATTTTCGAAGCGGATCTTGTCGGAGAAACGAGGAAGAACCTTGGCGCCGGGCTTTTCGGTAATGGCATCCACCGTGTCCATGAACTTGAAGAGCTGCGAAGAGGCGCCCAGAGCCTGCTGGAAACTGTTATTGAAGACGGCAAACTTACGCACTGGATTGTACATGCTGAGGACCGCAGCCACGAAGGCAATGAACGCGCCGAGAGTAAGTTCATTGTGAGCGATCTGCTCGCGTCCCAGGAGTAATAACAGCGCGATGGCGATGGCGCCAAAAATGTCCATCAGGGGTGAACTGATGGCAGCGGCGGCTACTGAGCGCAAGTTCGCGCGAAACAGCCGCTGCGCGGCTTTACGGAAGCGCGCCACTTCCCACGATTCCATACCGAAGGCTTTGACGATGCGGTTGCCGGTAATGGTCTCGTGCAGAATGTTCTGGACGTCGGCAAGCTGGTCCTGTCCAGTGCGGGTAGTGGAACGCACGCGCCGGCCGATGCGCACTGCGGAAAAGATGATGATTGGGATAAATACAACCAGGACCCAAGCCAGCTTACCGCCTAAGACTACAACCAGACCGGCGATAAATATAAAGCTGAAGAATTGCTGCAGAAACTCGGCAAGGATGCTCGACATCGCGAACTGGACGCGCTCGATGTCGTTGATGATGGTTGAGATCAACTTGCCTGTGGCGTGCTTCTGAAAGAAGGCCGCGGAGCGCCGCAAAACGGAATCGTAGAGATCGTTGCGAAGGTTGGTAATCATGCCGTATCCGGCGTGATTCACCAGGTAAGTGCCTGTGTAATCGAAGATGCCCTTCAACACGGTGGAAGCGACCAGCGCATAAGCAACGATCCTCCAGGCATCATGAAAGTGAGTAGGAACGAAGCGCTGAAGGTAGATGGGCTGTCCGGTTTGGGGCATGGTGAACAGCAGGATGTTCTCGGATCCAGAGGATGGATTGAGCACACGATCGAGCACCGGCTTCAGCAGCACCAGGCGAAACGCTTCAAGAAAGCCGACGCCCGCCAGTAGAAAAATGCCGGACAGCAGTTGCGGCAGGAATGGGAGCACGTAGCGGACTAGCCGCATCAGTTGCCGCATGGGGCTCCTGTGCCGCAATCGCTTGCTGCCGGTGGAATGGATGTGGGATGCAAGGTCCTATTTTACTTGAGTCGTCAAAAGCTTAACCACAGAGGGCACAGAGGAGCAAAGAGCCGGGGGCTGACCCGAGCTATTTGGGGCTGTCGCGGTGCACGACTTTGACGTGGTATCCGGCGCGCCGCAGGAGTTTGCCGACGTCCTCGGCAATCATGACGGAGCGGTGTTGTCCTCCGGTGCAGCCGAAAGCGATCGTCAGGTAACTCTTGCCTTCGTGAATGTAGTGAGGGATCAGGTAAACGAGCAGGTCGGAAATGCGCGAGATAAACTCGCGGGTCTGGGGAAACGAGCGGATGTAGCGGGCAACGCGCGCATCGCGCCCGGTGAGCGGCCGGAACTCGGGCACGAAGTGCGGGTTGGGGAGAAAGCGAACGTCGAAGACCAGGTCGGCATCTTCGGGAACACCTTCGCGGAAACCGAAGCTGACACAGGAGATGAGAAGACTTTTTTCGGAAGACTGCTCCTGAAAACGCTGCGTGATGTGAGCGCGCAGTTCGTGAACGTTGAACTTCGAAGTATCGATCACGAAATCGGCCAGGCGGCGGATACTGCCGAGATGGCGGCGCTCTTCTTTGAGCGCGGATTTTACCGTGCTGTCTGTGCCGAGCGGATGGGGACGACGGGTTTCGCTGAAGCGCCGTAGCAGAATCGCGTCTGAGGCCTCGAGGAAGACGACTTTAGTCGGAATCATGCGCCGGACCGACTTCAGGATCCCCGGCAATTGATCCAGCTTTGAACCTTCTCGGACGTCGACGACCAGGGCAGTGCGGCGGATCTCCGTCGACTGCACGGCCAGTTCGGCAAAACGCGGGATCAATTCGACGGGAAGATTGTCGACGCAGTAATAGCCCAGATCTTCGAAGGCTTTCAGCACCGAGGCCTTGCCAGATCCGCTCATGCCGGTGATGATGACCAGTTCGGCTGCGGGCTGGCGCCTTCGGTCAGGGCGTGGGACGCTTCTCTTCGATTTGTGACGGGCCGAGAGCCGCCGCGGCTTCATGCACTGGATAGTAGCATCGAAGCGCCGAAGTCCGGCCTTCCCGCGAGTGCCGATTGAGATACCGGCAGGGGCAATTCGGCGGATCTGCGCAGTCGAATTTGTCTCCGCTCGCTGGGACAGGTAATCTATGGCGTCATGAAAAAGTTCGAAGAACTCACGGAACGCGAAGTATTGGCCCTGGCGATCGCTCTGGAAGAGGAAGACGAGCGGGTATATTCCGATTTCTCGGAAGGATTGCGGACGGACTATCCGGCGACGGCGTCAATGTTCGACGGCATGCGCGAGGAAGAGTCGGGACATCGGCGGCGCCTGCTGGAACTGTATCGGAAGAAATTCGGGGAGCATATTCCGCTGATTCGCCGCCAGGACGTGCGCGGTTTTGTGGAGCGCCCGGCGTTGTGGCTGGTGCGTCCGCTGCGAATTGAGGCGGTGCGCAAGGAAGCGTCGACGATGGAGGTCGAAACCCGGCGATTTTACGAGAAAGCCGCGGCACGGACGCAAGATGCGAGCATTCGGCAATTGCTGGACGATCTGGCCACGGAAGAGCGTGAACACGAGGAGCGGGCGCAGGAACTCGACAAACAGAAACTGCCGGACAACGTGAAGGCGGACGAGGAAGTCGCGCAGCGGCGGCTCTTCGTGCTGCAGATTGTGCAGCCGGGATTGGCTGGGCTGATGGATGGATCGGTGTCGACGCTGGCGCCGGTGTTCGCCGCGGCTTTTGCTACGCAGAAAAGCACGGATGCGTTTCTGGTGGGCCTGGCTGCCTCAGCGGGTGCGGGCATCAGTATGGGTTTCGCCGAAGCACTCTCGGACGACGGCAGCCTTACCGGGCGTGGGCATCCGTGGGTGCGCGGGTTGATTTGCGGCGCGATGACGGCGTTGGGCGGGATCGGTCACACCCTGCCATTTCTGATTGCCGACTTTCGAGTGGCGCTGTGGGCGGCAGGTGCGGTGGTGGTGGCAGAACTTGGAGCAATTACCTGGGTTCGCAAACGTTATATGGACACGCCGTGGGTCTCGGCCGCCATGCAGGTCGGCTTAGGAGGCGTGCTGGTATTCATCACCGGCATGCTGATCGGAAAATATGGAGGCTAGGGAAACACTCCTCGGCGATGGACCTTCTATGGCTGTGTATCCAGCGGGTGGGTGCTCTTTTCATAGAATTCTTTCTGCATCTTGGGGCTGACGTCGTCGGCCTTGACGGCGCGGATCACCTTCACTACCGAATCAATCCACCACTTCATTTGAAATTCGCCTAGCTCTTTCGTAGCGGCTGCTCCCTCGCCGGAATAGTGGTTGGGAAAGCGCGTGTACCACCAGATGCCGGTATAGACGTCTTCAGGCAGCTTCTGGCGAGCCTGGTCCGCGCCGGATTCGCTGGTGGCACGCTCGGGATGGACGAGTTCGGGATGGGAGATCATCATCTTCGAGGTCTCGCTTTCCCCGGCGTGCATGTCGATCTTGGTTTTCTTCGGAGGTCCGCCGTGTTCGGGCGTGCGTTCGCCGAAGATGTAGACGACGTAGTCGTGAGGCTTATCGAGCTGGGTTTGTGCGAAATAGGGGAGCAGGCTGTCGTTGCCGCCGTGGCCGTTGACGATCAGAACTTTCTTGCAACCGTTGCGCGCCATCTCGTCGGTAGTTTCCTGCAGCAGCGCGAGTTGCAGGCTGCGGCTGTAGGCCATGGTTCCGGGCTCGTGCTTGGCCTCGGCGATCTGGCCAAAATAATATTCCGGGAACACGACGGCATATTCCTCTTCGGCTGCGTGCAACGCGGCGTAGCGCACATCCAGCAGATCGGTGCCCAGCGGGAGATGCGGCCCGTGCTTTTCCAGAATGCCGAACGGAAGCAGGCAGGTCCCCTGCGAGCGGTGAATGCCTTCACGGAAGTCGGAGGCAGTCAGTTCCTCCCAGTGCACGGAGAGCTTGGCTGACGCTGCTGCTTGCGTTTGGCCGAACTGCGAACTCAAAGCCAGAAATAATACGATGACGAATAATTGGATGCGGGTCAGCATGACGATTGTCTCCCGCGGCGAATTCTAGCACGCGAGTAATGTTATTAAAACGTGTCAATGGCTGACTTTATCTGGCTATAGCGGGAGGTCAAAAACCCCACCCAGCCCCTCCAACAAACGGAGGGACGAGGGTGGGGCACCCGATTCGATTTCGATTAGGGGACTTCGATCAGTTGCATCTTGCCGTCTTTGGCGCGGTGCAGGACCATAATTTTCCCTTTGGGATCGCGGAAGACGAAGACGTCGCGGTCTTTGAAGTGAGCCTCTTTGATCGCTTCTTCAAGGGTCATCGGGCGCATGGCGACCGCATCTTCGGAGCGAACCAGGTGAACCTCGGTGGTCTTGGCGACGGCAGGATATTTGTGCACCAGCACGGGCACGGCTGTTCTTTCCGAGAGTCCGACGGCGGTCTGAACGTCTTCCTGCTCGGAGTGGCCATTCCATTTTTTTACTTCTTCGCTCTTGCGAGCCGAACGCTTTTTGGCCTGCCAGCGAGTCTTGTACTTGATCGCCTGCTTTTCGAGGTGATCGAGGGCTTCGTTGACTGCGATGCTCATGTCCTTGGCTTGAGCGAGGCCGACCAGCGGGCCATTGCGCGGGCTGATCGTGATTTCCGCTTTGTGGCGGTGCTTTTCAACGGCAAGGATCACCTTGGTTTCAAATCGGTCGCCTAAAATTTTGCGGATTTTTGTGAGGCCGGTTTCTACTTCTTTGCGGATGGCGTTAGTAACTTCGTATTGTCTTCCGGTGTATTCCACATTCATGAGCGCCCCTCCTAAGAATTAATCGATGAGCAAAATCGGGCACTACATTTAAGTCGATTGTGTAATTGAGTAATTTTTAATTGGGTAATTGCAAAATCGGAGACATCGGGTATAGCAATTTCAATTACCCAATTGCCCGATTACACAATTGCCCAATCTATTTTTTGACCCGGCGCTGGTGCGTGCTCGGGATGCGCATGTCTTCGCGATATTTGGCTACCGTGCGGCGGGTCACCTGGATACCCTGCGACTGCAGGATGCGGGTGATCTGCTCGTCGGTCAACGGACGGCTGGGATCTTCTTCTTCGATGAGTTTCTTGACGCGGCGCTTGAGGATGAGCAGCGACGTGCCGCCACCCTCCGGGCCCTGAACGCTCTCGCTGAAGAAGTATCGCAACTCGAATACGCCTTGGGGTGTGTGCGCGTATTTGTTGGCCACAGCACGGCTTACCGTGGAAGGATGCACGCCGATCTCTTCGGCCACCTCCTTGATCATCATGGGTTTGAGCTGATCGATTCCTCTTTCGAGGAAATCCTGCTGACGGGCGACGATGGAATAGCAGACTTTGGTGATGGTCTGCTTGCGCTGCTCGATATTCTTGATGAGCTGGATGGCGCTCTTGTAGCGTTCTTTTACGTAGTCGCGCGTGCTCTTATCGTTGGTGCCGTCGCGCGTGACCAGCTTTTTGTAAGCGGGGTTCAGCCGGAGTTGCGGCAGGTCTTCATCATTCATGATGACCAGCCATTCGTCTCCGTGCTTGACGAAGGCGACGTCGGGCTCAATCAGGCGTGCCTGGATTTTGTTGTATTGCAGGCCGGGACGGGGATCGAGAGTGCGGATGTAGTCAAGCGCCTGCTGCACTGCCTCGATCGGACGTCCGATAGCTTTGGCGATCTCTTTGTGCTGTTTGTTCTGCAGGCCACGAAGATGGTTATCCACCACCGCGATGGCGTCCTGGAGAACTTGCGCCGTGCCGTTGCCGTTCTTATGCTGCTGCAGTTGGACCTGATGATAACGGAGCTGGTTCAGCAGGCACTGGCGAAGATCACGGCAACCCACGCCGGGAGGATCGAGTTGCTGAACAACCTGGAGCGCCTCCTGCAACTCGGTGGCGGTGAACCTTGGCTTGTAGGTGGGCGCCGCATGGCTCGGCGCTTCCGGCGCGGGGGCTACGGCAGCCGCGCCGTTTCCGGCGCTGGTAGAGACTGAAGCTTCGAAACGGGGTTCAGAGGAAAGCTCGGGCGGAGCGGAATAGGAAGAGTCAGCGTCCGAACCGTTCTCAGGAACGTCAGTTTGATTATCTAGCGCATCGGCACTGGCTAGTGACGATTCGTCTTCCGATTCCGCAGCGGCGGCCTCGGCAATACCCAAAGCCTGCGCCTCGTTCACGATGTTTTTTGCGGTTTCGGCGTCGGCCTCGGGCGTGGCCGGAGGCGCTACGCCGAGCAACTCGTCGTCGCTGGCGATCAGATAGCCGTCTTCGTTCAGGTTGCCGATGATCAGGTCGGCCGCCTCGCGAACTGCAGGGCTCAAGCTAAGCGAGCCGAGTTGCCAAGCCAGGTGATCGGTAAGATTCAACGGCTTCGACAGGAAATTCTCGAAGGAGGGACGCTCGATGTCCTCCATCTCACTGTGGGTGCGGTAGCCGGGGTCGAGGTAGTCCTGGAAAAACGACCCGAAGTCGATTTCCTCGAAGGGATCTTTTTTCTCGGCGGCAGTGATCGGATTTTCTTCGGTGGTTGCGGCCGCGGCACGGTCGCGGTCTTCTTCTTTCTTGCCGATTTCATCGAGCAGCGGAACCGAATCTTCCAGCTCTTCGAGTACCGGATTCTCCACCATCTCAGAGTTGATCATGTCCTTAAGCTCAAGTTTGTTGAGCGCGAGGACAGAGACCATCTGCACCAGGCCAGGAGTAAGTATCTGGCGCTGGGACAGCTTTACGCTGAGTTTGTGTTGTAATAACACCATGTTTCAAAGTTTCAAGGTTTCAATGATCCAATGATCCAAGGTTCCGCCTTTGAAACCTTGAAACTCTGAAACTTTGAAACCTTATACGAGCGAGAAACTCTCGCCTAGGTAAACCCTTCTTACTTCCGGATCGCTGGCCAACTGGCTGGGCTGTCCCTGACGGAAAATTCTGCCGTCATCGATGATGTAAGCCCGGTCGGTGACCGAAAGCGTTTCGCGCACGTTGTGATCGGTAATCAGTACTCCGATGCCGCTGGCTCGCAGGCTGCTGATAATTTTCTGCAAGTCGAGCACAGCA
>Ga0209166_10001127_pt1 | contig 23389 bp, 19 predicted proteins | sample Coa_R1_3_FD_187151 | JGI IMG/M metagenome (GOLD analysis project Ga0209166, IMG submission 187151) | Surface soil microbial communities from Centralia Pennsylvania, which are recovering from an underground coalmine fire - Coalmine... | ecosystem: Environmental > Terrestrial > Soil >... | reverse complement strand
CTCCATCACCAGCTTCCAGTTGCCGCGTTCGACCAGGGTGCTCTCGAAGGCGACCTTGGCGTTGCGCAGGTTGTGATGCGCCAGCATCGGTTCGAACTCGCGCCTGAAGCCGCCGAGGTCGGGCGGGTCGTCGGCGAGGCAGACGTAGAGGACGCCGCCGACGTCCTCTACATGGATCGGCGTGAGGCTGTGTTCGGCCGGATCGAAGCTCTCGGGCATGCGCGTGGCGCTGACCAGCTCGCCGCTCAGCTCGTAGGTCCAGCGATGGTAGGGGCAGACCAGGCGGGCGGCGGCGCCCTTGCCGGGCTTGCAGATCTGCGAGCCGCGATGGCGGCAGCTGTTGTGGAAGGCGTGCAGGCCGCCGTGGCGGTCGCGGGTGACGATCACCGGCCAGGGGCCGACCGGCACGGACATCCAGGAGCCCGGGCGCGGCAGCTCGACCGCGAAGCCGACCATCAGCCACGAGCGGCCGAAGATCGCCGCCATGTCGAAATCGAAGGCGTTCTGGCTGTTGTAGAGGGCCTGGGGCAGGCTGTGGCCGGGCAGGCGCTCGTCCAACAGGCGCGCGATTGCGGTGAGATCGACCATCGTTGAACCTCTAATCACCGTCGAGGATCGCATGGGGCCTGCGCGGCCCGACAATCGCATTTCCTCATGCCCCTATTCCGTTTAACCCTGATTTTCCGTCCGCGAATGAACCGACTCGCCGGTTGAAAGGATGCGCGTGTTGATCAATCGACCCTGGCTGCCCCTGAACGCCCTTCGGGCCTTCGATGCGGTCGGCCAGGCCTTAAGCTTCACAGCGGGCGCCCAGGCGCTGCATGTATCGCAAAGCGCCCTCAGCCGCCACGTGATCAGCCTCGAGGAGCTGCTCGGCAAGAAGCTGCTGGAGCGGCGGCCGCAGCATCTGGTGCTGACGGAGGAAGGCGCGATCCTGCTGCCGGTGGTGCGCAAGTGCTTCGACCGCCTCGAGCAGGTGCTGAACATCATCCGCGACGGCGACGCCTCGGGACGCGTGCTGCGCGTCCACATGCCCCCCTCGCTGTTCAACCACCTCGCCCTGCCGATGCTGCGCGACTTCCGGCGCGAGTTCCCCGACATCCTGATCGACGTGTCCAGCGCCCACGTAACCGGCCTGCCGCCCACCGAGCTGGACGTGGCGGTGGTCTACGACCGGCCCAACGTCGACGACAAGATCACTGATCTTTTGTGGATGGTGCGGGTCACCCCGGTCTGCGCGCCGGAGCTGGCGAAGGCGGCGACCGGCCTCTCCATGGACGCGTTCGTCGCCGCCAACGAGCTGCTGCACGTCAAGCTGGACGGCCAGCCGCGTGGCCTCCTGTGGGCCAACTTCCTGCGCCAGTGCGGCGCCGCCGACAGCGCCGACCGCTCCGCCGAGCGGGGCCTTGCGTTCGACACCGCCATCTCGGCGGTGAACTACGCCATGTCGGGCGGCGGCGTCGCCCTGGCCGACATCGATATGTTCGAAGACGAGATCAAGGCCGGCCGGCTCATCGCCCCCTACGACCAGGTGTTCGAGGAAGGCTACGGCTACTACCTGAAGATCCACGCCGAGGACCTCGCCGACCCGGTGGTGTCGCTGTTCCGGTCCTGGCTGATCAGCCGCTTCCAGGCCCGCGCCTCGAGCGCGCGGGCGCCGACGGAAACAGCGCCCGTTTCGTAGCGACCTTGGAGCCGCCCCGACTGTCTGGTCACTGCGCTGGTGCGAAGCGCAGCTCCAGTCCCGCCGAGTGGCCGTGCTGGAAGCCTTTCCACACGGTGCTCACCGGCGGGCCCGGGCTGAAGGCGGCGTAAGGCTCGCCGGGCTTCACCGGCCAGGCGCCGTCGTTGGAGAGCGGCGTGGGGACATCGAGGAAGGCGGCGTCCGCGACCTCGCCCTTCACATAGCGGTCCAGGAAGGCGGTGATGAAGTGGAGCTGGACGCCGATCACCCGCTCCTTGCGCCACACCGGATCCTCCCACCAGTCCAGGTCCCACAGGCGCGCGCGCATGGTTTCCGGCGCGCCGTTCATGCCGATGGAGTGGCCGGCGTTCTCGAGGGTCAGCAGGTAGCGCGGGGCGCGGACCGTCTGCTCCCACAGGGTCTTCACGCCCGGGTCGTAGCCGACGATGTGGTCCTGGCCGCCGACGATGAAGAGGCTGGGCGCCGTCACGCCCGAGAGGCCGGCGCCGCCCCACGCCTCGGAGCCGGTCAGGAAGCCGGCCGGCGAGATGGCGACCACCGCCGCCACCTCCTTCACCCTCAGGGCGCCCGCTTGCGCGCCGCCGGCGACATAGGGGTCGAGGGCGCCGTGGGTCAGCGGCCCCAGCCTCGGGTCCAGGGCGCCGCCGGCTGCGGTGAGGGCGCCATAGCCGCCCATCGAGTAGCCGATCAGCACCGTCCGCGCGGGATCGGCGGCGGCGAAGGGGCCCTGGCGCTCCCGCGCGCGCCTCTGCGCCTCGGTAGCGACGAAGGCGATGTCGAGAGGCAGGCGCGCAAGCGGACCTAGGAGACCGCTGCGGTCGCCATAGGGCGGGTCACGGAAGTGCGGCCCGACCACGACGTAGCCCTTGGAGGCGAGGTTCTCGGCCAGCCAGCTCATCGCCACCGGCGTGCCGCCATAGCCGTGGGCGAGTATCACGAGCGGAAACGAGCCGGCGCCGGGCGGCGCCCCCCGAACAGCGATCCCGGGCTGAGTGAAAGGGACGTCCTTGCCGTCCTCGCCGGTCAAGGCCCCGTCGTAGGCAGCCGGCGTGGCGTTCGACGCCCGTATGGCCGGATACCAGACGTCGACGGGAAGGATGCGGTCGCGGCGAGGGAGGATTTTCGTCTCAGGGTCGTAGGCGAGCACGTCCGGCTGACCCGGTTGGGTCAAGGTCAGGCTCTCGACGCCGACGGCGAAGGCCCCGAGGGCGGCAAGCTGTGGCGCATCGACGCTGGAGATGCTCGGCGGCGCCGCCAGCGCGCACACAGCGGAGACGGCCGCAGCCAGGGCGGCCACAACCGTCAGGCGACCGAACATGCAACTCCCCCCGCTCCGGCGACCCGAGCGCCGGTTCGTCCCTTAGCGCGCCGCGATGTAGACGTCGCGCAAGACGTTCGCCTCGGCTTCCAGATCCTCCAGCCGATCCTTGACGACATCGCCGATGCTGACGATGCCGAAGAGCACGCCGTCGCGCATCACCGGCAGATGACGGACCCGGTAGCGCGTCATCAGGCTCATCGCGTGCCTGACGCTGTCCTCCGGGGTGACCGTGATCAGCGACTGGGACATGGCGTCCTCGACCTGCAGAACGTCGGGGGACCGGGTATGCTCGGAGAGCGCCTGCAGGATGTCGCGCTCGGCGATGATGCCGACGACGGCATCGCCATGCGTCACGACCAGCGCCGAGATGTCCTTCGCCCGCATGCGGTCGATCGCGGCCTTCAGGCTCGCTGTCGGCGCGATGCGCTCGACCGCCGCGCCTTTCTTGCGAAGGATGCTTTGGATGGTCATGGTCTCCTGCCTCCTTGACGATGAGGGCGCGCCGGGCCACCAGCGAAACTAGGCCGCCGTCGGGCGCTCGACAATAAAACTGGTCGTTACCGGCCACTTCGCAAGGCGAGGTATTCTGAAGGAGCTGTTAGTAGAAACCGAAGAACGAATTCTTCGTTGCGTGCGAATAGCCCATTTGGAATGTTAGCAGTTATCAAGGCGTCGTACCGCACCCAGCTTTGCGTAACATCCCCGGCGTCCCTGGCCGGGTTGGTTCGCGGTCGGCCCATCCTCCCCCCGACGGCCGCGAGCGCGGCCGGCTCACGCCCCTCCCCCCTGTACGTGAGCCGGCCGCGTTACCCTTCGAACACCGGGGCCTGCTTTCGCCACTTCTCGACGAAACGGAGGAAGACCTCCAACGGCATCGGCGTCTGCCGACGGCTGGGATGATAAAGGAAGACCCCCGGCAACGTGCGGCTCCAATCCTCCAGCAAGATGACCAGCCGGCCCTGCGCCAACTCCGAGGCGATCATCGGTTCGGGAAGGCAGGCGACACCGACGCCTTGGAGCGTGGCGGTCAGCGCCAACTCGACGTCGTTGACGACCAGGGAGCCTTCGACGGCGACCTCGGCCTGCTCGTTACCCTTGACGAGGATCCAGGGTTGGATGGCGCCGTCCCAGGGCTTGCGGAACTGGATGCAGTTGTGGGCGTGCAGGTCGTTCGGCGCGAGGGGCCGGGGATGGCGCGCGAGATAGGCCGGGGCGGCGACGGTGAGCACTCTGAACTCGTCGGCCAGCCGCAGGATGGTCATGTCGCGTTCGATCCGGTGACCGACCCGGATTCCGGCGTCGAACCGGCCTCCGACGATATCGGTCTCGCCCTCCTCCAGGAGGATCTCGAGGCGGATGGCGGGGTATGCCTCGAGAAACGGCTGGATGAGCGGCATGGCGCGGCCCGCGCTGACGATCGTGGAGGCCGACCTGGAAACCGCCAGTCGCAGCGTCCCGCATGGCGTGTCGCGAAAGAAATTGATGCTCTCGAGGGCCTGATCGATGCCTTCGAGGGCGGGCTGAAGCTCGGAGAGCAGCCTCTCCCCGGCCTCCGTCACGGCGACACTGCGCGTGGTGCGGTTGAACAGCCGCACTCCCAGGCGCTCCTCCAGCGAACGGATGGTCTGGCTCATGGTGGGCAGTGCGATGCCGACCTGTGCGGCCGCCTTGGTGAAACTGCGATGTTCCGCGACGGCGACGAAGGCGGAGAGTTCGGCGAGCTGGACACGGGCCATTGTTCGTAAACACCACACAACCCATTACGAAAATTCGTTCTTATCGCAATGATGCGATGCGTTCAAGGTGACAGTCAGACAGACGGGATGGCTTGCCGGATCGCGAGACGGATAGCGCGCTATCCGTCTCTGAGCCGCGCCATCACTAACCATCATTGTACGGAGAATTGCTCCATGACCGCAGAAGCGGACACCGCAGGCTTCAGGAGCTTCAACAACGGTCTGTTCGAGCGGATGAGAGAGATGAACCGCTCCAGGCTCGAGAGACTGAGGGACATCCATCGGGTCGACGCGGATTTCAGCTCCAAGCTGCTGTTCGCGAGGAGTCCTTCCGAGGCCACCGCCGTTTGCAGCGAGTGGATGGCCCGGCGCCTGGAGGCCGTGAGGAGCGAGCAGCAGTCGTTCGCCAACGCGTGGCTCGGTCTGATCTCCGATGCTGCGAACAACTCCGCTTCCGTCGCCAGCCTGGACGATCTCGAGGTGGTGATTTCGCAGACAAAGCCGGGGCGTTGATGGCCGCCGACGACAGACCGGAGCCTTTCGTCGAAGAGCCGTTGGCCGTCTCGCCGGGGCGGCCCTCGCCGCCGGACGATAGGGCGGCCCCCGCACGTCCCGCGCGCCGCCGCTGGGTGCGGCCAGCCCTGTTCATGCTGCTGCCCCTGGCGCTAGTCGGCGGCGGCTACTGGTACGTTACCGGCGGACAGCGGGTGTCGATGGACGACGCCTATGTAGACACCGACAAAGTGGGCGTCTCGACCGACGTCTCCGGCATCGTCAAGGAGGTCGATGTCACGGAAAACCAGCCGGTCGTGGCGGGGCAGGTGCTCTACCGCCTCGACGATCTCCCCTTCCGGCTCGCGCTGGCGCGCGCAGAGGCCCAGGTCGGCACGGTGCGAGACGACCTGAACGCCCTCAAGGCGAACTATGGGGACATGCAGGCGCAGGTGAAGCAGGGGAAGAATGACGTCCAATATTTCGGAGTCGAGGCCAGCCGCCAGCAGGATCTGCTGGCCGCGCATGTGGCCTCCCAGTCGACCTTCGATTCCGCGCACCGGAACCTGCAGAACTCTGAGCAGAAGGTGGCCTCGCTCGATCAGCAGCTGGCCGCCATCGCCGCCAACCTGAACGGCGACCCGGGCGGTCCGGTGGAGCGCAACCCCCGCTATCTCGAGGCCGTGGCTCAGCGCGACGAGGCGGCGCGCCAGCTCGAGCACACCGTCGTCAGGGCGCCGTTCACCGGCATAGCGACGAACGTGCCTTCGATCGCGCCCGGTAAATATCTCCAAGCCTCGACCACCGCCTTCTACCTGGTCGCCGCCGACCATGCGTGGGTCGACGCCAGCCCCAAGGAGACGGAGTTGACCTATGTGCGCACGGGTCAGCCGGCCACGGTGAAGGTGGACACCTATCCCGATGCGCAGTGGCGGGGCGTCGTGGAGAGCATCAGCCCCGCGGCGGCCCAGGAGTTCTCCCTGCTGCCAGCGCAAAACAGCAGCGGCAACTGGGTGAAGGTGGTGCAGCGCATTCCGATCCGTGTCCGCGTCGACACCCGCGACAAGGCCCTGCCGCCGCTGCGCGCGGGGATGAGCGTCGAGATCGACGTCGACACCGGTCACGCCCGTGGCATGCCGCACGTGCTGACGGGCCTGTTCGGCCACGGCCGGGAGCGGCGGTAGTGGCGCCGCATTCCCGCGAGGAGGCTGGCGAGACGGGCGTTCGAAATCGGGCGGCGATCACCGTGTGCGTGATCCTGGCCTCGCTCATTCAGTCGCTCGACACCACCATCGCCAACGTCGCCCTGCCCTACATGCAGGGCAGCGTCTCGGCGACCCAGGACCAGATCGGCTGGGTGCTGACATCCTACCTCGTGGCGGCGGCGATCATGACGCCGACCACCGGATTTCTGACGGGTCGCTTCGGGCTCAAGCGCGTCCTTCTGGTCTCCGTGACCGGCTTCACCATCGCCTCGATGCTCTGCGGCGTCTCGCAGTCCCTGGTGGAGATCGTGCTGTCCCGCATCCTGCAGGGGATGTTCGGCGCGGCGCTCGTCCCCCTCGCCCAGACGGTGCTGATGAACATCTACCCCAAGGAGCAGCAAGGTTCCACGATGGCCCTGTGGGGCATTGCCGTAATGGCCGGCCCCGTCCTGGGGCCGGTGATCGGCGGTTGGCTGACCTCGGCCTACAGCTGGCGCTACGTCTTCTTCATCAATGTGCCGATCGGAATCGCAGTCTTCATCGGCCTGAGCGTCTTCCTTGGGGGAGCGTCGGAAAGGTCGCGCGCCAAGCTGGATTGGCTCGGCTTCGGCGCCCTGAGCCTCGCGATCGGCGCGATGCAGGTCCTGTTGGACCGAGGAGAGGAACTCGACTGGTTCGGCTCACCCGAGATCGTCATCGAGGCCATCGTCGCCGGCTCGGCGTTCTACGTCTTCCTCGTCCACACCTTCACCGCGCGCGAGCCGTTCCTGAGGCCGGCGCTGCTTCGCGACCGCAACTTCACCGCCGGCACCCTGTTGGGGGTCATCGTCGGTCTCACCTACTTCGCGTCCCTGGCGCTGCAGCCCCCCTATCTTCAGACCCTCATGAACTACCCGATTCTCACCGCAGGCCTCGTGCTGGGGCCTCGGGGCCTGGGCACCATGGCCGCCTTCATGGTCGTCGGAAGGCTGGTCGGGCGCGTCGATACGCGCCTCCTGCTCGCGGTCGGAATCGGTCTCACCGTCTGGGCCTTCTCTGCAATGACCGGCTGGACGCCCAATGTCTCGGAAAGCACCGTGGTCGTCGTGGGCGTGGTCCAGGGCGTCGGTCTCGGCTTCCTCTTCCTGCCGCTGAGCGTGGTGGCCCTGGCGACTCTGCCCTCGGACACGCGGGCCGAAGGCGCGGGATTCTTCACCCTGATGCGCAATATCGGCTCCAGCGTCGGCATCGCGGTGGTGAACGCCCAGCTGACTCGGAACACCCAGGTCAATCACGCCGGCATTGCGCTTTTCGTGAACCCGGTGAACCGGATCTTCGAGGTTCCGGCGATCGCCCAATTCTGGAACCCTCTCACCGCCGCCGGGCGCGCCGCGCTCGACGCTGTCGTCACCCGGCAGGCCCAGATCATCGCCTACATCGACGACTACAAGCTGCTGATGATCGCGACGATCGCGGTGATCCCACTCCTCCTGGTCTTCAAGAAACCGTCCGGCGACGGCGGCGGGGACCACGCCATGGTGATGGAATGACCCCTCAAACCCGATCGATTCGCGCGCCGCTCATGGCGGCGATACTCGCGGTGGCGGCGACCGGATGCGCCGCGGTCGGCCCAAACTTCAAGCCGCCCGCGGCGCCGTCCACGACCCGGTATGTCCCGCCGGGCGAGGCCACGGCCGCCAAGGCCAAAGACGCTCCGGCGGCCGAGCAGACGATCGCCCTGGGCGACAAGGTGGCGGGTGACTGGTGGACGCTGTTCCGGTCGCCCGATCTCGATGCGCTGGTGAAACAGGCGATCGCCGGCAGCCCGACGCTGGAGAGCGCGAAAGCCAGGCTCGCGGAAGCCCGGGAGGGCGTCGCGGAGGCCCGCAGCGCCCTCTACCCTCAGCTCAGCATCAGCGCCAACTTCGCGCGCGAGAAGCAAAGCACGGCGCCGTTCGGCCTTAAGCCCGACCAGTTCCCACTTCCACCCAACTACAATCTGTTCCAGATCGGCCCGACCGCCAGCTATTCCCTCGACCTGTTCGGCGGCGTGCGGCGTGGGATCGAGCAGCGAGCCGCCCTGGCCGACTTCCAGCGCGACGAGCTCGACGCCGCCTTCCTGACCTTGACCGCCAATACGGTGAGCCGGGCCATCGAGGTGGCCGGGGTCCGCGCCCAGCTGAAGGCGCTCGACGATATCCTCGACCTCGACCGACAGAACCTGGACCTCGTGCGCGCCGAACGTCAGGCCGGGCAAGTCCCCGACAGCGACGTGGTCACCGCCGACAGCCAGCTCGCCGCGGACGAGACCCTGCGGCCTGCCCTCGATCAGCAACTGAGCGAGGCCAAGCATGCCCTCGCGGTGCTCACCGGCCGCCCCCCGGGCGACTGGTCGCCGCCGGACTTCGACCTGGCGGGGCTGACCCTGCCGGGCCGATTGCCCGTCAGTCTGCCGTCGGATCTGGTGCACCAGCGTCCCGACATCCTGGCGGCGGAGGCGCAGCTGCACGCCGCCAGCGCGCGCATCGGCATCGCCACCGCGCAGCTCTATCCGGACATCACGCTCTCGGCCGGCGCCACCGCTTCGTCGCTGAACGGGGCGAACCTGTTCAACGGGGGCAGCCTGGTGTGGAGCCTGGCGGCTGGGCTGACCCAGCCGATCTTCGACGGCGGCCTGCGGCGAGCCCAGCGCCGCGCCGCGCTGGCGGACTTCAAGGCGTCGGCGGCCGACTACCAGCAGACGGTGCTGCAATCTTTCGGGCAGGTCGCCGATACGCTGCAGGCGCTGCAACACGACGGGGACTTCCTGGCGGCGCAGCAGCGCGCGCTCGGCCTGGCGTCGGACTCGGTGCGGCTGCAACGCATCAACTACGCCAGGGGCGGCTCCGGCATCCTCAATCTGCTGGACGCCCAGCGCCAGCATCAGCAGGCCCTGCTCGGCTACGCGCGGGCGCAGACCCAACGCTACCAGGACACCGTCCAGCTGCTGGCGGCGATGGGCGGCGGCTGGTGGGACGCCAATCTCACCGTCACCGACAATTCCGGCGCCCAGAACCATGAAAGCAAAACGCGCAGTCTCGGAGCCATGCCATGAGGCTTTCCCTGCTGATCAGCATCGCGGCGACCGTGTCGGTCCTCTGGCTGATGTTGCACGGCTACTAGAGAGGTGTTCCTCGGCGCCAGTCCGCTGCTGCTCGGCGTCCGTCTTCAACTGTGGGGCCCTGGCCTCCCACTATCGTATCGCCTGCAGGGAGAAACCCATGCCTGAGCTTTCGCACATCGATCCCGGCAGCGCCGCGCTGCTGATGATGGACTATCAGGTCGACGCACTCACCAGGTTCATGACGGCTGCGCAGTCCGCCGATGCGATCGCCTGCGTGCCCGAGCTGATCGCCATGGCGCGGGACGCGGGCATGATGGTGATCCATGTCGTCGTCGCCTTCCGGCCCGGCCACCCCGAGGTCAGTCCTCGTAACCCCGTGTTCAGCGTGGTGAAGGCGAACGGAATGGTGGTGGCCGGAAGCGAAGGCGCCGCGATCCATCCGGCCGCGGCCGCGCGAGAGGGGGAGCCGATCGTGGTCAAGCACCGCGCCAGCCCGTTCGTCGGGACCGACCTGGAGACGCTGCTGCGCGCCAACGGCATCGACACGCTGGTGCTCGCCGGCGTCCACACCAGCGGCGCCGTGCTGTCGACCGTTCGCCACGCTGGCGATCTAGACTATCGGCTGGTCGTCGTCCGCGATTGCTGCGCCGACCCGGATGCACAGCTGCATGCGATGCTGCTCGACAGCGTCATCGCGAGGCAGGCGGCCGTCGTCACCACGGCGGAACTCGCCGGCGCCCTGCCTAGCAGGTCCCTATGAACGAACGCGTCGCGATCGCCCCTTCAGCTTGTCTGTGGAGATGAACGCCCCACTAGCCAAAAGGACTCCGAGTATGGAAATGCGAGAATTCGGCGGCACGGGGATGCGGGCGTCGGTCATCGGGTTGGGCTGCAACAATTTTGGCATCTATCAAGACGCCGGGCAGGCGATTGCAGTTGTGCGCAAGGCGCTGGACGTCGGAATCAATTTCCTGGACATGGCCGGCGAACATGGGAGCGGGCTAGAGGAAAGCCTGGTCGCCGAGGCGCTGGGGCCGCGCCGCAAAGAGGCAATCATCGCCACGAAATTCGGGCAAGCCGAAATGCTGGGGCTCAAGGACGGCGACCTCGTCTTCAGCGAGGACAAGACGCGTCAAGGCGCCTCCCGCCGCTGGATCATGCAGGCCGTCGAGGAAAGCCTGACGCGCCTGAAGACAGACTATATCGATCTCTATCAGCTGCATGTCGCCGATCTCGAAACGCGGCGCGAAGAAACCTTGCGCGCACTCGACGATCTGGTGCGCCAGGGCAAGGTGCGCGCGATCGGCGAGGCGGCGACGTTCGCCACCGCCGACGACCTGAACGCCTCGCAAGCGATCGCCGCCAATGGCCTGACGCCCTTTGCCACCATGGAGGCCAACTACAGCATCCTGGTGCGTGACGCCGAGAAGACGATCATTCCCGCGCTGCGCGATCACAAGATGCGCTTGCTGCCCTATTTCCCTCTCGCCAGCGGCCTGCTGAGCGGGAAATATCGCGGTGGCGCAATTCCGACGGGCTCGCGCTTGGACCGGATGCCGTTCTTCAAGGGTTCCCTACCGCAAAATCTAGGCGCCATCGATCGCTTGCAGGCGTTCGCCGAAGCGCGCGGGATCAAGTTGGCGCAACTGGCGCTCGCCTGGCTGGCCGGAAACCCGATCGTAGGCAGCGTGATCGCCGGCGCGACAAGCGCCGAGCAGGTGGCGCAAAACGCCGTGGCGGGCGACATCAAGCTCAGCGCCGCCGACCGCGCGGAAATCGAAGCGATCGCGCCCGGGCCCGTCCAAGGGTGACGGCATGTCCTAGAGGAGTGTGGGCTCGCCTACGGGGAGACGACGGCTTTCCGCCCCGCGCCGCGGCCGAGCGGGGCCACGTCTGGCAGGATTTCTGGGCGCAGATACGCGAACGCATCGAAGAGGTTCGCGAACGCGATCGCCAGCAGGCCGCCGGCGCCCCGGCCGCGGGCGCCCCCCGCCTGGAGTGACGGGCGCCGGCGCGCGCCTCCTAGAATTTCACCTTGAGCCGGGCCCCGACCGTGCGTGGCCGGGCCACCGTCTCGCGATCGCCGGCCTGGTAGATCTTGTAGTAGGTGGCGCGGCCGATGTCGGTCACCGTGACTCCGTCGGCCAAGTTCTTTCCGAACACGCCGATCTCATAGCGACCGGCGGCGTAGGAGACGGCGGCGTCGACGTTGTCGGAGGTCGGAATGACCGCGAAGGTCTGGCTGGGGCCGGTGGCGGTGAGCGTGTTGGTGGCGGCATTGTACGAGGTCGCCAGGGGGTTGAAGGTGGTGTGCTCGTCGCCGCGGTGCTGCCAGCTGACCTGGGCGTGCAGCTCGCCGTTGAAGATCGGCCGGTCATAGTAGGCGGACAGGCCGATGATCCAGCGCGGATAGTAGGGGGCGAGATCGCCGTTGAAGGCGCCCACGGTGGGGATGTTCCCGGCCGCGCGGGAGTCGTTGTACGAGAGGCTGCCAGCCAGGGTGAGCTCACGGGTCACCCGGAAGTTCCCTTCGCTTTCCACCCCATAGCTGTGAACCGTGCCGGCGTTGACCGTGAAGAAGTAGGAACAGTTGAGCAGCAGGCGGGTCTGCACGTTCGACCAGTCGATGAAATAGGCGTCGGTGTTCAGGGTCACGCGGCCGTCGGCGAGCCTGGCCTTCTCGCCCACCGAATAGCTCCACAGGTGATCGGGCCCGAACGTCGCCGGCGCGGCGGTGAAGCCGTAGGAGGCCAGGTTCTGGGTGCACTGCCCGGCGACGCCCGAGGTTCCCAGGGGCACCGGCTGATTGGCGCCGCCGTAACGGAAGCCCTTGGCCGCCTCGGCATAGACCATGATGTCGTCCGTGGCGTGATAGGAGACGTTGAAGCGCGGGTTGAAGTCGTGGGACGACAGCTGGGAGTTCTGCGTCAGGGGGACGTGGTTGATCACGCCGTAGACCCCGCCCTCGAACAGGAAGTAGCGCTCGTGGAAGTCGAAGTAGCGGACGCCGGCGGTCACATCGAGCTTCTTGGTGACGTGCCAAGTGTCGTCGGTGAAGACGGCGAACTGATGTTCGGTGGTGTTCTGCAGGCCTGAGAAGATGTCGTTGGGGTTGAAGGCGCCGTCGACGGTCTGCGAATTGTACTTGCCGTTTGGGGTGTTGAACGGCCCGTAGAAGAAGTTCTCGTAGCTGAGGGTGTCGAAGCCCGGCGTCGGGATGTCCTGGTAGAGGTTGCGGCGCTGGTGCTCGTAGAAGGCGCCGACCGTCCACTTGATCGGCCCGTCGTTCTTGGAGACGAGGCGGACCTCCTGCATGAAGTCGTGGACCTTCTGGGTGATCAGATAGTCCTCCTGCGGGATCAGGTCGGTGACCGCCTGGTTGTAGGACGCGGGCTGGTTGAACAGCGGATAGGCGCCGGGCCCCACCGGCAGGCCCGAGCCGTAGTTCTGGAAGAAGTAGCCGATCTGCGGGTCCGGGCTGGCCTGGAAGCCGATCCGTCGCCAGGTGTAGGAACTCGACGACACCAGGTCGGCGAAGCCCAGGTCGTAGGCGCCGGTGACGTTGTAGAGCTGGAAGTCGTCGCGGTCGCCTTCCGGCCCGTTGCTGGAGATGGTGTAGGGCGCCAGGCCGCTGAGCTGCTGATCGAGACCGTAGGCCCGGCTCTTCTCGTAGGTGACGCTGGCGTCGATGGTGAGCCGGCTCGTGGGGGTCCAGCGCGCCGCGACGCGGGCCTGGGTCGTGCGGTCGAGGTTGGCGCGCAGCTTATTGCGGTCGCCGATGTTGCTGATGAACCCAGAGTCCTCGCCCTGGTAGACGGTGGCGCGGATGGCCAGCTTGTCGGCGATCACGGGAATGTTGATCATGCCGCGCAGGCTGTAGTTGCCGGAGCCGTGCTCGGTGCTGGAGCCGATGACCTCGAGCGTCCCGAAGAACGCCGAGGTGCTCGGCTTGGCGGTGATGAAGCGGACCGTCCCGGCCATCGACCCGGCGCCGTAGAGGGTGCCCTGCGGACCGGCCAGGACTTCCACCCGCTCCAGATCGTAGACCCTCAGGTCGGGGGTCTGGCCCTGCACGCTGATGGGGGTGTCGTCGAGATAGACCGCGACCAGGGAGCGGTCCGAGGTGTCCGAGGTGCGATAGGCGCCGGTGGTCAGGCCGCGCATGTCGAACTTGTTGAAGCCCGGCGCCGACTGGGTGATCGACAGCGACGGGGTGTAGCGGGACAGATCCTGGAAGGTGGTGGCCCCGCCCTTGTCGAGAGTGTCGGCGTTCACGGCCGTGATGGCCATGGCGACGTTCTGCAGGTTCTCCGCGCCCGACCGGTTCGCGGTGACGACCACCTCCTCGACCTGGGCGCCGGTGTCGGCCGCCGCGGCCGCTTCCGCCGCCAGGGCGGAGCCCTGCGCCAGCGCCGCCACCCCCGCGCCGGAGAGCAGCAGGACGGCCAGCCTGGAGGCCCGCACGCTGTGGCGCGACGCGCCGGCCTTGATCCGTGTCATATGAAGGATGTTCCCCGCTCGCGTGTATTCTTGGCTGGGTCGTCCAGATTCCCTCCCCAGGGATGGGACGACCGTTCGCCTTCGATGCTTCCCCGCGCCTGTCGAGCGAGAAAGCTGAATTAAGGAATGCCGCTATCCAAAAAAGGCATTCTCAGCGGGGGCCTCACATCATCACGCGCGGGATGGTCGTGCTGTGTTTCACATCGGCCACACCCTGGCCGTTCAGGGTCGCCCAGGTGCGCTCCTCGACGGTGAAGTCGCTGGCCGTGGCGCGGACCGACACGGTCGCTCGGATCGACACGTCCCAGCCCGGGCGCTGAAAGCCGACCGACTGTTCCGCACTCCAGGCGCAGCTCAGCGGCTCGCCGGCGCGCATGGAGAGGACCACGTTCGGACCGCCGCCGGAGACGGTTTCGCCGATGTCGGCCACAAGGCTCGACGCATTGGGCCAGGTCTCCGCCACCCGCGCCTCGCCGGCGGTCTCGCTGATGTCCACGACCGGCCAAGCCTTGGGATCCTCCGGCGGCGGCGGTGAAAGCGCGATCGGCATCGGCGCCTCGCGCGCCGGCGGCGAACGGACGGGCAGCGTCAGTTGCGTCCCCCTCAGGTCGATGGAGAGGGTGGGCGCCTCCGGCGATGGCCAGACCAGCGGCCACAGGCTCTCCGAGAGGGCGGCGCGAATGCGGGCGTCGGCGGGGAAGCGATGGGCGGTGAAGTTCAGGGGGATATCGACGTCGTAGGCGCGGCCCGGCTCCAGCGGCGCGGGATGCTCGTGCCCGTCGCGGTGAGTGAGGTTGAGGACGCCGTAGCTCACCAGCCAGGACTGGCCGGCGGGGGTGACGTCGCAGAGGCGGACGGCGAGGTGGGCCACGGGCCGGTCGCTGCTCACCCGCACGCGCAGCGTCGCCGCGCCCAGGATCTCCACCGGCTCGGCGAGGGGCGGCGTGTCGAACACCATCGAACGGGCGTCGTCCACCGACTGTTCCCTCGGCAGCTCGGTGGGGGCGAACGGCACCCACTCCACCTTGCCCAGGCCGACGACGTGATCGCCGGCGATGCGCGCCGTCTCGGCCGGCTGGGGCGCATCATGCAGACCGCCACGGCCGAAATGGAGCGTCCGGGGCGCGGCGCTCGGCGAGGGCCAGGACGGCTCGGCGATCCATCGCCCCGGGATCGCGCCCGGCTGAACCTGCGCCGCGGTGGCGTCGGGCATGTAGGCGCGGAGCATGGGACCCTCCATGATCCCGGTCTCCTCGGCCATCAGCCAGTGGCGCCACCAGCGCACCTCCTCCCAGGCCCAGTCCAGCGCGGGACCCGGTGTTGCGGGTTGTGGATAGCCGTGGCGCCACGGGCCGTAGAGGCCCTTGCGGGGAACCTTCAGGTTGGCCAGCAGCCGGGGGATCTCGTTTCCGTAGGAATCGACCAGGCCGCCGATCACATAGACGGGGCAGCGGATGGCGTCCCAGTCGAGGGCCACCGATCCTTGCCGCCAATAGGCGTCGTTGGTCTGGTGGCTCAGCCAGCGGGCGGCGATGGCCGGAGTGGCGTCCAGACGCGTCTTCCACTCGGAGCGCCACGCCTCACCGCTGATCTGCGGATCGGGCGGCCCCGCCATCACCACCTTCATGCTGGTCGCCCACTTCAAGCCGGTGAGGGCGAACACACCGCCGACGTAGTGGGCGTCGTCGGTGTAGCGCATGTCGGAGGCGCACATCGGCATGATCGCCTTCAGCGCCGGCGGGGCCAGGGCGGCCGCCTGCAGGGTGCTGAACCCGCCCCACGAGACCCCGCGCATGCCGACCGCGCCGTTGCACCAGGGCTGGGCGGCCAGCCAGGCGATGGCGTCGGCCGCATCGTGCTGCTCGCTGGGCAGGTATTCGTCGGTGAGCAGGCCCGTGGAATCCCCGGAGCCGCGGGTTTCCAGCCGCGCGTAGCCGATCCCGTACTGCGCCAGGGTCCTCCCCCAGAACATGCCGTAGGCGCGGTAGCGGTCGCGCTTGCGATAGGGGATGTATTCCAGCACCACCGGCGCCGGTCGGCCGTCGGCCGGCAGCCACAGCTGCACGGCCAGCTTCACCCCGTCCGGCACAGGGATGAAGCTGTTCTCGATCATCCGCACCTCGCCCTTGGCCGGCAGCCGCCACGCTCCGCCGCTCTCCGCCGCGCTTGGAGCGGCGGCCTGCGCGAGCGACCGGACCGGCTCCGCCGCCAAAGCCGCCGCCCCCGCCACCGACTTCACCACGTCCCTCCGCCGCATCACGCCCCCGATCACACCGCAGCGCCGCGATACCGCGTCAAAAGTATCGCCTCAGCTGAACGTAGACGCGGGCGGGCGGGGCCAGCAACACCGCGCCGCCGGCGGTGAGGGGGAGGCCGCCGAATTCGCTTCCCCTGCCGCCGATCGGGGCCTGGGCGCCGACGATGAAGGTCAGGTTGTCGCCGAGCGACCAGGAGCCGGCGGCCAGCAGGTAGAGGCTGCCGTCGTCGAGGTCGGCGAACAGCGTGGGCGAGAGGGTGAAGAGCGGGTTGACCTGCAGGGTCAGGCCGCCGGCCAGGTAGTCGCGGCGCACGTCGAACACCTGCCCGCGCGCCAGGCGGTCTTTCAGGTCCGGGGGCAGGGTTGCGACGTTTATCGCCCCGCTGCCGGCGCCGAAACCGTTGCGGAAGTATTCGGCGAACACGGTGGCGTTGTGGCCCATGAGGGTGAGGGCGTCGCTGATGTTGGCGACGCCGGAAACGCGCACGCCTTCGCGCCGCACGCCGGTGGGAACCACCTCCAGGTTCCAGGTCGCGCCGCCGAGCGCGCCGTTGACGCCCAGGGCGCCCACCCAGTCGCCGTGGTCGCGAGCCACGAGCCAGGTCGTGCGGTGGCCGAACAGGACGGTCTGATAGTGCAGGGCCGCCGAGCTGTCGTTGGCCGTGGGGGCCGCGCCGGAGCGCGGCGGGCGGGGTGCGACCACCAGCTGCAGGTCCGAGCCGTCGGCGAACAGGCGCTGGACGTAGACCATATCGACCCCGGGCTTGTACTCGGTGTCGGTGGCGGACGGGGAGAACGGATCGAAGAGGTCCATGGGCCGGAACACGAGACCGCTCCCCCAGGTGAGCACCTGGCGGCCGACCCGCACCACCGTCTGGGGCGAGGTGTAGGCGAGCGAGAGCCGGTCGAGGCTGGCGGTGACCAGGGTCGGCCCCCGGTTGACGATCCTCTCGCTCAGGGTGAACCAGGTCGGCGGCGGCGCCGCCAGCAGGCCAAGGCCGGCGCGGGCGAGACGAACATCGGGGCCGTCCTCGCCGACGACAACGCCGTGCACCGCGACGCTCCAGCGGTCCCAGCTCGGCTCCCAGGTCAGGCGCAGGTCGGCGAGGCCGTCGTCCGCGTCGCGCGCGCCCAGGGCGCTGGCGAGGCTGTCGCCGCGGGAGAACTCCCCAGCGTCCTGCAGCTCCAGTCGGCCGTGCAGGTCCATGGACTGCGCCCGCGCGTCAGCCACGGCGATGAGGAGCGCCAGGGCGGCAAGCGGGGCGGCGGCTCTAGTGGCGCAGATCAAGCACGTGAATCCTGTCCCCGCAGTTCAGAATGCGCCACAAGATTCAAAGTCTTGTGGTGCGTTCGGTGCCTCTCGGGTGGGTGCGGGGCGTCTGATTCGCACCACTAGGCCGCGACGGGCGCGCCCTGGCCTTCATCGGCGGTGATGCGGCCGTCGACCATCTCGATGCGCCGGCGCGAGTGGGCGATCACCCGCGCGTCGTGGGTCGCGATCAGGAAGGTGACGCCCGACGCCCTGTTGAGGTCGGCCATCAGGGCTATGAGGTCCTCGGCGTTGGCGGAGTCCAGATTGGCGGTGGGCTCGTCGGCCAGGACGATCGCCGGGCGGGTGGCCAGCGCCCGGGCCACCGCCACGCGCTGCTGCTGCCCGCCGGAGAGCCGCGAGGGCCGCCGCGCCTCCAGTCCGGCCAGGCCGACCTGCGCCAGCACCTCGCGCGCCCGGGCCTCCCGCTCGCCGCGCGGGGCCCCCAGCAGGCGCAGGATGAACTCGACGTTCTCTATCGCCGAGAGCACCGGGACCAGGCTGTAGGTCTGGAACACGAAGCCGATCTTACGCAGGCGAAGGTCGGCCAGGCGGTCGTTGTCCATCCCGCTCAGCGCGTGGCCATCCACCGTGATCTCTCCCGCCGTGGGCCGGTCCAGCCCCCCCATGAGGCTGAGCAGGGTCGTCTTCCCCGACCCCGACGGACCGGAAAGCGTGGCGAAATCGCCGGCGACGATATCGAGATCGACTCCGCGCAGGGCCGGCACTTCCACCGCGCCCTGGCGGTAGATCTTCTCGACGCCCCGGCAGCCGATGATGACGCTCATCGTTCTCCCCCCTCAAAGCGTGTTCAGGGCGACGACGGGCGCGGCCCTCGCCGCGGTTCGCGCCGGCCACAGGGTGGCGGCGACGCCCAGGACCCATACGATCAGGCTGAGTGTCACCGCGTCGACGGGAGCGAGCACCGGATAGAGCCGGCCGCCTCCGCCCGCCAGCTCGGCCGCCGCGGCGAAGGCGCTCATGTCGATGCCGCCGGCGAACGGGGCAAGGGTGGCGACCATCAGGACGACCCCCGCGACCACGCCCAGCCCGATCAGCAATGTCGATTCGAGCATCACCAGCAGGACGATCATCCCCGGCCGCAGGCCCAGCGCCTGCAGCAACCCGAACTCCCGCGTGCGCTCGAATACCGCCATGAGCTGGGTGTTGACGATGCCGATGGCCATCAGAACGAAGACCACGGCGAGCCAGACGCCGATGTAGGCGCCCGAGATGGTCTCCATCGTGTAGGCCAGGGGCGACAGGGCGGTCCACGGCTGGACGTCCAGGCCGGGGGCGGCGCGCCGGAGGGCGGCGACGGCGACGTCCGGCTTCACCTTCGGGGCGACGTCCAGGCTGGTCTCCGAGAGGTCGCCGCCGACGCCGAGCATCGCCTGGGCCGGCCGCAGCCCGGTGAAGACGAATTCGTCCTGGGCGCCGCGGGTGTTGCCGAACAGGCCGACGATCACGAACCCCCGTTCGGCCAGGCGCCCGTCGGCGCCCTGCGCCATGACGATCACCCGTTTGCCCAAGCGGGTCTTCAGCCGCACGGCGAGGTCGGCGCCGATGACGACGCCGCTGTCGGCCGGGCTGACCAGGTAGCGGCCGGCCAGGATCTGGGAGGGAAGGTCCGAGACCGCGTGTTCCGCTGTCGGCGACACCCCCAGCAGGGTGACCGGCCGGGTTCTATACTCGCTGCGGATGATCGCCGGCACGCGCACGCGGGGCGCCCAGGCGCTCACCATCGGGCCGTCGAGGACGGCGAGAAGGTCGCCCGCCGGGGCGGGTGTCCGATGGCCGACGCCAGGATCGTCGAGATAGCCGGCGGCGTGGATCTGTCCCTCGCCGGTGAGCAGGCGCAACGCCTCCTGGCGGCTGTTGACCGCCCAGGCCTTGAGCATGACATCGAAGGTGAGAATCGACCAGACGCCGATGGCCACCACCGCCAGGGTAATCCCGGTGCGACGGGGATTGCGCCACAGGTTGCGCCAGGCGATCGGCCCCAGCAGCGAAATCGCCGCGACTGGCCGCAGGCCGGGCCCCCCGGCCGCGGGACGGCGGGCCGGATGCCCGCGCTCCGGGCTCACGGCGCCCTCATGGCCAGGGCCGGCGTGAGGCCGATCACCCGAAGATAGGGTGCGACGCCGCCCACGATGATCGCCGCCAACAGCGAGACGGGTCCGAACAGGGCGGAGAGGGGCGTGAGCGTCGGGTACAGGCGCGCAGGCAGGGCGAACTGGGCCAGGAGACGCGGGTCGATCGGAACGACGACGCCCTCGTGCTGCAGCCACAGGGTGGCGCCGCCGCCGAGGAGGAGGCCGAACAGGCAGCCGAGAAGGGCCAGTCCCAGCAGCTCGATCCACACCATGGCGCCGATCTGGCCAGGCCGCATGCCCAGCGCCAGCAGCATGCCGAACTCGCGCGTGCGCTCGAGGACCGACATCAAGAGGGTGTTGAGGATGATGAAGGCGACCACCACCACCAGGGTGGCGTAGAACAGCATGGCGACGGTGTATTTGAGCTCGATACCCTCGCTCAGGGCCGGCTCCAGGACCGCCCAGTCGCGCACCGAGAGACCCGCACGATGACCGAGGGTTCGCAGGGCCGGTATCGCGCCGTCGACGGTGGCCAGCGACGGGCCGCCCACCGCTATGGTGTTGGCCGCACCCTCCATGCCGAACACGCCCTGCGCGCGCGCCAGCGGCATCTCCAGGATCGACCGGTCCAGGTCGGGGACACCGCTGCGGTAGAGGCCGACCACATGCAACACGTCCGCCGCCACGGAGCCGTCGCGCGCCTCGCCGAGCACCGTCACCTCGCCGCCCACCGCCAGATCGAGATTTCGCGCCAGGGTCTCGCCCAGGATGGCCGCGTCGCTGTCACCGGGGGTGAGGTAGCGTCCGGACCTGATCGTCGAGGCGATGGATGACACCTGCCGCTCGCGGGCCGGGTCCACCCCCACCACGGCGGCGCCATAGCTGCGCGCGCCGTGGGCGAGGATGGCGAAGGCGTTGACCCGTGGCGCGGCGGCGCTGACGCCTCGCAGCGCTTCAGCCTGGCGGACGAGCGCGACCGGACGCTCGATCGCCCGGTCGAGGGTCGGGTCGTCCGCCCAACCGGCGGGCTGAAGCTGGGCGTAGCCGTCGAAGATCCGCAGGGTCGCCTCCTTCAGGACGCCGTAGACGCCATTCTGGAACGACAGCATGAAGACGAGCAGGGCGGTGACCAGGGCGATGCTGATCAGGCTCAAGATCGTGCGCTGAGGCCGCCGCCACAGGTTGCGCCAGGCGAGCGCGGCGAGCATCGCGTCACCTCGGATTCTGCAGGTTCGACAGGGTGAAGAGCCACGGCGGCAGGGCGGCGTTGAAGCGCGCGTCGGCGGTGTCGGTGCGGGTCCACTGGCCGGGCTGGTCGAGGGGGCTCATGGTCATGCTCACCGGATAGGGTCGGCCGCCGACGAGGCCCACCTTGCCCGTATTCATCCGGCGCGCCGGCTTCATGTCCTGGTCGAAGAAGGTCTCCTCGAGGATCACATAGTCGTCGCGGACGGCGAGGCTGACCTTACCCCACACCACCGGCGCGCCCGGCTTGGGCGTCGCCTCGATCGTCCACACCGCATGGCCTCCCGACTGTGAGCTCCCGACCAGCCGGTGGGTGTAGTCGGTGATGATGCCGGTGGATTTGGCGAGGTCGTCGTAGGAGAAGTCCGAACCCATCCACGACTGGCTCATCATGCTGGCGGGCAGCTTGATCACCTGGTTGAGCCTGGGATTGTACACCCAGGTGTCGCGCCCGAGCTTCAGCGTGGCGCTGCCGGCGTCCTTGGAAGGGGCCGTGAAGCGGACCAGGGCGTCGTCCTCGCCGCGCGTCCAGGCCTTCAGGTCGAGATGTCGCTCCCACGCCGGCCGATGGATGGTCATGGCCACCGCGCTCTGCGAGCTCTGCGAGCGGTAGTTATCGTAGGCCTTGCGCAGGATGGTGTCGGCGTCGGGCGCCGCCCGGGCCAGACCTGGCGCAGCGACGGCGGCGGCGAGACCCGCCGCGACAAAGCCGGCGGCGATCATGGCGGACAGTCTGGCTCCCACGGCGCGGCTCTCGCCTTGTGTTTCCGATGCGATCCGTGCTAACAGACCGACAGTCGGTCTGTAAAGTGAAATCGGAGGGATCAGGCGGAGAGACGATGGACGCCCTGAAGGAAAACGACGCCGGACCTCGGCCGAAGCCGAGGGTGGTCAAGGCGGCGGCTGTGCGCCGGCTGGAACTGGTCGACATCGCCGAGCAGCTGTTTCTGGAACGGGGATACGAGCGGACGACGGTCAACGACGTGATCGACGCCGCAGGGGTCTCCAAGGGCGCCCTCTACCACCACTTCAGGGCCAAGGAGGACCTGCTGGAGGCGATCGCGGAGCGCTTCGCGCGTCAGAGCCTGGAGGCGGTGGACGCGGTGCGCGCCGATCCCAGCCTGAACGCCCTGGAGAGGCTGAACGAAATGCTGACCCGGATGCGCGCCTGGAAGCGGGAGACGATGCCGGAGCTGCGCGCGATGTTCAGCGCCCTGCTACGGCCGAACAACGCCGTCCTCTACTACCGGATGGTGGGCGCGGTGTTCGCGGCCATTGCGCCCTCGCTCACGGAGGTGGTCGCGGAGGGACAGCGGGAGGGTGTGTTCGACGTGGCCGACCCGGCTCTCGCCGCCGAGGCGATCATTTCGCTGAGCGAGGGCCGGCGGCGCGTGGTGGTCGACGCCATGGCGCTGGCCGAGGCCGGCGACGTGAAGGGGGCGGTCCGGATGCTGGCGCCGCGGCTGCGCGCCGAGGAAGCCATGCTCGACCGCATGCTGGGACTGCCGCCGGGCAGCATCGCGCTCATGGGTTCGGACGCCGATATCGAAGCCCTGCTCGGCGACTGGAGCCGCCGCTAGAGAGGCTCGGCTAGTCCCTCGACGGAGAAGGCTTGCGCGAGCGGGTCCGGGCAGGGGATTTCCAGACGTAGCGCATGAAGCTCCCCGTGATGAGGAACCCGATCGCCACGGCGAGAACCTCGAGCTCCGCGGGGGTGGGGGTCGTCATGATATCATCCAGCGTGGGCAGGCCCGTCGAGCAGGCGCCCAATTATAGACCGTCGCGATCGGCTGGCCAGAGTCGATGTTGCGACGCAAGGACGCGGCTGCAGCACGGGGAAGCTTGATCCAACGCCAGCCAAGCTGGACCGTTGCTTCCCCGTAGTGTTCCTTAACCACGCCTTCATCCGCGTGGTGGATTGAGGCGTGTCATTTCCTGGAGACGCCCGTGAACCCGATCGCCGACCGCATCATCATCGGCGACTGCGTCGAGCAGATGAACGCCCTGCCGGAGAAGTCGGTGGACCTGGTGTTCGCCGACCCGCCCTACAATCTCCAGCTGGGCGGCGAGTTGCTGCGTCCCGACAACTCCCGGGTCGACGCCGTGGACGAGGCCTGGGATCAGTTCGCCTCGTTCGAAGCCTACGACGCGTTCACCACCGGCTGGCTCGTCGCCTGCCGCCGCGTGCTGAAGGACGACGGCGCCCTTTGGGTGATCGGCAGCTATCACAACATCTTCCGGGTGGGCCGCGCCCTGCAGGACACCGGCTTCTGGATCCTCAACGACGTGGTGTGGCGCAAGGCCAATCCGATGCCGAACTTCAAGGGCACACGCTTCACCAACGCCCATGAGACACTGATCTGGGCCGCCAAGGGCGCCGGCGCCCGGCGCTACGCCTTCAACTACGACGCCATGAAGATGGCCAACGACGAGGTGCAGAT
>Ga0209166_10001125_pt1 | contig 23399 bp, 19 predicted proteins | sample Coa_R1_3_FD_187151 | JGI IMG/M metagenome (GOLD analysis project Ga0209166, IMG submission 187151) | Surface soil microbial communities from Centralia Pennsylvania, which are recovering from an underground coalmine fire - Coalmine... | ecosystem: Environmental > Terrestrial > Soil >... | reverse complement strand
TCAGCACTTCGTCAACAGGGAGCCTTCAAAGGAGGCTGAGTCCAGGATGAACACCGAGCCGAATATCGACCGGTGGTACGCACTACAGCTGAGAAGCCGTTGGGAAAGCTCGACGGCGGCATTGCTTTCCTGCAAGGGATATCAGACGTTTCTCCCCACTTACAAGAATGCGAAGAGGGGAAGCGGGCGTTCGAAAGAAGTGCAGACCCCGCTGTTTCCCGGGTACCTGTTTTGCCGGTTTAACGTATGCGACCGGCTGCCGGTCTTGATTACCCCAGGTGTCATCAGCGTGGTTGGCACGGGTCGCGTTCCCATTCCGGTGGAGGAGTCGGAGATTGAGGCGATTCAGAGGATGGTTTCGACAGGGATGCATGTGGAACCCTGCCCCTACCTGGAAGTTGGGCAACGCGTTCGAATCGAGGACGGAGCGCTGACCGGTTTGGAAGGCGTGCTGACGAGCTTCAAAGGAAGCCAGCGGATCGTGGTTTCGATCTCGTTGCTGCGCCGGTCTGTGGCTCTGGAGATTGACCGTTGCGCGGTTTCTGCGGTTCAGCCAAAGCACAGCGGCGCGGAGCAAGCGCGTGTGATTGTGCCGTCGTTCGAGCCGGTTACTGCTTAAGTTCAAAGAACTTTGGATTTCGCGAGGACTGAACATAAATGGGAAACGGCTACTCAAGGATTCCGGCGCTGTGGGAACAGGGAGTGCTGCGCTCGACGACGCGACGAGCGGCGTCGGCGGTCGGCTCCCTTATGGAAAGCCGTGAAGAGGTTTTGCTGGAGGAATCGTTCCGCAGCATGTTGACACTCGAGCGGCGGCGCGCGGAGCGTTCGCGCAAGCCCTTCGTGTTGATGCTTCTGGATGCCAGCGCCTTCATCGAGGAAAAAACATCCGATCGATTCATGAGCCGCATCTGCTCGATTCTGCTGAAATCCACGCGCGAAACGGACCTGATCGGCTGGTACGAGAAGGGTGTGGTCCTCGGAGTGATTTTCACGGAAGTGAGCTGCGAGGGCGAAACGCCGATCACCGAGATTTTGCGTTCCAAGGTTTTGCAAGCTTTGGACGGCGAACTCGGCCGGAAAGTCGCATCGAGCCTGGTGGTTACCACGCATCTTTTCCCCGAAAAGGGCGGACAAGACAAGGGCGAAAAGGTTGCCGACAGACGCTTTTATCCGGATCTTGCAAAGAGTGCGCCAAAAAAGCGTGCTTCGCAGATCGCGAAGCGCGCAATAGATGCTCTCGGCAGCGCATTCCTGCTGCTCATGCTGAGCCCGCTGCTTGCGATCATTGCCATTGCGATCAAGCTAACCTCCAAGGGGCCGGTCATTTTCAAGCAGGAGCGGCTGGGGCAGTTCGGTTCGAAGTTCCGCTGCCTGAAATTCCGCACGATGTACGTAAACAACGATCCCAAGATCCATCAGGAATATGTGCAGCGCTTCATTAACGGCCAAGCGGACAGTGGACACAAGGAATCGGGCAAGCCGGCGGTGTACAAAATCAAGAATGATTCCCGTGTAACGACGCTGGGCGGCTTGCTGCGCAAGACCAGCCTCGACGAACTGCCGCAATTCTGGAACGTCTTGATGGGCGACATGTCGCTGGTGGGCCCGCGCCCGTCTTTGCCGTATGAATTCGAAATTTACGACATCTGGCACCGCCGCCGCGTTTTGGAAGTGAAGCCGGGCGTGACAGGACTGTGGCAAGTCAGCGGGCGGAGCCGCACCTGCTTTGACGATATGGTCCGGCTGGACCTGCGCTATTCGCAGTCCTGGTCCGTTTGGCTGGACATCAAGATTCTTCTGCAAACTCCCGGAGCCGTTTTGAGCGGCGACGGAGCCTACTAAAACCTTCAGTTGTAGGTCCTAAGCTTTCAGTTCTAAGAGTCTTGGCTTTGATTGGCGTGTCCCAAATCCCTGGCATTGGCTCCTCCGCGGAGAGCAATTATGATTCGGCGGAATCGCCGACGGAGAAATACGTGCAATCGGGATGATGAAAGACCAGCGCGCTGACGCTGGCTTCGGGGTCCATCATGAAGCCTTCGGTAAGCTCCACCCCGATTTCTTCCGGCTTGAGCAGCTTCCAGATGCCGGCCTGATCTTCCAGGTTGGGGCACGCCGGATAACCAAAGCTGTAGCGCTTGCCGCGATAGCGCGAAGTGAATCGCTGCGCCATGGTCATCTCGGGGGGATCGGGGAAGCCCCAGTCTTCGCGGATCCGGCGATGCAGCCATTCGGCGCAGCCCTCCGCCGCTTCGATAGCCAGGGCTTGCAGGCCGTGGCTGAGAAAATAATACCCTTCGTTTTTTGCCTTTTCGGAGCGCTGACGGACACCTTCACCTGCTGTAACAACAAAGAGTGCGAGGTGGTCGCGGCGGCCGCCCTGCGCGGGGAGGACATAATCGCTCAAGCAAAGGAGCTCGCCCTGGCGCTGCCGCGCAAGAAGGAAGGTATGTAGAGGCTCCTTCGCGCCCGGTGCAAAGAGATGCAAAGATTCACCTTCGGCTTCCACTTCGAAGAATTGCCAAACTGCACGAATCTTCATGAACGAAGCGGCTTCTTTTTTCACTTCTTCCATGCTTTCGAACAGCTCAACGGCCTTGGGATCGCGCTCCGCTAAATGCTTTTCGAAGTCGCCGCGAAAGCCCAGGTGCCGCCCATAAAGCATGTAAGGATTGATGTAGCCCCAAAGTTCGCGCAGGTCGGGGACCAGGCGAACCTTGCGGTCGAGATAGGACACCGGCGGAATTGGAAGGTCCACGCGGACGCGCGGAGAGCGAGCCACCTTCGCGAGAGGCGCGACGCTCACGGTGGTGGAAACCTTGAAACCGTTTCCGGACGCCGTATGTTCGCGCAAAACCGTCTCGCGCGTGGCCGGGTCCATCAACTGATTCATCAGACGCAGGCCGGTCATCGCGTCCTTGGCGTAGCAGACCGCTTTGCCGTAGCTTGGGGCGATTCTGGTTTGCGTGAATTTGGCAGAGAGCGCCGCGCCGCCGACGAGCAGGGGAATCTCGATGCCCGCATCTTTGAGGTCGCTGGCTGTGGTGACCATCTGCTGCGCGCTCTTCACCAGTAGACCGGAGAGGCCTATGACATCGGGACGATGCTCCTGATAGGCCTTAATCAACTCTTCCGGGGGAACCTTTATGCCGAGGTTCACGACGTCGTAGCCGTTGTTCTTGAAAATAATTTCGACGAGGTTTTTGCCAATGTCGTGGACGTCGCCCTTAACGGTGGCAAGAACCACTTTTCCGCGCTTGGCGGAGTCCGCCTTTGCCATGAATTGTTCGAGATGGCTCACCGCCGCCTTCATGGATTCGGCGGATTGCAGCACTTCGGCGACGATCAATTCGTTTGCGTTGAAAAGGCGGCCGACCTCGGCCATGCCGGCCATCAGCGGGCCGTTGATGATGTCTAGCGGCGCAGCGCCCTCGGCGCGCTTGCGCTCCAGATCGGCAATCAAGCCGTCGCGCGTGCCTTCGAGGATATAGTTCGCGAGGCGCTCATCGAGAGGCAAATCGGCGCCGCGTGCTTTTTCTTTCTTCTTGGCGGTACGGAAATGCTCGGCGATGGCTGCAATCCAGAATTGATTGACGGCAGCGCGTTGCTCCTTGCTTTGCTGGCGCCAGTCCGCGGGAGCGTTGAGCAAAAGGCTTGCATTCGTATGGTCAGCGGGAGCGTTCTTCGGGGGATGGGAAAATAACAAATTTTCTGCAAGTTCCCGCTCGTGCGCAGGAATGGAGGCGAAGCGCTCGATTTTTTCCGTGTTGACGATGGCCAGGTCGAGGCCGGCCTTCGTGCAGTAGTAAAGAAAAACAGAATTCACGACCTCGCGCGCGCCCGGAGGCAGGCCGAAAGAAACGTTGGAAATGCCGAGAATCGTGCGAACATCCGGAAGCGCCTGCTTGATCAGGCGAATGCCTTCCATCGTTTCGACCGCGCCGCCGATGTAGTTTTCGTCGCCCGTGGCGCAAGGAAATACCAGGGGATCGAAGACGATATCTTCGGGGGCAAGGCCGTACTTTTCCGTGAGCAATTTGTACGAACGCTGGGCGATGGCCAGTTTGCGCTCGCGAGTGAAGGCTTGCGCCTGCACCGGATCTTCGTCAATGCAGCCCACGACGACGGCCGCGCCGTATTCATGCGCGATGGGCACGGTGCGCTGGAATTTTTCCTCGCCGTCTTCCAGGTTAATGGAATTGATGATGGACTTGCCCTGGCAATAGGTAAGCGCGAGCTCGATGGCCGCCGGATCAGTGGTATCAATCATGATAGGCGGCTTAATTTTGCGAATCAGCTTTTCGTAGAAGAGGGGAATGTCCTTTTTCTCATCGCGCTCGGTGCTTTGTAAGCAGACGTCCACGACCTGCGCGCCGCCGCGCACCTGGCGCCGCGCAATTTCGCTGGCTTCCTCCCACTTTTCTTCGGCGACAAGATTCTTGAACAGGCGCGAGCCAATCACGTTGGTGCGCTCGCCGACCAGCAGCGGCCGAGTGCTTTCTTCGGCTTCAATGGCTTCGATGCCCGTGTAGATGGCGCGATGAGCCTCCGCGGGCCGCTGGCGCGGCTTCTTGCCATCGGCCATCTGCGCAATCGCTCGAATGTGCTGCTCGGTGGTGCCGCAGCAACCACCGACAAGATTCAGCCAGCCGTTGTGGATGAATCTTTCAAGTTGAGTTGCGAGCGAAGTCGGCGTCTCGTAGTACTTGCCATCTTCCGGATTCGGCAACCCAGCGTTTGGGTAGCAGGAGATAAATTCGCTCGTGAGCTGGCTCAACGTACGGATGTGGTCGGTCATGAACTCAGGTCCCGTGGCGCAATTCATCCCAAAGGCCAGAGGCTTGGCATATTTGAGAGAGGCCCACATCGCGTCGATGGTCTGGCCGGCAAGCATCGTGCCCATGGACTCGATGGTGACGGAAATGATGAAAGGGATCTCCGCGCCCAGTTCTTGCGACAACTGGCGAATGGCAAGGAGCGCCGCCTTAATGTTGCGCGTGTCCTGAGCTGTTTCAACGATCAAAAGGTCAGCGCCGCCGTCAACAAGCGGTTTCGCAAGATCGTAGTAGTCCTGGCGCAAGTGGTCGAAAGTGATCCCGCCCACGACGGTAATTGCCTTGCGCGTCGGCCCCATAGAGCCGGCGACGAATCTCGGTTTCGCGGGACTAGAAGATTCGTCTGCAGCTTTCCGCGCCAGTGCCGCGGCCTGGAACATTAATTCGTAGGATTGGGCCGCAATCCCGTAGTCAATGAGATCGCTTTTCGTTCCGTTGAAAGAATCCGTCTCAATGATGTCCGCGCCGGCCTCGAGATATTTTCGGTGAATGTCCAGAACTACGTCGGGACGCGTGCTGACGAGGTTTTCGTTGCATCCTTCTAACGCGGGGCCGCCAAAGTCCGCCGCGGTCAAGTTGCGTTGCTGCAGCATGGTGCCCATGGCGCCGTCGAGCACCAGAATTCGCTGCGAGAGCAACTCGCGCAACGCTCTGCCGGATTCGGTCAGATTACGCATTAGAAGGAATGCCGCGCTCCTTAGAAAAACTGCGAATGGCCAACCCCTTATTTTACGCGAGTCCGCGGGTATCTGAAATGCGGAAGCAGCGAAGCGCTATTTATTGGGTGCGAATGGCGAATTCCACGCGCCGAACCCAATTCCAAGTGTCATAAATCCTGGCGGTTACGGTGAAAATAAGTTGTAACACCCGTGCGCGCCCCCAAAGCCGAGCCGGTGACGATCTCCGAAGGAACTAGCCTGCTTGTGGCTGCGGATCCTGCTAAGATTGTCGCGGCCGAGAGGGACATGTTGGCCGGCAAGGGGAAAGCTGGCAAAATCCCTCCTTTGTGGGATGGCCACGCAGCTGGGCGGATTGTCGAAATCCAGCTGCGATTGGTACCCCGGGAAAAAGCACCCTAATTGACAGTAACAGTTCAGGAACATGCCCGCCAAAGGGACTTGCCCCTTTGGCCAGTTTTCTCTTAGGCTGGCAAAAGTGAATACAAAACGTGGGTCCTCAAAACTGACTGTTTGCATCCTGTCGCCGCACCCTTTGGTGCTGAGCGAATTTGAACGGATTCTGGAGAAGGCGCCCTTCAAGGTCGTGGCGCAGCAGTTGGAGTCCGTTCTGGCGCCTGACCTGCGCCACCTGGAACCGCCCAAAGCGCACGTCTATGTGATTGATGCGCACGCTGCAAAACCTGCCACTGGTGCGTTACTCACGAACATCCTGGAACGCTACCCGGAATCACGGCTGATCGTCGTGGGCGAAAATCATGCAGAAAACAACAGTTTTTCACTGCTGCGCTTAGGCGTGAAGGGCTTGCTCACTTACATGGAAGCACGTGAGCAATTAATCAGGGCGCTGCCTCTGGTAGCCAACGGAGGCTTCTGGGTTCCGCGGCAGCTTCTTTCCGGTTTTGTGGATTCTATCCTTACGAGCCAGGGGCGCCGGCTGAAAACGGATTCTGTCACCAACCTGAGCCGCCGCGAGCAGGAAGTGTTGGATTCGCTCCTGGAAAATCTTTCGAACAAGGAAATCGCCAGCAAGCTGAATATCGCTGAACGCACGGTGAAGTTTCACGTTTCGAATTTGCTGAACAAGTTCGGCGTGCGCCGCCGCGCGGACCTGATTTTACTGACTTTCCAGCGCCGCTTGTCTCAGGCCTAATCTGCACACTTGTCCCGGCTTATCCCAGGCGTCCTTCTGCGGTATTCTAGACCTTTGAATTTCGGCTGATTCTCGTAACAAATCGGCGTGGAGAAGAGTCCCTTGAACATCCTGGTTACGGGCGCCGCGGGCTATATTGGCAGCATCTGCGCGGAGGTTTTGCTTTCGCGCGGTATGAACGTCATTGCGCTGGACAGCTTGCTGGAAGGGCACTCGGCTGCTGTGCCGCCGGGCGCGGCGTTCTGCAACGTGGATTTGGGAAACCGCCAGCAGATCGAGGCCGTTTTTACGCGGCATAAAATTGACGCGGTAATGCATTTCGCGGCCGAAGCGCTGGTGGCCAAGTCGGTAAAAGAACCAAGCATCTTCTACGCTACTAACGTCGCGTGCGGCGTGAATCTTTTGGACGCCATGACGCGGCACGGCGTTCGCAAGTTCATTTTCTCTTCGACCGCTGCGACTTATGGTGAGCCGGAAATCGTCCCCATTCCGGAAGACCATCGCCAGGCGCCCATCAATCCTTATGGAAAATCCAAACTGGTTTTTGAAGGCATTCTCGCCGATTACAAGGCGTACACCGGATTACAATACGCGACGCTCCGCTATTTCAATGCCGCCGGCGCTTCCAAAGAACGAGGCGAGCATCATCGCGTGGAGACGCACTTGATCCCGCGCGTGCTGGATGCGGCCGCAGGGAATTTGCCCTTCGTCGACGTTTTCGGAACGGACTATCCCACGCCGGATGGCACCTGCGTGAGAGATTACATTCACGTGCTGGATATTGCGGACTCCCATGTGCGCGCCCTGACGGAAATTGAACGCGTATCGGGCGAGGCGTTCAACGTCGGCAATAGCCGGGGGTATTCGATCTTCGAAGTGATTGACGCGGCGGAGCGCATTACCGGCCGCAAAATTGCCCGCAAACTCGGGCCCCGCCGCCCGGGCGATCCCGCGGTGCTCGTAGCGAGCAAGGAAAAGCTAAAGCGCGTGCTTGGCTGGGAAGCCACGCATTCTTCTCTCGAGGAAATCATCCAATCGGCCTGGGAGTGGAAGCAGAAACATCCGCGCGGCTACGAAGATGACGCGCGCGCTTCGGCTTAGTCGCCCAAGCGGAAACGGATAATGCACCAGAGGGCCTGCACGCCGTCCTTCCAGGTAATCTTTTTGCCTTCTTCGTACGTGCGCCCGGCATAAGTGATGGGCACTTCATAGATGCGCCAGTTGTGTTTGGCGATTTTCGCCGTAATCTCCGGCTCGAATCCGAAGCGGTTTGACTTGATTTCGATGCCCTTCAGAACCTCTCTCCGAAAAACCTTGTAGCACGTCTCCATATCCGTCAGCTTCAAATTGGTGAAAATATCCGAGAGCAGAGTGAGCATGCGGTTGGCCACATAGTGCCAAAAGTAGTGAACGCGCTGCGGCCCGCTGAGAAACCGCGAGCCATAAACGACGTCTGCCCGGCCATCAATGATGGGCTCAAGCAAAACTGGGTAGTCGCGCGGGTCGTATTCGAGGTCAGCGTCTTGCACGAGCACAATATCGCCGGTGGCTTCAGCGAACCCGCGCCGCAGCGCCGCCCCCTTGCCCTGGTTCGGTGTTTGAAAAAAGAAACGCAGGTCCCGCAATGCAATGGGGTCGCTGCCGTCCTGGGCTTGGGCGAATTCCTCGTTGTTTGCCTGCTGCGCCGCCATGTTTTCCAGAATTTGACGCGTGCCGTCCGTCGAGCAATCATCAACTATAATCACTTCCTTGCGGATATCCGTATCCACGACGCGCCGGAGAATCTCCTCAATCGTCCCGCGTTCGTTATAAACGGGAGTCACAATGGAGACGGTTGGGTTGTCGAGCGCGGTGGGATTGGTTCGCCTGCGTGCCATGGATGCGAAAGATTGTAGCGGCGCTGGCTTCCGCGAGTAAAGGCGGACACTCGAGTCCGCCTCTCTTGGTTAGAAGAGGGCTTTCCGCGAACTCGGAAAGCCGATATTCTTTGTTGAGCATGATGGATTTCGCTGTGGCAGGTAGGCGAGTGACCACCTTTTACATCGAACAGTTTGGCTGTCGCGCCACGCAGGCGGACGGTGCGGCACTCGAGCGGCAATTGCTCGAGCGCGGCTGCACCTCAGCCCAGGACGCATCCGCTGCCGATATTGTGGTCGTGAACACCTGCACAGTGACGGCTTCCGCCGACGCGCAAGCCCGCGACGCCATTCGCAAGCTGCACGCTGCGAATCCCAGTGTTCGCGTAATAGTCACCGGCTGTTACGCACAGCGTGCGCCGGAGGAATTAAGCCAGCTTCCCGGCGTGGCCTGGGTTGTCGGCAATTCGCATAAGCCGCAAATTCCGGAGTTGATCAAACGGATTTCGCCGTCCTTGGAACAACCGGGCTCGGACGGTTTTCTCCTTCTCTCGGCCATCTCACCCGCTTCTTTGCCGCAATCCGAGCATTCAGTGGAAATTCTGGTCGGCAATATTTTTGCGCAGCAAACGCTCTTGACGACTCCGGTGTTTGGCGGAGAAGGGAATCACACGCGGCCAACGCTTAAGATTCAAGACGGTTGCAATTCGCGATGCTCGTTTTGCGTGATTCCGTTTGTTCGCGGGAAGAGCCGCAGCCTTCCGCCGGACATCGTGATTCGCGAACTGCAAAACCTCAGCCAGTCGGGTTATCGCGAAATCGTTCTGAGCGGAATCAATCTAGGAACCTACGGCCGCGACCTCTCGCCTCGCGTCGAATTCGAAGACCTTCTCCGGCGGATCCTGGACGAGACCAGCGTCGAGCGGTTGCGCATCAGTTCCATCGAGCCCATGGACGTAACGCAGGATATCGTTGAACTCTTTGCTTCCACCGAGCGTCTCGCGCAGCATTTCCACATGCCTTTGCAGTCCGGCTCAGACCGCATCCTCGCGGCCATGCACCGCTGGTACCGCGCAGAGCATTACGCGCGCCGGGTCGAGCTTATCCATGAGCGTTTTCCGCATGCCGCCATCGGCGCTGATGTTATCTCCGGCTTCCCCGCTGAAACGGAAGACGACCACGCCGTTACCCGCGCTTTCATCGAAGCGCTGCCCTTCACGTATCTCCACGTTTTTTCCTATTCGAAGCGCCCCGGCACCAAGGCGGCTTCTCTCTCGAACCACGTTCCAGGCGCCATCATCAAGCGCCGTGCCCGCGAGCTGCGAGCTCTCAGCGAACGCAAATCGACAGCCTTCCGCCAGTCGCAAATCGGCCGCGCCCTTCGCGTCCTCACCCTTCATCCTTCCGAGGATCGCTCGAGCACGCGAACTCCTGCGCTTTCGACCAACTACCTCCGGCTCCTGGTGGAGGGCGTTTTCCCGGCTAATCAATGGCTGGAGGTCAAACCTTCCGGCTGCGAGGGAAACTCCCTCCTGGGCCAGGTTTCCGCGTTCGATTTTGCGCCTGCTTCTCTTCAACTGAGCTAAAGAATCATGGCACACTGTGCCGATGCTTACCCTCGGTATCTGGGCTTTCGGCCGCGACTCTTCGGCTGTCCTGGTGGACGAGACTTCCATCGTTGCCGCCATCGAGGAAGAAAAGCTCAGCCGCTCTGCTGGGACCGGTGGGATTCCGCGCCAGGCCGTTGCGCGCTGTCTCGAGCAGGCAAACGCAAAAAGTCAGGACGTTCAGATTACGGCGTTTCCCCTTCGGCCCCGCATCTCCGCTTTCCGCGAGGCTCGCTTTCACTTCCGGCAAAGTTTTTCGGGTGGCGGCCCGGCGGCCTGGGTGCAATCGCTCGGCCAGTCCTTCCGGCAGGTTGGGCAACTCCGCCAAATGCGTCATCTTTACGGCGGCTCCGGTTCCTTTCTCTTTCTCGACCATCATCTTTGCCACGCCGCAAGCGCGTACTACACCTCGCCATTCGAACGAGCGCTGGTTCTGACTCTCGATGAACGCGGCGACATGCATTCGGGATCGCTCTACCTCGGCGAAGGCGACGAGCTTCGCCCGCTCAAAACGCTTCGCTTTCCCAATTCCTTGGGCTGGTTTTTCTCGCGCGTCACCCACCTGCTCGGCCTCCGGCCGCATCGCGATGAGCACAAAGTCCAGTGGCTCAGCAAAGACGGCCAGCCCGACTTTGTTCCTGCGCTTCGCAAAGTCTTCCACTGGAACGCCGATGGCCTGCCAGTTCTGAACAATCGCTACTTGGGAAGCGGCGCCCAGGAGGACGTGGCATTTTCCGACGCAATTTTGCGCGAGCTCAGCCTGGAACCACGAGCCGTTGCTTCCGATCCGCAACTTCGCGCCTCTCTCGCCCGCAGTGCCCGGGATGTCCTCGAAGAAATCGTTCTCACGATCGCCGAACGCTACCGCAAGCAGCATTCTGCCGACTGCCTGTGCGTGGCCGGCGGTCTGTTCCTGAATGTTTTTCTGGTTCGCGCACTCGAAACGCGCAGCGGTTTCAAACAAGTGTTTGTGCAGCCCGTGGCAGGCAATTCCGGCACCGCTTTGGGTGCTGCCCTTCTTGCTCGCAAGCGCTTAGGCCCTCCCGCGCGCCAGCCGCTAGAACATCTTTATTTGGGGCCTGGCTTTCCTTCAGGCGCAATCAAAGCCGTCCTCGACAATTGCAAAATCATTTACAAATATCCGTCAGGTGAAGAACAACTCTTCGCCGAAGCGGCGCACATCCTCTCACGCGATAAAATTGTCGCCTGGTTTCAGGGACGCACTGAGTTCGGCCATCGCGCGCTCGGCAACCGCAGCATTCTCGCTTCTCCGTTTTCTGAGTACGTCATCGAAAACGTCAACCAGTACATCAAGCACCGCGAAGACTTTCACCCTTTTGCCTTTTCCGCGCCCGCCGAAGTGATTCCCCGTCTCTTCGACTGTTCCTCCAACTGCCGGTTCATGGCCTCGCTCGGCAAGCTCAAGCCGGATGCCCCGCCGGAATTACAGCGCTTTGCCTTCGAAGACGGGCAAGTGCGCGTTCACGCCGTCGAGCGCGACGCCAATCCGCGCTTCTGGCGATTGCTCCACAAATTTGGCGAACGCGCACCCGCGCCCGTGCTCTTCAATACTTCTTTCAATCTTTTTGGTGAGCCGCTCGTTTCCGATCCGCGCGAAGCCATCCGCAGTTTTTATTGCGCTGGCATCGACGCCCTCGGCATCGGCGACTTCCTCATCGTGAAGTGATCCTCGAAAGCAGGAATGAAGCTACTGGCCAATCCTGTTTGCTCTGTGCCCGCCAAATGCGTGAATGGTCCGAGTTCCGGCTAACACTTCGCCGGCGTGCAGCATGCCCCGCTGGATGAAGTATTCTTCTCCGGCTCGAATAGGAATCCGCTTTCCATCGATGATCAGCGTGTAACAGCCCTGCACAACAATCATGTATTCATTGTAGTCGTGAGCATGTGCAGCCGATGCCGCCGTTTCGTGACATCTCCAAAAAGCCATTTGGCTGCCATCCGCACCGTCATATACATAGCCTTCCACGCCGGGTGTCGATTGGCTTTGGGTGGCGATTCGGTTCGCGGCGAACCGCATGAACTCTGGGAAATCATCCATAGGCTCTCACCCCTCGAAAATGACCTGCGCCAGCGCCTGTTCCTCGGTATGCGTGATGCTTAAGGCGATGTGCTTCACGCCGAGTTGCTCCGCGATCTTTTCCGCTTCACCGGCGAGCTTCAGTGTTGGTCGTCCGCTCTTCTCACGCACCACTTCCAGGTCCACCCAGCGCACCCCGCGCCGCCAGCCGGTTCCCAGCGCTTTCATTCCGGCTTCTTTTGCCGCAAAGCGCCCCGCGTAGCGCTCATATTTATTCTTGAACCGCTCGCAATAGTCCCGTTCTTTCTGCGTGTAGAGCCGCCGCAGAAACGCCTCCCCATACCGCTCGATCGCTTTCTGAATGCGGTCCACTTCGGCAATGTCCACGCCCATCCCGATGATCAAATGGCCTCCAGCGGCCCGCGATCGGCCAAGCTCTATCCTTGGTCAACCCTGACCGACCGCTCCGATTATACTGTTACTGTCGCAATGCCTTCGAACACGTTGAAAACTCGCAAGAACGCCAGACGCGGAGGAGTCCGCCGCAAAGGAAAAGAAGGCCCCTCCGCCTCGGTGGGATGGACCGAACACAAAGCCGGTGGCCTGCAAATCCTGCAAACAGATGCTCTAACAAAAATCCCTTGGCTGGTCCATGGGTTCAGCACGCGGCCCGGCGGCGTGAGCGACCTCGACGGCGACAAGGTCTTGAATCTTGGTTTCGCAGAGTGGGATACCAAGGAAAACGTTCTAGAGAACCGCCGTCGCTTCCAATCCGCCCTCGGCGCGAAAAACTTCAATCTCATTGCCTTGCAGCAGATTCACTCGGACGTCGTCCATCTCTTCGAAAGCTTTCCCGCGCAACCTTGCCGCGGTGATGCCTCAGCTACGAATCGCCCGGGCTTGCTTCTCGCTGTCCAGACTGCCGACTGCGTTCCGATTCTCTTGGCCGATCTGAAAAAACGCGCGGTTGCTGCCGTTCACGCTGGCTGGCGCGGCACGCTGCAGCGCATCGTAGTCAAGGCCATCGGCAAGATGCAGATGCAATTCGGTTCCAGGCCGGCGGACTTGCTTGCTGCCATTGGCCCCTCCATCGGCGGGTGCTGCTACGAAGTAGGCACGGAAGTCGCCTCAGAGTTTCGCTCGCAATTCTCGAATGCTTCGGAGTGGTTCGACGAACTCCGCACCGGCGACGAACCGAATCCTCTGCAGTGGCTCAACATGGCCCCGCCGGGCCACCAGCCTCCGCCAAAAAACGTTCTCCTCGACCTTCGCAAAGCCAACCGCGCCCAACTCCTCGACGCGGGCCTGCCTGCGCTGAACATCGTGGTGAGCGATCTCTGTACTGCCTGCCGCCGCGACCTCCTCTTCAGCTATCGCAAAGAAGGCGGCACGACCGGCCGCCTCATGTCCGTTATCGGCCTTCGACAGCATTAACAGCAGGATTTGACCCAATGCACTGTCTTGAATTCAACACGAAACTCGTGTACACTGATTTCGTGAAGAATATAACTCTAAGCGCTGACGCCGACCTTATCGACAAGGCGCGCCAAGTCGCCAAGGCCGAGCACAAGACTCTCAACGCGGTTTTCCGCGAATGGCTTGAGTCCTACGCCTCCCGTCGCGGCGATGTGGAAGCGTACCGTGCCTTGATGGAACGGCTCAAGCACATCGACGCAGGCCGCAAATTTACCCGTGACGAAATGAATGATCGATAGGTTCTTTCTCGACACAAATATTTTCGTCTATTCCGTTACAGCCTCGTCGCCCGATAAGCGACGCATTGCAGCCGGTTTGATCGGTCGTGGTATCGAAACAGGGAAAGGGGTTATCAGCTATCAGGTTGTTCAAGAGTTTTTCCACATTGCGCCTCGCCGGTTCGCAATAGCTATGTCCCTTGCGCAGTGCGAAGAATATCTGTCGACCACCTTTCGCCCGCTTTTGGCGATTCATTCCTCCCAAGCTCTCTTCAGTGAAGCCCTACAGTTGAATCGCCGCTATTCCCTCTCTTGGTACGACTCGCTGATCTTGGCCGCTGCTCTCGAAGCGGAGTGCGGTGTTTTGTACACCGAAGATCTTCAACACGGCCAGCGATTCGACAAGCTGAGAGTTCTGAATCCGTTTCTGTAGAGAGTTACACCCAGACCTTGCGGCGTCTGAGTTCAAACTGAAGACCTAAGAGTGGTGAGTGGGCTCCGCACCTGCAGTAGAGCCAGCTGCCCGCAGGCGGCCATCACGTCGCGCCCGCGGGAATAGCGCACAAACGCGGGCGCGCCCTTGTCATTCAGAATGCGGCGAAACTCTTCGATGCGTTCCGGCGAGGATTCCCGATAGGGAAGTTCGCCCGGATTCCATGGAATCAAGTTCACTTTCACGCGCTTCAGCGGCGCCAGCAGCTTCACCACGCGCCGCGCATCGTCTGCCGAATCATTCACTCCGCCAAGCATCACGTATTCGAAGGTCAAGTGCTCCCACGGCCGCAGCGGATAATTCTTGCAAGCCTCCATCAGCGTGCGGAGCGGATATTTTTTGTTAATCGGCATGAGCGCGTCGCGCTGCTCATCATTCGAGGCGTTCAGCGAAATAGCCAGCTTCGGGCGTACTTTCTCCTGCGCCAGCCGTTCGATTCCCGGCACGATTCCGCTCGTCGAAAGCGTCACATGCTTCGGCGAAATCCCAACACCTTCGGGGTCCAGCAGTATCCGCAGAGCCGCCATCACCGGCTCGAAATTCAGCATCGGCTCCCCTTGCCCCATCAACACGATGTTCGTCTGCTTGCCTTGGGCCTCGAAAGCCGGCGCAAGCTCCGCTTTGTGTTCCTCGAGAGGGAGCAGCGCCTGCGCAAGAATCTCTCCCGAGGTCAAATTGCGAATCAGCCCGAGCTGCGCCGTCAGGCAAAAGTGGCAATCCACCGCGCATCCCGCTTGGGTCGAAATGCAAATTGTCTGCCGCCCCTCGCTCGGCATGAACACCGCCTCCACCGAAGCCGGCACGCGCGCACTTAGCGCATCTCTTTTCTTCTCAGAGTCCTCTGTGCTCTTTTCCCGTGTGCTCTCTGTGGTAACTTTTCTTTCCAGCCCGAACAAATACCGCACCGATGCATCCACTGACGCAAACCGCTGTTTCACCTCCGGCAGCGTGATGCGCGCCTCTTTCGTTAGCCGTTCCCGCAGCTCCGCCGGCAAATTCGTCATGCGCGCGAAATCGAATTTCCTCTCGGCGTACAGCGCGTGATAAATCTGCCCTCCGCGATAGGCGGGCTCGCCCAGCGCCGCGCAGAACGCGCGCAACTCTTCCTTCGATTTGCCCAGCAATTCGATCATGCTTATCTCTGCGTGACTGGCCCCCTCTTCATCATCCCATCCCGCAAAATCAGAACCAAGTCAGCTCACCGCCAGCCGCTCCTTCCGTTCGTCTGCCTCCTCTCCTTCCTCTACCCCCTTTACGTCCTTCCCTGCGCTATAATTCTTTAGCAATCCCCGCGAAACCGAAAACCATCCTTCGGAGGCCCCAAAATGGCGCAATCCGTCGTAACGGAGAATCTCAAGATCGAAGACTGGGTCAAGGGCCTCGCCTCCATCCCCGAATCCGACTTCTCGTTGCAAAACGTCCAGGACTACGTCATCCGCCACACCGTGCGCCCCCAAAGCCTCGAAAAATATTGCTTCTTCTCCAAGGGAAACTACACGCGCAACCTCATCTTCCGCAACGATCTCTTTGAATGTATGACGCTGTGCTGGGACGTCGGCCAGCACAGCCGCATTCACAATCATCGCGGCCAGAATTGCTGGATGTCCGCCCCCATCGGCCGCTTGCGCATCCAGAATTATCGCGTGGATGATCGCGACGCCGGCAAAGGCACCTGCCACATCGTTCCTACCGAGCTATACGATCTCGACGCCGCTCATCCCACCTACGTCAATCCCATGGAGCCGGTCCACGAAGTCATGAACCTCGCCGAATTCAACGAGCGCGCCGTCAGCATCCATATCTACTCCAAGCCCTTTGATACGTGTGAAGTGTACTATCGCGATAAAGACTCTTACGCCGACGTGCCTCTTTTCTTCACCAGCGAATACGGCAAGCTCAATCCCGACGAAAAGCTTATCTAGCTAGCGCCTTTCCGGCCCCGGTTGATTCAGTGCTGCCGCTCATCCGGTAAACTATTGCAAAAATGGGCTTTATTGGATTGTCATTATCATTTACCTTTCCGCCCCACCGTATGTCACAATGCCTGAATGGCGACCGAAGTTCGCGACATTCAGAAGCACAAGCTGCCCAATGGCCTGGTGGTCATTACCGAGACTATGTCGCACGTCCGCTCGGTCTCTGTGGGCGTCTGGGTGCGCAACGGTTCCCGCCGCGAAATCCCCGAGGAAAACGGCCTCGCCCACTTTATGGAGCACATGGTTTTCAAGGGCACAGAGCGCCGCTCCGCCGAAGCCATCGCCCGGGAAATGGATTCTGTCGGCGGCATGCTCGACGCTTTCACCTCCAAAGAACAGATCTGCTTCAACGCCAAGGTTCTCGATGAGCACTTGCCCATTGCCTTCGACGTCATCGCTGATCTCGTTCTTCGTCCGAAATTCGATTCTGAGGATTTGAAGAAAGAGCGCAAAGTCGTCCTCGAAGAAATCAAGATGGACCTGGACAATCCGGAGTATTTGCTCCACGAGATTTTTACGCGCGGCTTCTGGCCGGGGCACCCGCTGGGTCGACCGATTCTCGGCACTCCGGACACGGTGAAAAAATTCAACCAGGAAGCACTTCGTACGCGCTTCCAGAACTGGTTTGCGCCCGATCATCTGGTGGTCACGGCCGCGGGCCACGTCACGCACGACGAAGTGCTCGAACTGGTGCAGCGCGAGTTTGGCGCCCTCGAGCCCGCCGGGCCCGCCGAAGACGACGGCGCTCCTCAGACCGAAGCCCCCATCCGCCTCGAAAAAAAGCGCGACCTCGAACAGGCGCATCTTTGCATCGGTGTGCCTTCAGTGCCGCTTGCGCATCAAGACCGCTTCGGCTTCGCCGTTCTCAACAATCTGCTCGGCGGCGGCATGTCTTCGCGCCTGTTCCAGAACATTCGCGAAAAGCGCGGCCTCGCTTACGCCGTTTTCAGCGAACTTACTCCATATTCCGACGCCGGCATGATGACCGTCTACGCGGGAACCGCCACGGACGCCATCGGCCAGGTCATTGACCTCACCATTCAGGAGTTTCGCTCCCTGAAGGAAACGCTCGTCACCGAAGAAGAGCTGCGCCGCTCGAAGAACCACCTCAAGGGTTCGCTGATGCTTTCGCTCGAGTCCACCAGTTCGCGCATGTCCAATCTCGCGCGCCAGGAGCTGTACTTCGGCCGCTTCTTCTCGCTCGACGAAATCCTCGCGGCCATCGAAGCCGTCACTCGCGAGGAGCTTCAGTCGCTCGCACAGCGTTACTTCAAGACCGACCACATCGCTGTCACCGTCCTTGGTCCCCTCAACGGTCTCACCCTCGACCGCTCCCGTTTGTCCTGCTAAGGGCCTCGCCTGCTAATGCTTAGTCTTTTGGGCCTTGTTCGCGGAGTGGTAGAGACTACAGTCTGTGCATTCTTTGCCTAAGGCCGTCCATCAGGGCAAAACCTGTCAGGAAAAACTGGCCGTACTTTAGTACTGCACCCGGGTATCCCCTGTACTATCGACGAGGTTTGTGCCAAATCGGAAACTCACCCCATTGGACCCTGCAGAGCACGAGACTTCGGGCCGCTTCCCTCAGCTTGAGCCCGTAACCTTTGTGCAGGAGCATCCGTAATGTTCGCCCTGGCACTACGTAAGGGAAAGCAACCCTCCGGCGATGCCTTCCTGAAGACCACGACTTGGGGCAGGCGCATTGCCCTTTTGAGCTTGGTGACTCTCCTTGCCGCCGGGTTAGCTCTTGGCGATAGCAAAAGGCACAAACTTTCGAAGGATCTGGACGCTCTCAAAGGCGGCCATAACGGCGCCACCGTCGATGTCATCATCCAATTCAATCAAACCCCGACCGATGCCCACCACCAAAAGGTTCGGGGCATGGGCGGCGTCCTGAAAAGGAAGTTTGATTTCATTAAAGCCGCTCACTATTCCGTGCCAACTCAGGCGTTGGATTCCCTGGAGAATGACCCTGATGTGGCCTATGTTTCCCCCAATCGCAAGACTAAAGGTTCGCTCGACCACGTGGTCAGTGCTGTCAACGGAGACCTGGCTTACGCCAGCGGCTGGAACGGCGCAGGCGTCGGCGTCGCGGTCTTAGACAGTGGCGTCGACCCCAACGATCCCGACATGAATTCCGACGGGAACCAGGCTCCTTCGCGCCTCGTTTATACCGAGAATTTCGTCACCACCGAGCCCACCACTAGCGACCTCTATGGCCACGGCACGCATGTGGCCGGAATCATCGCTGGTAATGGCTACGACTCTTTGTTTACTGCCACTTATCCAGGTGTCTATCGCGGGATCGCTCCTGAAGCAAATATCATTAGCTTCCGCGTGCTGGATTCCACCGGGGCTGGCACGGATAGCTACCTCATCGCCGCTGTGCAAGAGGCCATCGCCCTCCAGAGCACCTACAACATCCGCGTCATCAACCTATCGGTAGCTCGCGGTATCTTCGAAAGTTACACCGTGGATCCTCTTTGCCAGGCGGTCGAATCCGCCTGGAATGCGGGCATCGTCGTCGTCGTCGCCGCCGGCAATATGGGCGAGTATTACGACGCCGGCACCAGCGGATACGCAACTATCGGCGCGCCGGGGAATGACCCGTACGTCATCACCGTCGGAGCCACTAACACCCACGGTACCGGACTTCAGTCGGCACAAACGATGACGAGTTACAGCTCCAAAGGTCCGACGGCTTTTGACCATGTCGTTAAGCCGGACCTCGTTGCTCCCGGCAACGGTGTGGTTTCCCGTATGTCCACGGGCGGCAACACTCTTTTAACCGAGCAACCCCTATTCGCGGTCTATCCTTGTGACTCCTCCCGCACGACCTGCGGCCCGCAATTTGGCGCCTCCAATTACATGCGCCTCAGCGGCACCAGCATGGCCACGCCGGTCGTTAGCGGCGTCGCCGCTCTCTTGCTGCAGCAGACGCCTTCACTTACGCCGGATCAAGTAAAGGCGCGGTTGATGAAAACCGCCTGGAAGGGGTTTTCATCCTCCACGACGGCTACGAACCTTGGCACAGGAACCGTCTACACGATTGAGCAGGACATGTTCTCCATCGGAGCAGGCGCAGTGGATGCTTCTGCCGCACTGGCTGACACGGACCTTGCGCCCTCAACCTTCGGTTCCGCCAAGTCACCCGCAGTTTATTGCGACCCGTTGACAAACTCCGTTTCCCTCGTGGCTGATCCCTCGACCGTCTGGGGCAATTCGGTGGTTTGGGGTAACTCGGTCGTTTGGGGTAACTCTGTGGTCTGGGGTAACTCTGTGGTTTGGGGCAATTCGGTGGTTTGGGGTAACTCGGTCGTTTGGGGCAACTCTGTGGTCTGGGGCAACTCCGTCGTCTGGGGCAATAGCCTCATGGGTCAGGACCAATAGGCCATGAGAGGCGAAACGAAAATGCCAAGCTCCGCTAAAGCCTACATCGCCTTCCTCGCCGCTCTTGCCGTTGCAGTTCTCGTTGTGGTGGCCGCTCAATGGAATCCCGCAGATTTTCAGCGCTTCGTCTTGTTTTTCGCGCTGGCCATGCTGGCCTCGGGGATGAAGATTCGCCTCCCCGGTTTTAAGACCACGATCTCGCTGAATTTCGTTTTCGTCCTTGTTGGCATCGCCCTGTTCAGCTTCGGCGAGACGGTTTTGATCGGTTTAGGTGGCGCTCTCGTGCAATCCCTCTGGAAATCGCAGACGCGGCCCAAGCCCGTTCAGGTACTCTTCAACGCCGCCTGCCTGACTGTTTGCACCGCGGCAGCGTTTGCGGCCTCGCACTACGTCTTGGCCCTGCTGAGCCTCTATTCTCTTCCGGCCATGATGGTGTTAGGCGCGGCGGTTTATGTCGCGCTCAACACGGGCCTGGTCTCGCTGGTTATTTCCCTGGTCGAGCAGCGCCCCCTTCGCGAGCTTTGGTCTACATGCTATGAATGGACCTTCCCGTACTTCCTGCTTGGAGCAGCAGTCGCGGGCTTGGCGAGCTTGGCAGGCCGCAGCACCACGTGGGGCGCAGCCTTGTTGGTCCTGCCGGCAATGTATTTCGTTTTCCTCTACTACCGCATGCGCATTTTCCGCGGCGTCCTCGAAACGCTGTCTCAAGTCAGCCAAAACGACGACGTCCCACTCGTCGCCCCCTCGCACGGCCGCTGACCACGCGTGAGCGTGTCCATGAAATCCTCGAAGCGCTTGCATAAGGTCGCCTATGCTTTTCTGCATACTTTCCTTGTTTCCTTTGAGTGACCTACCCGATTTTCGTTCGCCCACTCGCGGGTTACAAACTCTTCGCCGCCATCGATATTCAATTTCAAACCGCGCGGTCAGGAGGATCTCTCTTTCATGTACCACAAAGTTGCCAAGCTCGTTCCGGTACTACTGTTCTTTCTCGGGCTCCTAACCATTGGCTCGCCGTCCGCCTCGGCCAACATACTCGACTCCGCAACCGTTTCGCCTACATGCAACGGCTACACCATCACCGTAAGCGGCCGGAACCTCGACATTTCCGGCGTCACCTGGCAGGTCAACTACACGATCTTGGTCGCCGCAAGCGACGGGACCACCTTTACCATCAACGACTCCATTCAAGTCTTCCCGGATTCCAGTCTTAACTTCAGCGCCTCGGCCACGAAACCGGCAGGTCCGGCTACGCAATCCATCAGCCTCTCAGGCACTGCCACCTTGGTGGACAGCAATGGCGACTCGTTTAATACCGTTAACATCGCTTTCACACCGGCTGCTTTGAACTGCAGCCAGAGCACGCCTCCTCCTTGTGCCGCTTCATCTTCCAACACCTCCAATTTCAACGGCACCCCGATCGCTGCTGGCGACTTCATCTGGTTTAATGCCAACTTCACCGCTGGGGGCATTCCCAGCAGCGGCGCCACGATCAACTTCACCAATTCCACCATTCAATTCACCGCCGACCAAAACTACACTTTGGCTGTTCCCAACGCGCAGATCACGTTTTCTCCAAGCGCCCAATGCACTTCCACCAGTTTCGACTCGATCACCAACACCTGGATGACTACGGTTCCCGTTTCCGGCGACGATGAGATCTTCCTGAGCGGTCTTGCCTTTCCTGTGCCCGCGGGCTTTGCCAACGTAGGCGGCAGAGTCACCAGCAACGTCGTCTGGTCCGGCACTTTTAGCAGCAGCACCGGCGGCGTTTCCATGCAGTGGAAGTGGGGCGCAGCCGTGTATACCAGCTTCACCACCAATTACAACCAGCTGAACGTCAAAGCCGGGCACCAGCACGCCTGTGGAATGAACAACGGCGACCATGCCGGAACACCCGAGGGCACCAACCCGAGCACCGGCCAGCCCTGGGGTAGGTATGTGACCGGCGGCGCCAGAGGCGGCGGTGGTTCCAACTTCACCGGCTCCTGGAGCGGTACACTGTCCGTGTCTCCCGCTTGCCCCAGCTCGGCGATCATTAGAAAACTCAGCCTTAGAGAACGCGGCGCCTTCTGCAAAGCCTGACCCTCAACAAACCGAACCTCTTTGCGATGGAAGGGGCGGCCTTCTGGCCGCCCCTCAGTCGGCAAAAACCGGAATAGTCGTTGTAGTGGCCGCGGGGAATCAGGGCCGCAGCAATTCGGCTGGCACCCTACGGATACGGCACGATCGCCGCTCCTGGCAACGATCTCATAAGTGATTACCGTTGGTGTGATGAAGACCAACGGCACCTATTCAACAGTGGACGATACGATTGCGCCTACAGCTCGAAAGGACCCACAGGTTTTGAGCCGCTGAGTGCTCCACAGCATTCCTGCGGTCGCTAGCCAATAGCACAATGCACTTTCCTGCCGCACAGAAAGATTCATTCTTTGCGTGCAACCGGAAATAACCTGCACATCCTCTGTCCGCTTTCCATCATTGGGCGTTGAAAAAAAGCCACTTAGAAGGTTTTCGACGATTGGAACAGCTCGTGCCCCGATGCCCGCAGGTCGTTCTGTTTCAAAGGGGGCAAGTTATGCAGCTGCATCGATATTTCGGTCATCTTTCCGCCACGTTTGTCCTGCTCGTCCTTGCCAGCTTTCTGTTTGCTCCCCACGCCTTGGCGGACAACATCTCCATTGCCAACGCCACCGTTTGCTCCGGCACGCCTCCCGGCGGAACGATTTGCAGCAACGGCTCCGGCGGCCTGCAGGGAACCGGCGGAGTCCCGTTCAGCTTCACGGGAATCCAAAACGGAAGCATCGTGCTTCAAGTGTCTATTGGCACGCAGACCGCCCCTGTCTACGAGGTCATCAACGATACGGGCTCGACGATCACCTCGTTCAGCTTGGTTTTTAATGGCGTCCTCCCCACGAATCAGTTTATTGACTGCCAAACCAATGGAGGTTTCTCCGGGGCTGGCTGCAGCATCACGGGTCCGAGTGGGACCGTGGGAAAGAACGCCCAGTACGGCCCTGGCGGCATATATCCCGCGACCATTACGTTTACGGGATTAAACATCGCGCCTGGCGCAACCTTTGACATCGTTTTTTCTTCGTTCGCCAACGGCGCCACGGGTAGCGTTACGGGTGTGCCCGTTCCTGAACCCGGCACCCTGCTGCTTCTCGGATCTGGCTTGCTTGGCGTCGGTTTCCTTCGCCGCCACTCACGCGCCTAAATCGCTTACAGCATTCCCTGCGCAAAACGTCGTTAGTTTTCAGCCTGTTGCGTGGGCGTGTGTGCTCCCCCGGTCTGTTCTGCCAGGGATGTTCCCGTCCGCACGCATTCTGGAATCCATTGCGAATGGTAAACCTGCTCAAAGAATGGACCATTCGAGCTAGTTACGGTAATCGCTTTGCCGTTGAAGTTGATGTTCTCTGAGTAAGTTCCGGGCACCGCGAGCACCGTGTCGCCGTTGTCGGCGGCATTAATGGCTGTTTGAATGGTGGGCTGATCTGCGAGAACATGGATTGTGCTTTGTGCATTACATGCGGCAGCGGCCGTGAGCGAGAACACGAGGAGTGCAATCGAGACGAGTGCTTTTCTTAAAACTGTAGCAGGAACGGTTAGTAATCGGAAACGATTGAGCTGCCACGCTCACCATAGATCAAGCAGACAGAAGGAGGGATCCTCATCGGACG
>Ga0209166_10001124_pt1 | contig 23431 bp, 28 predicted proteins | sample Coa_R1_3_FD_187151 | JGI IMG/M metagenome (GOLD analysis project Ga0209166, IMG submission 187151) | Surface soil microbial communities from Centralia Pennsylvania, which are recovering from an underground coalmine fire - Coalmine... | ecosystem: Environmental > Terrestrial > Soil >... | reverse complement strand
CAGCGGCCTACCTCAAGCACCACCTGGCCCTCGCGGGCCGGGAAGAACCACTGTTCGCCGACGATGCCATCGCCCGGCTGCACCGTGTCGCCAATGGCCTGCCCCGCGCCCTGAACAACGCAGCCGCCGCGGCGCTCATCGCCGCTGCCGCCGACGGCAAGGACCTCATCGACGACGCCTGCGCCAGGAAAGCAGTCGCCGAGCTCACCCGAGACTAGGAGAAACCCGTGACCGCCGCCGCGATCCCCGCCTGCCAGCTCCACTGCATCCTCGCCGACACCGCCAGCGGAATCCCCGCCGACACCGCCGCCGTCGAACTGCTCGCCCGCCACGACCACTTCCTGCACCTGCCCGAATTCCGGCGCCTGATCGCCGCCGGGTCGGCGATCAACTCCGGCGAGCCGGTCGCGGTGATCCGCTGGCGCGCCGCCGTCCACGCCCTCGACCAGGGCCAGCTGCCGTGCAGCCGCACCGAGGCCGCGGTGCTGAGAATCGCGGCCAGCATCGGCGACGACGCTATCAGCGTGCACCTGCGCACGCTGCTGGGCGGCCTCGACCACCGCAACATCACCCTGATCACCCACGCGATCACCCGCGCCAACAGCTGAAACCAGCACCCTGCCGGCCGCCCGGCCACCACGGCGGGCGGCACGCCGGCATTGCACGCCCCCCGGTCCGGCATGGGCTACCCGGCAAGGTCCGGGCGGCCCAGGGACTCCTGATGCTGACCCCGGGTGCAAAGTGAGGCCAGCTCTCGCGGATTCCGGCCGGCCCGGTCAAGCCGTGGTGATGACCGCGATCAATCCGTCAGCGTCCCGGCGCAGGCTCGCGGCGAGCTCGCCGCGTGCTGCCTCGGGAACCCCGTCCGGGAGCTTGCCACCGTTCGCGGCCAAGTCAGCGGCGTTGCCGATGTATCTGGCTGCCCGGCGCAGCAGTGCCGGCGGGAACATGATCCCTGCCGAATCGACGGCCTGCCCCGACGCAGCCGCGGCAGTGATCTGACCGAACGCCGACAGCGCCTGCCCGTAAGTGGCGACGACGTCGCCAAGGCGATCAGACGACTCGTTCGCCGCGCGGACCTGCATTGCCTCAGCCAGGGCAGCAATGATGATCCCAGCCAAGACACGCGCCAGCGGAACTGTCCTTGGCACCTCCATCAGATCGGCGCCTGGCTGTTCATCGACGAACTCGAACAGCATCCGCCGCGCCATGTCCCTGATGGTCTCGTCGTCGAGGTACTTGCGAGCCGTCGGCTCGGTGACCCTCATGAGGGCCGCCACAGCACGGACCCGATCGGTGATCAGTTCACCGGCGTGTCGCCGATCGAGATGCATGCCGGACGCAGCGAGCTCCTCCACCAGCGCATCGACCTTGTGATCCAGCCACGTACGTCTCGGCACACCGGAAGTCTTCCACTCATCCGCTCACACGTCCGGTCGAAAAACCGGGCAGCTGTCACCAGCGACATCAATCCTGTTCACCGCCGGCCAGTCGCGCTCCCTGGTCTCTCCCGGGCCAAGCATGGCCGTCACGCGCCACGCGTCCGTGCCGGCCGGCCTCTGCCCCCAGGCAAGCTGCTCACCCAGACATGCCGGATCATGAACGCCAAGCCATGCCGAATCATGTGCAGACAGCGTGGCCGCTAACAAGGGCCTGGCTTATCCGGGCCGATCACCAGGTGCCCGGTAAAGTCGTCCAGCCGGGCCAGCGCGGCGGACGGCACCTCCGCCCGCTGGCGGCGCAGCGCGTTCTTGATATCCCGGTAGACGCTGGCCTCCAGCCCGCACCGGCGGCAGTCCTTCAGGTGCCGGGCGACGCGCAACGCGGTTTGCTCATCGGCCTGGCCGTCCAGGAACGCTTGCAGCACCCGCATGACCTGCCGACAGCTCGCTTCGCGCTCGTGCCCGAACCACGTCATCTGGTCCTCTCCTTCGGTGCCAGCCCGGCCGCGGCAAGAGACACCCGGATGCGAGCCCGGGCGCGGTGCAGGCGGCTCATCACGGTGCCCACCGGGACACCCAGCACCCCCGCCGCCTCCGCGTAACTCAGTCCGTCCACATCCACCAGCCGGACCACCCGCTGGAACTTGTCTGGGAGCGTGGCCAGGGCGCTCTCCACCGCGGTGTCGAACATTCGCTCCATCGCGGCCTGCTCGGGGGTCGGCTCCGCGACTGCCCCTGCCGGTGGCAACTCCCCGATCCGCTCCGGGTCATCGAGCAACTGTGGCCGCCGCCGGCGCCCCCGGCTGGCCGCCGTGTTGCGCATAATCGTCAACAGCCAGGCTCGTGGGTATGCCCCATCGAAGGTGTCGATGGCCCGGTAGGCGCGCAGCACCGTGTCCTGCACTAGGTCTTCCGCGTCTGCAGGCTGCGAGGAGAGCGTCAGTGCCACCCGCAAGAGCACCTCCAGTTCCGGCACCACCAAAGCCTGGAACCGCTCCTCGCGACTGGCACCGCTGGCACCGCCAAGGCCCGGAATTCCCTGGGAACTCGCCCCACCGGTAGGCATCTTCCCCGCCGGTAAGCACGAAGAGTCGGAGCGCACGGCCCAGCCGCAGCCGGGCGAGAGCCGCTCATAGGCGGGATTGCTGCCACGCCAGCCCGGTGCTGCGCCATCGCTCCGGATGGAATCTATGCCGCCTGGCATTCCCAGCCCGCGTGGAAATAGCGGTGCGGCCCGGGGTGGCCTTTGGGAAGGCAGCAGGTCGCTGGCTGCCCGCTGATGGCCCGCGCCTGTGGTGCGGCGCAAGACACCCAGCTGCGGTGCTCGGTCTGGAGGCAATTCCACGCATCCAGGCACTGCTCTCCGTTCACGTGATACATCATCGTGGTCTCCGACTCATTACGGTGACCGGCACCCAGCGACACGGCCGCCCAGTTCCGGTCCGGCGTGGGCCCGGCAAAGGCGGGACAGTGATAAGCGATGTTGCTCAGTACGGTCACTGCGCGCCCACCGGGCATGCGGGGAACCCGCCAGGAGGCGTTTGCATTCCAGGGCAGTATTGCTGGAGTGCCGGCGGCCCGGATTCCCTGTGGAGACCACCGCTGGCTGCGGGCAGTCCGGCTTTGCCGGGCGCAGGCCCCAGCGGCCCTGGCACGGGGTCACGCGCGGGCGGCGAGCCCAGACCGGTCGACAACCTCAATGACGCTGTAGCTGATCCGGATCAGGCCATCGTGTTCCAGGTCTTTGAGCACCTTGTTCAGCGACGGCCGTGCCACCCCGAGCATGGCGGCCAGCGTCCGCTGGGGCAGTTCCACCCGCCCATCGACTGCCTCCTCGGCCAGCAGCCGGGCGGCCTGCGCGCTCAGCGACCCCCCGAGCAGTGCCAGGATCCGTGCCTGGCTGGCCGCCAGCCGCTGCGCCACGCTGGACAGCCAGCGGCGGGCGATGGCGAGGTGGGTGGCCAGCAGGTCCTCGAAGCCCTCCCGGGCCAGGAACAGGCAGGTGACCTCGGACAGCGCCCGGGCGGTGTAGGGCAGCGGCATCTCCAGCAGCAGTTGGATGTCACCGTCCACGTCACCGGGCCGCAGTAGCTGCACCACGGCCCGGCGGCGCCCGGACCCGACCGACAGCTCGATCCGGCCGTCACGGACGATCCACACACCCGGCGGCTGGTCACCGCTATGGAACAGCACCGACCCCGGAGAGAAGGTGCGGACTTCTAGTGTTGAGGCCAGCGCGCTCACGTCGTGGGGCCGAAGCGGCGCCGCCTGGCCCCGGCCCACGCACCGGGCCACCCAGGCTGCCTGCCGGATCTGTGCCTCGCCGATCCCCATGGGGACGGGCAGCCGCTGGGCGGCACGCTGCGCCGCGGCGGGTAGCCGCCGGAAACTCATGCCATCCATCCTGTCACCTGGCTGACACTCCCTCAGCAGTACCCCGGATCAGGTGCTGCAATCGGTGACGTGTACCACGGATCATGGAGGGGATCATGTTGAGGGCCGTGTGGAACGGGGCGGTGCTCGCCGAAAGCGGCCACACCGTGAAAGTGGAGGGCAATCACTACTTCCCGGCCGAGTCGCTGCACCGGGAGTACTTCACCGACAGCCCTACCACCAGTACCTGCCCGTGGAAGGGCCAGGCCCGCTACTACCACGTCAGCGTGGAGGGCAAGACCAACCGCGACGCGGCCTGGTATTACCTGCAGCCGAGCCCCGCTGCCGACGCGATCGCCGGGCACGTCGCGTTCTGGCACGGGGTACGGGTGGAGCGTGTTCCCGGCCCAGGGAAAGCGGCGGAAGGCGCGGGCCGCGGCCCGGTCGGCCGGGTTCTGGCCCGGCTGCGCCGGACGGGGACGCGGGCGTGACGCCGGCGGCCGGGACGCCCGGTGCCGTGCGGGTGTACTGGCGGCCCGGATGCCCGTACTGCGCGATGCTGCGGCTGGGCCTGCGCGGCGCGCGGGTGCCCGCCGAGTGGGTCAACATCTGGGAGGACAGCGCCGCCGCGGCCCGGGTGCGCGTCATCACTGGCGGCGATGAGACCGTCCCCACCGTTGAGGTGGGCACCCGGGCCATGGTTAACCCTTCGGCCCGGCAGGTCGCTGCGGCCGTGCGAGATGGCCAGCCCGGTATCCCCCCGGCAAGCGGGCAACGGGGCCGCATCGTGGCTGGCACGCGTGGCTGGCCGCATCAGCCGCTGGCGGCCGCGGCTGGGGGCACACCGTTTGGGGGCACACGGTTGACCAGCCCCGTCGGCCTGGTCAGGCTGAAAGATACGGTGCGGCGGCGGCGAACGCCCCGGGCTTAGCCGGGCCAGCATTCCGCACCTCTTGCTGGCTGGTGAGGGAGACGATCATGCGGGTGGACCTAAGCCCCGAGGCGGCCGAGTTGATTCGCAAGAGCGGCGGGCGGCTGTGGGTCTGGGCGGCCCGGCCGCGGATGTGCTGCTGGGGGACGCCGGCCTACATGCACGCCGCCACTGAGCGGCCGCCCGGCCTGTCCGGGTTCAGCCTGGTATCGCAGGCCGGCGCGGAGATCTGGTTCCGCGCCCCTGCGGGCAGGGTTCCTGACGTGCTGGAAATCGGCTTGCGGGGCCGGCGTCGGCCCCGTGTGGAGGCCTACTGGGACGGCTGCCGCATCGCGCTGTGACTGACGGTACGGCACAGCCGCTGAGCCCGGCCGGCATCGTGGATCCTGCCGCTCTCACACTGGCTGTCACCACGCCCAGGGTGGCCGGCGGCGATGAAATCTTGTACCGGGAGTTCGGCCGGACGTCAGCTGCCGGGCCGGGGAAGCAGAGGCCGCTGGAGCGGATCAGCTGCGTGCGGGGGGCAAGCGGCGAGCCGGAGCGCGTAGCGGCGCAGCCGTGCGCTGGTCAGCGAGCTGGAACCGCCCTGCGCAGGCCGGCCGAGAGAGTGCTTGATCATGCGGAGGATCCGGGCGTCGCCGCTGCAGCGCCAGCATTCGCGAAGGTGCGCCGTGATGGCGGCGCTGCGGTGCGGCGGCAACTCGCCATCGAGGTAGGCACCCAGCTCGCGCGCCGCCCGCATGTGCCGTAGGAAGTTCACGCGCTGGAAACCCCCAAGTGGCCCGTGTGATTCCCTTGGCGGGTGCCGACCTCTGGGATCGGGTTACCAGCAGGCGGGTTTCCGGTGCGCGGGCAGAGCGCCGCCGATGCGCGCATTCGCAGACCACGTGCTGCCACGGTGGGTGTGCTGTCGCGGGCAGCGCTGTCGATCAACTGCGCAGCACGCAGACGCCAAGGACCTGGTGCGCAACTTTGTCATTTCGCTGACGGTTTCAACAGGCCGCACGACGTCCCAGGGGTTCCTCAACCAGGTACGAGAGAAGAGCGGACCCGGAACAAGCGCGTCACCGACCGTGGTGCCGCGTGGGAGGGCCTTCGTGGTGGCTCCCCTGGCCGGACTACCGCGTGAGAGCCGATTCGAAGGTGATCTCATGTTCGGGGTACACGCCGACAGGCTCACCGGGCCGGATCTGGTGACCCTGGGGCGGGCTTGGCTGCGAGCCTGTGTCCCGTCCCTTACCAGGTTGCGCAAGACGGCGACCGCAGTGACCGCGGGAGCGCCGATCCGGCCCGGGGAGAGAGTGCTGATCAGTGTGCGCCAGGTGAGCGAGGCGCTGGTGGTCGCGACCGGCCATGCGGTCTACCACCAGGACAGCCCAGAGCGCACCTGGTCACGGCTGGGATGGGAGGACGTCGACCAGGTCATGTGGGACGGCGAGCAGCACGTGCTGACGCTGACCCGCGCCAGCCACGGGAGATCGCCGGTGGTGCTGCGGCTTCCCCGCGGTGGTCCGCTGGCGGACTTCGCCCGCGAACGGCTCACCGCGACGACCCTGGCACGCGCTCCTGTGCTGTCCGGCGGCCGGGTCTGCGGATGGCTGGCCGCGCGCCGCCCGCCCGGATCGGACCGCGTGAGGTGGGAGCTGACGCTGCGGGACCCCACGGCCTCCGGCGACCCTTCCCTCCAGTCCCGCGTAGCCGCGGCGATCGCCGCATTGGAGGCCGACCTCGGCCTCCAATCCTGGCGGCCCGCGGCCACGCACGAGGGGTGGTGGCCGCAGTCATGACCACACTCCCGATCGCCGACCACGCACTGCTCGGACCGGCATTCCGCGGCACTGGTCTCCAAGGGCGGCTCGATCGACTGGCTGCGCTTCCTGCGGTTCGACGGCCCGGTTGTCCCGCTGCTCTCGGCCGTGCCTGGCGGGGACCGCAACTGGGATCACCGCTACTCCTGGATCCGCGACGCCAGCCTCACCGTGCAGACCCTATGGGTGCCGCCTGCCCGAGCGGGTGCGGGCCAGCAACTCAAAGGCGGTACTGGTAACGACCGCGTATACCAGGTGGTGCCAGGCATCGATGGCAATCTCGCGCGCACCCCACCGGGTGAGCGGCGGGGTGATGCCCAGCGCTGGGAGCATGACCTGCTCGGTGCCCCACACCGCGGCGAGGTGGGTGGCCGTGGCGGCCGGGGCGGGCAGCCCCACAGCAGCCAGCAGCCCGCGCACCGCACCCCAGCCGGTGCCGTAACCCCAATGAGCCAGGGCCGCGAACCGTTTCTGTTCCTGTTCACCCTCCGGGTGGATGCCGAGCACCTTGCCCGCGGCCTGGGCGGGTGCCATGCTGCCGGGACGGCCGCGCAGCTTCATCTCCACCGTGGTGCTGACCGTCATCGCCGCGGTGCCTGCCAGGCCTGCGGCCAGGCCCACGCCAGCATCGGCGGCTACCTTTGCGGGCTTCATACCTGCTGCTGCTTCCCTTCTCGGTCTTCACCCGGGCCGGACCTGTGGTTGCGTCCCTGCGGCATCATGATCGTGGGCGATCGCTGGGTCTATCACGCCGGTGATCGACCACGATCATAAGGCCAGCCTGCGGTGCCGCAACGTAGGGTGCGGCAGCGCATGGCGGCACGGCTGGTTACGGCTGTTTCAGGCCCTCGGCGAAGAACAGCCCGACCAGCGTGCCGTCAGAGCGGGTGACGACAACCCGGCTCACCTGGGCATGGCTCATCCGGTGGGCCAGGTCCGCGGCCTGCTCGCTGGGCCGCACGGTGGTCACACCGAAGCGCATCACCGTCTCGGCCGTGGCACCCTCGGCGGCCGATGCCAGGGCCTTCCGGTAGGCCGCCCCCATCACCACGCCGGCCGGGTTGAGCACCAGCACCGGCCCGAACCCCCGGGCATCCAGCCGGCGCAGCGCCTCGTGTGCTGGTGTGTCCTCGCTAGCGGTGGCCACCTCACGGCGGGTGAACATGCCCACCAGTTCCGCCGTGCCCTCGAACGGCAGGTCGGCGGCCAGCCAGTCAGTCTTGCCGGCCACATAGTCATACACCGGGCTGAACCCGGCCGCTTCGAGCCGCCACGCGGCTCGTGGGCTCATGTCTCAAAGCGTGTCGTTGCAATAAGCGATGACCGGGCGGGACCGGTCCAGTTGTTCCATGCCCTCGTCGAGATGCTTCAGCGGCAGGCTGATCGCGCCGGGCAGATGAGCCCACTCATACTCCTCCGCCGGCAGGACCTCCACCAGCTGGGCACCCTGCCCGGTAAGTTTCCGCACCTCGTCGCGGCCGATTTCAGTCGGCATGATCGCCTGCCCTCCATTCGCACTCAGGCAGCACCGATGCGCCGCCGCTCTCCAGCATGGCGGGAACCGTTCCCCGAGCCCGGCTCAGGCACTACGGATACCGTCGGTCCGCGGGCCGTACTGCCCGAGCGTCCTCGCCTTCCACCGGTTGCCGCAAAGGGCACCCTTCTACCTCAAGGGCGGCGCCCGCAGGATGGGAAGCGATTGTCAGAAAAACGACACTCCCCCCTCCACCGGGACCTACGTTTTCTAGCGTGGGCGGGTTGCCTGGCTGCCGGCCCGGGGATCCGGCCGGGCCTGCCAGGGCAGGCAGACGTGACGGGCAGGACACGGCACGAAGACAAGGGGCCCGAGATGACTCCCCGACCCCAGGGCGCCTATGACACCGGGTTCGTCAGCACCGCCAACGGTGTCGTCTACGCCGGGTCGCTGGCCAGCAGCCGGGCTGGAGCAAGGAGGAACTGGCGGAACTGTACGTTCATGTCGCGGCGAACATGTTCACCAGCTACTTCAACCACTACGCCCAAACCGAGCTGGACATCCCCGCCGCCCCCGGCATCGCGCCTGATATCTCCAGGCTGGCGAAAGGCCCCACAGCCATGGTTCGCGAAAGAGCAACACATTTCTGCTGAGGAGACCGATGATGGCCAACCGCCCGTCCGTGGTGGCGTTCGATGTGGTCGAGACGCTGATGTCGCTGGAGCCGCTGGCCGCCAGGTTCGAACGGGTGGGCCAGCCGGCCTCGGCACTGCGGGAGTGGTTTGCGCGGCTGCTGCTGTACGGTGTGGGGCTGTCGGCGGCAGGTGACTACGTCCCGTTCCCCGACGTGGCGGCCGAGGCGCTGCGGGCGGTCAGCGGCTACCGGCTGCCCGAGCAGGACGTGGAGTACGTGCTGGCCGGGTTCGCGGTACTGCCCGCCCACCCCGACGCTGAGCCGGCGATGCGCACCCTGACCGGTGCCGGGCTGCGGGTGTGCTGCCTGACCAATGGAAGCGCTGATGCCACGGCAGCGTTTTTGGCCCGCACCGGGCTGGAGCGCTATGTCGAGCGGGTGATCAGCGCGGCCGAGGTGGGGAGCTGGAAGCCACCGGCCCGGGTCTACCACCATGCGGCGGAGGCGCTCGGGCTGCCGCCCGGGCAGCTGGCGCTGGTCGCGGTGCACGCCTGGGACTGCCACGGGGCCAAGCGGGCCGGGCTGACCACCGGGTGGGCCAGCCGCCTGGAGGGCCGTTACGGGAGCCTTTTCGCCCCCGCCGATATCACCGGCACCGATCTGGCCGAGGTCGCCGCGGGCCTGCTAGCCCTGCCGGCCACCTGAGGCTCGATGAGCCTCAGCGGCTGTTGCTACCGCCTGCTCAGCGGCTGCTGCTATCGCCCGCGCGGGCCTGGCTCTTCCGAGCCGGGCGGGTCCGGCCGCGCTGCACGCGCGGTGCGGCCGCCGTAGCGGCCGAAGAACTGGGATGCGGCTTGCTGGATGGCCAGCGACCAGGTGGGGTAGGCGTGGGTGGCCTGGGCGAGCCGGCCGGCGAACATGCCGGTGCGCATTGCCAGCGCGGGCTCGTGGATCATCTCCCCGGCGCGGGCAGCCACGATCGTCGCCCCCAGGATTCGGCCGCCCCCGGCATTCCCCAGCACCCGCCGGGGGCCTGCGATGATCTTTACGAAGCCTTCGGTGTGCCCGGCGGTGACCGCCCGGTCAACCTCCCTCATGGGCAGCCAGGCCACCCGCGCGCCCCGCGTGGTGGCGGCGGCCTGCGGCTCGGTGAGCCCCACCTGCGCCACTTCAGGGTCGGTGAACACCACCCACGGGACGGCCAGCGTGCCGAACGAGCCGGGCGGTGACCAGCGGCGGCGCAGGGCGTTGCGGGCGGCCAAGCGGCCCATCGCGAACGCGGCGTGGGTGAAGGGCATCTTCCCGGTCACGTCCCCCGCCGCGTAGATCCCGCGCGCGGTGGTGGCCAGGTGCCGGCCGGTGATGATGTAGCCGCGGTCATCAAGCCGGACCCCGGCATGCTCCAGCCCCAGGTGGCTGGCGGCGGGCTGGCGGCCGGTGGCCACCAGTAGCCGGTCACCCGCCGCCTCCTCCCCGGACGCCAGCCGCAGGGTCACGCCCTTGTCATCCTGCTGAACGCCGGTGGCCGCCACCGCGGTGCGCACGCCGATCCCGTCGGCGTGGAACACGTCTTCGAGGAGGTTCGATACGGCCGGGTCGGTGGCGGGCAGCAGCCGGGGCGCGGCCTCGATCACCGTGACCTGGCTGCCGAGGCGGGCGAACGCCTGCGCTAGCTCGCAGCCCACCGCGCCGCCGCCCATCACCGTCAGCCGCCCTGGCCGCTCGGTGATATCGAAGATGGTCTCGTTGGTCAGATAATCCGCCTCCGCCAGGCCAGCCACCGGCGGAATGGCCGGCCGGGACCCGGTCGCGATGACAAACCCCCGGGCTTGCAGCACGCGCCCGTCGACGCTGACCTCGCGTGGTGAGGTGAAGACCGCCCGGCCGCGCAGCACCTCGATGCCCTCCCGCCCGAGTGCCCCGGCGGTTTCGGTGGCGGCGATCGCCGCGACCGCGCCGCGCACCGCCATCATCGCGTCCGCGAAGCTGGCGCCGCGGGCGGCGGCCTCGATCAGGGTCTTGGATGGCACGCACCCGGTGAACGTGCATTCCCCGCCGATCTCACCCTCGGAGACCAGCAGTACCCGGGCGCCGGCAGCGGCCCCGGCGCGGGCGGCGCCCAGCCCGGCCGCACCGCCGCCGATCACCACCAGGTCCCAGGCCTCGGTCACCGGTGAGCCCCACCCTGCCGCGCATCCGGTGCGGCGCCCAGGAGCGTGCCCGGCAGCGGCCGGGCGGTCTGCGGGTCGGCGCGGAACATGTCCAGCAGCACCGCATCAGGAGGCAGGGACGGCAAATACGTCATGACGCTATCCTCCCCGGCCGGCGCGTCGGCAACGGCGGATGGTGTCACCTGGCTGACAATCCTTCGTGTCCCCCGGCAGCCGGGGTGTTGCAGGCGGTCAGGGTTGCCCGTGAGCTGTCAGGCAGATGGAGCGGTGAGGAGACGCACATGAGCATCGAAGAGACCGACATTGTGGTGATCGGGATGGGACCCGGTGGGGAAGATGCCGCCGGGAAGCTGGCTGAGGCCGGGCTGCACGTGACCGGGGTGGAGGCCAAGCTGGTCGGCGGGGAGTGCCCGTACTGGGGATGCGTGCCGTCGAAGATGATGATCCGCGCCGCGAACTTGCTGGCCGAGGCCCGGCGTATCCCGGGGATGGCGGGCGCCTCTACCGTGGCCCCGGACTGGGCGCCGGTCGCGGCCCGGATCCGGGACGAGGCGACCGACTCGTGGAACGACAAGGTCGCCGTGGACCGGTTCACCGGCAAAGGCGGCCATTTCGCGCGCGGCCGGGGCCGGATCACCGGCCGCGGCGAAGTCACCGTGGAGGCCGCCGACGGCCCGCGGGTGCTGCGGGCCCGGCGCGGCATCGTGATCGCCACCGGCACCGAGCCGGCCATCCCGCCGATCCGGGGGCTGGCCGGGACGCCGTACTGGACCAACCGGGAGGCCATCGAGACCCGGGACGTCCCGCGGTCGCTGCTCGTGCTCGGCGGCGGCGCGGTCGGCGCCGAACTCGCGCAGGTGTTCGCCCGGTTCGGTGCCCAGGTGACCGTGGTGGAAGCGCTGCCGCGGCTGCTTCCAGCCGAAGAGCCAGAAGCCGGGAAGCTGCTGGAAGCAGTGTTCACCCGGGAGGGCATCACGGTGCACGCCGGCACCCCGGCCGAGCGGGTCAGCCACGACGGCCAGGTCTTCACTGTGGCCCTCGCCGATGGTGACACGCTCACCGCGCAGCACCTGCTGGTCGCCACCGGCCGACGCACCGGCGTGGCCGCACTCGGGGTGGGCGCCTACGGCCTGGACGAGACGGCCGCCAGCATCGGCACCGATAACCGGATGCGGGCCGCCGAGGGGCTGTGGGCGATCGGTGATGTCACCGGCAAGGGCGCGTTCACCCATGTGGCCATGTACCAGGCCGCCATCGCCGTCCGTGACATTCTGGGACAGGACGGGCCGGCAGCTGACTACCGGGCGGTGCCCCGGGTCACCTTCACCGACCCGGAGATCGGGTCGGTCGGGCTCACCGAGGCGCAGGCCCGTGAGCAGGGCCTGGCGGTGCGGACCGGGATCATGCAGGTGCCGTCGTCGGCGCGCGGCTGGATTCACAAGGCCGGCAACGACGGGTTCATCAAGCTCATCGAAGACACCGAGCGCAGCGTGCTGGTGGGTGCCACCTCGGCCGGGCCGGTGGGCGGCGAGGTGCTCGGTGCCCTGGCAGTCGCGGTGCACGCACAGGTCCCCGTTGCCGCCCTGCGGGCCATGATCTACGCCTACCCCACCTTCCACCGCGGCGTCGAAGACGCCCTCCACGCCCTGGCCGGAGGCTGATCACCGCGGTCACACCTGGGGCAACTCGGGCCGGCCGGGCCCGTGAGCACCGGATCTGGCACCGCGTGCTGGCGAACAGTGTCATCTGGCTGACACGGGGAGCACGTGGGAGGCCTCCGCACGGTGGGATACCGGAAGTGTGCGCCGGGCAGGGCCGGTGCCGGTGGTGCCTGGGTGACCAGGCAGCATGGGAGCAGGGAGCCGCTTGTGAGTGTGATGGCACGGGTCCGCAAGGTGGTGCGGGCGGCGCGGCCGGTAGACCCGGAGTTCGCCGCCGCGCTGGCACGCCGCTGGGCTGGGCTGCCGCAGACCGCCCGCACCCCGGGGCAGGTGCTGGGCCGGCACGCGGTCGGATGTGAGGGCACGCACGGGGTGTTCCCGAAGTGCAACCTGGCCTGTACCCCCTGTTACCACTCCCGGGACGCCAACCAGGTGCGTGTCGATGGCCCCCACACCCTGGCCCAGGTGCGGGCGCAGATGGGAGTGCTGCGGCAGGTGCGGGGGCCGCGGGCGCATGCTCAGCTGATCGGCGGCGAGGTGACCCTGCTGGACCCGGACGACCACGCGGCAGCCTTGCAGATCATGCGGGCGCATGGGCGGGAGCCGATGAGCATGTCGCATGGTGACTTCGGCTACGACTACCTCGAAAAGCTGGCGCTCGGCCCGGACGGGCGGGTGCGGCTGCCCCGGGTGTCGTTCGCCGCCCACTTCGACTCGCTGATGTTCGGCCGCCGCGGCATCCCCCGCCCGCAGGATGAGGCATCGCTGAACCCCTACCGGGAACGGTTCGCGGCGATGTTCGCCCGGCTGCGCCGCGAGCACCGGGTGCGCTACTTCTTGGCCCACAACATGACCGTCACCCCCGCCAACCTGGGCCAGATCGCCGCCGTGGTCCGCGACTGCGCCGCGATGGGATACGGGATGTTCTCGTTCCAGCCAGCCGCGTTCGTCGGCGACGACCGCCGCTGGCACGAGGACTACCAGGACGTGACCGGCGACCAGGTGTGGGCGCAGATCGAGCGCGGCGCCGGCTCACAGCTGGACTACCGGGTGTTCGAGCACGGCGACGTGCGCTGCAACCGGGCCGCCTACGGCTTCTGGTGCGCAGACCGGTGGTATCCGTTCCTGGACGGCAGCGACGCGCGCGACCTGGCGGCGCGGGATGCGTTCTTCCGCTACTTCGGGGCCGTGAGCTTCACCGGCACCCCGGCCCCGCTCCTGGCGTGGCAGATCGCGCTGGTCTGCGCGGCACACCCACGGGTCGTCGCGCTGGCCGCCGGCTGGGCGGCCCGGACCGCGCGGCGGGTGGGGCCGCGGCGGCTGCTGGCCCACCGGATGCGGCCGGTCAGTTACGTGATGCACCAGTTCATGGATGCCGCCGACGTCAAGCCCGCCTGGGAGCTCATGCAGCAAGACCGGATCAGCGATGATCCGCGGATCCGGGCCGTCCAGGAACGGCTGGCCGCCTGCCACTACGCGATGGCCCACCCCGAAACCGGCGCCCTGGTGCCGGCGTGTGTCCAGCACAGCGTGCTCGACCCGTCCGAAAACCACGCACTCCGTGCGCTGCTGCCGATCCCGGCGGTCCCGTCCCGCCGGACAGGCCGCCCCGGCTACGGCGCCGGCCGGGCGTCACCGGCGGCGGCAGAGCGAACCCAGCTGTGATCACTGCCTGAGCGAGGGAGGTGCTGTGCGAGTCGGCCTCATCACCGGGTCAGGGACGGAAACCTGGCCGGGCCTGGGCGGCCCGGTGACCCGGACGGTCAGCACCCGCTACGGCCAGGTAGTGCTCACCGAGGGCAAGACCGGCGAGGCCGAGGTGCTGCACCTGGCCCGGCATGAGCCCGGCCACCGGCGGCTGTCCAACCACGTCAACCACCGGGCCAACCTGGCGGCCCTGCTGGAGGCCGGGGCGGGCTGCCTGATCTCGCTGACCGTCTGCGGAGCAGTGGACGCCCGCGTACAGCCCGGCACGGTGGTCGTGTTCGACGACCTGTACTTCCCCGGCAACCGGCTGCCCGACGGCCGCCTGTGCACCTGGCATGACACCCCGGGTGCCGCCGGGCGCGGTCACTGGATCTTCGGCCAGCCGTTCAGCGAGCCGCTTCGCGCGGCGCTGATCGAGGCCGGCCAGGCAACCGGCACGCTGGTGCTGACGGCCGGGTGTTACGGGCACGTGGACGGGCCCCGGTTCAATAGCCGCGCCGAGATCGCCGCGCTTGCCCGCTGCGGGGTGACCGCGGTGAGCCAGACCGCGGGACCGGAGGTGGTGCTGGCCGGGGAGGCCGGGCTGCCGATGGCGCTGGCCGGGTTCGTCACCGACTACGCCAACGGCGTAGGCGAGCCGGAGCCGGTAGAGACGCTGCTGGCCCGGGTGCGGCAGAGCACTGCCATCCTGGCCGCGCTGGTGGAGCGCACCCTGCCCATGATCGGTGATCTCAGCCCGGCCGGTGTCGTGCACAGGTTCGAGCCATGACCCAGCCCCGCCTGGCCGGTTCGGTGGTCCAGGCCGGGCCCGCGGTGCTGATCATGGCGAAGGCGCCCCGGCCCGGCACGGTCAAGACCCGGCTGCACCCCGTGCTTGGCCCGGCTGGTTGCGCCGTGCTGGCGGAGCGCCTGCTCCGCCACACGGTCTCGGTCGCACAGGCGGCCGGCGGGGCGGCGGTGTTCGTCGCCGTCGAACCGCCCGACGCACTCGACGAGGTGGCAAGCCTGATACCCGCCGGTGTCCGGCTGCTGCCCCAGCGCGGAGCCCAGCTGGGTGAGCGGCTCGCCGCCGCGGCCGGCGAGGTCTTCGCGAGCGGGCACGGGCCGGTGGTGGTCATCGGCACCGACGCCCCAACCCTCACCGCGAGCCGGCTGGTGCAAGCGTTTGGCGACCTTGAGCGCGGGCGTGGTGTGGTGTTCGGTCCGGCCTGCGATGGTGGCTATTACCTGGCGGGGCTGAACCGGCCGGCGCCGGCGTTGTTCGCGCTGGACCCGGACGTGTGGGGAGGTGAACGGGTACTGTCGGCGAGTCTGGCCGCCGCTCGCCGGGCGGGGCTTGATCCCGGGTTGCTGCCCGCGCTGCGGGATCTCGACACCCCCGCTGACGCCCGGGCACTGCTGGCCGACCCGCTGCTGCCGCCCGCGATAGCCGCGGCCCTGCGGTCTCCCATCGCTGCCCCGGTCCCTGGCAATGAGCGGGACGGGGAACCGGCGGCCCTGCCGGTGTCGATCGTGGTGCCGGCGCTGAACGAGGTTCCCGTCATCACGGCCGCCCTGGCGCGGTTGCGCCGTGACTTCCCCGGCTGCGAACTTGTGGTAGCCGACGGGGGCAGCCGCGATGGCACCGCCGAACTGGCGGCCTCATTGGCCCGCGTCGTCCACAGCGAGCCCGGCCGGGCCGCCCAGATGAATGCCGGCGCCCGGCACGCCCGCGGCGAGGTGCTGTGGTTCATCCACGCCGACACCCGCGTGAACCCGTGTGCGCTGGGGCAGATCCGGGCAGCGCTCGCCGATCCAGCCACCGTGGGCGGCGGGCTGACGCTGCGGTTCGACCAGTCCTCCTTCGCGTTGCGGTACGTGGCGTGGACGTCCAACCTGCGCGCCCGCTACCTGCACTGGGTGTTCGGAGACCAGGCGATGTTCATCCGGCGGAGCGTGTTCGAGACGCTGGGCGGGTTCCCCGGCCTGCCGCTGATGGAAGACCTGGAGATGTCCCGGCGGCTGCACCGCCGCGGCCGGCTCGCGGTGCTTCCGGCCACCGCGACCACCTCGGCACGCCGGTTCACCGAGCACGGCACCTGGCGGACGCTGGCGTATATGCAGTACCTGAAGCTGCTGTACTTCCTCGGTGCCGACCCGCAGCGGATCAGCGACCGCTACCGGGCTGGGCCACCCCGCTTTGGCCGCCGCTGGCGGCGCGGTAGCGCCGCGCTCCCCGAACTCGCACCTGCAAGGCCTGGCACGGCAGGTGCGGCAAGCGTGAGCAGCGGGCCTGCCACGACCGTGGCGACCAAGAACCCGGTAAGGAGATGAGCATGACGGCTGCCACAGACGAGACCGTCGGTGCCAGGCTGGACCGGCTGCGCTGGAGCAGGCTGCACACCACGATCTTGTTCGCGCTCGGCGCCGGCTGGCTGTTCGACTCGTTCGAGGTGCAGATGTTCTCCAGCGCCGTGGGCCCGCTGGGCGACCATTTCGGCGCCTCGGTGCTCGCCCGGGACGTGCTGCTGGCGGTGTGGCTGTCGGGGATCCTGCTTGGCGCGCCCGCCGGGGGGCGGCTGACCGACCGGTTCGGCCGCCGGAAACTGTTCGTGATCACCTTGCTGTGGTACGCGGGCTTCACCGTCGCGACCGGGCTGGCTCCGGCGTTGCCGTTCGTGTACGTGTTCCGGTTCCTGGCCGCTCTCGGCGTGGGCGCGGAGTACGCGATCGTCAACGCCGCGATCGCCGAGTTCGTGCCCGCGCGGGTCCGCGGCCGGGTGAACGCACTGGTGATGAACTTCTGGCCGGCCGGGGCGATCCTCGCCGCGCTGCTGGCCTACCTGCTGCTGGACACCCTCGCCTTGGACAGCGCCGTTTCCTGGCGGTACATGTTCATCCTCGGCGGGCTGATCGCGCTGATCGTGCTGTACTTCCGCCGCCGCATCCCGGAGTCGCCGCGCTGGCTGGCCTCCCGCGGCCGCCACGCCGAGGCGGAGCGGATCGTTGCCGCCCTGGAACAGCGGCCCGGCGCGGATGTCACCGGAGGGCTGCCGGCCGGTGATGCGGGACCAGGCCTGCGCGAGGCACTTGACGAGTTGGTGCGCCGCTACCCGGGCAGGCTGGCCCTGGGCGCGACGCTGGACCTGGCCGAGGCGTTCGGCTACTACGGGCTGTTCGCGCTGCTGTCGGTGGTGGTTCTGGCACAGGTGCACATCGGCCTGCGGGAGATTCCGTTCTTCTACATCATCGGCAACCTCGGCGCGCTAGCTGGCGGGGTCGCGATGAGCCGCCTTTTCGATCGGATTGGGCACCGGGTCACCGTGGGCACCAGCTACCTGGCCGCCGCGGCGGGTGTGGGCCTGCTCGCGCTCGCCACCGCGTCCGGCGGCGCTGTCTGGGTGACGGTGGCGTTCGCGGTGGCCAGCGCGTTCGGCACCGCGGCGTGGACCTCGGCATACCCGATGTTCACCGAACTGTTCCCCACCCACCTGCGCGGGGCCGGGGTCGGTGCGTCGGTGGCGGTGGGCCGGATCGGGGCGATCGTGGGGACGCTGGCGCTGCCCGCGATCGCCACCAGCATTGGCCCGGCCTGGTCCTATCTGCTGGTCGTCGCGTTCTGGCTGGCCGGTGCGGCAGCGGTCGCCGTCTACGCCGCGCGCGGCGGCAGTGAGCCGGCCGGGCGGCCGCTGGAGGCAGTCAGCGCGGTGCGGCTGGCCGGGGCCGCAGCGGCCGAGCCGGCCGGAAGCTGACCGCGGCAACCGGCCCAGTCCCGGAGGGAGAGGCTGATGCGGATCGGGGTGTGCGGCGGGCCGTACGGCAACCCGTACGCGCTGCGCGCGTTCGTGACCGACGCCCGGGCGCGTGGCTGCCAGCGGCTGTACTGCCTGGGCGACCTCGGCGGGTTCGGCGCCGAGGTGGACGCCCTGTGGCCGGTCCTCACCGGGGCCGGGGTGGAGTGCATCGCGGGCAACTACGACGTCGCGCTGGCCCGCGCCGACCCGGACTGCGGCTGCGGCTACCGCGACCCCAGGGACAACGAGTTCGCCCAGCTCATCTACGACTACACGCTCACCCACACCAGCCGGGCCTTCGCCGCCTGGATGGGTCAGCTGCCCACCCAGCGCCGGGAACACATCGGCGGGTGCAGCGTCCACCTGGTGCACGGCTCACCGCTGGCGCTGAACGACTTCTGGTGGGAGTCGCTGCCCGAGGATGAGCACCGGCTGCGGGCCGCGGCCAGCGGCGCCGGCGTGATCTGCTGCACCCATTCCGGGCTGCCCTGGCAGCGCCGGATCGGCCACACCCTGGTGGTCAACGTGGGCGTGCTCGGCAAGCCGGCCAACGACGGGCGCCGCGAAGTCTGGTACGCAGTCCTCGACCTCGACGCCGGCAGCGCCCGCGCCGAACTGGTCCCGCTGGCCTACGACTGGGCGGCCCAGGCCACCTCGATGCGCCGCGCCGGGCTGCCCGGGCCGTTCGCCGAAACGATCGAGACCGGCTGGTGGACCACCTGCGTGGAAATCCTGCCGCCAGCCGAACGCGCCGCAGGCCGGTTCCAGCTCTACCGTTCCGCCCTGCCGGAAGCGTTCCGCCCCGCCGGCGGAGGCTGGGGTGCCGGCACCGCCAGCGGCACCGGCAGCGGGACCGGCGCGAATGGTGGTGATGAAGCGGGTCGGCCGGTGATCCCCCTGTTCGGGTCGGCGTACTTCCCGCCCCGGCTATGGGTGTACACCAACTTCCACTGCAACCTGGCCTGCGACTACTGCGCGGTCGCCTCCTCCCCTAAGGCGGCACCGCGCGCCATACCGGCCGGGCAGTTCCAGGCCCTCGTCGACGAGGCGGCCGGCGAGGGGTTCACCGAGTTGTATGTCACCGGCGGGGAACCGTTCCTGCACCCCGACATCATCGAGATACTCGGCTACGCCAGCCAGCGGCTGCCCACCGTGCTCCTCACCAACGCCATGCTGTTCCGCGGCCGGCGCCTGGCCGGGCTCGCCGCACTAGCGAAGCAGGCCCGGCCCGGCACGCTGATCATCCAGACCTCGCTGGATGGCGCCCGCCCCCAGACGCATGACGCGCACCGCGGCCACGGCTCCTGGGTGAAAACCATGGACGGCATCCGGCAGGCGGCAAGCCTCGGTCTGCCGGTCCGGGTCGGGATGACCGAGACCCCGCAGAACAGCGCGGAAACCGGCGAGGCCGCCCGGATGCTCGCCTGCCTGGGGATCGAGGGTGAGGCCTTCGCGGTCCGGCCACTACTGCGCCGCGGCGTGTCCGCCGGCGGGCTGGACATCGAGCCTGGCACCACCATCCCGGAGCTGACCGTCAGCGCCGACGGCCTGCACTGGCACCCCGCCGGCGCGGACGCCGTCACCAGCCCGGACATGCTGCTCGCCGGGCCGGGCACGCCACTGGCGGCCGGCAAGCGGCTGGTCACCGAACGGTTCTTCGCGGCCCGGCTGGCCGACGGCAGCCTGCCCCGCCCTTACCGGTGCGCCGTCTGAGCCACCAGCAGCCCAGGGAGGTATCCATGCCACGGCCCGAAGACGTGACCATCGGCCTGGCCGGCATCGAGCTCACCGATGCCAGCACCGGCCAGCCCGTGCGGCTCGCCGGGATCGGTGGCGTGCAGATCCTGGTGCTGTTGCGGCACCGGCATTGACTGCCCTGCCAGCAGCACCTGGTCCAGGTGCATGAGGCAGCCGTCAGCACCGGGGGCGCCGGGCCCGGCCTGATCCTGGCCGGCTTCAGCCCGCCCGGGCCGCTGGCGGCGATCGCCCGCCATCTCGGCTGGCCCGGCCTGGTCCTGGCCGACCCCGGCCGGGTGCTCTACCGCCGCCTGGGCGTCGGCCGGGCCCCGCTGTGGCGGGTCTACTCGCCCGGCACGCTCACCGCCTACGCTGCCGCGCTGGCCCGCGGCCACCGGCTGGCCCGGCCGGTGGAAGACACCCGCCAGCTCGGCGCCGACGCCATCATGGCCGACGGGGTGGTACGCCGGCTGTGGCGGCCGAGGACACCCGATGACCGCCCCCCGGCCGACGAGGTGATCGCGGCCGCCCGCTCGTGGCTGAGCTGACCGGGGCGAGGCATTGTCAGCCCGCTGACAATGCCGCATGGTGCCCGGCCGGCCGCTGGTTATGTGCAGCACACAAGCAACGCCGGGCCGCAGCGAGACGTCGCCGCGGCGGCCCGAATCCAGAGTGAGGAGGAGACCATGCCCCGGGTTCCGGTGCATACCACTGCTGACGCGCCCGAGCGGTCGCGGGAGGCACTGCTAGGGCTTGAGCGAAGGATGGGCCGGCTGCTGAACATTCACGCAGAGATGGCACACGCGCCCGTGGTGCTGGCCGCCTACCAGGGTATCCAGCACGCGATCATGAAGCATGGCAGCTTCGACGCCAAGACCCGCGAGGCGATCGCGCTGGCCGTGGCCGCGGTCGACAAGTGCGCCTACTGCCAGTCCGCGCACACGGTGGGCGGCCGGGCGGCCGGATGGTCGCTTGAGGAGACAGTGGCGATCCGAGATGGGACGGCTGAGCTTGACCCGAAACTCGCCGCACTGCTGGCGGTGGCCCGCGAGATAGCCGGGAACGTCGGCTATGTCTCGGACGCGGCCTGGCAGGCGGCCCGGGAGGCGGGCTGGGGCGATACCGAGCTGGCGGAACTGTTCGCCCACGTGGCGTCGAACCTGTTCACCAACTACTTCAACCACTACGTGCAGACCGAGCCGGACCTGCCCACCGCGCCCGGGCTGGAAAGCTGGTCGCCGCGCGGCTGAAGGCACCAAGCGGCCCCGCGAAGCGTAGTTCGTCACTTTCCTGACAATTTTCCCCCGTCGCTGGCGGATCGCTGCTAAGCCTTCTCCGCCGGGCCGGGGGGAAGGGGAGGGGCCGGATGAACGCGAGAGTCCTACGCGCCGGGATCGCCGGCGGGATCGCGGGCGGCATGGCGATGGCCGTCTTCTCGATGATCATGCTGCGGCTGGCCGGCAGCGGGTTCTGGACCCCGCTGAACCTGATCGCGCACACGTTCTGGCGGGCAGCGCCGCTGGACGGCACGTTCAGCGCCCCAGCGCTGGTCATCGGCATGGCCGTGCACATGATGATGGCTGTGCTGTTCGGCACCCTGATCGCCGCGGCCGCATACCGGCTGCCCGCCGCCCGCTCGCTGGTGATCGCGGGTGGGATGCTGTTTGCCACACTGCTGTGGGCGGTGATGCAGTACGGGATCTGGCGGGCCATCGACGCGAGAGCCGCGCAGGCCTTCACGCCGTGGGTGTTCGCGGTCGCCCACCTGCTGTTCGGGATGATGGCCGCAGCGTTTGCCGCCATGGGGATACCAGACGCGGACCCGCCATACCAGCCGGCACACGCCAGCCCGTCAGGCCGCGGCGCGGCTGCCTGGCCACCTTGGGGTTAGACCGCCCGGACAGGGCGGGCGGCCGCGCGTTCTGGCATTGTCAGGTTGCTGACACTCCGCTGCCTGGCCTGGCGGCCGGGCGTCTGTTCGTCGGGGGGATGAGGTGCAAGGGCTGCGCTGGGCAAGGGAGGAACGGCATGCCGTGGCTGGGCAGGACGATGAGCCCCGGTAAGCGCAAGAGCGGCCGGCCTGGACGGCTGGGACAACGGGCTCCAAGACGGCGTCACCGCGGTGCAGGCGCACGTCCCCGACCTGGCGCTGGTCGCCGCGGCGGCAGCCACAGTGGTCGCGATCACGGCCTGGCGGCTCCGCCGCGCCCGGCATGCCGCTACCGGCGGACCGCGACAGCCTGCGGAAGAGTCAGCGGGAGAGCCAGCCCCGGCCGGGCCAGCCGCAGAAGGAGCGTCCTGACCGGCACTCAGCTGCACAGTTCGAGCAGGGCCTGCTCGACGACCTCGGTGAGGGCGGGGTGGATGTACAGGACGCCGGAGGCGACCTGGTCGGCGGTGTTGCCCAGGCACATGGCCTGGATCAGCGGCTGGATCAGGGTGGCGGCCTGCGGGCCGATGATGTGGGCGCCGAGCAGCAGCCGGGTGGCGGGGCCGGCGAGGACCTTGACGAAGCTGGTGGTGTCCTCCAGCGCCCACCCGTACGCCGTGTCACGGTAGGGACGGGTGGCGGCGGCGTAATCGCGGCCCTGGGCCTGCAGGTCCTGTTCGGTGGCACCCACCGAGGCGACCTGCGGGCCGGCGAACACCGCGGACGGCACCACGGTGAACGCCGCGCGCCGCGGCGCGCCGGGGTGGGGCAGGTTGTAGCGGACCAGGCGGGTTTCGGCGTTGGCCGCCTGCGCACCTGCCGGGGTCGCAAGGTCGAGGCGGATCCCTTTGCGGGTCTTGGCTGCCCGCTTGGCCGTGGCGCCCAGCCGCAGGTCGAAACGTTCCCGGTAGGCCTGGGTGAACCGGGCCCGGATGTCGGCGTCGTGCCGGGCCAGCAGGTGCTCGCCGCGGGCGACGATGGTGACCTTGGTGCCCAGCGACCCGAAGATGTGGCTCATCTCCGCCGCGATGTACCCCCCGCCCATCCCGGCCATCGACCGCGGCAGCCGGCCCAGCCGCATCACCGTGTCCGAGGTGAGATAAGGCAACCCGGCCAGGCCGTCGATGGCCGGGATGGCGGGCCGCGACCCGGCGGCCAGCACGAACCGCCCGGCGCGGATCTCATCGTCACCAACCGTCAGCACCTTCGGCGCCACGAACCGCGCCTCGCCGAGGAAGACGCCGACGCGCCCAGAGCGCCGGTGGCCAACCGCCCGCTCATGCACCGGGTCGATGCGGCCAAACACCCGGCCGCGGATCGCCGGCCAGCCCGCCCCGGCCCAGTTCGCGGCGATCCCGAACCGGCCAGCGTGCCGCACCGCCTGGGCAACATCCGCGGTGTGCACCAGCATCTTCGACGGGATGCACCCCCGGTTCAGGCAGGTGCCGCCGAACCGGCCGCTTTCCACCACCGCGATCCGCCACCCGGCGAACTCCCCCGCGGGCAGCATGTTCCCGCTGCCCGCGCCCACGATCACCAGGTCATAGCTGTATCCAGCCACGCCGGGCCCCCTTCCCCCGCCGATCATCGGCCACGGCGGCCCCGGCGGCCCTCATCGTGTCACCTGGCTGACATTCCCCAGCCGGCGCGCACCGCCGCAGCGTTGACGGCTGCATGCAGACCGCACCGCAGACCATCCCCAGAGCCACACCTCACCGCCTGGTCCCCGCCGAGGACCCTCCCCAAGCTCCCAGCTGGGGCCAAACGCCGGTACCGGTCTCTGCCACCCC
>Ga0209166_10001123_pt1 | contig 23437 bp, 18 predicted proteins | sample Coa_R1_3_FD_187151 | JGI IMG/M metagenome (GOLD analysis project Ga0209166, IMG submission 187151) | Surface soil microbial communities from Centralia Pennsylvania, which are recovering from an underground coalmine fire - Coalmine... | ecosystem: Environmental > Terrestrial > Soil >... | reverse complement strand
CAAGGGCTTGCAAGTTTATCCCGGCATGTTTGATGCGGTGACGCAAATGGGCCTCAGCGAAATCGGCGCCGTCAGTGCGACCGTCGATACCACGGAAACAGGAAACTACAACCCGGACGTGGTTGCCGCCACCGCCGTTTCTCCGTCAAGCGAGCACATCCCTGTGACGCGCGCTTCCGGTATCACCGAAGTCTTGGCAGTTCCGGCCAGCGGCGGCTTTGACTCTGGCGGCGGACGAGGAACGCTTGGCGGACAAGCCTCCGCGATTCATATGGCGGGCTGGGCCATCGACGAAATGCTGATTAAGAAGAGCGCTGCCATGGTGCTCAATTTCCCGGAAATCCAGACCCAGACATTTGACTTCTCCACGTTCTCGCGCAAAGAAAAGCCCTACACCGAAGCTAAACAGGAATACGACCGGCAAATCAACGAACTCATGGACTACCTGGACCGCGCGCGCCACTACTCTCAGGCGATGGAGAAAGGGTCGGTGTCGAAATACGACCGCGACCTGAAGCTCGAAGCCTTGGCTCCTGTGGTTCGCGGTGAACTGCCGGTGCTGGTGTTTGCCGATCGGGCGCGGGACATTCGCAACGCCGTGGAATTTTGCGACAAGCAAAAATTGAAAATGATCCTCGCCGGAGGTGAAGAGGCCTTCAAAGTGAAAGACCTTCTCCGTTCAAAGGAGGTCCCCGTCATTTTGCGCCCCATGCTTTCGCTTCCCGACGAAGAAGACGAACCGTATGATCGCGAGCTTTCGCAGCCCGCGGAACTTGCGGCTGCCGGAGTCAAAATTGCCATCGCTAGCTTTGATAATTCCTTTGCGCGCCGTCTTGGTCAAAACGCCGCAAACGCGGTAGCCTACGGCTTGCCGTACGACCAGGCACTGCGCGCTGTCACCATTAACCCAGCGCAGATTCTTGGACTGGGGAGCCAGATCGGTACGCTCGAGCAGGGGAAAATCGCCAACATTATCGTCACCAACGGAGATCCGCTCGAATTAACCACCGACGTGAAGTATCTGTTCATCAAGGGACAGCTCACATCGCTGGAAAACAAGCACCATCGCCTGTACGAGAAGTACTTGAACCGCCCAAAGGCTAGCAACTGAACCTTAGAGTTTGAGGGCCTCGTTTCGCTTGCCTGCAGATAGCACAGTCCCTGTGCTTAAGTGGCTTGTTCTTGGCGTTCGCAGGTAAGTGTGAGTTCTTCGATGGCCACATCGTTGCCCTTGGCATTGAGAGTGGGCCCTGTCCACTTGCTCGGCCAGGCGTTGAAGAAATTCCACCGCAGCTTCTCGTCGCCTTGGGAATCCAACAGCACCACAGAGCCATCTTTTCTTGCCAGGCTTCCCCGGATCACTTGCAAATGCCATTGATACAGTTCCTGGGAATCTGTGACGCCCCATTTCAGCACAATGTCGGGGTAAGAAACTCTTCCGGGCAATTTGCGAACGGTAGCATTCTCGCCTCCTTCTCGATACTCCACTACCTCCACCTGCGACCCCAAGCCGGTGCACTCCATGAACCCAGCCTGTTGGATTCCATCGATTTCCACTCGAAACCGGAAATTCAGATAAGGATCAACTCTCTGTCCGCCTGCCATCTTCCCCTCCTCCCCGCTTGATGCTCTGACGCCTCACCGTTTGCCGACGGGCCGGCCTTTTTTGTACTGAGTTTGCTATTGGCCCGAAAACCTGAGTCTTGTTCACTTTTCCCAGCAACTTTTTGGGGGCGAACTGCGTTCTATAAAGTGAACCCCATGACGACCCGTCTGCTCCGTCGTCTTCAGCTAGTGCGTTTCGCCACCGCACCGTTTCTTTGTTGCTGTGTCTTTCTGCCACTGGCTTATGGCCAGGAGCCCGCGAAAATCGTGGAGCAATACGTCAAGGCGGCGGGAGGCAGCCGCGCGCTGTCTAAGATTCGCACCTTGTCTCTGGAAGGCGCTTTCACTACCGACGACGGGAAGTCCGGCACCTATACGCTGGATACCAAACTGCCCAATCGCTACTACATGGAATTGCTGGTCGGCGACCGGAATCTGATCGAAGCTTACAACGGCAAATCCGCGTGGCACCGCGACGCCTCGGGAGAACTCGGCACGTTAGTCGGTTCCGATGGAATGCAGTTGGAAGCCGCGGCAATGTATTACAACTCCCGCCTGGTAAATCCAAAGAAGGAAAAGATGGCGCTCGCGTTTGTGGGAACCGCGCAAGTTCGCGGCAAAGATGCGCTGGAGCTTGAAGTAACCAGCGCCACAGGCGTGAAACGCCATGTATTCTTCGATCCGCAGACTCACCTCATCGTGAGAGAAGCTGCAACCGTTGGCGGTTTGGAAGAAGACATTCTCTACGACGACTATCGAGTTGTAGAGGGCATCAAGCTCCCCAACAGAGTCGAACTGCAGCGCGGCGGCGCAAAATATGAAATCACCGTGACCCGCGCCGTTGTCAACGGCACGATTGGCGAGCGCGTCTTCGATTTCCCAATCAAGTCCCAGATCAAACTGCCGGACCTCAAGGCCCTCTTCAAGGAAATTGACGACAACCAGAAGGCTATCGACAAGATCAAGGAAAACTATGCCGGTACGGAAACCGAAGAAGAAACCGAATACGACGGCAACGGAAAAGTGAAGAAGCACGAGGCGCGCGAATCCACTTTTTTCTATCTCGACGGCGATGAAATCACCACGCTGGTGAAAAAGGACGGCAAGCCGCTCGACGAAAAAGAACAAGAAAAGGAAAACGAGAGGGTTCGCAAGCGAATTGAAGAACACCAAAAGCGCCAGGCCAAGAAAGAAGCCAAAGAGGAAAAGGCCAAGGAGCAAGGTAAGGACGAAGACAAAGATGATCCCGGCATTGAGATCTTTCTGCGAGCGTGCCAGTTCGTAAACCCGCGCCGCGAGCGTTTTCGCGGCCAGGATGTCCTGGTTTTCGATTTCGAGCCCAATCCCGAGTTCCAGCCCCACAAGCTTGCAGAAAAGGTCGTTCAGAAACTCGCCGGCGTCGTTTGGGTTGACGAAAAAGCCCGCGATGTCGCGCGGCTGGAAGCGTATTTTGTCAGTGACGTGAAAATTGCCGGTGGCTTGCTTGCCAATCTGCAAAAAGGTACCAGCTTTGTCTTCGAGCAGGCCTACATTAACAATGAAGTTTGGCTGCCGACCTACATGGAGGGGCACGTTGGGGCGCGTGTCCTCTTGTTGAAGGGTTTCAAGGTGAGTTTCGTAACGCGTTACTCGGACTATAGGAAATTCAACGTGGAAACACTATCGACAATTGCCAAGCCAAAAAGTGCGGACGCTGCGTCCGAAACTCCAATCAAGCCTCAGTAACTCCAGGGAAACAACTCAATCTGCCGCAACGGGCCGGTCCAGCGTTTCCCGCACCCTTTGCGTCAAAGCCTGGGGAGCAAAGGGCTTTTGCAAGAAGTAAAGGCCTTCTTCGAGCATGCCATTTTCCCCAATCATATTGTCCGTATATCCAGACATGTAGAGCACCCGAAGATAGGGGTGAAGGGCTGTCAAATGTTTGGCCAGGTCGCGGCCGCTCATTCCCGGCATGATCACGTCCGTCAGTAACAAATGGATTTCGGACCTGTGTCTTCCCGCGAGCCGCACCGCGTCTTCGGAATTTTGCGCTTCGATTACGGTATACCCCTGGTCTTTAAGAACCGTACGCGCCAGCTCGCGCACCGCCGGCTCGTCTTCGACCAGCAGGATCGTTTCTCCGCCGCCCCCTGTTGCCGCCTCAGCCCGTTCCGCCTTTTGCGGCCTTTGCGGCGTCTCTTCCACACGGGGCAGATACACTTTGAACGTTGTACCTTTTCCCGATTCGCTGGTAACCGAGATATGCCCGCCGCTTTGCTTCACAATGCCGTACACCGTGGAGAGTCCCAGGCCAGTACCGCGGCTGGTTTCCTTCGTTGTGTAGAAAGGCTCGAAGATATGCGGAAGCGTCTCCGCCCTGATTCCTACGCCAGTATCCCTAACGCTGAGCATCACGTACGGACCCGGTTTAATGGACCCCTGGTCATTCGCCATGCTTGATTCCAGTTCGACATTCCTGGTCTCAATCCACAGTTTGCCGCCATCCGGCATGGCGTCGCGCGCATTCACGATCAGATTGAGAATCACTTGCTCGATCTGTCCGGGGTCGGCTTTCACCGCGCCCAGATTTTTTTCGACGCTCGTTCTCATTTCGATGTTTTCATTGATCAAGCGCCGCACCATTTTGTCCATGTTCAAGACGACGCTGTTCAGGTCCAGCACTTTCGGTTTTAAGACCTGCTTGCGGCTGAATGCCAGCAGCTGTCTCACCAGCGTCACAGCGCGCTCGGCCGCGTCCGCGATCTGCTGGATATTTCCACGAAGTTCCGGCTGCCCCCCGATGCGGTTCAAAGCCAGCTCTACATAACCCTTGATTATCGTCAGCAGGTTGTTGAAATCGTGGGCCACTCCGCCCGCGAGCCGCCCCACAGCTTCCATCCGTCGCGCCTGCTGCAACTGATCTTCGAGCACCCGCCTTTCCGTGATGTCGACGATGATGCCTTCCATCAAGGGATGGCTTTCGCTTCCCGGCACAAAAACCGCATTGTCGCTCACCCAGATAATTCGGCCGTCCTTGCGTTTCAGCCGGTACTCCGCCTGAAAACGCTTCGCCCGCATGCAATTCTCTTCCGCAGCTTCTATGAGCGGTCGGTCCTCCTCATTGACGTGCGCAATCCAATTTTCGGACCCTGCCAGCCATTCCTCCGGGGTGTAACCGAAAATGGCCTCAACCTGCGGACTGACGTAGTGCCATTTGCCGTGCAAGCCCACTTCCGCGATGTAGCTCACGGCCGCCACCTGCTCGATGAACATCTTGTATTTCGCTTCGGTTTCCGAGTGCGCTCGCTCCGCTTTCAGGCGATCGCTGATGTCCCTCGCCACGCAAACGACGCCGCCTTGCGGCATCGCGGTAATGGCCATCTCCAGGGGAATCCGCGCACCGTCCCGGCGGCTCAGAGACACCTGTTCCGACCACCTGCCTGTTTTCTCAAGAGACTCACGGATGTGGTCTTCGAGTAGCTCCGTGTCTCCCACACTATAAATCTCACGCCAGTTTTTACCGATGATTCCCGAGGTGCCTTCGAATCCCATCATTTTCGCAAATGCAGAATTGGCGTAGAGGTGCTCGCCTTTCGCACTCACGATGGAGATGCCGTCTGCTGCAGATTCCATGGCCAGCGCGTGAGTCATAACCGCATTCGCGCTTCTTCCTTCGCGATATTGGCTTAGGCCCAAGCGAGCCGCGTAACAAACAATAGAAACTCCGAGAAGCGAGAAGCGAAGCAGCCGCCACTCCGTCTGCAATTGCGATACTTGGAAAAGGATGATCAAGGGCGCCAGTGCCAGCGTGCCGTTACTTATCAGCAGTTCGCTCAGCGGCTTTGGTCGCACCTGCGGACTTGTTCCTTCAACTGCGCTGGGTTTCCACTGAGCCGCCCATAAGGCTCCGGCAAGAAACGGCAGCGTCCACAGCAGATCGCGCAACGTCCCGGTTGGCGTTGGCTGAACGCTTTGCAAATATTGAGCTAGAGCCGCGAATACCGTTACGATCAGAAAATACAAAGTCAGGCCGCCATAAAGCTTGCGAACATGGTCTTTTCTCGCCGTCAGCGCGCGAAAACCTGCCAGGGCCACGACCATCACGTCTTCCAGATTTTCCACGCGCATTTCCCGGAGAAACGCCGCATGCTCATCCAGTTGGCGGGCTGGCAGGAAGTAAAACTCCAGGAAAATAAAAAAGAAGACGATGCCGATTTGAACGAAATCGAGCGCGGTCTCCACGCCGACCCGCGGAGAATCCTTGTCCTGGTCCAGGAAAAGGGCCAGAGCGATGAGCACAGCTTCAAACCCAAACAGGAACCGCACAACGGACGCCTGGGGCGGTTCGCTATGCAGCACTACCTCGAAGTACATCCAGCCAAGATTCGCCAGACCCCACATGGAAATACCCATTCCCACAAGCAGCCAGAAGGGCCGGCTAAGTCCACGCCCGCGGCGAGACGCTCCAAACGCCATCACCGCAGCAAGACCGCAAGCAAAGACCTGGAGGAGATTCGCCAGTAGGGATCCGTTCGTAGAAGTCCCAAGCGTCGCTGTTTCGAGCACATGCAGCGCAACGACAGCCGCGGCAAGGATGAGGAGCTTTCGGGGCATTCCCTGTCGTACTTTCACTTTCTCTTGGATTTCTTGCTTAAATTTATTTTAGGGAAGTGCCTGCAAGCCTTTGCACCCGGATTCTAGACGGTGTGTCTTGGCCGATACGGGTAGTAAAACGGCTTAGGCGCACATCCGGGCGACGCCCAGCCCATTCCTTGCGCTCCGCATGGCGTTAGCGCCCTTCGAACGGGTAGCGGTCCTGCGACTGCACGGCCGCCGCTACACGCCTCCGCAGCGCGATGGTATTCACCGGCGCGCGCTTCGCAAAGCGCCTCAACACTGCCATTTGCGTAGTCAGCATGTCGCCTTCGTGTACCGCGGCAATGGCGCGCTTTGCTTCGTGCTCTACGCGTTCGGCCGCATCGTTAACGAATATCCTCGCAGCGTCAATCATGGTCTGCGCCGCCGCCTCGCCCTTGGTCGCAGCCGCTTTCTGAGCGCGCAACAGCGTGGACTCCATCGCATAAATCTCCATCACGATATTCGAAAGCGCGCCGATCAATTCCTGCTCGTCCGCCAGCTTTTCGCGGAATTTCTGCACCGCGCCGCCCGCCACCTGCAGGAACATTTTCTTCGCATTGGCCACCACGCGCGCTTCGTCGGCCAGCACGCCCTCCGGCGTTTCTTCAAACGACGGTCCTGCCAGAATCTCATCCGCCAGTTTCATCGCCGCGGGAATCAACGGCAATTGCCCGCCCATCGCGCGCTTCATGAGCATCTGGACGATGAGCATGCGGTTGATTTCGTTCGTGCCTTCGAAAATCCGGTTGATTCGGGAGTCGCGGTACGCGCGGCATACCGGATATTCTTCATGGAATCCGTAGCCGCCGAAAATCTGCACCGCTTCGTCCACCACGAAGTCCAGCATCTCGCTGCCGTAAACCTTGGCGATGGAGCTTTCAATCGCGTATTCCTCCAGCACCTTCATCGTATTTTGAATCTTGTCGCCTGATCCGGCGGCCGCCGTCATTGCGCCTTCAATGTTTCCCGCCGAACGGTACACCATCGACTCCACTGCGAGAATCTGAATGGCCATCTCCGCCAGCTTTTCCTTCATCATCCCGAAGTCGCCGATTTGCTTGCCGAACGCTTTGCGTTCCTTCGAGTACTTCGACGACGTCGTCAGCACGTTTTTCGCGCCGCCCACGCAAGAAGCGCCCAGCGTGAACCGGCCCGCGTTCAAAATGTTGAACGCCACGATGTGCCCGCGCCCGATTTCGTGCAGCACGTTTTCCTTCGGCACCTTGCAGTTTTCCAGGAAAATTGGCGTCGTCGAACTGCCATGAATCCCCATCTTGTGCTCTTCGTTGCCGGGCTTGAATCCAGGGAACGTGCGCTCCACGATAAACGCGGTAAACTTCTCGCCGTCAACTTTTGCGAACACGATGTACACGTCCGCGAATCCGCCGTTGGTAATCCACATCTTTTGCCCGTTCAGGATGTAGTGGGTTCCCTCGGCGTTCAGTTCCGCGCGCGTCAGCGAATTTTGCGCGTCCGAACCCGCCTGTGGCTCCGACAAGCAGTACGCGCCAATCCATTCACCCGTCGCCAGCTTCGGCAAATACTTTTTCTTTTGCGCTTCTGTCCCGAAATACACGATCGGCAGCGTCCCAATTCCAGCATGCGCGCCGTGCGTTACCGCGAACCCGCCGTAAATCGACAGCTTCTCCGTCAGCACCGTCGTCGCGATCTTGTCGAGCCCCGCGCCGCCGAATTCCTCCGGCACGCCGCCGCCCATCAATCCCACTTCGCCGCCTTTTTTCACCAACTGCGGCATCAGCCCGGGCTTCTTGTTTTCCAGGTCCTTCACCAGCGGCAAAACTTCCTTCACTACGAATTCTTCCGCCGTCTGCCCGATCAGTCTTTGATCGTCAGTCAAGTCAGCGGGCGTAAATATGTCGCTCGCCTGCGGCGATTCCAGGAGGAAGCTGCCTCCCTTCGCTGCAGGCTTGGTCAAAGTCGCGGTGGCCATGGTGGTTTCTCCTAGCTTAGGGACCCTTGCTATTGCGTGTTACTCGGCCGGTGCTACTGCGGCTACTCAAAGGCGTGCGGGAGCGCGCAACGCAACAAAGACTCATTTCACTCATCTCATCTTACTCCCGTCAGAAAGAACCGTAAACACAGTCAAGCCGAGTGTTTCTATGCAAGGCGTTTAGTAGCTAAGTAAGCCCCAATATCGTCCCAACGCGACCAGCGCCAGCCAAAGAGTTATGACACCGCCGAGAGCCCGAATAAACCTGTCAAAGGTTCCGCGCGGATCGCTGCTTCTTGGAGCAAGTGCAGTGCGCCACAAATAAACCGAGAACGCACCCCAGAGCACAAATCGAAAGATAAGGGAGTATTGTGCTTTCATTGCAGGAGAATTTCACCCAATAAAGAACTCGGCCTTCTACCCAACAGGCTCCGGCCGCGTGAAGTATATCAAGTCCTTGCCTTGACGTGACTCTGCGCCTTCGTCCTTGCTATCCTCATATCCCCAATTCTTTCTGAGGTGAACTTTCATGCGTAGATTGGTTTCTCTGGCCGTTCCTTTCGCATTTACTTTTGCTGTCGCCGCCATCGCCCAGCAAACACCGCCCGCTTCCCACTTCGACGGTAACTCCTGGTGGGCGCACGTCAAATTCCTCGCTGACGATTCCCTCGAAGGCCGCAACACCGGCAGCGAAGGTCTCAAAAAAGCGCAGGCTTACGCCGTCGAACAGCTCCAGAAAGCCGGCCTTGAGCCCGCCGGCACAAACGGCTTCTACCAGCCCGTGCGCTTCACGCAATTCCAAGTCGACGAATCCAAATCCTCTCTCGCGCTTGTCTCCAAAGGCAAATCCGAACCGCTTTCCTTCGCCGACGATGCCTTCATCAGTTCTCGCGCCACTCGTTCCACCGTCTATCTCGAAGCGCCGATGGTCTTCGTCGGCTACGGCCTGAAAATCCCTGAGAAGAATCTCGACGAACTTACTGGCCTCAATCTGAATGGCAAAATCGCTGTTTACCTCGCAGGCTCTCCGGAGGACATTCCCACAGCTCTCTCCGCGCACTATCAAACCGCAGGCGAGCGATGGAAGTCGCTTCACGCCGCCGGTGCCATCGGCGCGGTCACCATTTTCAATCCCGCATCCATGGACATTCCCTGGTCGCGCATTTCTGCGAACCACAATGAGCCTTCCATGGACCTCGCCGATCCCGAGTTTCTGGAAACACCCGGCGAGCAAATTGGTGTCGCCTTCAATCCCGCCTCCGCCGAAAAACTTTTTATCGGCTCCGGCCACACCTTCGCTGAGATCGCCGCGCTAGGCAAAGATCGCAAGCCGCTCCCGCATTTCCCGCTAACTCTTTCGCTCAGCGCCAAAGCGGCCATCGAAACCACTCCCGTCGAATCCGCCAACGTCGTTGCCAAACTCCCTGGCACTGATCCCAAGCTGAAAGATGAATTTGTCGTGCTCTCCGCGCACATCGATCACGTGGGCATCGGCGCGCCCATCAACGGCGACAAAATCTACAACGGGGCCATGGATGACGGCTCCGGCAGCGCCGCTGTTCTGGATGTAGCCGCAAACTTGAAGGCGCATCCTGAGGAAACCAAGCGCTCCATCCTCTTTCTTCTCGTTACCGCCGAAGAAAAAGGCCTCCTCGGCTCAAAATATTTCGCGGCCCATCCCACCGTTCCGCCGAAATCCATCGTCGCCGACATTAATATGGACATGTTTCTTCCCATCGTTCCTTTAAAAATCCTGACCATCCAAGGCATCGACGAATCGGACCTAGGCCCGCGCGCCGTCGCGATCGCGCAGGCCATGGGCGTCAAGCCCATCGCTGATCCCGAGCCGTTGCGCAACCGCTTCATTCGCAGCGATCAGTACAGCTTCATCAAGAAAGGCATTCCGTCCCTCAAAGCCGACGTCGGCTTCGAGCTCGGCACGCCCGAACAGAAAATCTTCAAGGATTGGCTCACCAACCGCTACCACGCGCCTTCGGACGACTTGAACCAGCCCGTGGATCTAAAAACCGCCGCAAGCTACGAAGAATTCACGCGCCGCCTGCTCCTCGAAACCGCCAACGCCCCCGCACGCCCCGAATGGAACAAAGATTCTTTCTTCCGCCGCTTCGCCACTCCGTAGCACAGACCTTAGTCTGTGCAATCCCCAGCCGCTCGTATATCTCCGCCGATCACGCGTCGCACGATTTCAGCCTTCCGTGTCATTCCGAGAGAAGCGCGGAATCGAGGCTTGGTTTCAGCGCCCTCTCTGACCGGCGATTCACAGCAGCTCTGTGTTAATTCTCATTGATTTACTCTTGCGTTGCTTGTGGTACATTGCGCGCACCAATTTTTGCTCAGGTGGGAAGCGTGCGTAGGAGAACCTTCATCAACGTGACAACAGGCGCCGCCGCAGCCCTTGCCTTTCCGCCGCTGCCGCACGCGGACTCGCCGGAAGGTGTGAATCCCATTTCCCCTGAGCAGAAAGACCCTCAAACAGGAGGCCAATCAATGCCACATCCCGTTGTACATTTCGAAATCGGCTGCAGAGACATCGCGAAAACGCAGGAGTTCTACAAAAAACTTTTCGACTGGAAAATCGAAGCGATGGGTCCCGCCGCCATGATTGCCGCCGAAGCCGGCGGCATCCCCGGCCACATCACCGCACTCGGCCACGAACCGCAGCACTACACGATTTTCTATGTCGGCGTGGATGACGTCGCTGGCTATCTGGAAAAAGCAAAAGCGCTCGGCGCCAAGACGCTCGTCGGTCCAATAGACATCCCCACCGGCACGTTCGCCTGGATGCAGGATCCCGAAGGCAACACCGTCGGCCTGTGGAAAAACAAGTCTTAGCCTGCAGTGCCCGCCTGGCAGGCAAGGTATTAGGAACTTGTCATCCCGAGCCTAGCGAGGGATCCTGGCTCAGTCCCTAACTTGCCCAGCCCAATGGGAGCGCTGCTGGCCGCTCACTTGCCGCCGCTCCGACTCGCTGCCGGATTCATCTTCGAAAGTTGTTGAACCCCAGTGCGCCGCAGGGCGTACAAAATGCCCCAGCCGATCGCTCCGGATACGATCGCCCAGACGAGTACTCCCAGCATTGTTTGCGCGACGGTGGTTGGCACGGACTTGATAGGACCCACCAGCGGATTTAAGTGGGGTACCGAAGCCGAAATGGCCCTGGCTTTCTCAATCGCCAGAATCACGCCCGCCAGAGTGGCCATCATCAGCCCTACCGTGGCTTTCGGAAACCGGTATTCGGATTTCATGCCGAGCCTCCTCAATGAAAACATTCCGTTGTCGTAGGAACCCGTAATATCCAGGAAGTGCTCGCGGATCGCACCATGTAGCAGTCCGCCGGTCTCATGCGCGCGGGAAAAAAACAACGCCAGCGCGCCCTTCTTTCGTTTTTCCGCTTGCACTTCCTGGAGAACGTCCATCATCTCGCCTCCAAACTCGCAGCGGTACGACGCCGGATAAAGGCACAGCAACGCGCGGTAGAACGCAAGCATGAGTTACGTCTCCTTCCGCGCCACGCGCAACGCGGCCAAGCGCGTGAGATGCTTCAGCCGTGCCACTTCCATCTGCAGGTTCCGCCGCCCCGCCGCCGTCAGCCGGTACGCTTGTTTGCCGCGCGAGCTGTCCTGTTCCTTGATGCGCTCGATCCACTTCTCATCGAGCAAACGGGCCAGTGCGCCGTATAAAGTTCCGGTGCTGAGCCGCACGTGCCCATCGCTTATCCGCTCGGTGTCCTGCAGGATTGCATAACCGTGCCGCGGTTGCTCGGCCAGGCTCAGCAGGATCAGCAGAACCGGCTCACTCACTTCCATATATGTCCTCCAACGACATGTCGCATTACGCCATATTGCCTGTTTGTTTAGACACCGGTCAAGCCCAAAATGTTCCATACGCGAAACTTTGCCGTTTGACAGTCCCCGCCGCCGCGGTTAGTCTTCTCCCACACTGCCATCCGGCAAGTTCATCCCGCGAGGTATTTTATGCGCGCGTTGACCGCAACTGTTCTGTTTGTAATCTTGTGCCCCGCTCCTGCGCGCAGTGCCTCGCCTCCACAAGCTACTCCGCAATCTCCGCCTTCACAGGCTGTAGCTTCCGTGCAAGCCGATGTCGCCGGAGGCAAACTGATCTTCGAGGGCCACTGCGCTCTTTGCCATGGAATCGACGGCGGCGGTGGCCGCGGCCCGTCGCTTCGCCGCACGAAGCTTACCCGTGCCGCCGACGACGAAGCCCTCAAATCTCTTATCGAGAATGGCATCCAGCCGGAAATGCCTCCGGCTTGGTTCCTCGCCCCTGAAGAAATTGCCAACGTTGCCGCCTACGTTCGCACGCTTGGGAATGTCCCGCCGGAGGTTCTTTCCGGTGATTCCGCGCGAGGAAAGGCAATCTACGCCCGCAGCGGATGTTCCGCCTGTCACATTCTTGCAGGAGAAGGCTCCGGGTACGGCCCCGAACTTACCGACGTGGGCGCGCGCCGCGGCTCCTCTCATATTCGCGAGACTTTGCAGAGCCCTTCCAAAACCATCCCTGAAGATTTCCTTCTCGTTGAGGCAAACACAAACTCCGGACAGACGATTCGTGGAATTCGCCTGAACGAAGACACTTTTTCGATTCAATTCAAGGACCCGCAGGGCCGCTTCCACAGTTTCCGCAAGAGCGAGCTGCACGATTTGAAAAAACTTCGTGGAGAAACCCCGATGCCCGCTTACGGTTCCGCTCTTTCTACAGCCGAGCTCGATGATCTCATCAACTTTCTTGCATCCCAGAAGGGCAAGCCATGAAGCGCACGGAGCAAAAGTTCGCAATCTTGCTTCTCACACTCTTTTTATTTTCTTGCTCGGGGGCTTTCGCGCAAGTCCCCTTCGAGCGCATCGTCAACGCCGACAAAGAACCCGGCAACTGGCTCACGTATTCACGTAATTTGAAGGGCCACCGTTTTTCGCCGCTCACCGAAATCAACACGCAAAATGTTTCCCGCCTCAAGGTCAAATGGGCCTTCCAGTTTCCTGACGAGCGGACCGAAGTATCCCCCATCGTCATCCACAACATCCTTTACGTCACCGGGCCGAATGCTGCCGCCGCTCTCGACGGCCGCACCGGCCGTTTGCTCTGGACCTGGAAGCGGCCGATTCCCTCGGACTACCATTCCATCGGCTTCGGCCATAGCAATCGCGGCCCCGCCGTTCTGGACGACAAACTTTTTGTCGCCACGCTCGACGGCTACCTCGTCGCGCTCGATCTAAAGAGCGGCATCGAGCGCTGGTCTGCCAAAGTGCTCGACTACAAAACCGGCTACAGCATGACCATGGCCCCGCTGGCTATTGACGGAAAAGTTGTCGTCGGCGTCAGCGGCGGCGAAGCCGGCATTCGCGGATTCATTGACGCCTACGACGCGAAAACCGGCGCGCAAGCCTGGCGCTTCTGGACCATTCCCGGCCCCGGCGAGGCTGGTCACGAAAGCTGGTCGGGCGATGCCTGGAGAACCGGCGGCGGCGCGACTTGGGTCACCGGCGCGTACGATCCGGAACTCAAGCTTGTGTACTGGGGCGTCGGGAATCCCGGCCCCGACTGGAATGGCGACGTTCGCCCCGGCGACAATCTTTACACCTGCTCGTTCGTCGCTCTCGACGCCAACGCCGGCAAGCTGCGCTGGTATTTTCAGTTCTCGCCGCACGATACGCACGATTGGGACGCGACGCATGTGCCCATGCTATTCGACGCGCAAATCGGCGGCACAAAGCGCAAGCTCATCGCCGTCGCCAACCGCAACGCGTTTTACTATGTGCTCGATCGCGCGACCGGCGAATTCATCGCCGGCAAGCCGTACGCGAAGCAAAGCTGGGCCAAGGGCCTCGACGCCAAGGGCCGGCCCATTCCTGTCGCCAATGCCGAACCTTCCAAGGAAGGGAATCTTGTCTGGCCCAACGCGAATGGCGCTACTGTGTGGTTCAGTCCTTCCTACGATCCGCAAACCGGTTTCGTCTACGTGGCCACGCGCGAAATCGGCGCACGCTATTTCAAGCGCGACACGCCTTACAAGGCCGCCACCTTTTTTGGAGGCGGCGGCGAAGATGAGTTGCCTCCCGACGATGCTTGGGGCGCGATCAAAGCGCTGCAGGCTGAGACCGGAGAGTTGCGCTGGGAATTCAAGCTGCACTCGCCGCCGTGGGCCGGCGTACTCTCCACCGCCGGGGGCCTGGTTTTCTCTGGCTCCGACGAAGGTAACTTCTACGCGCTCGATGCGCGCAACGGAAAACCCCTATGGGATTTCCAGACCGGCGGAGGGATCATCGCCAACCCGATTTCCTTCGCCATCGACGGCCACCAATGCATTGCTATCGCCGCCGACCGCGTCCTCTACGTCTTCGGCCTGTAGTCCGATTAACGGTCCCTTGCTTCGTTAAAACGAAGTAGCAGGAAGCGCGTAAGCTTCTGCTCGCCTGCGGGAACGATCGTCCACCGCTTCCCGCCTTCGAGCCACAACGTCTCTCCGCTGTGAAGAGGCTGTGAAGTCCCTCCAGCAAATTCTACTCGCAACTCCGACTTGTCTTGCGCAACTAGCAAATGCGAATAGTTTGAGTCTGGCTCCGTGTAATTCGACTTCAGGGCTATCGAAAAGCCCGTCAGGAAAACTTCGTCGGTCTGGAACATCGGTTTTATCGTGACCTCACCTATTGGGACAATGAGCAACCGCGAGTCCTCAGAGACAGGTCTGTCGCTTGGACTTGGACATTCACTGAATGGCCCGTCGGCGACAACCCTTTCACAACGATTTCTCGCGTTTCCCTGAGGTCTCAAAAGTTCGATGGTGATGTTGCGGAAGGGTATGTCAGCGAGGTTGCGGGCGACGTGGGCGAAGCCGCCGCGCGTGAAATGTGTCTCCCCATCCTTGAGTTGAAGATGGATTTCGGGCTTGTTGAGGATCGCGTTGACGACGTCGGAGGGGCCGAGCGAAACGTAAATGTAGTCGTGGTCGTGCTGGTGAAGCTGTGTGTCCTGGTGCGGAGGAACTTCGACGTAGTACACACGGACATATTCATTTTCGATTTTCAGGTGATGGTGTGGCTCGCCGGGCGTGTTTCCGCGCGCCAGCGGAACCGGCTCCTGCGCCCGGGTACTGAACGAGAAAACAGCAACAAGCCAAAGAGTACAAAGAGCTATGGCTCTTGAATTGAAAAGCAGATCTCTCGCTTCTCCACCCCAGCGAGCCAATGCCCGGTTCGCCGGGAGCCCCGGTTCGCTCGGGATGACACGTGGCTGGCTGCGCATGACGGTTTTACGCGAGGCGTTCGAGGATGCCGGCGGCGCCCATGCCGCCGCCAATGCACATGGTGACCAGGCCGTAGCGGGCGTTGCGGCGTTGCAATTCGCGAATGATGGTGGCGGTAAGTTTTGCGCCGGTGCAGCCGAGGGGATGGCCGAGCGCGACCGCGCCGCCGTTGGGATTGACCTTCGCGGGATCCAGTCCCGCTTGCTTGATGACGGCTAGCGATTGTGCGGCGAATGCTTCGTTGAGTTCGATGACGGCGATGTCGTTTAGCGAAAGTCCGGCGAGTTTCAGCACTTTGGGGATCGCAGCGACAGGGCCAATGCCGAATTCTTCCGGGAGAACGCCGGCGGTCGCATAGGCAACAAAACGCGCGAGCGGCTTCGCGCCAAGCGATTTTGCGCGCGTGTCGGACATGACTACCGTTGCGGCGGCGCCGTCGCTCATCTGCGAACTGTTTCCCGCGGTCACGGTGCCTTTCACATGAAACGCAGGCTTTAGCTTGCCGAGCGCTTCGAGCGAAGTATCGGCGCGAGGTCCTTCGTCGGTTGAGAAAGTGAAAGCTTGTGTCGTCGGTTTGACCGGCCCGGGTCTTGGTTTGGACGATGTGCCGTTGCCGTTCGGCAGCGAAGTGATTTTCACTTCCACGGGAATGGTTTCGTCCTTGAAATTTCCTGCGGCGATGGCGGCGAGAGCTTTCTTATGCGAGTTGAGCGAGAACTCGTCGGCTTGTTCGCGGGTGAGGCCGAATTTGCGCGCAATGTTTTCCGTGCCAAGTCCCATGCTGAGGTAGGCGTCGGGATAATGATCGACGAGCCAGGGATTCGGCGAAATTTTGTTGCCGCCCATGGGCACCATGGACATGGACTCGGTGCCGCCCGCAACGATGACCTGAGACGAGCCGCCGCGAATGCGCTCCGCGGCGAGCGCGATGGCCTGCAAACCGGACGAGCAGAAGCGGTTGATGGTCATCGCGGAGGTTTCCACGGGCAAGCCGGCGCGCAGCGCTGCAATACGCGCCACGTTCATGCCCTGTTCGCCTTCCGGCATGGCGCAACCGAGAATCACGTCGTCGATTTCCTTGGCGTCGAGACCGGGAACGCGAGCGAGCGTTTCCTTGATGGCCAGCGCGGCAAGATCGTCGGGGCGCGTAGCGCGCAGTGAACCTTTGTACGCGCGGCCAACGGGCGTGCGTACCGAAGAAACAATCACGGCTTCAGGCATAGCAACCTCGAAGATCGAAACTCGAAATGCGAAACTCGGAACCGAAACCGGAAACTCGAGAATGAAAATTGAGAATTGAAGCTCTCCCTGGCTCGGCCCTTACAGAGGCGTAACCTTTTGAGCCACCAGTGCATTGTTGGGCGGCTCGGCCGAAAAAGCAACCCAGGGTAAGCACACAGTCAAAAGTGCTTCCTTCCCCATCCACCTAATGCTTGAGGGAATGCAGAAACGATGAGAAAGGGTTGCGCGCCCTCGGTGTGCTCAGAGAGCGCACAAATGAGATCCAAGGCGACAAATAAAGATTCGGGCCATGATTCTCATTTGGTCTTGAAGGGGATCCCTTTGCGGGCGATGAAGATGGAGGCGGGCGGGGTGATGTCGAATTGTTTGGAGTAGTTGCCTTGATTGACGGCGATGCCGACGCGGCCGCGGGAGTCCACGTAGAGCAAGGACTCGCCGACGGGGACTTCCATAAAAGTTTTGGCGTAAGGCAAAGTGACGGGTTTCTTGTTTAGGAGCAGCGGGACTTTGTCGCCGAAGCGGTAGGCGAGCTTCTTGAATTCGTCTCCGGGAATGTCGGTGATGAGCGAGCCGAAAGGATCGTCGAGGGCGATGACGTCGCCAGCGATCCCTTTGTCTGTGACGATGGCGGTTTTTGGATTGAGGCGGACGAGCTGGGAGATTTCCGGGCCCACTAGGACGAAATCGCCGCCGGCGGCGAGGTGCGCAGCAACGGGTGAGAAGATATCGCGTCCATGAAAGGTGGAAGAAATGGGCGACTGAATCATCCAGTCGGTATTGGTGATTTCGCGCGCGGACTCGAGACCGTCGCGGTCGATCACCGGCGTGATAAGGCCGTTGTCGGGAAGAACGAAGTACTGGCCTTTCTTGGATTTGACAACGATGGCTTTGCGCGAAGTGCCGACTCCGGGGTCCACAACCACGAGAAAGACCGTACCCGCGGGATAGTAAGGCGTGACCCCTTGCAGGAAGCGCGCTCCCTCCTCGATCGAGTAGGGAGTCACCTGATGGGTGATGTCCATGATTCGGGCGTCAGGGACGATGCCGAGAATCACCCCTTTGCAAATGGCCACGGCGTCGTTGGCAACGCCAAAATCAGTCATGAAGACAATCGTGGGATGCGGTACAGGCGCGCCGGGAACAGGTGCGGGGTCTTTGTCAGGTTGAAGCTTCGAACAAGCAGCTAGAAAAACCACTGCGAGCAACGATAAGGCAATCCGAGGAACCCTGGGAATCATCCTCTGTCTCCGGGGACTTGAGCTGAGTTTTTTGCGTAAGCTCAGTGTATTCCGTCCGGTTGACATTCGGCAAGGCGCGTTCTAAAAGGGACGCCCAGCGGGGAGTCCATCCTTACACTTCGAGAAGGAGGGAAATCATGCAAGGGCTTGTTTACTCGATATTGGTTGGCTTGGTCGCCGGATGGCTAGCGGGACAAGTGATGAAAGGCGGCGGCTACGGGATTGTGGTCGATATTATTCTTGGGATCCTCGGCGGGATTGTAGGCGGCTGGGTGTTTGGAATGTTAGGTCTTCACGCAGGCAGCTTGATTGGAAACATTGTCGTCTCGTTCGTCGGGGCCGTGATCCTGGTCTGGCTCGTGCATCTGGTGAAAAAGAAAAAATAGAAGGGCACGCGGCCACCTAAAAAATCCGTTGCATTTCTACACGAGAAATGACCACGCGCTTCGTTGCTATTTGGATTGCGCTGTGACGTTATGCGTGGCCAGGAACCATTCGGCTTCCGAGCTGCGATGGTATTTCAGGCAAGTGCGGGCAGCTTCGGCGGCAGCGGCATTTCCGAGCTTCTCCAGAACCGCGGCCAGTTGCTGAAGAGCCAGCGGCGAGTGCTCATCGGCGGAAAGCCCTTCCGCGGCACCTTGAAGATCACCTTTTGCGGCCAATAGATAGCCGTGGGCGCTTTCATAGAAGCTCGCAATCAGCTGATCGCGCGAAGCGGTGGCCAGCGCCTGAAGGTCTGAGACGGCCTGCGCGGCGTCATCGGATTTTCCTTGAAGCGCCGAAACGCGCACGCGCTCGCGCAGAACGGCGGCGCGGTTAATGCCGCGGTCGGATTCGTTCATGCCCGCGAGCGGCTTGGCCAAGAACGCGGAAAGAGACTGGAGTTGCTCGAGTTCAGATTGCGGATCGGCGGCTAGCATCGCCTGAGCCAGCCCGATTTGAAATTGTGAGTTCGGCTCTTTTTTGCTCGCGGCTTCTTGGGCGAGAGCGGCAAAGGCCGCGCGGCCTTCCACGGGCTTTCCTTCCCAGAAGTAGACGTAGGTCTTCAAATATTTGACGTAGAGCTCGTCCATGGGATTCTGCGCCATCGGGATGGCGCGGTCGTATTCCTGGCGCGCGCCGGCGAAATCGCCCATTAGCGTGCGCACATTGCCTAGCCCATATTGCGAGCTGATGTACGCCGGGTCGATTTGCAGGGCTGCATGGTAGTGCTCGAGCGAACCCTGATCTTCACCAGCTTCGCGCAGGACCTCTCCAAGAGAATCCTGGGGATTGGGGGAAGACGGCTCCACTTCCGCATAACGCTTCAGAGAAGCGACTGCCTTTGCGGGATCAGGATTACTCGAATCAATGTACAAGTAGCCGAGGCGATTGAGCGCCGCGGGGAAATTCGGGTCCACTTGCAAAGCGGTTTCGAGCAAAGAGCGCGCGCGGTCGTCGTCCTGTTGCAGGAAAAGCCATTCCCCAGTGACGTATAAAACGTGCTTGTCGTGAGGATAACGCTTCAACAGGTCATTCATGCTTGCGATTGCGGGAAGAAGATTGTGGTCCTGAATGTCAGTCATCCAGCGAACTATGAGCTGTTCATCGGGGGTCGCATGGGGAAGAAGAGCTTTGGCCTTGGCCAAGGCGGCGGCGTCCGGCATGCCGCGCCGGGCAGCAAAGGAAACCATGGCAAAGCTCAGGGCAGATTGCGGATCCTTTTTAGCGGCCTGACGCGCGAGATCTGCCGCCGGATCATACATGGCGTTTTCGTACTTGTCCCAGGCAAGTTCCAGGGATTTGCGTGTGTCTTCCGATTTAGTGGAAAGAGGAATGGCGCCAAAAAGCTGTTGCGATAGCGGAGCGACGGGCGTCGTGCGAGCCTCGCGGCGGGAGGCAGTCTCCACGTGGGGAGAGGGCGTTTGCGCCCACGCGCCAGAGGCAAAAAATGCGGGAAAGATGAGCAGGAACCAACGCGCAGCGAAACGAACCATGTCGAATCACTCCCTGTTCCAGAATTGAACTCAGGCTAAGTGCTAGTCTTTGAACGTAACGTAGGCCTCGCCTACGCCGAAACTGCCCGGTGGGGCAGGTCGTGCGGAAAGATTAAGAGCGGATTGGTTGGACACACAGGTGAAAAGCGGTGCTTGCCAAGCAGCGCTGCGACTGAACATACTGCCCGGAAACCATCCGAGGTGGCGTGCACTATGAAGCCGTATCAAATGCTCAAGAGACTACGAATTGCCTCAATTCTGTGCTGCTTTCTGCTGTTGGCCGCCGCGGCCCTTGCGGGAATCAAGAACATGGCGGTGGTGGTTTCCGCCGGGAGCAAGCTGACGGACGTTCCGCTGGCGGATTTGACGAAGCTTTGCAAAGGCACACAGAAAACCTGGCCGGATGGGAAAAATTTTACTCTGGTGATGAAGGATCCCGATTCACCGGAAATGCACGCCGTTGCACAGAAGCTGTTTGGCGCGGGACCCGGCGAAGCCAAGGCTACGATCGCGAAGTTGAACGAATCGCGCCTGACGGTGAAGATTGTAAACAACGACGAGGATTTGCTTCGCACCGTGGAAGCCACGCCCGGGGCAGCGGGGATCATTGACGTCTATTCCATCAATAGCGCCGTGAAAGTCCTCCGCGTGGACGGGAAGCTGCCTTTTGACATCGGGTACGTCTTGAAGGGAAACTGAATCCAGCCAATTTCACCTGTAGCCACTCCCTGCCCCCAGCTTGGACCAGGCCAGTAACGCTCCAACTACTATTACCCCTTTTGGAATCCGCTAAAACGAACGTTGCTCGAGAGTTGCCGGCGACCTCCATTTTGGCTGCCGAATGATATGCCGCAGTGCGCAGAATCACTACCTTCTCGGGAAGAAAAATTCCCTGTACGATGGGTCAGGTTTTCCACATCCGGTACAGGGAAAATCTGGCGAAAATGATGGCGAAAGCTCCATGTCTTGTAAGTATTTCATTTTAAATGCATTACAGTGACTAATGTGCTCAGAATCCGGTACTAGGAGACTCGTTTGGAGCTTAAAATGTGACTTGCGTACCATCGATTCTTGCCGCCATCGCAGTGTCTAATGGTACAGGTATTGCATATATGCCCATTAGGTCAGGCTGCAGCATCTAATGTGAGTGAAACAAGAGTTGGTAACCGGGGGACCTCGATGAGTGCGGTTGGCAGTCAAGTCAAAATGAGAAAGGCAGACAAGGACCGAAAGTGGATGTGGTGGCTGCTGGGTAGTATCGGCGCCTTCCAACTCTATTTCGTCCGCGAGCTTCTGGCCGCTTTTGCCCTATTTGCCTTGGGATTCCTGGCTATTGCAGGTGTCGTGATCAGCATTTACGCCTTGCACAGGGCCTGGGCCGTGACCGTGGACCGGGTAGCGGACAGCCGGCATCCCGTGATGGTGGCGGTCCGGCACGGAATTTACAGTGTCGAAGAGCTAGCGCGCCGGCCTTTCCGGCGCCCGGGTTCGGAGCAGCCCGCGAGCTGAAAACGGGTTTCTGGTCTTAGCCAGAGCATACTCAGAACGGTCGCTCCTGCCTCCTTCAGGAGTGACGGAAGTTCTGCAATCAGGGAAAACAAAAAGGCCAGCCGCCCTAAGAGAGAGCGGCTGGCCTTTTCGTTTGGCGAAACCCGTTCCAGCTAATGGGTGAAGGGATCGGTATCCGGTGCGGGGAGGATTTCCGGGCCTTCGGGATTCGTGGTGCCGTTGCCTCCGTTGCCCGGCTCATGACCTTCATGCAAAGACTTGCCATTGTCCTTGGTAAGGTTCTCGAGCGTGGATTTCGAGTGCTCGTCCACGGCGCTAACGGCCGCAACCAGGCACGAGTATAGAAACGCCTTCATTCCTTTGCGAAACTGGTCGGTGGAGCGTTCGGCCGCGCGGGCCACGTCCGCTTCCAGAGCCTGGCGGCGCGCTTCGCAGGCGGCGCGGCTCTCGGCATCGAGAGACGAAAGGGCTGAAGCGGCGCGGTCTTTGGTTTCCGAGAGCATGACATTCAGTTGCGACTCGGCTTGTTTCTGTAAGCTCGCCAGGGTCGAGTTCACAGCGCCTTGCACCAAGGCCTGAGCCTCTGCCGAACGGGCATCCAGCTTCAAAAGCGCCTCTTGCAGCAGGGACTGCGTGCTTTCCAGAAGACGCTCGTAACGCCGGTCCACGGTCCGGGCGGCAGCGCCATCGAACGCCTTCGTCGCGTAGGCCACGGCTTCGTTGAGTTGGGCATGGGCCCTGGGCTCGAGTTCATCGTTGATTTTCCCCAGAAATTCCTGGCACCGGTCAAGCTCGCGCTTCAGTTCCGCGGCCTGCTGCGCCAGCCTTTGCGTTAACTCCTCGTCATGGCCGCGGTACTTCTCCATTTCCTCTTTCCAATGCGCGGCGATCACCGAGGCCGTCACGGCGGCAATCTCGTCCTTTGTGGCCAACCCAGTCGTGGCGGCTTCTACACCCGTGGGGAAAAGCCCCTGCACTTCGCGGATACTGGACTGCTTGACCTCGTCGATAGCCGACAAGGCCTTCCGCACGGCTTCGTCCAATTGCTGGGCGACGGCACTTTGCACGGCCCTCTCAGCGGCCTGCTGGAGTTTCCCTTGAAGAACGTTGATCAGCCCATCCGGCGTAATGACGACTCGTTGCGGCTTAGGGGCCTCGTTAAGCGTAGCCCCGGGAGATTTTGCAGATACTGGCGAGGGAGAAGGAAACGTGGCCACATCCGCCAATTTGTGTTCGTACTCTGAGAATGGCTCTTCCGTTTCTGACGCCTCCGCGGATACCGAAGGCGGTGGCTCAGGCTCAAGAGCAGGCTCAGTAACCGCTGTGGATTGAGACATGGAGCTTGAGGTTGCCCCCAAGTCCAACCAGTCTTGCGGCGGCATCACAATGCCCCAGACGTTCGCGGGAGTCTCGAGTTCCACGCCTACCTGCTGCAATTCGCGCGTGCTTTGCGACGCATGAATCGAACGCACCCTCGCGCGAATTGCCGGAGGAGCAGGTTCCACGTTCAGCCCGACGACTTGCAGCGTTACCCACGTCCCCACACCATATTCATGGCGCGAGGGATAACGGCAACCGTGCAGATTCACGCTGGTAGAAACCGTTCTTTCGACAAAAGGTTCGCCCAAACTATTTTGGCCGAAGACGATCAGCGGAACGGACCGTTCGATACGCGTGCTGCGGCGCGATTCTTCTTTCACAAAATTATCTGGAGTTCTTGCAAGAGACGATTGACTCACGTCCGCTCCCTGGCACGCCGCCTGGATTTCCCAAGGTGTTCGGAGCGGTTTGCTTACAGGGGGAGTTTTGCCGCTCCTTTTGTCGTTCCCTAGCCCGATGCGCAGATGTTAGCCGAACGCGGCCTGCTTGTCGAATGGTTCTCGCCCATATTGTCGTTAGCACATGATCTGTCCGGTGAAATTAACAAGTGAAATGTCCGCTTTGGGGAGGCGGCTTGGGGTAGAGATGCCAGCCGGAGGCAGGCATGGTTTTCTACTCGGAGTCCGCCGTGGAGCGG
>Ga0209166_10001122_pt1 | contig 23465 bp, 18 predicted proteins | sample Coa_R1_3_FD_187151 | JGI IMG/M metagenome (GOLD analysis project Ga0209166, IMG submission 187151) | Surface soil microbial communities from Centralia Pennsylvania, which are recovering from an underground coalmine fire - Coalmine... | ecosystem: Environmental > Terrestrial > Soil >... | reverse complement strand
TTCACGTGCGGGTCAGCCCCGGCGGGCAAGTGGTGGGATATGACCACAAAGTGAAAGAGGCGAGCGCGGGAGCGGCGCTGGAACGCGCGGCGGCGGAAAAGGATGCGCGGGATTTTCTGAGCGGCAAGCTGGGCGTGGACCTGGCCAAGTGGGACTTTCTTTCCGAGGAAGCAAACTCCAGCAAGAAACCGAACCGGCTTGATTGGTCGTTCACGTGGGAGAAACACGGATTCAAGGCGAAGGATGCTCCGTACCGTCTGCGCGTGACTCTGCAAGGCGAGCGTCCAGGAAGTTCGGAGGAATTCCTGCACGTGCCGGAAGCATGGCAGCGCGGTTACGAGCACCTGCGCTCCACCAACATTTTTTACAACCAGGTGGCCATTATTCCCTACTTGCTGCTGATGGGCGCGGCGCTCTGGCTCGGGATTTTGCTGACGAAACGCGGGACGACGAGCTGGGGGCCGGCGATAAAGCTGGGGATCATCGTCGCGATCCTGTTGTTTTTCATGCAGCTCAACAACTGGCCGCTGGACCGCATGGGGTATGACACGAACTCCGCGTATGGGAGTTTCGTGGTCGAGGAAATTGCGAAGGCCCTGCTCTTTGGCGTTTTGTCCGCGCTGACCATCTCGCTGATCCTGCCGGGAGCGGAACCGCTTTACCGCTCGGCTCAGCCCGGTAAACTCCGGCTCACAAAGGCGCTTACCTTGCGCGGGCTGCGCTCGAAAGAATTCTTCTCCTCGGCGACAGTGGGATTGTCGCTCGCGGCGGCCCATATCGGATTCGTCGTCGCGTTTTACATCGTCGCCAGACACTATGGCGCGTGGGCGCCGCAGGATTTGAATTACGAGAATTCCGTGAACACGACGTTTCCGTGGATTTCCGGCATCGCGATCGGCATGCTGGCGGCCACGAGCGAAGAGTTTCTATTCCGATTGTTCGCGATTCCTTTTCTAAAGCGGCTGACGGGATCGAGCGTTCTAGCGGTGATCGTCCCGGCGTTTTGTTGGAGTTTTCTGCATTCCGCTTATCCGAACGAGCCGCCGTATATCCGCGGCCTTGAAGTCGGCCTGATCGGGATCGTCGCGGGCGTGGTGATGCTGCGGTGGGGAATCCTGGCGACGCTGATCTGGCACTACACGGTGGACGCTTCGCTGGTAGGCCTGCTGCTGGTGCGTTCGAACAGCTTGTACTTTAAGATTTCGGGTGTGATTGTGGGCGCGGCTGCGCTCGCTCCGCTGATTTTTGCGGGCGTCTCGTATCTTGCGCGGGGACGATTCGAACCCGATGAGGATCTGCTCAATGGCGCCGAGCCGATCGAGAACATCAGTTTTGCATCCGCGCCCGCAGGAGAAATCACGGCCGCAGCCGGCGCGCGTCGCTACGAGGCGCTCGCTCCGGGAATGATCATTTTCCTGGCCGTTTGCCTGGTTCTCGGCGTCGCGGCGGCATGGCGCTTCAAAACGCCATCGGTGGGCGATTATCTGAAGCTCTCCGTGGATGCGAAGACCGCGCGGGCGCGTGCCGACGAAATCCTTCGCAAGCGCGGCCTCGATCCGAAGGCTTTCAAACAGGCCACTATTTTCACGGACATCACCGATCCGGTGACCAACGAATTTCTGCGGCGGAGCGTGGGCATCGCGCGCCTGAACGAAATTTATTCCGGGGAAGTGCCTGGAGCAATCTGGCAGGTGCGCTACTTCCGCGACAGCCAGGCGGAAGAATTTTCGGTCAAGCTCGGGCCGGACGGCGCGTTGCTGGCGTTGAACCACAAGCTCGCAGAGGATACGCCCGGTGCCACGCTGAGCAAGGAAGAAGCCGTTGCGAAGGCGGAAAAATATCTTCGCGAAGTGAAGAAACTCGATCTGAGCCAATGGGCACTGGTCGAGGCAAACTCTGACAAACGCATCCACCGCACGGACCACGTACTGACGTGGCAAAAAAATGTGCCGCTGGACGCAAGCTCGGCTCTCTCATCGGCTGATGCAGATCACGCCTATGTCCGAATGAAGGTCGCAGTTCTCGGCGATGAAGTTGTCGATTACCGGGGATCTTATTACTCAAAACCGGAGGCACGCGAAGAGCAGGAAACGAAGGAGGGGGCCACCACCTGGACTTACATCAAGATTCCCGACGAGTGGAGGCGCAAGCAGGAAGAAGAGACGCTTTTCCGCACCATTTACGGTTTCGCGATTCCGATCCTGCTCTTCGGTGGATTGGGAATCGCGGCAATCACACTGTTTTTCAAAAACCTGCGCTCGGATTCCATGCGGGCGATTCCCTGGAAACGGCTGACCCCCTGGGCGCTTTTGGGCCTCCTTGCTTATGTGCTCATCGTCAGCTTCGGCAATCGATTGCAATTCTTCTTGAATACCTATCAGACGGCCATCCCTTTCAAGACCATGCTGGGGGGCGTCGTAATTGCAATTCTGCTCGGGGCGGTTTTTTATGCCGGCGGCCTTGCCGTGCTCCTGGGGATTGCTTCGTACTTCAGCAACCGGGCCTTTGGAGAGGAGCGCCTTCCTGTGGGAGAGAGCATGCCCGGCGTTTACTACCGGGATGCGCTGTGGATCGGCATCTGCGGGACAGCGGGCTATCTCGGACTCAGACGGCTTCTGGAAGCGCTTCTGCTTCACTGGCCCACTTTGCATCGCAGCCTCCCTTTTTCACTTCACCAGTACTTCGATGCTTCCCTTCCATCGGTGGCTTTCCTTGGGAGTGCGCTGATCGCCGGACTTTTTGTCACCGGCTTCATTGCGTTTATCGCGGCCTTTGTGGCCTCCGCAATGAGGCCGCGGTGGCTGCGTTTTTTTCTTTTCCTTCTGGGCGTCCTTTGGCTGACAGACAGCAGTTGGGGAAACGGAGCAGACTTCGCAAAACAGTTTCTGGCGGCAGCGATTCTCCTGGGAGTGATTGTGTTCGGGATCCGGCGCGTAGTGCGGTTTAACGTCCTGGGCTGTCTCCTGGTGGTGGCCCTCCTCGCGCTGCTGTCAGCTGCCGTTCAATTGCTTGCGCAACCGGACGCGTTTTACCGCGCGAACGGCTATGTGGTGCTCCTGATGATGATGCTGCTACTCGCCTGGCCGCTGGCCGTATGGCGCATGCGGGCGACCCCAGCCGGCTAAGAGCGGGTGGCTACACAAATAGCGTGACAGAAGCGGGCAACCCTTGCCCGGCTGTGGAAATCCGAAACAAACAGGTCTCGGAATTCGTCCTCTAAGAGGGAAGTGCATGCTCACCCAGGGGCGTCTTAGCACGTCCAAATTGGGTGGTCGCGTGATGTTCCGTGTGGCGGAGTGGTAAGCTCCAACCTAAGCTGTTGGAAATCCAGCAGCAGCGCCGACGCACGAGAAGAGAAAGCGAAATATGCCGCTTCCCAGATGGGCTCTAGCATTGGCTAATGATTCAGGCCTGGCGGGTGGCACCGGCGCCTCCCTGGCCACGGTGAACTCTTTGCCCAACCTGAACGAGCGCACCTTGGTGGCGGAAGCTCAAGCCGGCAACCGTGCCGCTTTTGAAGAGCTTGTTCACCGCTTTGACAGGGATGTGCTGCGGCTTGCTTTGAACCTGATGAAGCGCCCGGAAGATGCCCGGGATGTTTATCAGGAAGCTTTCCTGAAGGTCTACCGCAATCTGCACCGCTTTCGATTCGAATGCAGTTTCTACACGTGGCTCTACCGTATCGTAACCAATGTATGCCTGGATCACCTGCGGCGCCGCCAGGCCCGCCCCGAGGATCAGGCGCCGGAGTCCAACGGCGCTCATGCTGAGGACGGCATAACGGATTTCTTCGAACGCCAGCGCGAGCACCGTCCCGCATTGGATCCCGAGCGGCAACTCTTTGGCAAAGAGATCCAGGCCCGCATCGCCACGGCGATGGAGCGGCTCTCGCCACGGGAGCGAATCGTTTTTGAATTGAAGCACTATCAGGGGTTAAAATTGCGCGCCATCGGTGACGCACTGGGCACAACGGAAGAAACGGTGAAGAATTCGCTGTTCCGCGCAACGCGCAAGCTCCGCAGCCAACTGGGAGGCCTGCGATGAAGGCCCCTCAACCCTTGCCATGCAGAGAAGTTTCGCAGCTGCTGGTTTTCTACGCGTGCGGCGAGACCAGCGAGCAGGAGAACGCGCTGATTGAAAAGCACCTGGGCGCGTGCGCAGCCTGCGCCTCCCAGCTTGCCGAGGAACGCGGGCTGCACGAATCCTTGATGGAGGCATTGCAAGCTTCCGAACAATTTGACACCGGTGGCATTCTTCTCTCGCAGTGCCGCAGTGAACTCGCCGAATCGCTCGATGATTTGTCCGCGCCGCAAACGCATGACTCCTGGAGGCCTGCCGGATGGCTGCGGCGCTGGATGGCCATGCGCCCGGTTTTGAGCGGGGCGTTTCTGGTCCTCTTCGGCGTTGCTCTCGGCACGCAGTTGCTTCCCTGGATTTCTTCCCGCCTCGACACCAATTCCAGCGCCCAGACAGTGAACGTCTCTCCGTCCGCCAAGTTCACCGATGAGCAGCTCGCCAAGATGGCCGTCGCGGGCATTAATTTGACGCCAACGCCCGACGGCACGCCCGGAACTTTGCAGGTGCATGTGCGGACCGAAGAGCCGCTCGTTCTTTCCGGAAGCGTGGACGATCCCGACCTGCGCCGGGTTTTGACCTATGTGGTCGAGAATGGCGAGCAGACCGACCCTGGAGTACGGCTGGATTGCCTGGAGGCGCTGCGAGGACGCACGAACGAGCATGACGTACGCCGAGCTTTGCTCTACGCGGCGCGTAAGGACCAGAACCCCGCGGTGCGCATGAAGGCACTGGAATCCTTGCGCGACGCCGTGGCGGACAAAGCCGTGCAGGAAACACTGGTGGACGCGCTGGAGCACGATGCAAATCCCGGAGTGCGGGTGGAAGCCGTCAACCTGCTGGTGCATTCGCTGGAGCAAAACGCGGCGGATGCTTCTCCGAATGCTGAACTTGCTCTGGCGCCGGAGGGCCCCGGCCGCCCGCTCGATCCCTCGTTGGAACACATGGTGCGTGCTCTTCAGGAACTGCAGAGAAGCGATCCCAGCCGCTACGTTCGGCAGCGAAGCGCCGCGGCCTTGCGCCAGATTGGCCCGCGCGAAGTTCAGTGAGCAGTTCGCTTGGAAGGTCAATAATTTGAACCGGGACGCCGGCCAGAAATGAGCACGATTACGAATTTAAAGACAATCCACGGCGCGCTTGCGGGCCTTTCTCGAATTTCACTCTCGCTTTTTATCTCCTCAACACTTTTCCCGGCCCTGGTTTCGGCGGCAAGCACAATCGAGCCGGCTTCCATCACTCCGGCCCTTCCCAGCGATCCTGCTCCTCGAACAGCCATCGACCGATCCGGATTGCTGCCAACGAGAGATGGTCTTACCCTGCATCTGAGCACGGATGTTGGCTCGGTGCGCGTCATCGCTCTCGAACCGGGTGCGGCGCCGCTGGTTCGGTACACGGTTCACATCGAGACGGATGCTCGTGCGTCGATTGCGCAGAACCTGCTCGATCGGTACACGCTTACGGCCAAGACGACTTCTTCGGGTGTTGAGATTGTGGGGACGTCGCCAACGCAGGCAGGCCGAAGCGGGGCGAACGCGCAATTCTACGTGCATTATGAAGTCACCGTTCCGGCGGGCTACAGCCTCGACGTCAACACCGGCGTGGGCGACATTGAAACGCAGGACATTGGCGGGACCGCCAGCCTGGTCACACAAGGCGGCAACATTCGAACAGGACGCATCGGCTTCATCGGGTTCCGTAACGTCTCGCAAGTGCATCCAACCGCCAAACTCTCGACGGAAGGCGGCCATATCCAGGTACAGGATGTCGTGGGCGATCTGGACGCATTTACCGCGGGCGGGCACATTGTCGCGGGAAATATTTCCGGAGACGCGGTGTTGCGTAGCGGCGGCGGCCACATCCGCGCGGGACAGATCGGCGGGCGCGCGAGGCTGGAAACCGACGGCGGCAACATCACCCTGAAGCAGGCGGGAAGCTTCGTGAGCGTGCGCACGGGAGGCGGCCAGATCGACTTTGGCGAAGTGCGCGGCTCCGTTCGTGCCCAGACGGGTGGCGGCGGGATTCGCATAATCACCGCTTCGGGACCGATGGAGGTCGAATCAAACGGGGGAAGCATCTGTCTGACGCGTGTGGCCGGTGCAATTCAGGCAGCCACTGCCGGCGGCAATATCCAGGCTTGGATCAGCCCGGAAACTGCGTCCTCCGGAAGTAAAGTGAGCCTTCCAGGGGCCTCGCAGCTTTCCTCCGGCGCCGGAGACATCATCGTGTTCCTGCCGCGAAATCTGGCGGCAAGTATCGACGCGCTTGTCGAGAACGGCGGCATCGGCCGGATTGATGCGGATCCGGCAATCTTGCTCAACATTCAACAGACGGGCGGACGAGGATCCGGCCCGGTGCGCGCAACGGGAGAACTGAACGGCGGCGGCGAAGTCCTGAAGCTGCGGACGACGGTAGGCAAGATTCGGCTTCAGTTCCTGGATGCGGACACCGGCCTGCGCGATTCGCTCATTCGAGAACAGCGGGAACGGATCAATCGGGTACACGATTCCGATTTTCTGCCGGTTAAGTCCTCCGAGCCAGTGCCAATCGCCGATGACCCCCGGGAGTTTGAATTAAAAAGCGACTGGCTTGAAGGATGGATGGACAAACTCGAGATCGCTCTTCTCGGCGGATTGCGGGAAGACTCGAGCGATTTCTTCAAGCGGCTCATCGCCTCGCCGCGCCCGGTGTATCCCGAACTTGCGCGTCGAGCAAGGATTCAAGGAATCGTGAAGCTGCAGGTGAAGGTCAAGGCCGATGGAAGCCTCGAAGTGCAAAAGGTGTTGCAGGGTGAGCCGGTGCTGGCCGACGCGGCGGCGGACGCCGTGAAGCGGTGGCGGGCAAAACCAGCCACGATCAACGGCACCCGGATCGAGACCATTTCGACGGTCACGTTTGACTTTGAGTTGCGCTGACGGCTAGCCGGCCGGCGTGGAGTCGTAGGCGAGTTTCGAGAGTATTGCGGGCGTTTCGGTCACTTTGCAGTGTTCAGGAAAGCCCGCGCAGTGTACTCGAAAGGGGTGGAACATGATGCGACGTCCTGGATTTCGCTCGTTGGTGGAGTACGTTCTCATCGCGGTGATGGCCTCGGCCGCGCCTTGTTTCGCGAACAGCAAGGACTTTCATCAGACCTACCCGCTGCAGCCGGGGGGCACCTTTGAGCTGCAAAACGTCAATGGCCCCGTTCAGGTGGAGGGTTGGGATCGCGACATAGTCGAAATCCACGCGGTGAAAATTGCCCGGGAAAAAGACTCGGATCTTGACCGCGTGGCCATCGAAGTCGAGGCCAAGCCGAATGATGTCTCCGTGCTCACGCGGTATCCCCAAAATGAAGGAGTGGAAGTGGCCGTCGAATACACGGTGCGCGTGCCGCATGGCGCGCGGGTGGAACACATCGGCACGGTGAATGGCACGTTGAAGATTGCAGGTGTGGACTCGGTGGAGGAGTTGCGCACGGTGAATGGGAATATCGAAGTCTACGAAGGCGGCGGCAGCGTCCACGCCCACACCACGAACGGCAACGTGCACCTCGAGCTTTCTCATTTTCTGGATGAAAAGGGTACGGCCGCGGAAACGACGAATGGTTCGGTTTTTCTGGCCGTGCCTCAGGCTACGCAAGCAAATCTGGAGGCGCGTTCCTTAAACGGAAATTTCTACTCTGAACTTCCCTTTTCACAGGAGGCCACGCTGCTTCCCAGGGAAATGCGGGGAAAACTCGGAAAGGGTGGAGCGCCCATCCGGCTGAACACCGTCAATGGAGGAATTCAAATTGTAATTTTGCGGTCGACCGTTTGAGGTCAGCCGCGTCTAAGAAAAACAGGAGGAGCGAAAGATGAATAAACGGAATTTGTATATGGCCGGCGGTGTCGCGGCGCTGGGACTCGCGTTGATCGCACTGCCCAGTCCCCCGGGGAGAGCGCAGGAGCCTGACGCCGCCAGACTCGCGCAAATGGAACAGAAGATCGCGGAGCTCCAAGCGCGATTGGAAGCGAGGCTCGCGGGCACGCAGGAAAGCATCGCTCAACGCGTTCAAGCTCGCGCGCTCCAAGCATCCGCGAGGGCTGTGGCGCAGGAGGCGCGGGAGCAACAGCGAGAGCTGGAAAGAACGCCGGAAGCGGACGAGCCCGATACAATGGTGATGCTCGGCGATGAAGGCGCAAGCTGGCTTGGCGTTGAATCGCAGGAAGTAACCTCGGATAAAGCGAAGGAATTGAGACTGCCCGCGGAGCGCGGCGTGCTCCTGGGGCGCATCGTGCCCGACAGCCCCGCCGCGAAAGCGGGCCTTAAGGATAACGACGTCATCACGGAAATCAACGGACAGCGCGTCGAAGGTGAAGCGCAATTTCGCCGCATGATTCACGAAATCCCCGCCGGGCGTTCAGCGCAATTTACGATTTGGCGCGATGGCCGCGCGCAAACGATCAACGTGACGCTCGGCAAGTCGGAAGAACACGGCAACATGTGGTTCAAGAGCGCGCCGCGCGCTTTTTCCTTCCAGCTTCCGAAAATTGAAATCCCGGAAGTGGCCCCGATGCCCGGCATGGACTGGGGCTACGGCGTGATGGCCGGCGGGCGTCCTCGTTTGGGAATCGATGCCGAGGATTTGAGCGGACAATTCGGCACTTATTTTGGAGCTCCTGACGGCGAGGGCGTTCTTGTGCGTGAAGTCAATTCCGGCACTCCGGCGGAGAAGGCTGGAGTGAAGAGCGGCGACGTGATCACTTCCTTGGATGGAGAACGGATTCGCTCGCTCGGAGATCTGCGGGAAAAACTGGCGGCCAAGCACGACGCGAAAACGGTCAAGCTCGGCCTTCTGCGCAATAAGAGTGAAATGTCCCTGACCGTGGAAATGCCGCCGGCGCCGGCGAAAACTCCGCGCGTCATTTCGCGGCGCACAAATATCTGAACCAACCTTCTTCCTGACATTGAGATGGAGAGGCCCGGGTTGATTGTCCGGGCCTTTCCATTTGGAGCGCGCGCTTCGGAGATCTCCTTGCCGATTCGAGCGAGCGCGACTCAGGATTTGCCGTCTCGGCCATATTTTCGCGCAAGACGAAACGGCCGCCGCAGCGCGTCCCAAAAACGTGGGCGTTTACTTCCGCCGCTATCGGCCCAGTCTTCCTCGGTTGGAGAAAGGGAAAGTCGAAGCAGATAAGCGGCGCTCGAAAGCATCCCGCCGCGCATGCGCATCCGAAACATAGCGCGCTCGAAAATTCCCGGCTGCGCCGAACCACCAGCAGGAAGCCAGCGCATAATCTGCCCGGTTAGCCGCTCAGCAACAGGGTCCGCTTGGACGTAGGCCTCGATTTCGCCTGACAGAGGCGCCCCCAACACATCCGCTGCCAATCGCAGAGCAGTGCGCAGCATGCGTTCCGCATCGATTTCGACGGCTGCGGTTTTCACGCGCCCCCAATCAAGTTTCTGCCGCGACACGAAAGCCGCCACGTCGGCGATGTAGCTCAGCCGGTCCCACAAATGCTTCGCGCCGTGGATACAAATGAGAAGGAGTTCTTCTTCGGGAGAGAGAGCAGGAATTTCGTGCGCATCGATGATTACACGCGCCTTTTGTTCGAAAAGTCTTGCCACGGGAAGCGGCCTCGGATGGTAGCGAAACGTCACTTCCGTATGAAACTCGATACGGAGTTTTGTTCTCGAGTGGAGAAACGCATACTCACCGGGAGCTTTTTTCGCATGAATCGCAATGACGGGCACGCGCGGTTCGTATCCGAGACCCATCATCATCTCGGTTACGCGCAATAGGTCGTTGTCGCGGGCGATCAAATCCAGATCGCCGTAGTTTCGCAGCCCGGGATCGCCGTAACAGCGCATGGAAAGGACGGGACCCTTGATGACCAGCGCCTCGACACCCAGGACGCCGAAGCCATCAAGCAGCCGGAACATTTCCGCATTCAAGCGCAGCGTCGTCATCACCTGCGCGCGATGGCGTTCCTTCAGCTCTTCAGAAATCTCACGTGGCACTATTCCTTCACCACAGTCCAGCAGCCGGAGGGCGAGGAGTCCGAAGACACCATGCTGCTCCGCAAGTTCCAGGAGGAGATGCCAATCCGCTCCGCCGCGCAGCCGCTCATGGAGTCCCAATAAATCAGGAGTCGGGCGCGCACATTCGACCAGCAGCGCCCAGGGCACGTTGGCGGGGAATTCACTTGGATTTGCGCTCGACAGGTGAGTCTCCAAAGGAATTGATCTTGCGGGAGACAGCATACCTCGCAACCAGCTATCGAGAGTATTTTCCGGAAAGCTCCGTGACTCGTTGGAAGGCTTCCTCCGAGCCGGTAAAGTGCCGTGGAAAGCGTTTGGCGGCTTCCTGCGCGATTTCCTGGAGAGAAGTCTTCCCATCCATGGCTTGCAGAATCCAGCGCTCCGCTTCGCCGGCCTCGGACAGCACGGGGACAAAGTCCGCGGCTCGGCGATGAAGCGAATGCGGCGCAAAATTTGCTCCCTGAAAGGTGGACTGCTTAAAATGGCGCCGCAGTCCGTCGCCCGCATTGATTTTTGTTTCCCAGCGCCAGATGTAATCTCCGCCGACCAGATCGGCGTGCAGATCGACTTGAATTTCCTGGCCCTCCATGACCTGTACGGCTTCCAGCCATGGAAGAAACACCTGCCCGTAGATCGTGGAAGCTCCGCCCGGCCCCGACGAATAACGGCAGTCGTCGAAGAGCTGTGTCTCGAACCAAGCGCACAAACCGCGAGCTATTCCCGGCCGCAAAGCCCGAAAATTCAGCTTTGCGGCAAACCGCTTTCCAGCGCTCGCCGTGTAGTCGAGCACGCCCCAAGTCTGAGGTTCCGTCAGCAGCTGGCCGCTTTGGCAGCGCACGCCGTACTGTTCATTGAGAACCAGCGCGAGTGTCGAGGCAAGTTCCAGACCTTGCACCCGCCGGCTCCAAGGCGAAGTCAGCCCTGAATAGTATTCATCGGCATCAACCACCGCCAACTTCAGCGTGTCCCTCTGGGGGATGAGAACGCCGCCCGGAGCGAGGAAGCGCTCGCGGGCATCCTCGATCGAGGAAATGGCGTGGTCAAAGAGCGGCAGGTTACCCCGAATATCCGAGACAATGATATTCACGCGTTCCGGCAATTGGAGTTTGCTCGAATCGCTCTGGATGAAGCTAATTTTTTCCGACAATCCATTCGCGGCAGCCAGCTCCGCGGCAAAATGGACGATGTCCGCCGAATCGATCGCATAGACTTTCCGGGCACCCGCTCTACACGCAAGAAATGAAAACACACCGGGGCCGCAACCAATTTCCGCCACGACGTCGCCCGGACGCACGGCTTTGGCGATTGCCTGGGCATACGCATCGAAGCGACCGACGTCTCCGATCATGTCTCCGTAGGCGCGGAGCGAATACATATCAGCGGCCGGAGATCAAAGATGGGGAGTCACAATCGACGGTTAAGGACTTCGCATCGGCGAGGATCAAATCGCAAAGTTCGCCGATGCGTCCCGGATCGGCGTGTGGCACGATTCGGCGCACAGGAACCTGCTGGACAAGTCTGGACAGCGCGTCGAATTCCGTGGCGCGCTGCTTGCGGTCCAATAGCCAGTTCATATACGTATTCCGAACCAGCTCCAGGAGCGCCTCGCGCGCGCCCACTTCCTCGATTCGCGGCGCAGTGGCTTCCTCAGCGCGCGGAGCGAGCATGTACACTGCGCCAAGCGGCTTTCTCTTCGCCTCGAATTTTGCACGGATTCCATCCAGGGGCAGAAAACATTTCTCCCAGCTGGGCGTTAATCTCGGGAGTGCATCCGGACGGCCAAGCAAATCACGCACGGCATCCGGCCACAGGCAAATCCTGGGATAACCCGGCTCGACCTGGAACCCGTCACGGTCCTCTCTCAATGCGGTTATGTCATCGCTCAAAACGGGCACTCCTCGCAAGGCCATGGCCGCCGCCGCCGTGGACTTGCCCGCCTCGGTTGGCCCACACAGCACGAGAGCGCGTCCACCAACGGCCACGGCGCTGGCATGAAGAGCTGTAACTCCGCGCCTGCGTAAAAGAAAGCCCATAACCGGTCCACGAAGGTAAACGGCGAGATCATCCATGATGAGCGGGGGCAAGCACGCTCCCCAAACACGCGTGGCTCCTCCGTCAGTAACGAACTGCGTTCCGTCGTTATAGGCTAGTTTGAAGAATTCACCGCCCGCGAATGAAGTCAAGGTTAGCGGAGAGTTATTCCGTCCTGCTTCTCCGAGCCTGGGAAATTCCAGTTCACTTGGCAGAAGCTTGGCATCGCGCACCCAGTCCTGTTCCGGGCCGAGACTCATGAAAAGGTCATACCGCTTCAACTCGTTGGATTCTTGGGGAAAGGCAGGCACAGCAGTATCACTGCAGAAGGTCAAACCGTACGCACGATAGAAGTAACTCACTGGCCGAATTCTGATGATTCAACACGGCTCAGAGGCATGGATCACGTTTTTACGCTCCCGCCCCCTTGCATGTCGCGATTTTTCCCAGTAATCGACCTGCTGTTCGTCAACTCTGATAAGTCACCGTAGACAATGAGTTTGGGCGGCTGATATGGCTTTTTCGTCGGAGCTTCTGACGCTCGCCTCATTCATGCTCTCCCTCTAGGACTCTAGCGAATCCCCTGTTCGTTTACAACGCCTTTTAGCCAATGGGCTAATGAAACGGCGCGCAGGCCTACCCATAAAGTCGAACCCGTCGCAGTTGCTAAAGTTGTGCCGAGCCGCTCCCCATCCACGAACTCCTGAAGCTCTATCGGAGCCTCGGGAAGCGGGAGGGGTTGCCATTGATTGCGCTCCGTAAATAGTTCGATCAAATCACCTTGAAGCGGCGTTTTTGGACGTGCGCGGATTACCTCCGGCAGCGCGTCCTGCATGGCCTCGCGGAGCAGGGTCTTCTTCATGCACCAGGGCACGGGAGGCACACGCAGAAGGAAGCGCAACAGGCGCTTATCGAGGAATGGGGCGCGCAGCTCGACGGGCACTCCTGTCCACGCCGCATCCTCGCATTCCATCACACTCGACCAAAATCTTTTCGATAGACCTGCGTGGGCAAGCGGATGCAATGGATGCACGGACTTGGACGGTTCTTGAAGTTCCTGCCAGCGAGCGCGGAGATTCTGCCGTTCAATAAAGTCTGGATTCAGCCATGCCGGAAATCCGGTCAGAGGGTCCGTGTGGCCCATCCAACGCCTCACCCTTGTACGAAAACCTCCGCGCAGTGGCGGGAAGCTCCTATTTTTAAGGATATACTGTCCGAACTTCTTGACGATGGTTGCGAGTTCACCCTTCCGAAAGAGATACGTCAGGTACGGCCAGGCTTGTCCGGTCAGGATGTCATCTCCGCCATAACCGGAAATGACTACGCCGGAATGATCCCGAACGCGCCGATACAAATTCCTGGTTAACAGGAGAAATGGATCAAGGTACGGCTCCGGCGTGCGCAAACGCGGACCTTCCCAACCTCGGTAAGGAGGACAAGAAGCAGCGGAAAGGATCTCAATCTCGATGCCGAGACTTTCTGCGACCAGTGTCGCCAAGGAACCTTCCTGGTCCTCGAAGAGTGGACGACAATCTACCGTAAGAGCGCGCAAAGAAGTGCTGGCCCCATTTTTCGTCGCAATCTTGCAAGCCACTTCCGCAAGGCTGGTTGAATCTAGACCGCCGCTCAGAAAGATAGCGCTCGGACATTGCGGCAGCCGGTCGCGCACCGCCGCCTCCAGAAGATCTCGGAATCGCTCTACATATTCCTCAGGCCGCTTCAAGAGCAAAGGATCTTCGATCGGAAAATCGGTAAAGCTACGCACACGCAACTCGCCGCTCGAATAAGTCAGAAGATGTCCTGCGGGTAGCCGGCGGATATCCTGAAACACCGACTTCTCTCCATCCTGACACCATTCTCTAAGCAGAAAATCGCCGATGAACTGCGAATCGAGTTCCGAAGAAACGCCCGGAGCCAGGCGAAGGACCTCGAGCGTGTTGCTGAAATAGAGGCGCTCTCCCGCCCTTGCGTAAAAAAAGGGCCGCGCGCCTATTATGTCGCGCACGCAGCAGAGTCGCCTCGCGGTCTCGTCCCAAACTGCGAACGAAAAATCTCCCAGCAATTTCGCCAATCCCGCCTCACCCCACTGGCGCCAGGCCCGCAGAATCAGCTCTTCGTCCGTCGCCGTCGCCGGGATGGGCCCGTCGCTCTGCTCAAGTTCGAGCCGCAGATCCTCGCGCCCGTCGAGGCGCACATCACCAAGCAGCCAGACGCGGCCGTCCAGAGTGCAAGGCTGTTCCGAAGATTGCGGCGCAGGACCTGTCCGAAGCAGTGTGAAGGAAAATCCCGCTGCGCCCCGTGACAAGATTTGCTTGGCGTCAGGGCCGCGAAACCACAGACGAGAAGCCATGCGCTCGAGCAAGAGAGGGTCAGGAGCTTGCCCGCTGGCGGAAATTATTCCTGCGAAACCGCTCATCGCGGCTCCGGAGGCAGAGACGCGAATGCCGCATCGAAGGCCGCGTAATGCAGATGTTGGGCAGCCGGCTCGTTCAAGGCCGCGCCATTATGCTCGACCCATGCATGTGCTTCGAATTTTTCACCCTCTTTGCGGACTCCGACTCTCAGCTCCGTCCCGATGCCTTGCCGCCCGAGCAGCCACCAAAGCGTCAGCGATTCCTCGAGACAAGTCGCGCGCGGCCAGGTACGCCGCGACGCGGCGCGCACCATGCGCTCTGTCAAAGGGATCCTTTCCTGCGGGGAATCGCCGCCGGGGTTATGCGGGTGGGAAAGGAATTTTCGCAGAAAAGCTTGCGTGCCGCGAAATCCGCGCCAACGCAAACTGAGGGAGATAAGAGGCAGCAGCAGGGACGCACGCAGAAAAAGCCCGCGGGCCGGCCGTTCCAGAGAATTAAACCGGCGTAATTCTTCCCACATCGGCTGGCTGAATTTGCAGCAATCCGTTTTCGACGAGCCGCCCCAGCAGTTCAGTAAGATGCGAACGAAGCACTTCGGCTTCGACGTCGAATTCGTTCTGGAGCTCACGATACGCGGCGTCAATGTTTGGCGAAGCGGTGACCAGCTGCCACATGCGCGTGCCGGTTTCGTCCAGCCCGAAGTAACGCTCCGTCTCGAGATTCAAAAGCACCGACTCCTTGTTCAAAAAGCGCACCAGGACGTGCGGCGGTGATTCGACGCGATCTTCAAACGACACCATCATCCATGCTCCTCGGCTTTCCGTGCTGAAGTCGCCCTTCTGCGTTCTTCGCTGGGACATGAAGCTGGTTAAGTCCATTCTACTTTGGATTCGCTCGCTTCGCCACGCCAACAGGAACTTACCAGCCTGAAGCGGCTGCTTGTTCGCATCGTCGTCCCATCGGCTTGGCTACGGAGCGCATTGCAACAAAAAGGCCGGCCCCGCAACGCGGAACCAGCCTTTTCGCTAAAGCGATGTAAACGCTCAGGACTTCTTTTTCTTCATGTTGACCTTGATATCGATTCCTGGCGACATCAATTGCAGTTGCTCTAGCCCCTTCTTCGCGTCCTGCCCGTAGGGTCCGTTGGGATCCAGCTCGATCGCTTTCTGGTAGGCCTCGATCGTACCTGGCGCAAATTCCGGCACATCTTTGTCTCCGACTTTTTTCACCGTCATTTTGTACACCAGCGACGCACCAAGCAGGTACCATGTCTGCGCGCTTTTCGGATCGAGTTCCGCGGATTTCTGAAGCGGTTCGATGGCGTCGCCCAGCCGGTTTGCGTTGTACAGACTGATCCCGAAATTGCGCCACGCCGTCGCCGCTTTGGTCGGATCCAGCTCCGCGCTCTTCGTATATGCCGCTCGAGCTTCGTCGATTTTCCCCGCTCGCGCCAATACATTTCCGAGATTATTGTAGTAACCGGGATCATCGGGCTTGGCGTTTATGGCTTGCTGATACGCCTGAGCCGCTTCCTCGTTCCTGCCCGCTACGTCATATGCTTCGCCGAGCGTCGCCCACAGCAAATGCTGGTTGGGATCCTTCTCTGAAGCCGCTTTTTGCGCGGCCTCCAGCTCCGCCGCCGCCTTGTCGGAAAGATCTTTGAGGTTTTGCTTCAGCGCGCTTCGCTGATCGGGAGCAGCCTTCTGCATATCCTCTTTCGCCTTGCGCTCCTGGACGAGAAACGCTTGCCCCGCCGTGAAATGGGTTTTCATGCTCTCGAACTTTTGTTTCTCCTCGGCCTGTTTCTTCACTTGCTCTTGCGCGGCCGCGCCTTGCTTCGCAACCACATCCTTGAAGTTCATGTCCGCTTTTGCCACTTCGCCGCTGGTTACCCTCACTTTGCCCATTTCGACAGGCGCCTGTTTTTCGTTCGGCGGCGGAAAGGTCATAATCGTTACGGTGTAAACGCCAGGGCGAAGATTCTGGAGGCTATACTGGCCGGATGCGTCCGTCTTTGCGTCCTGCTTCGCTCCCTGATCGCTTACGCACTCGACTCCCAACCCGAACCATGGCTTTCCGTTCACATCCAGGATGGTGCCTGCGATGGATCCGCTCTGTGCCGCCGCCTTCGGCGCGAGAACGCTCACCAGCGCGCCAGCAAGCAGTGCGGCAAACATCATCGACTTCGAAAGTCTCTTCATGCTTTTTTCTCCTTTTGCCGAGGCGAACCCTGCCCGGCCTGGCTGGCGGGATATGCCTTATTATCCTAAATCCTGGCCCTTTTCCAAGTGCTAGCGGTGGACCGAGACCGCCAGGCGGTACGGGATCGGATCCGCCATTCCGGCTTCCGCGAACGCCTTCAATCGCAACAAGCAGCTGTCGCACGCTCCGCAGGCTCTGTCTTCATTCTGGTAACACGACCACGTCAGATGCAGCGGCGCGCCCAGCTCCCTTCCCTTCCTTATGATCTCGCTTTTCTTCATTGCGATCACCGGGGTCGCGATTTCTATCCGCGTCTCCGGCCGCGTTCCCACTCGCACCAACTCCTGAAAAACCTGGTAATACTCCGCACGGCAATCGGGATAGCCGGAGCTGTCCTCGGCCACGGCTCCGATATAAACTGCGCCGGCGCCTATCGCTTCCGCCCAGCTCACCGCAACCGAAAGAAAATGCGCGTTGCGAAAAGGGACGTACGTCACCGGAATCGCGCTTCCGTCCGGCCCAGAAGCTCCAAGCTCATTTTCTGGCACGGCGATCTTCGTGTCCGTAAGCGCCGAGCCGCCTATGGCCCGGAAATGGTCCAGCTGCACCACTAATCGATGGCTCACGCCGTAAAAATCCGCAATCGCTTCGAACGCCTGGCGCTCGCGTCCTTGCGTACGCTGCCCATATCCCGCATGGAGCAGCGCCATGTTCTCCGCGCCGTGCCGCTCCCGAGCAATCGCGGCGCACACGCAAGAGTCCATTCCCCCGCTGAGAAGCACCACGGCTTTTCCGCCATGAAGTTCGTTGCTCATCTTTTTCCAGCTTACCCCGCTCCAGTTTACCTCGCGGATCAAACTCCGCGCATCGCCGGGTCCCAAACAAATTTGTGCAATTGCAGACCCAGCCGCACCGGCAAACCGTCTGCAAGGATCCACTCGACCAGCTTGCGTGGCTCCAATCCCGGCCACTTCCCTACTGGATCTTCGAATACCGGCGAAAACAAAACTTGCCGCACTCGCTCCGCGAGCCGGTGCTCGGCCGTAAAGTCCCTGGCAAACTCGTAGTCGCGCCTCGTCGAAAGCACAAACTTCACTTCATCCTTCGCATCCAGCACCTCGAGATTCCGCATCTCGAAGGTATCCGCTTCGCCTGAGTCCGGGCACTTCACATCCACGATCTTGATCACTTCGCTTGGAAGCCGTCCCGTGTATCGTTCTCCGCTTGTTTCGATCATCACGCAGTATCCCGCCGCGAGCAGTTTCTCCGCCAGCGGATAAATCTCTTCCTGCAGCAGGGGTTCTCCCCCCGTCAGTTCCACCAGCGGCACGCTTGCCTGCGCTCCGGATAATCCCGCAGCTCTGCCCGCAAGTTCATCCACACGCGCAATCACGTCTTCCACTGCCATTTTCGTCCCGCCGTGGAACGCATACGCCGTGTCGCACCACGTGCACCTCAAATTGCAGCCTGTCAGCCGCACAAATATGCACGGCAGCCCGGCCCGCGTGCCTTCTCCCTGGATCGATTTGAATATTTCGGTAATGAACATGGCTTTCGATTGCCGCGGCTCACGGCTGATTTTTCTCTGCCTCTATCTTTCGGAGCTCACTGCGCTCCCGAGCCCGTCTTGCGCTGCGCCCTGCGCTCAAGCCACCAAATGGCGCCTCCCAGAAATGCCGCTGGCAGGAGTAACCTCCAGTAAGCAGGAGAGATTCCCATGGAGCGGAACACCACAACGTAGCCTATAGCCACCAGCGCCGCCGGGATCAGGATGATGTAAAACGCGCGGTTCATCTCCAGGCGCCTGCGAAAATGCTCACCTGACCGGGCGGTACTGCGCCCTGCTTGTATCCGTCTCCCACAACACAACGTCCGTAATGCGCGCCCCGGGCGGTAAGTCCGTCAATTCTCGCTGGACTTCCTCGTAAAAATACTTCGCCATGTTTTCCGCCGAGGGGTTCACGGTCTTGAAGGGCTCGAGATCATTCACAAATTGATGATCGAGCCTGCCCATAATTCCGCGAATGATCTGTTTCAGCCGCGTGAAATCCACCAGCAAGCCGATGGCGTCAAGTTGCGGGCCTTCCAGCGTCACCCGCACCCGGTAATTGTGCCCGTGGACGTTCTCGCACTTGCCCTTGTATCCCCGCAAGGCATGCCCTGCCGAAAATGTCTCTTCCACGCTGACTTGGAACATTTCTGTGAGACAGACATTCTTGTCTGTCATCCCCTGTCTTTCTTCCCGATTCGAACCTGCTCGGCGTACTCAGTGTGCTCCGTGAGGTCTCTGAATTTCCGGTTCCTATTTCTTCGTCCCAAGAAACCGCGAAACGTCCGTCAAATCCTTCGCCATCCTGTACTTCGGCAGAGACTCTAGAAAAATTTTACCATACGGCATGCGCTGAATGCGGCTATCCAGCAGCGCAAGCACCCCGCGGTCCTTTTTCGTGCGAATCAGCCTCCCGAATCCCTGCTTTAGGGCCAGGACCGCTTGCGGCACCTGCAATTCCGCGAAAGCGTTTCGCCCTTCTTCCTGCAACGCCTGCACGCGAGCCGCGATAATCGGATCGCTCGGCACGGCGAAAGGCAGCCGGTCCACGATAACGCAAGACAGCTGTTCTCCCGGCACGTCCACGCCCTGCCAGAAGCTCGCCGTCGCAAAGAGCACGGCCCCCGGCGTGTTCTTGAACCGTTCCAGGAGCACCGAGCGCGGCGAGGTTCCCTGCAACAGCATGGGGAAAGCCACGCGCGTTCGAACTCGTTCGAAGAGTTCGTTCATCTGGGAGTAGCTGGTGAAAAGGCAAAACGCGCGCCCCTGGCTCGTCTCTAGCAGATTCACGATTTCGTCCGCCGCCTTGGCGGTGAACGCCGGATTGCGCACGTCCGGCATCGCGGGCGGCAGGTAAAGCATCGCCTGGTCCTCGTAGTCGAACTCCGGCGGCAATCCGCGCTCTTTCGCGTGATCCAGCCCCAGCCTGTGACGAATGAATTCGAACCGGTTGCCCACGGTCAAAGTCGCCGAAGTTAAAATCACAGTGTCGAACTGCTCGAAGAGGCGCTCGCGCAGAATCTGGCTCACGTCGATCGGCGTCGCCGCCAGGAACACTCCCTTATTGCGCCTTTCATACAAGTACACAAAATTTCGTTCGTTCGATTCGAAGAGGAAAGCCAATTCCTGGCGCAGCTCGAAGCTCCGCCGCGCGATTCGCAGAATCTCTTCCTGCTTCTGCGTCAGCGCCGCGCATTCCGTTTCGAATCCCTTCAACGCGGTGGCCAGCGCGTCGTACGCTTCGCGATTCTGCTCCAGAAAAGCCTCCCGCTCGTTCCGAGCAAACGGAAAGCGTCCGTCGCGAGCCGGAAACGTTTCAAAAAACGAGCGGTTCTTCTCGCGAATCCGCTGCGTCCGCCTGAGCAGCGCAGGCGTACCTTGATGGGCCAGCCGTAGAGTCTGGTCCGCGTCGCGCGCAAGCTCTTCGAACCGGAAATTCGAGATCTGCCTCCCGAAATAATCGCTTGCTACGTCCTCCATTTCGTGGGCTTCGTCAAAAATCACCGCCGAATATTCCGGCAATATGCTGCCGAAATCGTCCTGCTTCAGCGCCAGATCGGCGAAGAAAAGATGGTGATTTACGATGATGATGTCCGCGTCCTTCGCGCGTTGATGCATTCCCGTCACGAAACAGGGATTAAACGACGGGCACTTCTGCCCCGTGCAGGTATCACGCCGCGCGTCTATCCTCATCCACAAATCGGAATCATCCGGAAGGAACGTCAACTCCGCCCGGTCGCCCGTCTCCGTCAGCTTGGCCCACTGCTTGATCTGCTGGAACGCATCGAGTTCGTCCATGCCCTTCAACAGGGCCTGGTCCGCCATCTGGTTCATCTTCGCGAGACACAAAAAATTCGAGCGGCCCTTCATCACCGCGACTTTCAAATTCGGCGCAAAGTGCTTCTGCAAAAAGGGAATGTCCTTCTGGTAGAGCTGCTCCTGGAGCGACTTTGTGGCCGTCGAGATGACTACCCGGCGCCCACTGCATATCGCGGGCACCAGATACGCCAGCGTCTTTCCGGTTCCGGTCCCCGCCTCCAGGATGGCGTGATGATGCGTTTCAAACGCGTCGTGCACCATCTCCGCCATTTCCAATTGCCCGCGCCGGTGCTCGTACCCGCCGATCATGCATCGTTCCAGAAATCCACCTGGCCCGAAGACTTCCTTCATCGACGGTTTGGCCACCGTTTCCGGTAGGGCTTCGTTCTGACTCCGCGCCCCCGGCCGTTCCTGAGGCGCAGCCGCGTCAAAATCCACAACCTCGCGCTCCGCACGCGCGGCTGCTTCCTGAACCATGCCGTTTTCGCGCACGTAACCCGTTTTGGCTGTCCTCTTCGCCAATTGCACTTTCCTTTCAGCCGCTTCTCTCGAATCTGTAACGATAGCACAGTCGCTTCTCACTCTCCGTCGCCCCTCCTGTTCGAAGCTACTCCTCAAACCTCACCGTCGCTCTTCGCTATGCTTGAGTGCGAACACGCCGACACCGTTTTCCGCCCTCAGTTCATCCGTTGAATTCACCTGAACATGAAGGCTACTTCCCGCCAAACCCACTCTCCGGGGATTTAACGATTGAGCAACCAACTGCGTTTTGGAAGCCCGCTAGCGACTCGGGGGCGCTAGAGTCAAATGTGAAACTCGAGCGCGTTCGTTTCACGAGTGAAAGACGCAAGCTCGATCTTGGGTGGGGTGCTCGATGAAGTCCGATAGGCTCTCTCTTTTTCTAGCTCTAGTTGCGTGCATCTCCCTGGGCTCTTGCAGCGGTCTGCCCAAGGGTACAAGCAGCGGTGGAGGCGGTGGAGGCGGTGGGGGAGGAGGCACTAACACGGAAACCCTCGTCAACGTCACCTTGACCTCGACGCCCTCTCAATCTTTCTCGTTTCCCGCCCTCTATTGGGATATCGGGTCTGTGGCGCTAATCGACAGCGCAGGTAACACGAAAAGTCTCGGCCACTTCCCATTGCCCGCGCCGGACTTCGCGCTTCTCCAAACCGATTCTCTCTTTCTCACGAGCAATTCCATCGCCGCGGGAACCTATACCAAGCTTCAAATCCAGCTGAACGCTCCCCTTTTCAGTTATTTCTACAATAATACCAACGCTACCCTCTTGGGCTGTGCCCCAGCTACCTTGTGCCTCATCCCGACCACCGTCCCGGGCTTCAGTGCCAGCAGCGTCACGGTTCCTGTAACTTTTACTGCCGTCGGCGGCGCCCAAACGGGTATCGACATTAACTTCGATCTCAGTAAAGCTGTTACCAGCGCAAGCGGTATGACATTCGATTTCACTCAGCCGGGTGCCATCACGCTTTCCGTGCTTCCCCGCCAGGGCCAATCCTCGGGCATCGATTCTCTCGAGAATTTCACGGGCACAGTCACCGCCAAGACCGCCACCACGGTTTCCGTTCAGCCCAACGGGCTCATAGCGAACCTCGGTACCTTCACCATGGCCAACAACGTCGAATTCGATGATCCCTTTACCGTATGTTCTGGCCTGCCCAGCTTCAGTTGCCTCGCTGTGAATCAAAATGTCAGCGTGGATGGCGTCCTCAATGCCGATGGCACTTTGACCGCCTATGAAGTCGAGTTCCTCGATCCCGCCCCCATCGCGAACGAACTCGAAGGTGTTATCATCTCGCCTCTCGCGAATAACCAGTTCAAGATGATCCTCGAAAATGAGATGGGCACAGCCGGCTATATTGTGGGCTCAACCGTGACAGTTACGCTCAACGGCGCCGAAAAGTATTTTGTCGACCCCAAGAACCTTGGGATCTCCACCACGCCCGTCGGCTTCTTGAGCTCGACAGACCTCGTCCTGGGCCAAACCGTCATGCTCAAGGGAGGCACCGCGAATTCAGGTACCACCTCCCTGTCCAACCCAACTCAAGTCTTGCTCCGCTTCTCGAGCATGCATGGAACCATCTCCACACCAACTGGCACCATCTTTACATTAACGAATGTGGATCCTTTCTTCGTTAATTTGCTGAACAACAGCGTTGGGGTGCAAACATTCCCGAAAACTACCTACGACAATGTCTCTGGAGGGTTCAGCGGCTTAGTCGTTGGCACCAACGCTTCTGTCCGGGGCCTCTATCTCAACCCTACCAGCGGCGCCCTTCAGCCCGTTCAGGCCGCGCAGGTTCGCACCCACTGAGTTTCGCCGCCTCCGCAAAAGGCCAGGGCCGGAGCACTCGTCAGAGGCGCTCCGGCCAGTTCTTTTTCCCTCGCTTTCCCAAGAACGACTGTCGGAAAATGCTGGCATTGACAAATTGTTACTTTATGCTACACTTCTATCTGGGTAAACTTGCGCCGATCCTTGGCACGCAGTTCCCCTCCGTGTTCTCGTCGTATCTGTAAACCTTTTATTTTCGGCAGTTTGCGCACTCTTCCATCCTTGCGCACTTTTTTGCAAAATTCGCTCCTTTGGAATCATACTCTTACGCACTCTGTGCACATGAGCATTTTGGCAACTCCATTGGAATCAATGCGTTGCGCACTCTTTGCGAAAAACATCCGGGTGGGGGTAGGGAGATCAGGAATCGTGCCACTTGTCCTCTAAGATCGTAGCTCTTCTAGAATCTGCGCTTCCGCAAGAACGCCCATAGCTTCTTCAGAATGAACACTTTAGAACCAACACTGGCTCTGTTGACATCCTGGATGAGCGAGCCGATGCCTCAGGCGGTAGAGGTTATAGGCAAGACCGAGCAGCAGAGCTTGGCGGATCTGGATGGCCAGGCTGCGCCCGGGAGCGCGCGAGGAGAGCT
>Ga0209166_10001121_pt1 | contig 23494 bp, 22 predicted proteins | sample Coa_R1_3_FD_187151 | JGI IMG/M metagenome (GOLD analysis project Ga0209166, IMG submission 187151) | Surface soil microbial communities from Centralia Pennsylvania, which are recovering from an underground coalmine fire - Coalmine... | ecosystem: Environmental > Terrestrial > Soil >... | reverse complement strand
CTTCGCGAGGAGGGTGTCCGCCCACAGCGGGCGATCGAGGGAAAGGAGAGCACCCACTCCCCTCCACTTTCAACGTATAGCGCACCGGGGGGCTTGCGGCAAGACCCGGGTCGTGCTGCATAATCGCTCGCCGGAGGCCCGAACCTGCGGAAATGGAGCCGCGAAGTGCGTGTGTTGCTGGCGAGGCATGGGTCGCGCGGCGACGCCGGACCGCTGGTGGGACTCGCCGCGCAATCGGAGCTGATGCCGTGAATCCCCTGACCGCCAGCGCGTTCGACCTTCCCGACCACCTCACCGCCAAGGCCGACCCGGCGCTGATCGCCGGTGACGAGCAGCACTTCGCGGCCATCGCCGAGAGCCTCGAGCAGTCGATCGCTGACCTGTCCGGCCGCCTCGATGCCAAGCGTAAGGCGCCCGGCGGTATCGGCCAGGCGGCGATGGACCGGGACATGGAGATCCACCGGCTGACGGCTCGCCTGCGCGCCCTGCGCCGCTTCGGTCTGGACCTGTGCCTCGGGCGCATCGTCGGCGCCAACAATCCCGAGCCTCTGTACGTCGGACGGCTTGGCCTCACCGACAGCGCGAGCCGCCGGCTGCTGGTCGACTGGCGCTCCCCCGTGGCTGAGCCGTTCTTCGGAGCGACCCACGCCAACCCGATGGGTCTGGCCAGCCGCCGCAGGTATCGCTGGACCCGCGGCCGGATCAGCGACTATTGGGACGAGGTGTTCACCCCGGGCGGGTTGGAAGGGCACGCCGCGCTCGACGACCAGTCCGCCTTCATCGCCAGCCTGGGCGGCAGCCGGTCGCCGCGGATGCGAGACGTGCTCGGCACCATCCAGGCCGACCAGGACGCCATCATCCGCGCGGGTTCCCGCGGCGTTCTCGTCGTCGACGGCGGTCCGGGCACGGGGAAGACCGTCGTCGCTCTGCACCGCTCCGCCTACCTCCTCTACTCCGACCCTCACCTCGGTCACCGCCGGGGCGGCGTGCTGTTCGTCGGCCCGCACCGGCACTACCTGGCCTACGTCGCCGACGTCCTCCCCAGCCTTGGCGAGGAGGGCGTGCAGACCTGCACCCTGCGGGACCTCGTCGCTGAGGGAGCCGCGGCAGCGATCGAGACCGACCCGGACGTGGCGCGCCTGAAGTCGTCCACGAACATGGTGAAGGCGATCGAGACGGCCGTCAGGTTCTACGAGAAGCCGCCCACCAAGGGGATGACGGTCGAGACCCCCTGGTCCGACATCTGGCTCAGCGCCGGCGACTGGGCCGAGGCGCTCGAAGCAGCAGAACCCGGTACCCCGCACAACGAGGCGCGCGGCCAGATCTTGGCGGAGCTGATCGCGATCCTGATGGACTCTCACGGCGGCGGCGTCCCGGCTGACCTGCTCCGCAAATCGCTGCTGCGCAACAGGGAGCTGCTCGCGGCCCTCAACCGCGCCTGGCCGCTGATCGATGCGGCTGACCTCGTCTGCGACCTGTGGTCGGTACCCGCCTACCTGCGCATGTGCGCTCCCTGGCTCAGCCCCGAGGACGTTCAGAAGCTACAGCGCGAGGACGCCCAGGCCTGGACGGTGTCCGACCTGCCGCTGCTGGACGCGGCGCGGCAGCGGCTGGGCGACCCGGAGGCGTCACGGCGCAGGCACCGGCATGACGCCGCGGTCGCCGCTGAACGCGAGCAGATGGCCCGGGTCGTCGACGACCTGATCGAGGCCGCGGACGACGAATACGGCGTAGGTCTGGTGACGATGCTGCGCGGCGAGGACTTCCAGGACGCCCTGGTCAATGAGGCCGCACTGCCCGGTACCGATCCGGACCGGCTCGCGGGCCCGTTCGCGCACATCGTCGTGGACGAAGCTCAGGAACTGACCGATGCAGAGTGGCAGATGCTGCTGCTCCGCTGCCCGTCCCGGAGCTTCACCATCGTCGGGGACCGTGCCCAGGCCAGGCACGGGTTCACCGAGTCGTGGCAGGAACGGCTCGCCCGGGTCGGGCTCGACAGGATCAACCTGGCTTCCCTGAGCATCAACTACCGGACGCCGGAAGAGGTCATGGAAGAAGCCGAGCCGGTCATCCGCGCTGTGCTCCCGAACGCCAACGTGCCGGCCTCCATCCGCAGCAACGGCATCCCCGTCGGACACGGATCTGCTTCGGATCTGGGCACGATCCTGGGCACCTGGCTCGCCGCGCATGCCGACGGGATCGCCTGCGTCATCGGCGATCCCACGTTCCGGGCGACGTCCCGCGTCCGGTCGCTGACCCCGGAACTGTCGAAAGGGCTCGAGTTCGACCTGGTCGTCCTCATCGGCCCGGAGGCATTCGGCAACGGCATCGAAGGAGCGGTCGACCGCTACGTCGCGATGACCCGAGCGACCCAGCAACTCGTCATCCTCACCAGATCCTGAGGCCGGCCAAGACCCGGCTCGCGCCCCTGAGATAGATGCAGGATCACTTCCGGCGCGGCGGCCCACGCCGCTGCGACCACCGGTTCGGTCAGTGCCGGAGCAGGGCGGCGGCGAGGGTGCCCCGGACCCACTCCTCCAGCTGGTCGTAGCTGTAGCCGGCCTGGCGCACCAGCAGATCGTGGCTGTCGGGGCTGGCGATGACCCAGGCGGTGTCGGCGGCCGCGGCGTTCGTGAGCCCCGGGCGGAAGGCCCCGGCGGGCACCCGGGCGAACAGTGCCTGGAACGCCCCCCGGCGCAGGTCGCTGAGCTGCTGCCAGTCCCCGGCAATGTCCGGGTCGACCGCGGCGCCGTCCCGGTAGGTTTGCCAGCCGACCGCCGCCCGCTCGGCGAGCAGCCGGTACTGCCGGCTCAGATGGGCCAGCAGCCGGCCCGGGTCCGCGATGTCCTCCGGCGTGAGGGTGGCTGTGATAGGCGCAGGAGGCTGCCCGGGGACCAGCGGAACGTCCTCGTCGCCGGTGACGGAGCTCTCCATCACCGCGCGCAGCAGGTTCCGCTTATTGCCCCAGTTGGAGTAGAGGGTCTGCACGGAGACGTCGGCCCGCTCGGCGATGCGGATCACGGTGGCCGCCGCGTACCCGCGCTCGGCGAACTCGGCCCTGGCGGCGGCCAGCAGCCGCCTGCGGGTCTCCCGCCGGGTGGCCTCCCCCGCCTCCCGCTGCCGGCTGACCCGCCGGGCCTTGGGCGGCCCGCCCGCTTCCTGCCTCATCTCGGTCTTCCCTGTGTCGGTCACGAGACCATCATAACAAGCTCTTGACTGTCGTTCTAGTGATATGTAACGTCGTTCTAGAACATAACTCGCTAAGACCAGGAGCCGGAGATGATCAACGTGACCCTTCCCCCCGTGAAGTCCCCGGCCGTAGGCGCCGTGCGCAACGGTGCGGTGACCGCCGTCGTATGCGTGGCGCTCGCCGCCGTGGTGGCGGCCATGTCGTCGCTGAACGTGGCGCTGCCCGGCATCGCCCGGGCCACCCACGCCACCCAGACCCAGCTTGCATGGATCATTGATGCCTATTCCCTGGTGTTCGCGTCGCTGCTGCTGCCCGCCGGGGCCTTCGGTGACCGCTACGGCCGCCGGCTGGCGCTGCTCGCCGGCCTGTCGATCTTCGGAGCAGGCTCGGCGGTCGCCATGACCGCGCACTCCGCGGCCGAGCTGATCGGCCTGCGGGCCGTCCTGGGGCTGGGCGCGGCGCTGGTGATGCCGGCCACCCTGTCCACCATCACCGGGACGTTCGCCAGCGAACAGCGCACCCGGGCGGTCAGCGTCTGGGCCGCGGTGGCGGGTGGGGCCGCCATCCTGGGCCTGCTGACCTCCGGAATCGTCCTGGAGGTCTGGTCGTGGCCGTCGGTGTTCGGGCTGAACGTGGTCCTGGCCGCCGTGGCCATCGCCGGCACGCTCCGCTTCGTGCCCGAGTCGGCCGATCCGGACGCGCCCCGTCTCGACGTCAGCGGTGCCGTGCTGGCAGTGATCGGCATGGTCACGCTGGTCTACTCGATCATCGAGGCGCCCAGTCACGGGTGGCTGTCGGTGCGCACCGTGGCCGGCCTGGCCGCCGGCCTCGTGGTCCTGGCCGGCTTCGTCCTGTTCGAGCGGAGCCGCCGCGCCCCACTGATCAACCCCCGGGTGTTCGCCCGCCGGGGCCTGTCCGCCGGGAGCCTGTCGATCTCCGTGCAGTTCTTCGCCTTCTTCGGCTTCATCTTCCTGATCCTGCAGTACCTGCAGCTCGTCCGCGGGGACTCCGGGCTGGTGTCGGCGGCCAGCTTGCTGCCCATGGCGGCCGCCCTGATGCCTGCCGCGCGGCTGGCCCCCGCGCTGGTGGCCCGGCTGGGCGCCCGGGCCGTCTGCACCGGCGGCCTGGTGCTGATGGCCGCGGCCTTCGTCGTCCTGGCGCAGCTGACCGGCACCAGCAGCTACTGGCTGCTCGCCGCGGGGCTTGTCCCCCTCGGTGCCGGCATGGGCCTGGCGATGACCCCGGCCACCAGCGGCATCACCTCGGCCCTGCCCGCCGCGAGCCAGGGAGTCGGATCGGCGATCAACGACCTGTCCCGCGAGGTCGGCGGGGCCGTCGGTATCGCGGTGCTGGCCAGCGTCCTGACCAGCGCTTACCAGAACCGCCTGCACCTGGGCCACATGCCCGCCGCGCAGGCCGGCCTGGCCCGGTCCTCGGTCGCCGTCGCCGACCACCTGGGCGGGGCAGTCGCCGCGCAGGCGCACACGGCCTTCGCGGGCGGGCTGCACCTGGCCCTGCTCGTCGCCGCCGGGATGGCCCTCGCCGCCGCGATAGCGGTCGCCGCCCTGCTGCGCGGCCAGGACCGGCCCGCGATCGGCGCCCGGGCCTAGCAGGCCGGCACCACCACGGCCCAGGCGGGCGGCCACCCCGGCCGTCGCCTGGGCCGGCCCACGCAGCGGCACCGCTGCCAGAGCACCCCCCGGGCCGCCCGCGTCCTCCCGTCCGGCACAATGCCCGGATGGACAGCATGCCCGGGCCCGCCGCGTTCCTGCCGCCCCCGGAAGCTGGCCGGGTGTTCAGCGCCGGGTACCCGATCCGGCGCACCGACGTCACGCCCGATGGGCGGCTGCGGCTCGACGCGCTGGCCCGCTACCTGCAGGACGTAGCCGAGGACGACGTGGCCGAGGCCGGCCTGCGCGAACCCTACGACTGGATGGTCCGCCGCTCGGTCCTCACCGTGCGCGGCTACCCGCGGCGGGGCCAGCGGCTGCGGCTGGCGACGTTCTGCTCGGCGACCGGGCCGCGCTGGGCGGAGCGCACCACGACCGTGACCGCGGCTGGCGCCGACCTGATCCAGGCCAGGACCGTGTGGGTGGCGATCGACCGCACGACCGGCCAGTCCTGCCCGGTCGGACCGGAGTTCCACCGGCTGTACGGGCCGTCGGCGCAGGGCCGCCGGGTGTCCGCCCGGCTGTCCCACCCGCCGCCCGGCGATTCGCCGGCCAGCCGCGACTGGCCGCTGCGCGCCAGCGACTTCGACACCGCCGCGCACGTCGGCAACACGGTGCACTGGCAGGCGGCCGAGGACGTGCTGGCCGGCCTGGACTGGCTCCCGGCGCGCGCCGAGATGGAGTATCAGCTCCCGATCCTCCCAGGCGACCGGTTGCGGCTCGTTTGTCGGCTGTCCCCCGGCCGCGCCGATCTTTGGCTGCAAAACGATGCGGACCGCCTAGCATCTGCCCAGCTCAGCCGTTAATGGGGAACCCAGGAGCCCCCCGCCCGGCGGAAGGTGATCATGAACGGCAGCCCGCAAGCCAGCCAGCCCCTCCCCTGGTTCGCCCGCCCCCAGGCGCGGTCGTGGACCTGCGCCATCCCGGGCGAGGTGAGTTCCGGCGCGGTCCGGGCCTTCCACGCCAGCCTCCCCGGCTACGCCCCCACCCCGCTCGCCGAGATCCCAGCGCTCGCCGCCGAACTGGGCACCGGGCGGGTGTTCGTCAAGGACGAGTCGGCCCGCCTGGGCCTGCCCGCCTTCAAGGTGCTGGGCGCGTCCTGGGCCGTGCACCAGCTATTGGCGAGCACTCCGGCCGGTGAACCGGCCGCCCCTGCCACGGACAGCGCCCCGGTCCCCGCCACTCCAGCGGACGGCCTCGCCGGGCTGCGGGAACTCGCCGCCCGCCGCCGCGGCCTGATCTTCGTCACCGCCACCGATGGAAACCACGGCCGGGCGGTCGCCCGCATGGCAAAGCTCGCAGGCGCGCCCGCGCGCGTGTTCGTGCCCGCCGTGACCGGCCCCGCGGCCCGCGCCGCCATCGCCAGCGAGGGCGCCGAGGTCATCGAGGTGGCAGGCGGCTACGACGAGACCGTCGCCAAGGCCCGCCAGTGGGCGCGGGACCGGCGCGGCGCGGCCCTGGTCCAGGACACCGCCTGGCCCGGTTACGAGCAGGTGCCCGGCTGGATCGTGGCGGGCTACTCCACCCTGTTCGCCGAACTCGGCGCCCAGCTCGCCGCCGCCGGTGCCGGGCCGCCAGCCCTGGTAGCGGTCCCGGTCGGCGTCGGCTCCCTGGCCCAGGCCGCCGTCGCGCACTACCGGGCTCGTGGCGCCGCCGGACGGGCCGGGCCAGCGCTCCTGTCCGTTGAGCCCGACACCGCTGCTTGCCTGCTCGCCAGCCTGCGGGCGGGAGCGCTGGTCTCGGTGCCCACCGCGAACACCGTCATGGCCGGGCTCAATTGCGGCACGATCTCCTCGATCGCCTGGCCGTACTTCGCCAATGGGCTGGACGCCGCCGTGGCGGTGAGCGACGACGCGGCCCGCCAGGCAACCGTGGACCTGGCCAATGCGGGTATCTCGTCAGGGCCAAGCGGCGCGGCGTCGCTGGCCGGCGCCCGTGCCGCGCTGACCGGCCCCGGCAGCGCGGCCCGCCGCACGGTATTGAGCGTGGCCGCCAACTCCGTGATCGTCCTGCTCAGCACCGAGGCGGCCCATCCCGCGCAGTTACTCACCCCGGCGGCGCCCAGCAGGCTCGTTTGCCTGACAAGGAAACGAGATATATCGTTTTTACACAGCGGGGAAAGCGCCAACGGGAGGCAAGATGGACAGCTCGGGCAGCCGGGAACCGGGTACGCCGGAGCGGCGTGTGTGGACCCAGGGACCGTGGCACGGGGCCCCGCAGGACGAGGGACCGCGGGCCCAGGACGCGTGGCACGAGGAGACCGGGTACGCGGGGACACGGAACCCGGGCGCCGGGGGCGGCGCCTTCATGGGTGACTGGACCGTGGCCACGGTGGCCGCGCGCACACTGGCCCGCCGCGTTCTCCGGTTCCTGCTGCTGTCCGCATTGGCCGGGTTCGCCGTCGCGGCCGGGCTGGTCACGCTCGCCGTGGCGGTGTGGCCGCACAGCGTGCTCGCGGTCATCCTCGTGCTGCTCGCGGTGCCGGTGCTGGCCGTGGCCATGGGCTTGGCCGCCGTGGTCTGGATGGGCCGCCGGGCGTGGCGCAGCGGGGCCTGGATGGAGGCCGTGCCAACGGCGGCCGGCATGCCCTGGCTCGGCCGAGTGATCTGGGCGGTGCGTGCCGCACTGGCCGGCAAGGCGCTCTGGCGGCTGCGCCACCTCGGGCGGCGGCCCCGCTATCAGCCCCGGGCCGGCGACCTCAGCGGCACCACAAGGTAGCGGAACGCGGGCCGCGGCGGCGCTTCCGGCACGCCGCCGTCACCCGCATCCCCCGCGTCACTGGCCCCGGTGCCGCCGGTGCCGCCGGGCGCACTCTGGTCCCCGGTCACCCCAGGTTCCCCTTCGTCTCCCACAAGCGTGATGAGCGCGGGCCGGGCCGGGCTGGTGAACTCCAGCCGGACGGTCGCGGGCCCGGCCGAACCGCCGGAAACGTCCCCTCCTGCCCTGGCGCCACCAGCGCCTCCGTCACCGTCGACAGGGCCATCCGCCGCATCGCCGGCCGCGGGTGAACTGCTCTGGTGCCGGGCGCCCCCGGCTCCGCCGGCCGCGGCCGTGATCCCGTCGAGCAGGTAGTGCGGGTTGAAGGCAATCGCTGGCTCGTCGCCGTGGAAGCTCGCGGTGATCCGCTCCATCGCCCGGGCCCGCCCCTCGGTCTGCGCCTCCAGGGCGACGGTCCCGGACCCGAACGTGAGCCGCACCGGACTGGCCCGGTCGGCGACCAGGGACACCCGCCGGACCGCCTCGATCAGCGACGCCGCTGGCATCTCCGCGTGGCAGCCGTACCCGGCGGGGAACCGGGACTCGTACCTGATGAACTCCCCGGCGATCAGGCGGCCGGTGAGCCTGCGGCCGCCGCTGTCGAACGAGATCATCCCCTCCACCGGCCGTGGCCCACCGCGCCCGGCCGACTTCCCGGCGGCCTCGTCCGGCGCGGCGAACGACAGCGACACGGGGACGCCGGGCACCATGATGCGCGCAGCGTCGGCCAGGGTCCGCCCCGGGACCAGGGCCACCGCCCGGATCCCCGGTTGCGCGGGCGCCCAGCGCAGGTCACGCACGGCCAGCCGGTACCGGTCGGTGGCCGCCAGCGTCACCACGTCGCTCCGGATATCCAGGCACACCCCGGTGAGCATCGGCAGCGTGTCATCCCGGCTGGTGGCCGGGAGCACCTGGGCCAGCGCGGCCGCCAGATCCCCGCCGTCGACCGTTCCGGCCAGCGGCGGGGCCGGTGGCAGTTCCGGGTATTCCGCAGTGGGCAGGGAAACCAGCGCGAACTCGGCGCTGCCGCAGGTGAGCGTCACCTCGTCGCCGTCGGTGCGGAACTCGGCGGGCTGGCCGGGCAGGCTGCGGGTGATCTCGGCGAGCAGCCGCCCCGGTACCAGTGCCGAGCCCGGCTCGGCGATCTCGGCAGGCAGCCGCGTGGTCGCGGCCAGTTCGTAATCGAAACAGGACAGGGTGAGGCCCTCCGCCGCGTCCAGCCGGAGGCCGGACAGCACAGGCACCACGGGCCGCGACGGCAGTGCCCGCGCCACCCAAGCCACCGCGTCCGCCAGCGCGTCATGTTCGACCAGGAATTTCATGCCACCACCCTTCCTGCCTCCGATCCTGGCACCCCCCGCCGACAAACCGCCCACCCCGGACGGCGGGCGGGCGGGTTGCCCGGGCGCGGAGTTCTGTCCGCACACGGGCCATCCCCCGGCCGTCCCGGCCCCGGACGGAGCTCAGACGGCCAGCCCCGGCGGTGCGGCAGCCAGAGCGGCTGAGATCGCCGCCGCGAGCGCCCGGGCGGAGTCGGCGGTCAACTCCACCGCTACCCGCGCCGACGGCCCCTGGCTGGGGTTGAGGAAATCGATGTTGAGCGTGTGCTCGGGCCGGGCGTGCTGCGGGTGGTCCAGGTAGACGGTCGCCTCGGTGAGGCCGAACCAGCCCGCCGCTCCCTTGCCGCTGCCCTCGACGGTGATCTTCTCGGTGAGATAGGTGCACATCGCGCCCTCCGCTCAGCCGGCCAGGTAACGGCCGAAGAAGTCCCAGACCTTCTGCCAGCCATCCACGGCGGCCTCCGGCCGGTAAGCGGGCCGGTCCACGGAGAAGAACGCGTGCCCGGCGCCCTCGTAGCTGTGGAACTCGTGCGCCTTCCCGGCCTCGGTGAGGGCCTTGTCCAGTTCGGCGACCTGGTCCGGCGATGGGTAGGAGTCGTCCGCGCCGAACAGCCCGAGCAGCGGGCAGGACAGGTCCTTGGCCAGGTGCACGATCGGGCCGGCCTTCAGCGGCATGCCCTCGGGCGGCGAGCCGACCACGAACGCCCCGTAGCAGTCCACTGCCGCGTCCAGCGGCAGGCTGCACGCGGCCAGGAAGGACTGGCGGCCGCCCGAGCAGTAGCCGATCGTGCCCACCTTGCCGTTGGCGGCGGGCATCGCCCGCAGATAGGCGACCGCGCCCCCGACGTCGCCGACCAGCCGGCCGTCCGGCACCCCGCCCCGCGCCCGCGAGGCCGCCGCCGCGTCATCCGGGCTGGCCCCCGGCGCCTCCCGGTAGTGCAGGTTGGGGCAGATCGCCAGGTAGCCATGCGCGGCGAACTTCCTGGTGATCTCCTTGCTGCCCTCGTCGTAACCGGGCATGTGATGGATCACGACGACGCCGCCATACGGACCGGGGCCGAGCGGCCTGGCCAGGTAAGCCTCGATCTGGTCGCCGCCGTGACCGGTGATGCTGACGGTCTCGGCCATCATCGCGTCTTTCATCCCACACCCATCCTCGTCTGCCTGCCTTGTCCGGGCCGTGCCGGCGCGTCCCCATCCTGCCAGCCCATCCCGGCCGCGCCGCGGGCACCGCCAACGGGGCTGTGCCGTGCAGGTGATCCGGGGTATGGCTTGCCCCGTGGCCTGCTTCACCTCGAATCGGGTGGCAGGCCGGGCAGCCTGGCCTGCCGTTTGATCTGAGGCCACCTCGCCGCGCTCGGGCCTGAGCGCCCACTCTGATCCCCCCGTCCGCCGGGCTATCCAGGTGCTCAGGTGGGGTTGGGGGCTGCCTCGATGATCCACCTGTTGCCGTTCCACAGCTCGGCGAGCGTCATGTTCTGGGTGGTGCCGACCGTCATGCAGGCGGTCGCCGAACTGCACGAGATGCTCACTGGGATCACGAGGGGGGCTTCGCCCGGCGCGCCTGGCGGGGTGGGCAGGCGCTGGATTGTCCACCGGGTGCCGTTCCAGCGCTCGGCGATGCCGAATTCGCCGGCGTTGTAGGTGCCTACTGCGGTGCAGGCGGCGGGCGAGGCGCAGGACACGGCGGTCAGCGCCGTGTACCCGAGGTGGCTGACATTGGGCGTGCGCCGGATTGCCCACCGGTGGCCGTTCCAGTGCTCGGCCAGTGTCCATTTTTCGCTCGCCGAGGATCCCACCGCAGTGCACGCCGTGGGCGACGGGCACGACACTCCGCTGAACTCGTCTGCCCGGGAGGGGTTCGGGGTGCGGACGATCCGCCAGGCACGCCACCCCGGTCAGGAAATCGGCCCGCTTCACATAGCCGGTGGCCGACGGGCTCGGGCGGGACTGCGGGGATGTGGGCTGGATGGGACCGGCGCCCTGACCGTGCGCCGCGCCGCACCCGGCGGCCAGCAGCAGGACTGCGCTGACCGCGGCCACCGCGCATCGTGGCCTGATCCCCAGCAGTCCGGCCATGGCAAACCCCAGCCTGGATGAGCCCTTTGCTTCTCAGACGCCACGACGTCCCTGCGCGTTGCCGGCGAAATCGGTGGCCCGGTGACGGCAACGAACTCAGCCGGTCCGGCGTCGAAGGGGACATGAGAAAGGCAGCGCCGGCCGGCCCGCGCCACCAGGCGTGGCCCCGGTGAGAGACTTGCCACCATGACCTACATCGCGGCCATTGACCGGTACGACGGCAGGCATTACCGGCGCTGCGGGCGCAGCGGCGTGCAGTTGCCCGAGGTCTCCCTCGGGCTGTGGCAGAACTTCGGCGACGAGAGCCCGCTGGACACCCAGCGGGCGATCCTGCGCCGGGCATTCGACCTCGGCGTGACCCACTTCGACCTGGCGAACAACTACGGACCGCCATATGGCTCAGCCGAGATCAACTTCGGCCGGATCATGCGCGAGGACCTGCGCCCATACCGGGACGAGCTGATCATCTCCACGAAGGCGGGCTACGACATGTGGCCTGGCCCCTACGGCGACTGGGGGTCCCGCAAGTACCTGCTGGCCAGCCTGGACCAGTCGCTCGCCCGGATGGGCCTGGACTATGTGGACATCTTCTACAGCCACCGGGCCGACCCCCATACCCCTCTCGAAGAGACCATGGGCGCGCTGGCCACCGCGGTCACCTCGGGCCGGGCGCTGTACGCGGGGATCTCCTCCTACTCCCCCGCCCGCACCGAGCAGGCGGCGGCCATCCTGCGCGACCTGGGCACGCCGCTGCTGATTCACCAGCCGTCCTACTCGATCCTCAACCGGTGGATCGAGGACGGCCTGCTGGACACGCTGGAGCAGGTGGGCGCGGGGTGCATCGCGTTCTCCCCGCTGGCCCAGGGCCTGCTCACCGGCAAGTACCTGGACGGCATCCCCGAGGGCTCGCGCGCCTCGCGCGGCGGCAGCCTGTCCGCCGACCAGCTCAGCGAGCAGAACCTGGCCCGGGTCCGCGCGCTCAACGACGTCGCCCGCGGCCGTGGCCAGTCGCTGGCGCAAATGGCGCTGTCCTGGGCGCTGCGCGACGATCGGGTCACCTCGGTGCTGATCGGTGCGAGCAGTGTCGCCCAGCTGGAGGAGAACCTGGCCGCGGCGGGCCGGGGCGCCTTCAGCGCGGAGGACCTGGCCGCGATCGACCGGCACTCCGCCGAGTCGGGCATCAACCTCTGGGCCGCCTCCAGCACCGAATAGCTCTGTTAGCCCGGGGGCCCCCCGGTGGCCTGCGGCCCGGCTCCTCGCGCGGCCTTTGCCGGCCGGTCCGGGACCTGCGGCGACACGCGGTTGATTCAGCGGAAAGCAGTGGCACCGCCTGCGATCATGCGCGATGCTCTTGAGGCAGGATCACAGCGCAGGGAGGGCCGGGCGCCGTGGGATCAGCCGCAATCTTGGTGGCGTTTGTCGTCATGGCCGTCGGCGGGTACGTCGGCTGGCAGCTCCGGCATGCCTACGGGGCCAACTCCGACCTCAAGGTGCACAAGACCCGGATCCCGAACTTCCGGAAGACCCGGAACCGCAGCTGGGCCGTGTCCCTGCTGGTGGTGGTGCTCACCGTGCTCCTGCTGCGCGCGCTGGTGAAATAGCCCAGTTCAAGCACCCCGGCCGGGGCCCCAGATGTTCACCCAATAAAAGATTGACCTACTCAACTGTCCTCCTATATGTTTGAGCTACTCAACTGTTGAGAAGCTCAGGCGGAGGAGGCAGGGTGCGCACGCGATCTGACGAGGATCTCCTTGACCTCGAGATCCTCGACGCGGTGGCCGGGCTGTTCGCGCGGCTCGTCTCCGAAGGTGAGGCGCTCGCCAAGAGCCTCGGCATCCCGGTGTTCCTGATCAAGGCGCTGCACATGCTCGGCACCCCACTGCCCATGAAGGACCTGGGGCGCCGGATGCACTGTGATCCCTCCTTCATCACCAGCATCGCCGACAGCCTGGAGAAGAACGGGCTGGCGGCACGGGAGCCCGACCCCGGGGACCGGCGGGTGAAGCGGCTCGTCCTCACCCCGGCCGGCGCGGAGCTCAAGGGGCGCATCGAGGATGAGCTGCTGAGCCGCACGCCGTGGCGCCAGTCCCTCACCCAGGAGCAGCGTGCCAGCCTGCTGGCCCTGATCCACACCATGAGCCCGCCGCTGTCCGCCACCGAGGCAGGGTGCCCCGCGGAGGAGGTGAGCGAGCTTCTGGCCAGCGCCGCAGCGCCGACGCCGGCCGCGGCCAGGGCCGCCCGGTAGACCGGCGGCAATCCCCAGCACATCCCAGACCGCCACGCCCGGCGTGATACGCCGTCGCGTTTGTTCAGTACGCCTTCCACCAAGGAGATGACATGTCCACCGCACAGCCCGCGACCGGGCGGGGGCGCCCTGGCGCAACGGCTGATGGCGCTCGCCAGCGGCACCTCGGCCTGGCCCTCGTCGTGATCGCCACCGCGCAGCTCATGGTGGTGCTCGACGCGACCATCGTCAACGTCGCACTTCCCCACATCCAGCAGGCACTGGGCTTCTCCGGCTCGGGCCTGGAGTGGGTCGTCAACGCCTACGCGCTGACCTTCGGCGGCCTGCTGCTGCTCGGCGGCAGGGCCGGGGACATCCTGGGCAGGCGCCGCGTCTTCATCGTCGGCGTCATCTTGTTCTCGATAGCCTCGCTGCTCGGCGGGTTCGCCACCTCGCAGGCCTGGCTGCTGGGCGCCCGCGCACTGCAGGGCGTCGGCGGGGCCATCGTCGCCCCGGCCGCGCTGTCCCTGGTCACCACCACGTTCCCGGAGGGGCCGCCGCGCAACCGGGCCATGGGCGTCTACGCCGCGATGAGCATCGGCGGCGCGGCTATCGGCCTGATCGCCGGCGGCCTGCTCACCACGTACGCGTCCTGGCGCTGGGTGCTGTTCGTCAACGTGCCGATCGGCATCATCGTCGCCCTGGTGGCGCCCCGTGCGTTCGCGGAGACCGCGCGCAGCCGCGGCCGGTTCGACCTGCCCGGCGCGATCACCGCCACGCTCGGCCTGGCCTCCCTGGTCTACGGCCTGTCCAACGCCGCCACCAGCCCGAACGGTGTCTCACACTGGGGCGACACCAAGGTCGTGGCATCGCTCGCGGCCGCGGTGGTGCTGCTCCTCTCGTTCGTGATCATCGAGTCGCGCAGCCGGCACGCACTGATGCCGCTGCGGATCTTCCGCAACCGTGACCGGTCCGCCGCCAACCTGATCATGCTCTGCGTCGGCACCGCGATGTTCGGCATGTTCTTCTTCCTGACGCTGTTCGTGCAGAACGTCTGGGGTTACAGCGCGCTGAAGACCGGCGTGGCGTACCTGCCGATGGTCGCGGTGATCATGCTGATGGCCGGGGTCAGCTCGCAACTGGTGCCACGGATCGGCGCAAGGCCGCTGCTGATCGCCGGCTCGACGATCGCCGCTGGCGGGATGTTCTGGCTGTCGCGGATCACCGAGCACAGCACCTACGCGGGCGGGCTGCTCGGCCCGATGATGGTCACCGCGGCCGGCCTTGGCATGCTGTTCATGCCGATCACCCTGGTCGCCTTGTCCAAGGTCGAGGACCGGGACGCCGGGCTGGCCTCCAGCCTGCTCAACACCGGCCAGCAGGTCGGCGGCGCGATCGGGCTGGCCGTGCTCGGCACGGTGGCCTGGACCGTGGTGTCGAACAGCGTCCGCAGCCAGGTCACCGCGGCGGCCGCGGCGGCGGCCAGGGCGGGGCACACCGTGCACGCCACCGGCGGGCAGATCCCCAGGGCGATCTACGACCACGCGCTGGCCGTCGGGTTCTCCCGCGGGTTCCTGGTCTCCGCCGGGATCGCGGTGGTCGGCCTGGTGATCACACTGGCCGCGATCCGGGTCAAGCGGGAAGACCTGGCGGGCGACCCGATGGCGCTCGCCGCGGCTGCCGCCGCGAACGTGGACGGCCTGGACGAGCTGGAGCCGTCACAGGCCTGACCGGAACGGGACCGGAGCCCGGGCACCCTCGTGTGCCCGGGCTCCGCCCATGTCCATAGGGTTTGGGTCGCAACAGAGGTTGAGGGCGCGGGAGGGCCGGCGATGCTCGACGGAAGGCCGCTGATCGACGCCCACCAGCACCCGGTGCGGCTGTCCACGGTCAAGCCCGCCTGGCGGGACTGGGCCGAGCGGTTCGGCCAGCCGGGCTGGCGGGACGCCTACACCGGCGGCGGGGACATCATCCCCGCGGCGTTCGAGGACCTGATGCGGGCCGAGGGCGTCGACCACGCGCTGGTGATCTGCGAGTACAGCCCCAAGGCCACCGGCATGCAGCCGGCCGAGGACCTGCTCCCGCTGGTCGCCGCCAGCCCGGGCCGGTTCTCCCTGGTCGCCAACCTCAACCCGCACCTGCACTACCCGGTCGACGCCGAACTGGCCCGGCAGCTCGGGCTGGGCGCGGTCGCACTCAAGGTGCACCCGGTACATGGCGGCTTCAGCCCCGCCGACCCGGCCCTCTACCCCGCCTACCATGCCTGCGCCGCCGGGGGACTGCCAGTGGTGGTGCACTGCGGTACGAGTTCCTTCCCCGGCTCATCGAACGAGCTGGCCGATCCGGCGCTGCTGCTCCCGGTGCTGCGGGACTTCCCCGGGCTCACCGTGGTGCTGGCGCACGGTGGCCGGGGCTGGTGGTACGACGCGGCGGCGTCCATGGCGCTGCTGCATGAGAACGTGTGGATCGAGCTGTCCGGCCTGCCGCCGCAGCGCCTCCCGGACTACTACGCGCGTTTCGACCTGCGCCGGCTGGCCCGCAAGTTCATCTTCGGCACCGACTGGCCCGGCGTGCCCGGCATCGCCCGTAACGCCCGCGCCCTGGCCGCGCTCGGCCTGGGCGACGAGGTGCTTGCCGGGATGCTCGCGGGCAACGCGCTGGCGGTGTACCCGGGGATCCGGAAACATGCCACACACATTTGACGTGACGCCATCGAGTTGTAGAGACTAGGCGGGAGCGACAGCACTCCCCCGAGGGAGCGTGATGGCACCCGTTGACTTCGGCACGGATCCGGGCAGGTACCGGCACCTGCGCCTGGAGATCGACGGCGAGATCGCGCGCATCGTGATCGAGACCGACGAGCACGGCGGCATCGCCCCCGGCTACGAGCTCAAGCTGAACTCCTACGACCTCGGCGTGGACATCGAGCTGCACGACGCGGTGCAGCGGCTGCGGTTCAGCCACCCGGAGGTCCGCGCGGTCGTGCTCACCAGCGGCCTGGACAAGGTGTTCTGCGCCGGGGCGAACATCCGCATGCTGGCCCAGGCCGACCATGCCTGGAAGGTCAACTTCTGCAAGTTCACCAACGAGACGCGCAACGCGATCGAGGAGGCGGGCGCGGACTCCGGCCAGGCCTACCTGGCCGCGGTCAACGGGAACGCGGCCGGCGGCGGCTACGAGCTGGCCCTGGCCTGCGACGAGATCATCATGATCGACGACGGCAGCGCCACGGTGTCGCTGCCCGAGGTGCCGCTGCTCGCGGTGCTGCCCGGTACCGGCGGGCTTACCCGGCTGGTGGACAAGCGCAAGGTGCGCAAGGACCTCGCCGACGTGGTGGCCACCCGCAGCGAGGGCGTGCGGGCCAAGACCGCCCTCGCCTGGGGCCTGGTCGACGCGATCGCGCCGCCGAGCAAGTTCGGCGCCACGGTGAACGACCGGGCCAGGGCCGCCGCCGCCAGGTCCCGCCGGGCGCCCGGCGGCCCGGGCATCACGCTGGCCCCGCTGCATCGTTCGGTGGAAGAAGACGCGATCGCCTACCCGCACGTGACCGCCGGCCTGGACCGGAGCGCCGGAATGGTGACGATCACCGTGCATGGCCCGCGCGAGGCGGCGCCCCCGGACATGGCTGCCGCGCGCGAGCAGGGCGGCGCGTTCTGGCCGCTGGCGGTGACCCGGGAACTCGACGACCTCATCCTGTGGCTGCGCAGCAACGAGACCGCGCTGGGCACCTGGCTGATCAAGACGTCCGGGGACGCGGGGGCGGTGCTGGGCTACGAGGCGCTGCTGGCCGGCGCCGCGGGCCAGGACTGGCTGGCGGACGAGATCCGGCACTTCGCCAAGCGCACGCTGCGGCGGCTGGATGTGACCAGCCGCAGCCTGTTCGCGCTGATCGAGCCCGGCAGCTGCTTCGCCGGCCCGTTGCTGGAGCTTGCCCTCGCCTGCGACCGGCAATTCATGCGCAACGGCCTGCCGGACGGCGATCTGGCCCCGCCGGGCGGCCCGGATGCCGTGCAGCCCGCCGCGATCGTCTTGTCCCCCGCTAACTTCGGCGCGCTGCCCTTGGCCAACGGCCTGACCCGGCTGGCATCCCGGTTCTCCGGGGACGGCGACCACGTGGCCGGGCTGGAGAAGCACACCGGCCGGCCCGTCGAGGCCGACGAGGCCCTGCGCCTGGGCCTGGTCACGTTCGCCCCGGACGAGCTGGACTGGGACGACGAGATCCGGATCGCCTGCGAGGAGCGGGCCTCGCTCAGCCCGGACGCGCTGACCGGGATGGAGGCCAACCTGCGGTTCGCCGGCCCCGAGTCACCGCAGACCAAGATCTTCGGCCGCCTGTCCGCCTGGCAGAACTGGGTGTTCACCAGGCCGAACGCGTCCGGTCCCGAGGGCGCGCTGCGCCGCTACGGCACCGGGCAGGCAGGCGTCTTCGACCGCAACCGAGCCTGAGGGGCCCGCCCATGTCGATCGACTACACCGAGCGCATCCCGAACAACGTGGACCTGGCCGGGGACCGCAGGCTGCAGCGGGCACTGGAGTCCTGGCAGCCCCGGTTCCTGCAGTGGTGGGGCGAGATGGGGCCGACCCTGCCGACCCAGGACGTGTACCTGCGCACGGCCGTGGACGTGGGCCGCGCCGGGTGGGCGCACTTCGGCCGCGTCCGGCTCCCGGACTACCGGTGGGGCATCTTCCTGGCCGAGCGCAACCCGGACCGGCGGATCGCGTTCGGCCAGCACAAGGGCGAGCCGGTGTGGCAGCAGGTCCCCGGCGAGCACCGGGCCAGCCTGCAGCGGCTGATCGTGGTGCAGGGCGACACCGAGCCCGCCTCGGTGGAGCAGCAGCGGCGCCTCGGCCTGACCGCCCCCAGCCTGTATGACCTGCGCAACCTGTTCCAGGTGAACGTGGAAGAGGGCAGGCACCTGTGGGCCATGGTGTACCTGCTGCACGCCCACTTCGGCCGGTCCGGCCGGGACGAGGCCGAGGCGCTGCTGCTGCGCAACTCCGGCAGCGAGGACGCGCCGCGGATCCTCGGCGCGTTCAACGAGGAGACGCCGGACTGGCTGTCGTTCTTCATGTTCACCTATTTCACCGACCGGGACGGGAAGTACCAGCTCGGCACGCTGAAGGAGAGCGCGTTCGACCCGCTGTCGCGCACCTGTGAGTTCATGCTCAAGGAAGAGGCGCACCACATGTTCGTGGGCACCACGGGCGTGGACCGGGTGGTGGAGCGGGCCGCGCAGCTCATGCGTGAGCACGACACCGACGACATCGCCTCACGCGGCGGGATCCCGCTCGGCGTGATCCAGAAATACCTGAACTTCCACTACAGCGTCAGCCTGGACCTGTTCGGCGGTGAGACCTCCACCAACGTGGCCAGCTACTTCTCCAGCGGGCTCAAGGGCCGCTGGCAGGAGGAGCGGCGCGGCGACAACCACGTGCTCACCGAGGAGGTGACCGCGGTCGAGCGGCCCGAGGGCGGCCAGATCGTGAGCGTCGAGCTGCCCGCGCTCACCGCGCTGAACCATGACCTGCGCACCGCCTACATCAGGGACTGTGAGACCGGGGTGACCCGGTGGAACCGGATCCTGGACGGCCACGGGATCACCGGGCACCGGCTGGCGCTGCCGCACCTGGGGTTCAACCGGAAGGTCGGCGTGTTCGCCGGCTGCCACGTCACCCCCGGCGGGCAGATCGTGGACGCCGCCACGTGGGCGGCGGGGCGGCCCTCGTGGCTGCCCACGCCGGCGGACAAGGCGCACGTGGAGTCGCTGATGCGCCCGGTGTACCAGCCGGGGAAGATCGCCGCGTGGCTGGCCCCGCCGCGCAGCGGCATCAACGGCCAGCCGCTGAACTACGAGTACGTGCGGTTCTGACCTGCGCCGCAGGTCATTGACGATGCGCCAGCGGCCTGTGGAAGATATCTCCGTCGTGTTCTTCGGCTGATGGGATCGGCCATGCATGTCGAGACGTTCAACGCCTGCGTGTTCCTCGCCGGCCGCCAGGTTGAGGCGGCCCGCGGCGGCCATCTCGCGGTGACCGGCAAGATCCAGCGCGGCGTGGTGCGTGAGGTGGCCGCGCGGCGGCCCGGCCGGCCGGGGACGTGACCGCGGTGCCCGTCTACGCCCTCCACGACCGGGTCCCCGCCATCGACCCGGATGCCTTCGTGCACCCGGACGCGGTGATCATCGGGAACGTGGAGCTCGCCGCCGGGTCCTCGGTGTGGCCGAGCGCGGTGCTCCGCGGCGACCACGGGCTGATCCGGGTCGGGGACCGCACCTCCATCCAGGACGGCACGATCATCCACACCACCCGGGACTGGCCGACGATCATCGGCGCCGACTGCGTGGTTGGGCACCGGGCGCACCTGGAAGGGTGCGTGGTCGAGGACGGCTGCCTCATCGGCTCGGGCTCGCTGGTGCTGAACCGGGCCCGGGTCGGGGCCGGGGCCGTGGTCGCCGCGGCGGCACTGGTCCGCGAGGACATGGTGGTCCCGCCGGGCGCCCTGGCCGTGGGCGTGCCCGCGACGATCCGCGAGGAGGCCGGGTTGCGCCAGCGGGAGCGGATCGCCCGGTCCGTGAAGACCTATCTCGACCTGGCCAGCCAGCACCGGGCCGGCACCCGGCGGATCCACCTGTAGCGCCGCGGGAGCAGCGCCGCCCTCGGCTGCATCTACGCGCGAAGTAGAACTTCTACATCGAGTGTAGATAATAACCACTCGCGCCGCACCCGGATGTTCTACCGTCTCTGTAGATAGAAACATTGGTCACGTGGGCCGCTACCCAGGTGACGCCGTGCCCGCCGCCGTCCCGGCGGGCACGGCCGCGGCACACCGCCGCAGACAGACCTCCACGTGAAGGGCCCCTGGCATGACCCACCTGACCTACCTGGAAGCTGCCGTCGTCGGCCTGGTCCAGGGCGTCACCGAACTGTTCCCGGTGTCCAGCCTCGGGCACAACGTGCTGATCCCCGCCCTGGTCGGCGGCAGCTGGGCCCGTGATCTCAACGTGGCCGCCCCCCAGTCGCCCTACCTGGCGTTCATCGTGGGGCTGCACGTGGCCACCGCGATCGCGCTGCTGGCCTACTTCTGGCGGGACTGGGTCCGGATCATAGGCGGCTTCTTCGGCTCGCTGCGCCAGATCGCCCACCCGGCCGAGGGCACCACGCGGTGGATGCTCCAGTCCGCCGACCAGGAGCTGGCCTGGCTGATCATCCTGGCCACGATCCCGGTCGGGCTTGCCGGCCTGGCGTTCGAGCACCTGTTCCGGGTGATCTTCGGCAAGCCCGTCTACGCCGCGATCTTCCTGATCGTCAACGGCGCGATCCTGCTGGCCGGCGAGCGGTTCGTGCGCTCCGGGCGGCCGGCCGCCCGGCGGGCCGCCGCCGGCCGCCAGTACGCGCCCGCCCCGGCCCGGGCCGGCCAGGCCGGGGCGGCTCTGTGGGACGAGACCGGGTGGGACGAGGCCCGGTGGGACGGCGGGGAGCGGGACCTCGCGGCCGAATCCGACCAGCGGCTGTCCACGATGGGCTACGGCCGGGCGGTCGTCATCGGGTCCGCGCAGATCCTCGCCCTGCTGGCAGGCATCAGCCGGGACGGGGTCACCATGGTGGCCGGCATGGCCCGCGGCCTGTCCCGCGAAGACGCCGCCCGGTTCGCCTTCCTGCTCGCCACCCCGGTGATCCTGGCCGCCGGGGCGCTGAAGATCCCCGACCTGATGGGGCCGCTCGGCAACGGCATCCGCGGCCAGGTCCTGCTCGGCAGCGTGCTCTCCGGCGCCGGCGCCTACCTGTCGGTGCGGTATCTGACCCGCTACTTCCAGACCCGCACGCTCACCCCGTTCGGCATCTACTGCCTCGTCGCGGGGCTGGCCAGCATCACCTACCTCCAGCTGGTCAGGTAGCGCTCGTCAGGTAGCCGCGGGCCGGCCGCGCCGCGGTACCGTCGTTGCGTGCCGAACGATTGCGACGTCCTGGTGGTGGGCGCGGGAGTAACCGGGCTTACCACGGCGATCTGCCTTGCCGAGGCCGGCGCTCGGGTGGTCATCCGCGCCGCCGCTCCCCCGGCCGAGACCACGTCCTCCGTCGCCGCGGCGATCTGGGGGCCGCACCTTGTCGAGGAAAGCGCGCGGGTCACCCGGTGGGGCCGGGAGACCCTGGCCGTGCTGCGGGAACTCGCCGCCGACCCGGCGACCGGAGTGCGGCCCGTGACCGGTGTGCAGGGCACCCGCGGCACCCCGCCCCCAGTCAGCGCCCCGGCCAGCCGGGCCGACGGCGGTGCCGCGGGGCCACCGGTGCCGCCGGACTGGCTCGAGGGCCTCGACGCCAGCCCGTGCCGCGCCGGGGATCTGCCCGCCGGGTTCGCCAGCGGCTGGCGGTACACCGCGCCGCTAGCGCACATGCCGACATACCTGGGCTACCTGCGCGCCCGGTTCGGGTCGGCCGGGGGGCAGGTGGAGGCGGGCACGGTGCGCTCGCTGCCGGAGGCGGCCGCCGAGCACGGCGCCCGCGCGGTGCTGAACTGCACCGGGACCGGTGCCCGGGACCTGCTGCCAGACCCGGCCCTCACGCCGTACCGGGGCCAGGTGGTGATCGCGGAGAACCCGGGGCTCCGCGAGTTCTTCATCGGCCTGCCGGACGACACCGCCGAACTGGTGTACCTGTTCCCGCACGGGGACACCGTGGTCCTCGGCGGCACCGCGGTGGCCTGCGACTGGAACACCGAACCGGTCCCGGCGGTAGCCGATCGCATCCTGCGCGACTGCGCCGCCGTCGAGCCGCGGCTAAACGGCGCCCGGGTGCTCGGCCACCGCGCCGGGCTGCGCCCGTTCCGGCCGCAGGTCCGGCTGGAGGCCGAACCGGGCCGCCCGGGACAGGACGGCGCCGGCCCGCTGGTCGTGCACAACTACGGCCACGGCGGCGCCGGGATCACGCTGTCCTGGGGCTGCGCCCGCGAGGCCGCGGCGCTGGCCGCCCGCGCGCTCGGCTGACCGCGCGGCGATCATGGCTCGGGGGTCGTTATCCACGGCGGCTCCGTTCGGCCGGAAACAACCGGGAGGAGGGCCGAGGCGGCCTCGCCACCCTAGGTCACCGCCCGCGGCGCGAGAGCGCAGCCTAGGGTTGTCCCCATGAGGATCGGTTTCGGCGCGCCGGTGTCCGGCGCCTGGGCAACTCCGCACTACCTGGGCCGGTTCGCCGCCCAGGCCGAAGCGGCGGGCTACGGCTCTCTGTGGACGTTCCAGCGGCTGCTGGTGCCGGAGGGCTCGGCGATGGAACCGGTGTACCACAGCGTGCTCGATCCGATGGTCGCGCTCGGCTACGCGGCGGCGGTCACCTCCCGGATCCGGCTCGGGGTCGCGGTGGTGAACATGCCCTACCTGTCCCCCGGCTACCTGGCCAAGCAGGCCGCCTCGGTGGACGTGCTGTCCGGCGGGCGGCTGGACCTCGGGCTCGGCCTGGGCTGGATGCCCGAGGAGTTCGCCGCGGCCGGCGCCGTCATGGCCGGGCGCGGCGCCCGCACCGCCGAGTACATCGAGGTGCTGCGCCGGCTGTGGGCGGGCGGGGTCGCAGAGTTCCACGGCGAGCACTACACGGTCCCGGCGGGGCGCGCGGCGCCGCTGCCGGTGCAGCGGCCCGGCCCCCCGGTGCTGCTCGGCGGGACGGTGCCGCGGGCGCTGCAGCGGGTGGGCCGGCTGGCGGACGGGTGGATCACCTCCAGCCGCGCCGACCTGACCCGGATCCGCGAGGGCATCGACATAATCAAGGGCGCGGCAGCCGAGGCGGGCCGGGACCCGGGCGCGCTGCGGATCATCTGCCGCGGGGTGGTGCGCTGGGGTACTCCGGTGACCGTGCCCGAGGGCGGTGGCCGGGTGCCGCTATCGGGCGGTTTCGGCGACATCCGCGCCGACACCCAGTGGCTGGCGGAACAGGGCGTGACCGAGGTCTTCTACGACCTGAACTGGGACCCGCTGGTGGGCGCCCCGGACGTGGACCCGGCCGGCGCGGCAGCCCGCGCCGAGGAGATCCTCGAAGGGCTCGCTCCAGGCCGTTGACCTGGTGTTTGCCATTAAGCAGGTGCATCGCGCCGCAAGCGGGTAAGAACCCCTCGGACGGCGAGCGAGTCTCATCGGGGAGGAGATGGCGCCGCATGGAAACCGAAACAGCTGTTTCCTACCAGGCCGCTGTGCCAGGAACACCGGTGCTGACCCGGTCCGGCAAGGAGATCGGCACGCTCGAACACGTA
>Ga0209166_10001120_pt1 | contig 23495 bp, 27 predicted proteins | sample Coa_R1_3_FD_187151 | JGI IMG/M metagenome (GOLD analysis project Ga0209166, IMG submission 187151) | Surface soil microbial communities from Centralia Pennsylvania, which are recovering from an underground coalmine fire - Coalmine... | ecosystem: Environmental > Terrestrial > Soil >... | reverse complement strand
GGTTGTCGAAGACAAGCAGCGCGCGGCGCCGGCCACGGCTCGAGCGCCGAAGGAGGAAGATCTCGAAGCGCGCGCCGCCGAGCGCACGCGTCGGCAGCGCGCGGAAGCCGAACAGCACATCGCCGACGCGCGCGACGCGCTCGAGGTCGCGGCCGAGGCGGTGGCCGACCGGACCCGCGCGGCGGAGGCCGCCGAGCAGCACCGCCAGGCGGTGCACGCCCAGGTCGACCAGCTACAGGATCAGCTGCGGGAGCTGCAGGCGCAGCTGCGTGACCTCCGCATGGAGGTCGCCGCCGCCGAGCAGGCCGCGCTCAGCGCCGCCGCGCGTCGGGACCAGGCCGACAAAGCGCACGCCGCGGCGCGGCGGGCGCTGGCGCAGGCAGAAGCCGCGATCTAGGAGTTCGGCCGAAAGCTGCGATTCCGAGTGTTCGCAGCGGCCGAACTCCGTTCATTGGATGGTCTAGAGGGGCGGCCGAAAAGTCATCAGCAACATGACTTGCCGCCCCTCTAGACCATGCGCGGTTCGCTCGGCGGCGCGCCGGCGGGGGACGTCGGAGGGCGCTCGCCGAGCGTTTCGACCTCGGCGCGCGCCCGAGCGACGATCTCGCGCAGCTGCTTCAGCCGCTCGGGATCCTTGAGCGCGCCGCGGGACCCCTGGCGGAAGAGGGCGCGCGCCAGCTCGCGCAGCTCGTGCATCAGGTCGGCCATTTCGGGACGCTGGGCGGCATCCCAGCCAGCGGTGATGCGGGCGCGGATGTCGTCGATGGTCGAGGCCTGCTCGGTCAGGTAGGCGCGGCCGGCGTCGGTGATCGAGTAGACCTTTTTGCCGTCCTGCTGGTCGGACGTGACGTAGCCCAGGTCTTCGAGCATTTGCAAGGTGGGGTAGACGGAGCCCGGGCTGGGGCGATAGTGGCCGCCCATGCGGTCCTCGAGCGCGCGAATGATGTCGTAGCCGTGCCGCGGCTGGTCCTTGAGCAGATCCAGGATGACGTACTTCAGGTCGCCCCGACCGAAGAACCGCTCGCCCGGGCCCGAGCCGGGGCCTTGATCGAAGCCGCCGAAGCCGCGCCAGCGGCGGCCGAAGCGACCGAACGGCCACTCGGGTGGAAACTCGCCGTCCGCCCAGCGCCGATGGGGACCGAAGAAGGCGAAACCGAAGTGCGGGGGACGTTGATGATGCTGTCCGAACATGGGACACTCCTCCACGAAACAAGTGATCTAGCGATATATCGCCGATATATCGCTAGCGTACGGCCTGGGGCCGCGGCTGTCAACAATGCGTGGCTTCTTTACACTGGCGCCACGTCGTGATCCGCCTGCTGGTGCTCCTCCTGGCGCTGCTGGTTGCCCCTGCCGCCGCCGCGCACGCCGACCCGCCCAGCGTGCCCGTCTCCGAGGCACCGGTCGTCAGCGGCGATCCCAACCTGGCCAACCTCGCGCTCGTCTTCAACGTCGGCGCCGGCTTCGAACCCGCGACCGCCATCCTGGACGCGCTCGCCGACCACCAGCAGCACGCCACGTTTTTTGTCATGGGCTGGTGGGCGGCGCAGCACCCCGACGTGCTCCGCCAGATCGCCGACGGCGGCCACGAAATTGCCAGCCATGGCGACCACATCTTCGATTTGACGCAAGCCACCGACGCCCAGGTGCGTGCCGATCTCGAAGCGGCCGACGCGGCGATCAGCGCCGTGACCGGCCGCACGACCCGGCCGCTGTGGAGTCCGTCCGCCGGGTACCAGAACGCGCGGGTGCGCGCCATCGCCGCGAGTCTTGGCTACCGTCCGATCATGTGGAGCGTCGACAGCGGTGACTGGACGCGGGCGGCCACCCCAGAGAGCGTCTACAGCCACGTCATCAACGGCGCCACCAACGGCGCGATCATCGTCCTCCACTTCGACAGTCCGACGACGGTCGACACCACCGCGCAGGTGCTGCCGGCGGTGATCGAGACGCTGCGCGCCGCGGGCTATCGGCTGGTAACGATCACCGAGTTATTGACGAGCACGCCGCAGTAGCTGCCCGCTTCGCTGCGCTCGCTTCGTTCTTGCAGCGTGCACGCGAAAGCCGTGGATGTGGTTGCTACTGACGCCAGACGCGTACGGGCGGACGCGCAGCGCAGGTGAAGTGCCCACGGCCGCCCGTGGACGAGCTAATAGCCGACCCGCGGTGCGACCGTGCTGTGTCGCCCGCGGACGAGCTAATAGCCGACCCACGGTGCGACCGTGCTGTGTCGCGACGGATGTAGGACGATCCCAAGCTTGGGATCGCTAGACGCGGGCGCATGCAAAGTGAAGGGCGCCGACCCTCGCCAGGCCGGCACCCTTCGACGGCGAAGAACCTTCGAAGCTACTTGTCGACGATGTTGAAGCCGCGGACGACCTCGGTCTCCAAACCATTCGCCCTGTCGTGTGAGTACACGTACACGTTCGAGTGCGTCGAGGCGAAGTGGGTCGGCGTGAACGTTATCGACCACGAACCGGAACTGTCCGGCGTGGTCGTGCCCAGCAAGCGACCTGTGGACGAGTCGCGCTCACCGTCGATCCAGGCTTCGATCCGGTCGATGTTCGGCGCGTCACTGGTCGTCCCGGTGATCGTGAAGTCCGACTTGGTCGAGACGTTCTGGCCTTCGGTCGGAGCGGTGATCACCACGACGGGCGCCCCGCCAGCGGTGGACGTCGTCGCGGCGGGCGCGGGTGCCGCGGCCGTCCCGGTGCCAGGACCACCACCATTCACGCTCAGACTCTTGAACCACCAGCCCTTACCAGGCGTGTGCGCGTAGACGTTCAGCGTCTGCGGACCGGCTGGCACGGCCGAGCCGGCGATGGCTGCGCCGAACCCGGAGGCCGCGAAATACGGATACGCCAACGCTGAGGCCACGTCTGGCCGCGACTGGGCGAAGACCGCCTTGGCGAGCATCTTGCCGCCGCCATCCATCGTCCCCAGCCAGACCTGCACGTCATCGGCGCCCGCCCAGCCCTGCGCGGTCTTGTCGACAAACCAGCCCGCGACGGTGAACGAGCCGCTGCCAGGCACGGTACTACCACCCGACGGAATGTCGATGAAGCCGGCGTAGGTGTTATCAAGGACACCACCTGGGCCTGGCATCCAGTCCGCCGCCGATGCCGCCGGGACTGACACTAACAACAGCGCGGACACCGCGCCCAACAGCGCGATCAACTTCGGTACTGAGAACTGCATCCAAGCATCCCTTCGAAGATAAGTGACAATCTTCAAGCATACTTCGGAGATGCAGTAGTGTGCCCTAATCGCCGGGTACTCGTCTTGGGTCACCGATTCTTCCCGAGTTCGCTTGCCGTTGTCCGGATGTCAGCAATTGCAATAGTTGGGCCAGACCGATCGAGAAATACGCATCCCGCGTGTTTTGGTCCACAATCGCTGCATGACGTGGCAAACCCGTCGGCTGGCCGCGGCGCATGATGTGCTGGCACCTGACGGGTCGGAGATCCGCGTCCTCGTACAGGTCGCGGGTGGCAGCATGGTGCACTGCACGCTGCCGCCAGGTCAGGTCACGCGCGCGGTGCGCCATCGCACGGTCGAGGAGCTGTGGTTCTGTGTCGCCGGCCGCGGCCAGGTGTGGCGCCGCGCGGCCGCCACCGACGAGATCGTGAACCTCGAGCCCGGGGTGGCTCTCAGCATCCCGCTCGGGGTGGCCTTTCAGTTCCGGGCCGACGGTTCGACGCCACTCGAGGTCGTCATCGCGACGTTGCCCCCGTGGCCCGGCGAGGACGAAGCGATACCGGTCGACGGGGTCTGGCCGGCTACCGCATGACGCCCTGGCCAGCGCTCCAACTGGCGACCGATGGGCTCCCGGCAAGCGCGGACGTCGTGGTCGTTGGGGGTGGCATCGTCGGCGCCGCGACGGCATTTTTCGCCTGTCGGGCCGGGCTGCGCGTGGTCATCCTCGAAAAACGGCCAGCGCTATGTACATTGACGACGCCCGTCTCGACTGGCGCGTTTCGCTTGCAGTTTGACAACCCCGAGGAGGTCGCCGTCGTCCGCGAGGGCATTGACCTCTTCGACCATTTTGCCGAGATTGCCGAACTGCCTGGCTACGACCTGGACATCCACAAGCAGGGCTACCTGTTTTGCGCCACGTCGGACGCCGGCGCGCAGCATCAGCGCCAGTTCGCCGCCGCCCTCCTCGGCTGGGGCGTCAGCGACCTGGAAGTGCTCGACGGCGACGAGGCGCGCTACCGCTTTCCCTACCTCGGCCACGAGATCATCCAGGCGCGCTTTCGTCAGGGCGACGGCTGGCTCGATCCGAAGCGGCTCACCTTCGGGTACGCGCGGGCCAGTCGGGCGACGATTTGCCTCGAGACGCCGGCAATTGGTTTTGTCACGCGCGGCGATCGGGTTGTTGGCGTGCAAACGCCGCGCGGCTCGATCGCCTGCGAGCACGCGGTCATCGCCACCGGTCCGTTTGCGGGACCGGTCGCGGCGCTCGCCGGGCTGAACCTGGACCTGCGGCCGACGATCCGTCACAAGCTGGTCATGCCCGACCTGCCGGCGCTGCCCGCCACCTCGCCGATGACGATCCACGAGGAGACCGCGGCGCACTGGCGGCCGGCGCTCTCAGGCTGCTACGCGTTGTGGACGGACGCCCAGACGCCTGCCGGGGCGCCACTCGAGAACGTGCCGACGAGCACCGACTTCGCCTTCGGGTTGCTCGACCCGCGCTCGCCGTGCAGCCTCGCGCGCCTGTCGCCACTCTGGAAATCGATCTGGGAGGAGGGCAGCGCGTACTGGCTGCTCCAGGCGGGTCAGTACACGTACACGGCCGACCACCGTCCGCTGCTCGGCCCGAGCGACGTCCCGGGCCTGGTGCTCAACGTTGGCTACAGCGGCCACGGGATCATGGCCAGCGCCGGCGGCAGCCGCCTGGTGGTCGACAGCATGCTCGGCCGCCAGCGCCTGGCGGAGAACCCGTTCCGGCCGCAGCGGGAGATCGTGGAGCGGCCGCTCGACATTCTCTAGGTCGATCCCGCGCGGATCGCTGACTTACTTGTCAGCAAGGTAGCCGGCCTGTCACACTAGGGCTGATGTATGAACCCCCCGGCACGCGATTCGCCGGTTGGCTGCAGGCCAGCATGCTCAATCGCGGTCTGAGCCAGGCGCAGCTGGCTCGCTCCGTCGGCGTCGCCGACACCCAGGTCTCCCGCTGGCGGCGCGGCCACGTCGTCCCAACCCTTCAGTACCTGCAGCGCCTGGCCGATACCTTCGGGATCGAACGCGTGACCCTCGATCGGCTGGTCGGTCTGCCTGTCGCCCAGGCGCCGCAGGGCGCGGACGGCCAGCGCGTCGAGCCCGAGGTCGCCGCCGAGCTCGAGGCGTACCAGGCGCGACTCCGCGAGGTCCTCGCAAAGCGGCTCCCGCGTGCCATGTGGCGGGCGTACGTCGAGGCGTGCGTGGCACTGGCGGACGGCTTGAACGCCGCGGCGACCCGCGTGGCCGACGCCCCGCCCGACCGCCCGCTCGGGTTCCACCCGCGGTCCCCCGATCACGCTGATTGAAAGGCCACTGATGCCCCAACGTCCGATTGCCTACAACGTGCCGATGGTGGTCGAGCAGACCAGCCGCGGCGAGCGCGCCTACGACATTTTCTCGCTGCTCCTGCGCAACCGCATCATCTTCCTGGGGACCCAAGTCACCGATGAAGTGGCCAACACGATCGTCGCCCAGCTACTGTTTCTGCAGCAGGACGATCCCGATCGAGACATACAGCTGTACATCAACAGCCCCGGTGGCGACGCCGACGCCGGCCTGGCCATCTACGACACGATGCAGCTCGTGACCCCGGCCGTGTCGACGACGTGCGTCGGGATGGCCGCGAGCGCCGCGGCCGTGATCCTGGGTGGCGGCGCGAAGGGCAAGCGGCTGGCGCTGCCGAATTCGCGCATGCTCATTCACCAGGCATCGACTGGCGTCCAGGGCACCGCCGCCGACATCGAAGTCGGCGCGCGCGAGATCCTGCGCTTGAACGCGCGGATCAAACAGCTACTCGCGGCCGACACCGGCCAGGACGCCGAGCGCATCTCGCGCGACATCAACCGCGACTACTGGATGAGCGCGCTCGAAGCCCAGGAGTACGGCCTCATCGACACCATCGTTGGCGCCACCGACGCCTCACTCGCGGCCGACCGAGCGGAGGCCGCCCTCGACGAGCACAAAAACGGACAGGCCAACGGCAAGGTGTAAGCCCAGCGCCTCCCACTCAGTGCGTGCCTTGAACTGACACGTTCGGGGGAGCCCTCGAAGCGCTTGCAGCTGCCTCCGGCGGGTCGCAACTTCCGACGCGCGCGAGTGCGGGCTTGCGGTGTGGCATACTGCCGAGGTCCTACATCGCATGGCGTATTCGTACGTGCTGGTTGTCGACGACGACCCAGCCATCCGCGGGCTCGTCGCCGACGCGTTGCGAGGCGAGGGCTACGTGGTCGATCTGGCCGCGCACGGCCGGGAGGCGCTGGATGCGATGCGCGCCAATCGTCCGGCGACCGTCATCCTGGATCTCATGATGCCGGTCATGGACGGCTTTTCGTTCCTGGAGGCCTGCCACAAGGAGCACCTGTGCGCGGACGTGCCGATTGTCGTCATCTCGGCGGTGCAGGACCTGCTGCGGCGCGTGCACGCGATGCCGATCAACGCCTGCATCGCCAAGCCGTTTGACCTGGACGACCTGGTGCGGACGGTGGGCCAGTACGCGCGCCCCAGCGGCCGCCCCGTCTAGGCCGAGTCCGAGCCCGCGACCAGGCGGACTTTGCGCTTGCCGAGGCTCAGGATCAGCGGCAGCTCGGACGGGTCCACGAGCCGCTCGGTCGACTGGGTCTGGCCGTCCAGCTTGAAGCCGCCCGTCTGCAGGTGCCGTTTGGCCGCATTCCTGGACTCGGCCAGCCCGGCCTGCACGGCGAGCTCGACCAGACCGGTCGGCACACGCACCGCGACACTCGGGCCAACGTCCTCGCCGCCGCCACCGAAACGGGCGCGGGCGGTTTGTTCCGCTTTGCGCGCCTCGTCGTCGCCATGCGTGATCCGCGTCGCTTCGAAGGCCAGCACTGCTTTGGCGTCGTTCAACTCGGCGCCCGTCTTGCGCTCGAGCTCGGCGATCTCCTCGAGCGGCAGGAACGTGAACAGGCGCAGGAAGCGTCCGACGTCGGCGTCCTCGGTATTGCGCCAGTACTGGTAGAAGTCGTAGGGCGAGGTCTGCCGCGGGTCGAGCCACGGCGCGTTGCCAGCCGACTTGCTCATCTTCTGGCCCGAGGTCGTGGTGATCAACGGGGTGGTCAGCGCGAACGCCTCGCCGGCGTCGGCGTGATGGATCAGGTCGCGCCCGGCCAGGATGTTGAACCACTGGTCGTTGCCACCCTGCTGCACGCGGCAGCCGTAAGCGCGGAACAGGTGCAGGAAGTCGTAGGCCTGGACCAGCGCGTAGTTCAGCTCGATGAACGCGAAGCTACCGGTTTCGAAGCGCTCGCGGTAGGTCCCGTGCTGCATCAGCTGGTTGACCGTGAAGTAGCGCCCGACGTCGCGCAGGAACTCGATCCACTTCAGGTCCAGCAGCCACTCGGCGTTGTCGAGCAGCAGCGCCCGGTCGCCCGAGAAGTCCAGGTAGCGGCTGAACTGGGTGCGGATCCCGGCCAGGTTGCGCTGGATGTCCGCGACCGACAGCATTGGCCGCTCGGAGGCCCGACCGCTCGGATCGCCGATCATGCCGGTCCCGCCACCCACGAGGGCGATGGGCCGGTGACCGGCGCGCTGAAAGTGGGCCAGTGCCATGATGCCCACCAGGTTGCCCGCGTGCAGACTGGTCGCCGTGGGATCGAAGCCCTGATAGACGGTGACGGGTCCGGTGTCGAATGCACGCCGCAGCGCGTCCTCGTCCGAGACCTGAGCGACGAAGCCGCGGGATCGCAGCACGTCGAGCACGTTGGTCGCCACCGCCGTCACCATCGACCAAGTTTACCGAACGGGCGGGCTCTGGCACGCGCCGTGGCTAGACGATCGAGATCGTCTGACGCCGGTCGGCTGAGAAGAGCGCTTTGGGGATGAGCGCGTGGACGCCGCGCGTCTGGTTTACGAACTGGGTCACCCGGAAGCTCAGGCCGATGCTGGCCAGGCTATAGGCGTCCAGCGGACTGAGGCCGGCGCGGCGATGCAAGAACTCGATGGTGTTGCGCGTGGCGATACGAAATGCCGCGTTCAGGTCGGCATCGATGCCCATTGCGATCCAGTGGTCCGACGTTTCGGCAAACGGCCAGGCCCAGCCCGCCTGCTTGTGCAGCACCACCCGCACCCGGACTTCGCGCATCGCCGATTCCAGTGCCTGGTTGTTGACTTCGCCGTCGCCCTGGGTGGCGTGTGAGTCGCCGGTAAAGAGCTTCGCGCCCGGCTGCCAGACGGGCACGTACAGTGTGGCGCCCTCCGTCAGGTCGCGCAGGTCGATGTTGCCGGCGTGCTGGCCGGGTGGAACGGAGCTGACCACGCCGCCGGCGGCTGGGGCGACCGCGAAGGTGCCCTGAAACGGCGCCAGGGGCACGCTGATGCCGGGCAGAAAGTCGGCTCGCATACGGGTTGTGTCCAGATCGAGGTAGCGCACCTGACCGGTGGGAAAGTCCTCCGGCAGGGTGCCGGTGCCAAGGTCGCCAGGGTTGACGAATGTGGCGCCCCAATTGACCGGGGTGAGCCGCTCGAACTGAATCGCGAGCAGGTCGCCAGGTTCGGCGCCGCGCATTCCGACGGGACCGACGATGGAGTGCGGGCCGCGCCCGGGGTGCTCGCGCCTGAGGCGCGCGATGGCGTCGATCGCGAGGCCAGGTTGCAGGCGATTGCCGAAGTGCGACCAGGTGTCGGGGTAGACGACCACGTCGCCCGACTCGATCTCGAGCACGTTGTCGAGCGTGGAGTCGAAAACGCCGAGGCGAACGGTCTCGCTGGTAGATGGCACGGTGTGAACGCGCCCGTTGACGGGTGCGCCTGGTCCGCCACCGCCCCTGGCCGACATGCGCAGCGGCGCCAGGAGCCCGAGCCACCCGACGCCGCCGAGCAGCCAGGCTCGCGCGTCGCGCCTCAGCCGACGCGCCCAGTCGAGCGCGTCCAGGTCGAACACGCCAGAATTGCCCAGTCGATCCGCCCCCAAGCGGTACGCGGCCTCGGCTACCTCGCTGCCGAAGCCCAGCGCCCCCGGCGCAACCGACTCACCACACCCGAACACGCACTACGAACAGTACCTGGGCACACGGCTTCGAAGCGCCCCCAGCCGGTGCCTGGGCGGGCAGCGACGAGCGCGGGCGCTCGAGAGGCTTGCAGACCCGTCTCAGGTGTCGATACTACTGCTTCGGAAGAACTGCCTCGTCGACGTTGCCCGAGAACGTCCACAGGTCGCCGCTGGACAGGCTGAAGCGGATCTGCGAGCGCACGGTTTGTTTCGGCAGGCGGTCCCACATGACGCGCGCGACGTCCGAGGCGCTGAGCTCGAGGGGCGGCACGTCGGCCTCGCGCGCGGTGAAGCGGAACGCGGCGGCGGTGGCATTCTCGAGGCGCCAGTGGTCATGCGAGAGGGTAAGCGAGCCATCTGCACCCCGCCGAAGGAGGTTGAAGTAGGCCTCGCCGAAGGCCCGCGCCGCGGTCAGCCAGTCGATGTCGATGCCGCTATCCATTGGCGCTAGCGCGCGTCAAAGTGCCGGCCATAGGTGTCAGCGAGCGTATCCGACCGTCACCAAACTGCTTGCGTTGTGGTAACAACTCATAACATGTTGAGCGATTTTCCTGGCGCCGGGGGTTGACACCTCTCGATCGCGCTCCGTATCGTGCCAACAACTTAGTGGTCAGCTTGCCGCCATTTGTTGAACACAACCCTTCGCGGAGGCCCTGCGCAGTGTGCTACTCCGGCTCCCTCCCAGAGGACGTGAGGAATCGTGCGGCGGACGCGTAATCCGTTGAGCCGCCACGCAAGCATCGCGACGTTGGAGCGCATCATCAGTTTGCGACCCCGCTATCTTCTGCACGGCGTGGTGGCGGCTGTCGGCGTCGCCGCGGTCTCGTCGATTGCTTTCCAGCCGCGACATACCGAACTCCCCGTGGCGCAGCCGGCCGTCGTCGAGGCCGTGGCGCCGATGGCGCAGCTCGACCTTGAACAACCGCCGACAACGCCGGCGCTAGACATGCCGGTCGACGACCCCGTCGCGGCGCCGCCTGAGGCCGATGTCGCGCCGGCGCCGGCCGCGCCCAAACCGTCGGTGCATACGGTCGAAGAGGGCGACACGCTCCGTTCGCTCGCGGACCAGTTCGGCATCAGTCCCGAGACGATCATGGCCGCCAACGGCCTGCGCAATCCCGACATGCTGCAGGTCGGTCAGGACCTGGTCATGCTGCCAACCGACGGCGTGTTGTACGTGGTCAAGGCCGGCGACTCGATCAGGCAGGTCGCCGCACGCTTTGGCGTTGACACGATGGACATCGTCAACGCGAACGACCTCGGGTCCGATCCGGACATGGTGCAGGCCGGCACGGTACTCATCGTGCCCGGCGCCACGCCGGTCGTGGCGGGCGTGAGCCACGGCACCGCGCAGGCGACCGAGGCCGATCAGACGGCCGCGACGGTCGGCAGCGGCGGCGTGCTGGTGCCGATTGAGGTGACGACCCGCGCCACGCCGAGCACCCGAACGTACGAAGTCCAGGATGGCGACACCCTGGCCGCGATCGCCGAAACCTTCGGCGTGGACGTCGACACGATCCTGTCGTCGAACGGCATCGCCGATCCGGACACGATCAAGCCTGGCAGCTCGCTGCGCATCTTGCCCGTTAAGGGCCTGGAGTACACGGTCCAACCAGATGAGACGCTGGCCGACATCTCCTTCAAGTACCAGGTCGATCTGGGGCTGCTGCTCGACTACAACGATCTCAGCGATCCTGACGTCATCAATATTGGCGCCAAGCTGGTGCTGCCGGGCGGCAAGTTGCGGGCTGACGCGGTGCAGGCGCCGGCGCCGGTGGTGGATACGCCGCCCCGCACCCAGCCCGCGAGCGCTGGCGGCGCGGTGGTCCAGGTGCCTTCGGCGAGCCGGCCCGCGGCGGCGGCGGCGCCAAAGCCCGCTGCGCCGGCACCGGCGGCGCCCGAGCTCACGGTTGGTGGGGGCGGCGGCACGATCGTCGCCAACGCGATGAAATACGTCGGCTACCGCTACGTGTTTGGTGGCACGTCACCAGCGGGGTTCGACTGCTCGGGGTTTGTGTACTACATCCACAATCACAGCGGGGCGCCGGTCGGGCGCGGGATGTGGCAGCAGTACAACGGGGGCGCGCACATTCCGATGAGCGCGCTGCAGCCTGGGGACACGGTGTTTTTTGCGAACACGTACATGCCGGGGCTGAGCCACGACGGCATCTATATCGGCGGGGGCCAGTTTGTCCACGCCAGCGACGAGCGCACCGGGGTGACGATCTCGAGCCTGTACACGGGGTACTGGCAGGGGCACTACGTGGGCGCTACGCGGCTCTGGGACTGAGCCGCGGGCTTTTCGCACCCTTACCCCAACCCCCCTCTCCCTCCCGAGGGAGAGGGGGGCCTTAAGTCTCCGGGCTTTAAGTTTCGGGGCTCGAACAACGATGCGGCACAATCCGAAGATGTCGTCGTCGAAGCCGCAGACGCTGCATGCGGCCATCCAGGTCGCGATCGCGCGCCAGCACAACAGCCCCCTGGGTGGTGTGGCGCCTGGCGCGGAGGAACACAGTGGGTCTTGACCACCAAACCCGAATGGACTTCGAGCACGCCCGACGGAAGTCGGCCTGGCGACGTGTGATCAATCGACTCACGGGCCGACGCAACGAGTTGCTGCGCTTCGACGAAGTTCGGCGACAGCTGCGCGCCCAGGGTCAGCACTACGCGGGTACGCGGGCTGTCCCCCTGGCGGCGATCGTCGGCAGCATCGGACGTTACCGCGACTTCGACAGCGCGTTCCTGCCGCGCCAGAACCAGACGCGCGGACGCTGGCTCAACATCGATCGCGCGCACTATGAAGAGCTGTCGCTGCCGCCGGTCGAGCTGTACGGACTCGGCGAGACGTATTTCGTAAAGGACGGCAACCACCGCGTGTCCGTCGCCCGCGAGCGGGGTCAGGAATTCATCGACGCCAACGTCATCGAGCTCGAAGCGCCGGTCCCGATCGGCTCGCTCGAAGACCTGGAGGAGTGGATCCGCCGCGAAGACGCGGTGGCGTTCCTGTCGAGCACGCAGCTGCTCAAGGTGCGACCGGAGGCCCAGGTCCTGGTGACCCTGCCTGGCCAGTACGAACAGCTCATCGAACACATCTCTGTCCATCGCTGGTTTCTGGGGATCGAGGCCGAGCAGGAGATTCCATACCTCGACGCCGTCGCGAGCTGGTATGACCGTGTGTACCAGCCGATTGTCGAAGGCATCCGCGAGGCCGGGATGCTCAGGGAATTCCCCGAGCGCACCGAAGCGGACCTGTACCTGTGGCTGATCGAGCATCTCTGGTACCTGCGTGAGGCAGGTGAGATCAACGAGGACGGCCCCTTCGACGAGGCCGCGCGCACCTACGCCGAGCAGTTCAGCCAGCGGCGGGCGCGCCGGCTAGCACGCGCCGTGTGGCGCGGCGCTCGGCGTATCGCCGGCCTCGGCTAAGGCTTACGGCTTCTCGCTGGCACGGGCCAGCTCGTTGCGGGTGATCAGACCCAGCAGACGGCCTTCGGCCATCACGGCGATTTGCTCGACGCCTTCCTCAAGGATCAGGTGGAGAGCACCGAGGGCCGGCGCGCTCGGTTCCATCGCGGGCGTGGTTTCAATCGGCAGCATGGCACGCTCGATACTCGTCTGCGCCCAGCGCTGAACCGGGATGCGGCCGAGCTGCTGCAGACTCAGCACGCCGATCAGGTGGTCCTCACGATAGACCGCGTAGCCGCGCGGACCGGTCGGCTTGCTGGCCTCGGCGGCGCTTAGCCTGGATGTGAGCCCGGTCGCAAGCCTGAGGTCTTTTTCGAGCAGGTGCTCCTCAGCGAACGCCTGGACTGTCACCCCAGCCTGCACCCGGCCAAAATCGCGGTCCATGACCGAGGCGACGGTCAGCCGACGCAGCGACTCCTGGTACATCGTCGCGTACTGAGAACTGGCCGCACCCGCGTACATGAACCAGGCGATCATGATCAGCCACAAGCCGCTGAGGGCATTGGCGCTGCCGTCGAACAGGATCCACACGCCCGAAAAGAGCAGCCCGACGGCCGCGACCTGACCCACCCGCGCGGCGACGGTGCTGCCCCAGCGCAGATCGTCACCGGCGAACCAGAGCAGAGCGCGGAGCACCCGCCCACCGTCGAGCGGAAAGGCCGGCACCAGGTTGAAGATCGCCAGCGGAATGTTCGTGGCCGCCAACCACAGGCCGAGCGCGGCCACAGGTGGCGCGACGCCCCACAGGCTCACCCCCACGATGGCCGCGACTGTGCCGACGCCGAGGCTCGCCACCGGTCCGGCCACGGCGATCAGGAACTCGGCCCGCGGCGACGGCGACTCACGCGTGATGTGGGCCATCCCGCCCAGCAAGAACAGGCTGATCGTGCGGACCGGGATGCCGAAGGTGCGCGCCACCAGGGCATGCGACAACTCATGCCCGTACAGACTCACCACCGACAACAGCGCGGCCGCCACCGCGAGGGCCCACACGCCGGCCGACGACCACCCCGGCAGCATGCCCCGAAACAGCCCATGCGCCATGTACACCAGCAGCGCCAGCAACAGCAGCCAGCTCCAGTTGGCGGTGAACTGGATGCCGAACAGTCGAAACAACGGGATCGAGCCCTGCGTGCCGGGCTCGCGCACTACCGATCGGACCTTCACCGTCCTGCTCAGTGGGGGAGGACGAAGTTCAGCACGATCAGAATGAGCAGCAGCGATCCGATCACCAACCCGACCCGCCGCAGATCGCTGAGGACGTACGCGTAGTCGGCGGTGTAGTGCGAAAACGGGAGCGGCGCCGCGCGCGAACCGCCGCGCGTCGAAGCCCCGCCTGGCTTGGGGTCGACCGACGTCGTGCGGCCCGCGCGTGACTGCCGGTTTGAAGCTGCGTCGATCGCCTGGGTCATCTCGCCGCCGTCGACGGCATCGACACTCTCATCCGCACTGACGGCGGACTCGGGCGTCGCGAAGCGGTAGCGGTTTTCGGAGGATGGTCGGCGACGCTCGCGATCGCGACGCGCAGCCATGCGGCGCTGAAGATCTCGGTTGATGCGTGGCATCGGCCAGGTTACGCGGAGTATAGCCGAGGCGAGTTACCGGCTAATCGTCCCGCCGCCGAGCACGTACTCGCCAGCGTAAAAGACGAGCGCCTGGCCGGGTGTCAGCGCCTTCTGCGGCGTGTCGAAATCGACGACGACCCCGTCGTCCTCGACGCGCACCGTGCAGGGCACTTCAACCGATCGATATCGCGCCTTGCCCATCACCCGCAGTGGCGCCGTCGGGGGTTCGCCGGCGATCCAGCTGACCTCTTCGAGGCGGCAGGTCGACTTCAGCAGATCCTCCGGGCGGCCGACGACGACCGTGTTGGTGGTCGGTTCCAGACTGGTCACAAACAGCGGCTGGCCGGCCGCGATACCCAGCCCGCGGCGCTGACCGACGGTGTGCAGGGCCACGCCGCGATGCTCGCCCAGGACGGTGCCTTGCTGGTCCACGATCGGTCCGGGCTGCAACACCTCGGGCGCGTAGAGCTCGATGAATTCTGTGTACCGCTTGAACGGCACGAAGCAGATGTCCTGGCTCTCGGGCTTGTTGGCGACGGCCAGGCCGAGATCGGTGGCCATCTGGCGGGTGGTGCTCTTCTCGAAGCCGCCCAGGGGCATCAACGCCGCGCCGAGGCGATCCTGGGACATGACGTACAGGACGTAGCTCTGGTCCTTCGACGGATCGGCTGCTTTGCGCAAGCGATGCAGCCCGCCGGGCCGCTCGGCGTGCTCGATGCGGGCGTAGTGGCCGGTGGCCACGTACTCGGCGCCAAGCTGACGCGCCTTGACCAGCAGCGCGTCGAATTTGATGAACTGGTTGCAGCGAATGCACGGATTCGGCGTGCGGCCGCTCGCGTAGGTCTGGACGAAATCCTTGATGACTTTGTCCTCGAAGACCTCTCGGAAATTCAGGACGTAGTAGGGGATATCGAGCTTGTCCGCGACGCGCCGCGCGTCCTCGACCGCGCCCAGCGCACAGCAGGCGTCGTCGCGCTGGATCTCGGGCATGTTGGGGAGGTCGGGCCACACGTTCAACGTGACCCCGATCACGTCATACCCGGCCTGTTTGAGCAAGGCCGCCGTCACAGAGCTGTCGACTCCGCCAGACATGCCAACGATCACGCGCGCCATACGCGCAGATTCTAGCCGCGAACGGTGGTCGCCCACCCGCAGCTGAATTCCGTGCGGGTTCAGGAACGCGGCTCTGCTCGCTCTCTTCGGCGTTCCTGGAACGGAGGGGACATAGTCCCTCCCTGGCGCGCAAGGAAGCGAGCGCAGCGATGCGCGGGCAGCTGACTTCGGTGCGGCCTCAGGAGGACAGCGGAATCTCGGTTACCTGCCCGGTCTCGTCCAGGGGGTCCTGCTTTGAAATCGACCAGGCGCGGACGCTGGGGTGCACGGCGTCCTGGAGGCTCACCAGGAGCCAGTAGGCGCTGAGGTCCGTCGCCAGGCGGATGTCGGTGGGGGACGGGCGGGCTTCCGTGTGGGTATGCGAGTGGTAGTAGCCGACCACGTCGAGGCCCAGCCCCTCGATCTCGTTGTAGGCATGCAGCAGATCCAGGGGATCCATGAAGTAGTGCACGGCGCGCCGGCCAGGCGCGGCAACATCGGTCTGGCGATCGCGGAAGAAGCCGCGTTCGACGCCGACTTCGTCGGCCGTGTTGCGCACGCGCCGAACGCGTTCGATCGAGTTTCCGTGACCGGCGAGCACCCCGCACACCTCGTCCGGAGTGCCCTCCCGGGCGTGCGCAATGAGCTCTTCCCGCAGGGCGGCCGGCAAGACCAGGCTTGCTACCACCAGACTTTGTCGCGCACCGTGGCCTGGGCCTGGTCAAGTGGCTGCGTCCACACGCCGAGGCTCAGGTATTTCCAGCCAGCATCGGCGAACAGACACACGATGTCGGCCTGCCCCGGCTCCAGGCGAGCAGCTACGCGGAGCGCCGCGTGCAGGACGGCCCCGGAGGAGATCCCGGCAAAGACGCCCTCCTGTTGCGCCAGCCGGCGCGTCATGACCAGCGCGTCGTCGGAGGTGACCAGGATCTTGCCGTCGAGCACACTGGGGTCGAGCACTGGCGGGATGAAGCCCGCGTCGAGGCTGCGCAAGCCCTGGACCCCCTCGCCCGGGTGCGGCTCGGCAGCGATCACCTGCACGCCTGGCTTGTCTTCCTTGAGCCGTCGCCCCGTCCCGGTCAGCGTGCCGCCGGTGCCGAGCCCGGCCACGAAGTGGGTAATCGACGGCAGGTCGCGCAAGATCTCGGGCGCGGTCGTGGTGTAGTGCGCCCCCGGGTTCCCGGCATTGCCGTACTGAAATGGCATGAAGAACCGTTCCGGATGCACAGCAACGAGCTCCTGGGCACGCCGGATCGCGCCATTGCTGCCCAATTCACCCGGTGTGAATTCGAGCGCCGAGCCATACAGCTCAAGCAACTGCCGGCGTTCGATACTCACGTTTTCCGGCAGCACCGCCAGGAAGCGATAGCCGCGCCGACTGGCCAGCATAGCCAGCGCAATGCCCGTGTTGCCACTGGTCGGCTCGATGATGACCCGGGCGGTGCCCGGCACAAGGTCACCGTTGGCCTCGGCCGCGTCGAGCATCGCCAGCGCGATGCGATCTTTGACCGAGCCAGACGGATTCGCGCCTTCCAGCTTCGCCCAGATACGGATGTCAACTCGCGGGTTAAAACTCGGCAACTCGACGAGCGGCGTATTGCCGATGGTGCGCTCGATCGTCGTGAGCGTGCGGGCCCCCGCCAGGGTCACCCGCCGGCTACGGCCGGCAGGATCGAGATCACGTCACCCTCGGAGACGGCGGTGTCGAGCCCCTTCAGGTAGCGCACGTCTTCGTCGTTCACGTAGATGTTGACGAACGGCCGCTGCGCCCCGCTGGTCTCCAGAAGCTGCCCGGCGAAGCCGGGATGGCGCTGGTCGACGTCCTTGATCAGTTCGCGCAGCGTCGCGCCCTCGGCCAGGACGCTGCGTTCGCCGCCAACCGTTGGCCGCAACATGGATGGAACACGCACGTTTGCCATCAGCAATCACTCAGCCCAGCGTCGTAACCGGCGCACCGCAGAACGCCTCGTAGTCGACGAGCTCGTGGATCGTCGGATTGTCGCCGCACAACGGGCAATTCGGATCGCGCGGGATCCGGACCTCTCGGAACTCCATGCTCAAGCTATCGAACAGCATCAGCCGGTTCACCAGTGGGTCGCCCAGGTTGAGAATGAGCTTGATCGTCTCGACCGCCTGGATCGTGCCGATGACGCCACACATCGCCCCGAGCACGCCCGCCTCGGCGCAGCTGGGCACCGCGCCTGGCGGTGGCGGCGCGGGAAAGAGGCACCGATAGCAGCCCTGGCCGGGCAGGAACACATTGGCGCGCCCCTCAAAGCGGAACAGCGTGCCGTCCACAAGCGGCTTCTTCAGCAGGTACGCGGCGTCATTGACGAGGTAGCGGGTCGGGAAGTTGTCCGACCCGTTCACCACAATGTCGAAGTCTCGCATGATGTCGAACGCGTTGGCCGATGTCAGCGGCTCGTTGAAGGTCGCGACGTCGACGTCCGGGTTCACGTCCGCCAGCCGATCGCGCACCGAGTCGACTTTGGCCCGCCCGATGTTGGCGTGGCCGTGGATGATCTGGCGATGCAGATTGCTCAGATCGACGGTGTCATAGTCGACGATGCCGATGTGGCCGACGCCCGCCGCGGCGAGGTACAGCGCCGCGGGTGAGCCCAGCCCGCCGGCGCCGATCAGCAGGACCCTGGCGGCCAGCAGTTTGCGTTGGCCGATAGAACCAACCTCGGGCAGGATGAGGTGGCGCGCGTACCGCCGGGCCTGGTCCAACGACAGGGCCGGGCCACGAACAGTTCCGTTTGATGTGCCGTTGTGCGAGGTCACAGATGGTTCTCCAATGGTCAGTGCTCAGTGGTGAGTAACGCTGGGGACGCCGGAAGCATTCCCGAAGCAGACTGTTCGGCCCGATGGGCGCGAATCTGAACCTGCTCCTCGAGCAGATCCTGAATGGTGGTGCGATCGAGCACCCGCTGCGAGGCCTCGGTGGCCGCGAGCCAGGCGTTGCGGACGGCACACGCCGCCCGCCAGTCTTCGCCGTCGACAGCCGGCCCGTGGACGAACTCGTGCGGGACGACTGGCCCTTCCAGCGCGGTCACGATCTCGCCGAGCGTCAGCTGACGCGGGTCGCGCGCCAACTCGTGACCGCCACGCGGCCCGCGGACGCTGCGCACGATGCCGACGCGTCGCAGGCTGCTCAGCAGCTGGTCGAGGTAGGCTTCGGGGATTTTCTGGCAGGCGGCAATTTCGGCGCACTGCACCGGGCCCTGCCCGGCACGGCGGGCGAGCTCGATGACGGCGTGCGCGCCATAATCGCTGCGCATGGTGAGTCGCATGTTCGTCGGGGTTTCGCTTAAAAGCTAACTAAGCGAATCAACATTATAGGAAATATGACCGTCGTGACGCTGCTCACCGATTTCGGCCTCGCCGACACCTACGTCGGACAGGTCAAAGGCGCGATCCTGGCGGTGGCCTCGTCGGCAACCCTGGTCGATCTGACGCACGCCGTGCCGCCGCAGGACATCCGGGCGGGCGCATTCTTGCTCTGGTCGGCCGTCGAGCCGTTCCCGGCCGGCACCGTCCACCTGGCGGTAGTCGATCCCGGCGTCGGCTCGGCTCGACGCGCGGTCGCGATTCGCGCAGCTCGCGGGGACGTGTTCGTCGGACCTGACAACGGACTGCTGGGGCCAGCGGTCGAGCGCCTGGGTGGCTGCGCCGCGGCCGTCGCCCTCACCGAGCCAGCCTACTGGCGATCGGGCAATCTGCCTTCGGCGACGTTCCATGGGCGCGACGTCTTCGGCCCCGTTGCCGGCCATCTCGCCGCGGGTGTGCTGCTCGAAGAGTTAGGCTACGCCGTAGACGACCTGCAGCACGTCAGTTTGCCAGTGCCAGACGGCCTCAGCGGTGAGGTGCTGCACGTCGACACGTACGGGAACCTGGTGACGAATCTTCGGTCAGATTCCCTACCCGCGGGGTTCCGGGTGCGGGTCGGGCAGTGCAGCGTCGAGCCGGCGGCGCACTACGCAGCGGTCCCACCGGGCGCACTCCTCGCCCTGGCCGGCAGTACCGGCCTGCTCGAGATTGCCGCCCGCGACGCCAGCGCGGCCGCCATCACCGGCGCCACCCGAGCCACGCCGGTCGTCGTCGAGCCGGATTAGCCGCCGGCGACGGCGGGGACGATGCTCAGCTCGTCGCCGGCCTTCAGGCTGGTTTCCAGACCCTGTTGAAAGCGCACGTCCTCGCCATTGATGTACAGGTTCACGAAGCGGCGCAGTGCTCCGGACTCGTCCCGCAGACGGCCCCTGATGGCCGGGTAGCGCGCTTCCAGTTCTTCGATCAGACCGAAGACCGTCGCCGCCTCCGAGCTCAACTCCGCGACACCCTCGGTCGCCGCGCGCAACGGCGTCGGAATCCGAACTCGAACACTCATACCTGGTCGCCACGCTTCGCTGCGCTGCGAGGGGCACGCGCCGCCTCGGATTCAGCGCTGGCTGGTTCGATGCGCACGCCTTGTTCCTTGGCCCAGGCCAGCGATTTTTCCACTGCCTCCGGCGTGCCCACGACCTCGAGAATCACCCACCCGCGATCGTGACTCAAGTTGGCCCGACGAATATTCGTGACCACGCCAAACTCTTTGCCCATGTTGTAGATCACAGGCGTATTGACGAGGTCGGGTGGAAAGGTGAATTTGACTCGCTCCGCGGCCATGATGTGTGTCTTGCAACCCCCTCTACGACCGGCCGGCGTACGCGGCCTGGAACGACGCCAGTGTGGGCGCGATCCGCAGCGCCGGCGTCATGTGTTCGGCAACGGCGTCCACCGTCTTGAAGCCGTTGCCCGTGATATAGGCCACCACCAGCTCGTCCGGGTCGATCTTGCCCAGCGACGCGAGCTTCTTCAACACGCCGATGGTGACCCCACCGGCGGTCTCGGCGAAAATGCCTTCGGAGCGTGCCAGGAGTCGGATGCCCTCGACAATTTCGGGGTCGGTGACCGCGTCGAGCGCACCGCCCGTTTTGTCGACGATCTCGAGCGCGTAGTAGCCATCCGCCGGGTTCCCGATCGCCAGGCTCTTGGCGATCGTGTTGGGCCGCACCGGCCGGACGTCGAAGCTGTGTGCGCGGGCTGCCTGGACGACCGGCGAGCAGCCCTCGGCCTGAGCGCCGATCATCCTGACCGCCCCCGGCTCGACGAGCCCGACGCTCTGGAGCTCGGAAAAGCCTTTGTGGATCTTGGTGAACATCGACGCGCTGGCGATTGGCACAACGACGCAATCGGGCAGGCGCCAGCCCAGTTGCTCGGCGACTTCAAAGGCCAGCGTCTTGGAGCCCTCGGAGTAGTAGGGTCGCATGTTGATGTTGACGAAGGCCCAGTGGTACAGATCGCCGATCTCGCTGCTCAAGCGGTTGACGTCGTCGTAGTTGCCGTCGACCACGATCAGCGTCGGCTCGTAGATCGCCGCGCCGACGATCTTCGCGGGCTCGAGATCGGCGGGGATGAAGATGCACGCTTGCATGCCGGCCTTGGCCGCGTGCGCCGCGACCGAGCCCGCCAGATTGCCGGTTGAGGCACACGCGATCACCGAGAAGCCGAGCTCGCGCGCCCGTGTGGTGGCGATCGACACCGGACGGTCCTTGAAGGAATACGTCGGGTTGACCGTGTCGTTTTTGATCCAGAGGTTCCGCAGGCCGAGCGCGCGACCAAGATTTTCGGCTCGGATGAGCGGGGTAAAACCCGTGTTGGTGTCGACCAGCCGGTCGCCCTCAATGGGCAGCAGGGCGCGGTACCGCCAGAGGGTGCGGGGTCCACGCTCGATCGCTTCGCGCGACAGCGTGGCGCGGATCAGGTCGTAGTCGTACGCCACCTCGAGCGGCCCGAAGCACAACTCGCAGACATGCCGCGCTTCGAGCGCGTACAACTCGCCGCATTCGCGGCACTGCAGGCCACGGATACGGCCGGCAATGGACGGCGCCGCGGCCTGGGCCTGGACCGGGATTATGGTGCTCATGACGACCTCCCTTTGGGCTGTGTCGAATCCAGAGGGAGAGTTCATACATGGCGCGGTGCGTCACGGATGCGCATCTTCCGATGAGACCGGGTTGCTACTGGGACGGTCGCATCAGCGGAATTGGCACCTTCTCCGGACGAGCACCGCTCGCGCCGGGAGGGTTGCCGGGCTTCACAGGGCCGATTCCCTCCACCTCTCTGGATGCAAGAATTCCTTATGCAGTTTTCAGGTGCGAGGGGATCGTAGCAGTCAGACTCGCTTGCGCGCCACGACGAAGTGCGAGATGCCGAAGCGTCGCAGCGGGGAATTTTCCGCGAGATGCATCACGTCGCGAAAGAGGCGGCCCATCATGCCGCGCTCGGCCCAGTTGTCGCAGCCGGGAAAGATGTGCGACTGCACGACAAACTCCACGTTCAGTCCGCCAAAGAGCTCGAGCACCTCTTTTTGCGTATAGATCCGCACATGCGGCGCGAAATAGTCGCGCACGACATTCGGGACCCAGTTCGCTAGCAATGGCAGATTGCAGGGGCCGTGGTACTTTCCCGCGAAAAAGAAGCCGTGCGTCTCAAATGGATACAGGCGGTTCGGCGCGTACACCACGATGTGCCCGCCGGGCGCCAGCACACGGTACGCCTCGAGGATGGTGCGACGATCATCGTCGACGTGCTCGATAACTTCGTTGAGCAAGATGAGGTCGAAACTCGCGTCGGCGAAGGGCAACTCCTCAGCTGGCGCGACGCGCAAATTCGGCAGCCAGCCACTGGCCTGAGCGATCTTGTCCGGGTCGATATCGACGCCATAGACATCGTCACTGAATTGACGGAATTGCGAGACGTACATGCCGAGACCGCAGCCGATGTCAAGAATACGCTTGGCGCGCAACTCGACATATTGTCGAATGAAGGCGAGTCGACGATCCTGCCCCCGTCGCCAGACATAGCTGGGGTGGCCAAGTCGAATCGCTTTCGTTGCCGCCGCGGTTGCCACTAAGCTGAACGATCTCCCCGAGTGCGCGTCGTTCGGCGAGCGTGCGATGCGGTCACCATCTCAAGCCCGCCCATTCGCGCGGAGCTTAGCGAACTTTCTCGTCGTCGCACAAGCACTAAGGAACAACTCGTAACGCGATGGACCACGTGTTGTGCCGTTCTTGTGCTTCCTTGGTCACCTACTGGCACGCCGCCTGCGTCGACGACGCATGCCACCGGCAGGGGTGGCGGGAAGCGTGAAACGGGCATGGATCGCGAGCAATTGATACAACGCTTGCGGGCACGGGTTCGACGGGGAGGGCCGGCTGAGCAGGTGTGGTGGAACGGGGAGCTGCTGCATGTGAGCGAGGCCATCATGCGCGCCGCCGAACTGAACGAGGAGGAGCCAATTCGGGCCCGCGGCGACGACGTGGTCATTCCCCGCATGCTGCGGGACAACTGAGGAACATCACAAAACCGTTACGCGCAATCGCAATCCAGCGGCCCGCGGGAGGGATGTGCTAAAACCGGCGCGGAGATGTCGCGCTCGGTCCATGCGGTGCCTCCAACGGCCAGCCGCCCTGTTTCGTTCATCGGCCTCATCGTCGGACTCGGCGCTGTACCAGTTCTGACGATTGTCACGATCGCCCTGTTCGAGATGGCCAACTGGGACAAAGTCACGCCCGGCGCCACCGCACTCGGCACCTCGGTCGGGGGCCTGTCCCAGAGTGAAGCGATCGCCCGCCTGACGCCCAGCGTCCAGCAGCTCCTCGACCGGCCACTCGACATCCAGGGTGGCGGCCAGAGCTGGCACACCACGGCGCGTGATCTGGGGCTGCGGCTGGACCCCAACGAGCTGGTCGGCGCCGCGTATCAGCTCGGGCGCCAGGGCAGTCCGTTCGATCGGCTCGGCGAACAGATCGACACGCTGGCCCACGGTCACGCGGTGTCCGCGGCCAGCACCACCGACCGTGCCGCGCTCGACACCTCGCTGGCCGCGATGGCCCGCCAGATCGAACGCCAGCCCGTCGACGCGCGTTTGAGTCTCAGCAACACGGGCGCGATCCAGGCTGCCGGCGCGCAAAATGGCCTGACCGTCGACGTCTCGGCCTCGCGTGACCAGGTCACGGCCGCGCTGAACGGGGGTGGTCAGACCGTCGCGCTGGTCACCAACTCGCTGCCGCCGGCCATCCCCGACGAGCAACTGCAGGCCG
>Ga0209166_10001119_pt1 | contig 23497 bp, 17 predicted proteins | sample Coa_R1_3_FD_187151 | JGI IMG/M metagenome (GOLD analysis project Ga0209166, IMG submission 187151) | Surface soil microbial communities from Centralia Pennsylvania, which are recovering from an underground coalmine fire - Coalmine... | ecosystem: Environmental > Terrestrial > Soil >... | reverse complement strand
CGCGCCGTTGACGTCGGTCAGCGCCGACGGCACGAAACCCTGCTCCAGATTGCGGTACAAAAGCGCGCGCGTTCCCGCCGGAGGAACGAGTGACGCCAGAAAATTCTGGTCCAGCCGCCGACCGCCGATCACATACATATACTTGTCGTTTCCGCCCGAGAGCATTCGAACGACGGCCAGAGAAAGAGCCACTCCGTCCGGCAATTCTTCCTTGCGCAGGAAGAATCCCGAATCATTCCAATTCTTGTTGGTCGTCACCCAATCGTTCTTGTAGCCGACGCGCGCGGGATACTGCGCGGAAGAGATCAGCGTGCCGTCCCAATTCACAAACTCCACAAAATCCAGCCCGTGATCCTGCGCCGCTCCCGCAGCGTCATGCACGTAAAGCGAAAGATCCGGATTGGGCCGCGCCAGATCAATCGCCACCTTCAGCGTGATATCCGCGTCCGTAATGTCTTTCACTTGCCGAGCAATTTCTTCGCCGCGTTGCGCGTATTCTTTATTGAACTGCGAAACCAGCGCTTCGCTTCGTTGCGCGTCGGAATCTTCGAATGCCGCCTGCGTGTAGTGCGTCACGCCATAAGCCACCAGCGACACAGAGGCAAGCACGGTGATCAGGAAAACCAGGAATAATTTGGTGCGAAAGCTCATGGCTTTGCTCCGGAGGCGGCCGAGCGCGGCTGCGCCGAGGATGGCGCCGCGCCGTCTGCTGCGTTCGAAGCGCCGGCGTGGACGGGCTCCGGAAGGTCAAGCCAAACATCGGCAAGATGCCATTCACCCCAGCGAGCGGGCATCCAGTCGCGCACAGTTGGGGCGAGGCCCACCGATTCCGCTTGGGTGACGAGTGGCAGCACCTGCCAGTCTCCCAGAACTCGCCGCTCGCGGGCGTAGAGTTGTTCGCGATTCGTGCTCGTGGCAGTCTCCTCTGAGGGCTGGCTCAGATTATATGCTGCAAACATGGAATCCAGCTCAGCGCGTGGAGAAAGTGATGAAAAGTGCCATGCAAACAGGTGAACGCCGGCGGGCGGCTCCGCCGCCGTTGCAGAGCCGGAGCGCGTCGCGGGACGATTCATGACCTGCACGAGAATTGAAGCCTGACGCGCGTTCAATGCCACTCGCTCGCCGATCAGCTTTGCCAGGTCGCCCGCCGAATCCACGCGCAACCGCAACGGCGACGAAGCGGCAGCCTCATTTGCCGGCAGCGGGCGGCGCAACTCTTTCGAACGTTCCAGGTTGGCATCCATACTGAAGAGGAAAGCATATCCCGAGAGCCACTGCGGCAAAAGGGCCGCCGCAGGTTCGGCTTGCTTCTGCAGCAACACGTTGGCCATGCTTTCTCGGTCGAGCGAAAGTGAAAGCGCTTCGCGGAGCCGGGGGTCCGACACAATTCGTTGCGCATCGTCAAACCGCAAGCCATACAGAATCAATGGCTCCGATGTCCACACCCGTAGATTGACTTGCCTCGCGCGCGGGACAAGTTCGGGCGAAAGTTCGATCAGATCCGCCTTCCCAAGCTGCAAATCAAACATCGCTCGCAGCGGCGGCACTCCAAGCGTCACATCGATGCCATCCACGAAGGGTCGGCCCGCCCATGCGTCCGTGTTAGCGCGGAAATAGACGTGTTTGCCGCTGGCTTGCGAGGCGGTATCGGTTGCTCGATCGGTTCGCGACGCAGAGGGATTTTTCCCGTCGCTTTGCTCCGCGCCTGCCGCGGGCTCACCGAAGACAAACGGACCCGTGCCAACAAGCGCTCCGTTAGGCAGCGCTCGATAGATGAAGTAGCGCCCGGAAGCGAGTTGCTCGAGAAGGTCGGCGACCGGCGCGGCCGACTGAATCACGATGGTGTTGCCGAAAGCGGAGACCTGTTGGTTGGCGGGCAGCAACGGCTGAAGCGCTGCCGCGACATCCGCAGCCGCGAGCGCCGAACCATCCGAAAATGTAACTCCAGACCGAATCGTGAATTGCCAGCGCCTGTTCGAACCGTCGTGCGTCCATTCCGTGGCAAGCACGGGCAGAAACCGCCCGTAGTCATCGAGCGACAAGAGGCGTTCGAAGACGAGCGCTGCCAGCTTTTCATTCGCGGCGGCTTCGAGCGAACCCACATGCCACTCGCGTGGATCGAGCGAAACGCTGGATGCGCGCGCTTCGATGCGCAAAGTTCCTCCGAAGCGCGGATTTTCTGCCGCACCGGCGTCCGGCAAAAAACCGATAAGCACGCTACTTAGTGCAAGCAATCGAAAGCAGGTAAGCCTCATACCGTCCAGTCTGCAGGTTTCGATCTACTGCCAAGGCCTGCCCTTGCGCTGCCGCGTTTTCTCCGGCTCTCCTCCCGGGAGTGCGCAAGACCGTTACAGGGCCGGGAAACTCCATCGGATCGGAAACCGTTTGTGCTCTCCGGTCTTTAATATCGATGGCTTGAATCTCGTCGGGCTTGGTCCAGTCGCCGGTTCCGGTCACCAGCAATTGCCAGCCGCTGCCGCAGCCACTGTAAACGCCTGCAATTTCGCTGCCCCAATTCGACAAAACTGCAACCGGTTCTGGCCCGTCCTCGTACAAGCGCGCCAGGCCGTCTTCTCCGGTCACCACAATCCTGGTTTTTCCTTCCGTGTCCAGCTGCGCCACGGAGATCCACGGCCCCAGTTTCTTTCCCGACATCGCCTCGGCCGAAACCGATCTCACCCCAATCTCCGTTGCGTTTTTCCGACAGTCCCACCCGTTGGTACCGGGGAGCATGGAAAGAGTGCAGGATTCTTCGGGGAAAACCGCGGACTCCGAGTCAATTCCAACACCGAGATAACCCCGCTCGTTCCGTTTCATTACTCCATGCCGAGGGAGCCGCTCGGAACCTGCCAACACCCAATTCCCATCGCGCAGTACGTACGTGCTCAGCTCGCGGAATCCCAGCACGAACGCGCGTTTCGAATCGGAGTCAAACACGACGTCGACGATCGGGCCGTCCTGCGAAAAAAGAAACTCCCTCCGCAGCGTGAGGTTGAACGCAGGCTCCGGCGCCGGCGGCCCGCTTACGGGGCCAATCGTCTCCATGACCGTCTCCGAATTCCCCTTGCGCTGAATCTGTACCACGCCGATGTACTCCGTAGGATCTTGCGTTACGCTTACCACGAGTTCCACCGCAGCGTCCGAATGCACGATTTTGATTCCCCGCCGCTGCAATTCTTCTTCGAACGCAGTCGCGAGACTCGCATAAGCTCCGGCTCGAAGCGTGGAATAATTCCGGAATTCGCACTGAACTGACGTGGCGCGGATCGAAGCCCAGACCTTGCGCGCAAGCGCCCGGGCCGCTTCTTCCAGAGAATCAGCGCGCGAATTCAGCGGAACAAATGCAGTTACGAGAAATACTCCAAGTAGCAGGAAAAGAGGGGCACGGCCGCACTGTCGCGGCAAAGATTTTTTTCGCTTGGCGGACACAGGCTTGCGGCATGATGATAGCACGGCTGCAAACGGGGGGAAGTCGCCGCGCCGCTGGGATGTGCCGTATCCATTTCAAATTCGCGTGGCACGCGTATAGAACCTGGCTGGTTGCGTTCTTTTTTTCGCGAAACTATTTGCGGGGTAGCGCGTCCATCTTAGTAGTCGGGAATTCGGGGTAAATCTCTGTCTTCGAGGATGATCCGTATGAATCGATTCGCTATTCGTCTGCATGCGTTGCTTTGTCTGGCCGCGGCCGCCGCGCTTTGCCTCGCCGCCGCGCCCGCCCAAACTCAGTCTGCCGCAGCGGATCAAGTGCCGCCCGGTCCTACTCATCTCCTGCGATTCGCGGACATCTCGAAGGACAAAGTCGTTTTTGTTTATGCCGGCGACCTGTGGATCGCTTCCCGCGAGGGCGGCGCCGCCAGGCGTCTCACCTCCCAGGTCGGGGACGAGCTTTACCCAAAATTCTCCCCTGACGGAAAATGGATCGCTTTCACCGGCGAGTACGACGGCAACCCCGACGTCTACCTCATCTCTGCCGACGGCGGCGAGCCCAAGCGCCTCACTTTCCATCCTTCGAACGACATCGTCCTTGGTTGGACGCCTGACGGCAAGAACATCCTATTTCGCTCCGACCGTTTCAACGAGCCGCTAGGCCGCTCCACGCGTCTCTACCTTATCTCGCCGCAGGGCGGTAGCGCGCACGCACTGCCTGTTCCGCGCGGCGACCTCACTTCCTTTTCCCCTGACGGCACCAGGATCGCTTACCTCGAAACCTCGCAGGAATTTCGCACCTGGAAGCGCTATCGCGGCGGCTGGAGCCTCCCTATTGCCATCTACGACCTGAAAAAGAACACCTACGAAGAGCTGCCCAAAACCGCAGGCATGGACATGTTCCCCATGTGGCACGGCAACTCCATCTTCTTCATCAGCGACCGCGACGGCATCATGAATCTTTACAGCTATGACCTCGGCTCCAAGCAAACCAAGAAGCTCACCGACTACAAAGAATTCGATATCAAGTGGCCCAGCCTCGGCCCCGACGCCATCGTCTACGAAAACGGCGGCTTGCTTTACTCCTACGATCTCGCCAGCGGCAAGACCAGAGACCTTCCCATCGTCGTCCGCGCCGAGGACCTCGAAGCGCGGCCCGAGTTCAAGAGCGTGGCCCAGCAAGTCAGTGGCGCCGCACTCTCTCCATCCGGCGCGCGCGCCGTTGTCGAGGCACGAGGCAATATTTTCACCGTCCCGGCGGAGCACGGCAGCGTCCGCACGCTCACCACCGAGCATTCCAGCATCCACGAACTCAATCCGGCCTGGTCGCCCGACGGAAAGTGGATCGCCTATCTCTCCGACAAGACCGGCGAATATGAACTCTATACGCGTCCGCAAATGGGCGGCGACGAAACGCGTATCACTACCGACGGCAAAATTTATCGCTTTGGCCCGACATGGTCTCCCGACAGCAAGAAGCTCGCTTTTTGGGACAAGTCCAATCAACTCTGGTATGTCAGCCTGGACGACAAGAAACCAGTTCTTGTCGATAGTTCTGAATACGGCCTCATTGCAGACGCCTCATGGTCGCCAGACAGCCTGTGGCTGGCCTATTCGAAACCTCATCGGCGCGGGGCCAACGACGTCTTTCTTTATTCCCTTGCTTCAAAGAAGGCCACGGAAGTTTCTTCAGGCTTCTATAGCGACAACAATCCCGTTTTTGACGACAACGGAAAATATCTCTATTTCGTTTCCACGCGCTATTTCTATCCAAGCATCGGCCAGCTGGATCAGCGCTTCAACTACTATTCCACCGACGGCGTTTTCGCGGTCACGCTGAAGGCGGACGAAGCTTCTCCCTTTAAGCCCGAAAGCGATGAGGAAAAAGCCGCCGACGAATCCAAGGACAAGAAGAAGGACGACAAGAAACCGGAAGCCACGAAACCGGCGGAGCAAAAACCCGGAGAAGAAAAAGAAGAGAAAAAGGCCGAACCAGTCAAGCCCATTCAGATCGACCTCGAGGGCATCGCCAATCGTGTTGCGCCCGTCCCGATCGAGGCCGGCATTCTGAGCAATCTTGCCGCGCGCAAAGAAAAATTTTTCTACGTCTCCACGCCCATGGAAGCACGCCAGTTCGCCATGCCGGGAAATCAAGGCCCGAAGAATGTGCTTCACGTTTACGACGTCGCCAAGCGTGAAGACAAAGTTCTGCTCGAAGGCATCGAAGTCTACGACCTCGATAAGGAAGGAAAGAAGGTTCTCTATAAGGCCGGCCCCGTCCTCGGCATCACCGACGCCGTACCGGGTAAAGCCAAAGTAGGCGCCGGCAAACTCGATCTCAGCGGCCTCCAGGTGAAAATCGACCCCCGCGAAGAGTGGCGCCAGATTTATCACGAAGCCTGGCGCATCGAACGCGATTTCTATTGGGATCCCAACATGACCGGCCACGATTGGAATAAGATCGGCGCGCGCTATGAAGCTCTGCTTCCCTGGGTGGCCCATCGCAGCGATCTAAATTACCTGATCGGAGAACTCATCGCCGAGCTCAGCACTTCGCACACTTACGTCGGCGGCGGCGAGCAGCCCAAGAATCCGCATATAAGTGTTGGAATGTTGGGCGCGGACTACGAGCCCGATGGCGGTTTCTATCGCATCACGAAAATCTATCCCGGCGAAAACTGGAGCGACGCGACGCGCTCGCCCCTAACCGAGCCGGGGCTCAAAGTGAAAGCGGGAGACTATTTGATCTCCGTCAATGGGCAGGAAGCCCGCTCAACGCAGGACGTGTATTCCTATTTCCAGGATCTGGCCGGAAAACTTGTCGCGTTGAAAATCAACAGCAAGCCCAGTCTCGACGGAGCGTGGGAAATCACAGTAAAGCCCACCGCCAACGAAACCGGAGTCCGTTACGTCGATTGGGTGGAATCCAACCGGCGTAAAGTCGCCGAAGCGACCGGCGGCCGCGTCGGTTACATGCATGTTCAGGACACTTCCATTCCCGGAATCATTTCGTTCGATAAAGAACTTACGGGACAGCTCGACAAAGAAGGAATGATCGTCGACGAACGCTACAATGCCGGCGGCCAGATTCCCGATTTCTACACCGAAAAACTCAAGCGCTCTCTTCTCGCGGTCATTTCGGTTCGTGATGGCAAGGACGTTCCCTATCCTCCCGTCGCCATTTACGGGCCTAAGGTGATGCTCGTCAACGAACTCTCCGGCTCAGGAGGCGATTTGTTCCCATGGCTCTTCCGCTTCGAGAAAATCGGACCGATCGTCGGCACGCGAACGTGGGGAGGGTTAGTCGGCATCAATCGCGGCGCGCCGCTTCGTGACGGCGGCTTCGTCACCGCACCATCGGCGGGTTTCTATTCCTGGGACAAAGGCAGCTCGTCCTGGGTCGTGGAAAACCACGGCGTCGATCCCGATTTCGTCGTGCCTGAGCGCCCGGATCTTGTCGTCGAAGGACACGACCCGCAACTCGAAAAGGCTATCGAGCTGGCGAATGAAGCCCTCAAAGACTACAAGGGGCTTCCACCCAGGCCAAAGTTCCCTGGTTCAAAATAACAGCAGCAAGTTTCTGCCGCTTCCTTCTTGTCCTGCATAAGCCAAAACGGCCGGCTAACTGCCGGCCGTTCCCGTTTTCGAATGAAGAATAATTTAACCGCTAGCCGAGTGGCTTGGTCCACGCTGCTGGTGTAGGAATAACCTCTGGCAAATTCGGCGAAGCGCGGCGGTGCTTGCCTGCATGCTCATGATCTTTCCTCCTTTCCAGCAGCGCGTCCCGAGCCACCCACAGGGGTTTTGGCTAGCGGAACCCGTGGCACAGGCTTCGGCCTGTGCGATTTTTTTGAACTGCTTTACGGCCTCTTCGCCGGCTGTCTCTGCGCGCTGACGGCGGGCGATGGGCTATCCGGATCCGCCGCATCGTCGGAAGCTGAGCCGTTGTTCCCGTTCGTCACGCCGGAAAATGCCGAGCGCAGCACGTCGCTCGCAAAAAAGTTTTTGCCATCCATCGGCACCATCATGATTTGCAGCTTGTCGGAAAGCCGCTCCGCAATAATCTTTTGAATCAGCATCGGATTCTGCTTCAGCACGGCCGCTTCGAATTTCATCCGTTCGGAATCGGCTGCGGCTGTCACGCGGATGCGGTTCGCTTCCGCCCCCGACAGATTTCTTTGCCGCTCGACTTCCGCCTTGCTGTCGATGATCTTCGCCTGCGCCGCCGCTTCGGCATTTTGCAGAGTGGCTTCCTTGCGTGCTTCGGCCTCCAGTTTGGTCTGCTCGATCTGTTTCTGCTTCAACGGCAGTGTGTATTGCATCGCGTCCGCTTCCGCCTTCGCCTGCAACACGCGCACCGCTGCTTGTCCTTCGGCTTGCTTCACGTCGCGCGCCTTCTGCGCTTCCGCTTCCAGCTCGGCTATCTTCACTTCCTTCTGCTTGATCTCCTGTTCGGTTCCCAGCCGCTCGTTCTCCTGCTCCTTCAAGAGCAACCCTTCAAGCCCCTTCGCGTATTCCGCTGGAAGCTGCAAGTCGCGCAGCAGAACTTCGCGCACGAGAATCCCGTCGCTCTCCAGCCGCGCCGTAATCGCGGCTGCCGCTTTCGTCCGCAGCTCTTCGCGCTTGGTCGCAAAAATTTCCTGTGTGATGTAGTTCGGCGCGAGCTGCCGGTAAATCGTCAGCACCACCGGGGCAACCACTTCCTCGCCAACTGGCTGAGGCAAGTTCGCGTGAATCGCGTCCAGTCGGCGCGCGTCAAGCCGGTATCTCACGGAAACCGCCAGGCCGATGTTCAACCCTTCCCGGGCCTGCACCGTCAGCACATCTCCTTCCGTCTTGGCCGATGGCGCCGCAAGCGTCGAGTACACCTGCTCGCGCGTGTCGTACAGTGCAACGCTATCGACGAGCGGCGTGACGAAGTGCACTCCGGGATACAATGTGCCGCGCCGCGCGCCCCAAATCTGGCTGACGCGTACGCCAGCCGTTCCGTCTGGGATCACTACGATGCTCAGGGACAAGAGGATCGGAATTAAAGACATTACCGCGAGCCGCTGGACCAGCCGCCAGCGGACCGGCCCAGAAGGGCGACGCGCCGTCACCAAGCTTTCCGCCCCGCTATCGCTCGTCTTACTTCGCGCTAACAGACGCCGCAACTGCTCCGCGATATAAATGTCATAAGCCACCAACGCGCCGGAACTGCCGAACAACCCGAGGCCCAGTATCATCAGCAAACACTTCAAAGCCAGCATGACGTTGCTCCCTTCCTACTCACTCCCGGGCGTTGCGGCGTAGAGGCGACTTTCAACTCCGCCGCTCACGTTGGACCGGGAATTCCGCCTGCGCAGTCTCGGGCATTTCGCATCCGGCCCTGGCGCTCACCGATGTGGTGCGTAGGCTCTCGCAAGTTGAGCCGTCCCTCCGACGAGTTGAGTCCGCGGTGCGACGCGGCGAGCGGTCGCCGGCCTCATTAAAACGAACATCGCCCGCAACAGCATCCAATCGAACCCCACGGCGGCCGCCGCGGCAAAAATCGTCGTAACAACCAGCGTTGCGAAGTGCAGCATGGCGATCATGTTGTGCCTCCCCAGTCTTGTGGCGACCTGCGACACAGGGAGGTGCACGCCAACGGCCGCGTTGAATGCCCTGAAAATAAAAGACTTATTTCGGAGGCAGGGCAGAGACTCTGTGTGGGGACACACACGCCGTGGCCGGCCAGACGCGCATCTCGCCTGCACAGTTGGCCGAACGCGGAAACGGAGCTATTGTAGTAGTGATACCAAAAGAACCCGGAGATAAGCAGCAAGCCCGGGAGCAGGCCTGAAAGGAAAAAGAGCGCGAACCTCTCTCGCTATTCACCAGCGGCAGAGGCATTTGCTCGCAAACCTACTCGACATGGCGGCACGCCCCGGAATGCGCATCGGCAGGATTCTCGGAATACCCATCTATCTGCATTCGACGTGGGTCATCATCTTTGCCGCCATCACCTACTCTCTTGCGATGCAGTTCACCCAGGAGCATCCCGCCTGGAATCCCGCACAACAATGGAGTGTCGGCATCTTCACGAGCCTGCTTTTCTTTGCGTCGCTGCTTTTTCACGAGCTCGCCCATAGCGTGGTTGCCCAGCACTACAAGATTCGCGTCTTGTCCATCACGCTATTCATCTTTGGCGGCGTGGCCAGCATTGAGCGCGACCCTTCCAAGGCCATCCAGGAATTCAATATCGCTATTGCCGGTCCCGTCGCCAGCGGCTTTCTTGCTGGAATTTTTTTCGGCTTGGTTCAGGCCTTTCCTTCGAACCAGATGGTTAATGCCGTCTCTACCTGGCTCTGGACCACGAATCTGCTGCTCGCGGTCTTCAATCTCCTTCCAGGTTTCCCTCTCGATGGCGGAAGAATTTTTCGCGCGATCATATGGGGAGCAACGAAGAACTTTTCCAAAGCCACGCGCATCGCCGGCGCCAGCGGACGATTGATCGCCTACGCGATGATTCTTCTCGGCGGCTTCGCGGTCTTCAAGGGCTTCATTGGCCAGGGTCTTTGGAGTGTCTTCATCGGCTTCTTCCTGCTGAACGCGGCGCAAGAAAGCGTTGCGCAAGCCGCTATCCGCGAAACTCTCACCGGCCTCCGCGCCGCCGACGTAATGAGCCATGAAGTGCCCACCGTCGGCCGCGCCATCTCGCTCGAGGAATACGGTGCCGAAGTTCTTCGCACCGGCCGCCGCTGTCATCTCGTCATCACCGACGACCGCCTCGTCGGCATGATGAACGTTCACACTCTCAATTCCGTATCTCGCGACGAATGGGGCCACACTTCGGTCCAGGCCGTCATGATTCCCCGCGAACGCATCCTGTGGGCTTCTCCCGACGAGCCGCTCCTGGGCCTCCTCGAGCGCCTCCTCACCGCTGACGTCAATCAAATGCCCATAGTCTCAGGCTCCGATGATGGCGCCGCACATATCATCGGCATGGTCTCCCGCGATTCCATCCTCCGCGTCATGCAAACGCGCAGCGAACTCGGCCCACTCTCTTACGGCACGGCAAGCAAGTAGCCCGATCCGACTCCTGGCTTCTGCGACAGCGTTTTCCATTCACCGCATGGCGTCTACTCTTTCGTTTCTTGTTTAACGCAAGCGGCCCGCTTGGGTATACGATGGTTGCCTAGCCTCAAGGAGAGGGATGATGGCCAAAAAGAGCAAGCTCACGCAAGTCGCTTCCAAAATTGGCGGCGCATTCGGCAGGGCGGATCGCAAAGCCCACCAAGTAGTGGCGGCGGGAGCGGTTGCCAAGAAAGAGCTCCAGGCAATCGCGAAGCAAGTCGGTGCACTCAAGCGCCAACTGGACAAGACCACCAAGCGCTTGAAACACGCCCTGAGTTAGATCCAAGTCCAATCCATCTTTCGTTCACCGATTGGCTCATCCTGCCGCTTTCCCGCTCACGTGTGCCTCTCGAATCCACGTCGCGCCTGATCAAACGAGTTCACTTCTCCTATCGCTCCCCCGCAACTCCGCGGGGATTGTCAGGTCGATTGGTCTATAATGCCCCACCCGTGGGGTAGATAGGCTGGCAGCTAATCGCCAAACCAAAGTGGAGGAAACGTAGCCATGCACTCGGCGAATCTGTGGAGGTCTTTGTCGTCGCGGTATACAAGTTGGATTCGCGTAGGCTCGGCGGCTCTGCTGATTTCTTCGGCGCTCCTCGGCCTCGATCTCGCCGCGCAATCTCCTACTCATTCCGATCGCTCAGAGCCGCCTGCCGCCACGCCCGCCTCCCCCGCGCCAAACTACACTCCCAACTACTCCCTCGAGGCGCGTTTCCTCCCCGCCAACATGAACAAACTCGTTTTCGACCTCTCCGTCACTCCCCACTGGTTCACTCTCTCCGACAAATTCTGGTACACCTACCGCACCAGCAGCGGCGCCAATTATTACGTCGTCGATCCTCTCAGGAAGTCCAAGTCCCCGCTCTGGGACAACGCGAAAGTCGCCGCCGCACTTTCCCTTCTCACCAATTTTCCCTATGACGCGCAGCATCTTCCCATCAAGCGGCTCAAGCTCATCGATAAAGACACTCGCATGCGCTTCGAAGTGGAAATTCGCAAAGACGGCGTTGTTCCCAATGAGCCTGAGAAAAAAGCCCAGGACGACGGGAGCCAGCAGGGCAACGAAAGCGAAGTAAAGCAGAACGAAGAAAAGCAAATGGAGCAGCAGGGCCAGCGCTCCGACCGTTCCGCTCAGCCCGCCGAGCCGCGCGAAGAAACCCGCACGCTCGTCTTCGAATACGATCTGGCCACCGCCAAAGTCTCTCGCCTGGACGATGCCGAGGCCGCTAAGCCACGTCCTCTGTGGGCTTCCGTTTCTCCGGATGAAAAAACGGTCGTCTTCGCACGCGGGCAAAACCTCTTCATGATGGACGCCGAGAATTATGCCAAGGCTCTCAAGAAGCCGGGCGACGCGAGTATCGTCGAAACGCAGCTCACCTCGGACGGCGTCGAAAAATTCAGCTACGCCCGCCGCATCCTGCCCGAACAGGAAGATCAGCTCAAAAAAGAAGATAAGGGCGACACGAACAAAGCCAGCATTCGATCCCCGGCTATCCAGATTCACTGGTCGAAAGACTCAAAAAAGATTGCCGTCGTCCGACAGGACGAACGCAAAATTCTGGACTACTGGGTCATTCACTCGCTCGCTTCTCCGCGCCCCACGCTTGAGTCCTATCCCTACTCGCTCCCCGGCGAGGACGCCATGCCGATTTCTCAACTGGAAGTTCTTGACGTCGCATCCAGACAGCTTGTCGTCGTGCAAGCCATGAACTTCCGCGAACAAGAACTTCGCATCGCAGATGCCCCGCTTCTCGAACGCGATCGCGAAGAATCGCGCGAAGAGCAGGAAGGCAATCAGGAAGGCGCTCCGATGCCTCTCTCGCGCGTCACCGCTCGCTGGCTATCCGACACTTCCGACAAGCTCTACTTCGTCAGCACGGACCGCGATTTTCGCAAGATCGATGTTTGCGTCGCCGACACCGCCAGCGGCGTCTCGAAAACTCTCATCACCGAGCGCTCCAACGTCTGGCTCAGCGTCAAGCCGCTCCGCCTCGTCGGCAACGGCCCGGAACTTGTCTGGTGGTCCGAACGCGACGGCTGGGGCCACTACTACCTCTTCGATTCCTCCGGCAAGCTTAAAAACCAGATCACCTCCGGCGAATTCGTCACCGATCAGATCGTTTCTCTCGACGAAAAATCCCGCACTCTCTTCTTCACCGCCAATGGGCGCGAAAAAGATGAAGATCCCTACTACATCCATCTCTATCGCGTCGGCCTCGACGGCTCCGGCTTGCAACTGCTCACTCCCGGCAATTTCTCTCACGCCTTCAGCGCTCCCGATTCCGGCAAAGTTCTTGAAGACACTTTTTCCCGCGTGGACACTGCCCCCAAATCCGTCCTCGTGGATGCGCAAGGCAATCATCTCCTCGATCTCGAAACCACCGACGTCTCTCAGCTTCTCGAAGCAGGCTTCAAATTCCCTGAAACCTTTAAAGTCAAAGCCGAAGACGGCATCACCGATCTTTACGGCGTTATGCACAAACCCTTCGACTTCGACCCTTCCCGCAAATACCCTCTCATCGAGTTCGTATATCCCGGCCCGCAAACCGAGGAAGTGAACAAAACCTTCTCGCCAAAAAGCCCCAACGTCCCGCTTTCGCAACTCGGCTTCATTGTCATCGAAGTTGGCGCGCGCGGTGGGAGTCCTCAGCGCGACAAATGGTATGACAGCTATGGCTACGGCAATCTGCGCGACTATGGTCTCGCCGACAAAAAAGTTGCCGCCGAACGCCTCGCCGCCCTGCATCCCTACATCGATCTGTCACGCGTCGGCATGTGGGGCCACTCCGGCGGCGGCTTTATGACTGCCGCGGCCCTCCTGCAGTATCCCGATTTCTACAAAGCCGGCTGGTCCGAATCCGGCAACCACGACAACAATGTCTACAACCGCGACTGGAGCGAGAAATACCACGGCGTCCGCGAGGAAACGCTCAAGGACGGCACGCAAAAATATGTCTACGAAATCGATAAGAATTCCGAACTAGCCAAAAACCTCAAAGGCCATCTCATGCTCACCACCGGCGACATGGACAACAACGTCAGCATGGTCAACACCATGCGCGTCGCCAACGCCCTCATCAAAGCCGACAAGCGCTTCGAGATTCAGGTCTATCCCGGCATGCGCCATTCCTACATGCCCATCGCCAGCTACGTGGATATGGCTCGCGGCGATTTCTTCGCCCACTGGCTCCTCGGCTCCTCCGATACCGGCGCCGACATCATCGAACTCCAGAATCAGCGCCAGGCCACTCCCAGCAAAAAATTCAAGGAGTAGTATCGCTCTTCACAGTTATCTTTTTGAACTGGTTCCCTAACCTGTTAGTTGCAAAGGTGTTGCGGGCTGATTAGATGAAGGCGTCGGGCGGGTGGCCCGGACTCGAGAAATAAGCGTTTGTGGGAATAACGAACGTGGAGAGAATATCACTGCGGCACTTCTCGCGAAAGTATCGTGACGCGGAGGGGCGCCCTCCGTTTTATGTTGATTTGTGATTAGGCGAAGCATCTTTGATCGACGGGGGTTTGTCAGATTCAAGAGCAGGTCTTCCGGGCCACCCGCCATGATCCCGTGCGCGAGCTGCGGGTGCAGATCAACCCCAGAAAAAGCAAACTCAAAAACGTCCTACTGCGCTAATGGTCATCCACCCGCTCGCGGTTAGCCGTTGGCTCTCACAAACATGAGGATGTCTTCGATTGCGTCCTCCACCGTGCCGCCCAGGTGCTGATCAAAACGTAATGCTTTAAGTGCGGGAATCGTAACGGACAGCGTACTTCTCCTGTGCACCCGCGCAATATGTCCCAAGCCGATTATGGCGGCGGCCCGCACGTCTTCACGTCGGTCTTGAAGTGCCATCAAGCATTGTTGCTCCGCCCAGGCCCAATCGGTGTCATGAAGAGCGGTTGCAATGATGGCTCGTGCGGCTCGCTCGTCTGAGTCAGAGGTCAAAGCCTCACGCAATTCCTCGCGGCTGATAGGCAATATATCTTCGTATTTCACAGATCAAATAATCTTCCCTTTCTTGTTTACGAATCCAGCTTTAATTAGAACATTCCGCTGTTGCTATGATAGCTGGTCCCAAGTCCTCACATGCCCGTGGAATTTGTCCTTGGAAGTTTGATCCAGAACAACGAGCTGACCATGCTTCTTGTCCACACCGACTCGGCGCGGGGACGTAGCTCTTACTTGAACGGAGTTGTCGAGAGCGGTTTGGCCGTCCTTCGGACCTGGGCTGGCGTTGCCCTTTTGCTCCGGACCATGTTTCGGGCTCGGTTCGAACTCTCCGTTAGGATTCGCGGGAGTGCTCTGGTTTTGTTGAGTCACTGGCGGCGCATTCTTTCGATGGGCGATGTCAGACACAAGGGTGACAGGCGCCATCTGCGAATCCGCGAGTGGGTGCGCTTCGACGAAATCTTGGACTTTGCCTGCGGCGTCCTTCACAGCGTCATAGTTTGTGGCAACTGTTAACACAGCCGCTCCGGCGATGATCAGGCCGCCGACTATTTTTTCGGCAAGTGTGGGACTTTCAAAAATCTGCTCGCCGAGGTCGATAGCGTCTTCACAGCAGTGGCCGTCGAGGTTGGCGAAGGATTCGGGATCGTCGGCGACCATGGAGTAGAGGTTGAGCGTTTGCGGATTGGCGAGGTTGGCGTAAGGGACGGGAACAGGGACGCTCGACCAATCGGCGCTGAGCCAGCGCCCGAAGCGGCTGGTGTAGTAGCGGGCGCCGAAGTCGTCGTTGCCCGTTTCCGTGTCGCGTTCTTTGCCCTCGAATTTATAGTTCCGCGAGCAAGAGTTGATGTAAGCGTGCTCGCCGCCGTAGGGGTCGAAGTCGGCATCGTAGCAAGGGGTGCCGTTGTTTTGTGTCATGGCGCGCGAAGAGCCGAGCAGGTCTTCGATGTAGTACTGCGTGTTGCCGCCGGAGGGGAGGATGGCGATGCGCTTGCCACCGAAGAAAATGTATTCGTTGAGGGTGTTTCCGGAGGCATCGGTTTCGGCGAGGACTTCGCCGCCGAAGGGCAAAGTCAAAAACCGCATCCTTGAAGATCACAAGGGATGCGGCACCCCGTCTGCATTCTGTGCTCCACCCGCCAGAGTCACAACCGTCCTAGCGCGTTAAGGGTCGCCCACCCGCCCGGTTTCCAAATGGGAGAGAACGTCCCGTCCGTCCCCGGGTTTCCCGGAGTCAACGAATATAGTTGGATCGGATAACCTTGAGATCCTTCTTGCTGATTTCGACGACGAACCCGGGGTGGCTCCTAGTGCTTCCCCTCGCCCCTTTAACGCTATCGGAAGCAGTCAGGGCTACGGTTACAGAGTCGCTGTCTTCAACCACCGAGATCATGTAGTTATCCAAGTCCAACTTCTTTAGTTGAAACTCAGGCTCTGCTGCATGTACCCACTTAAGGGAAGCCCCTGGAAATTCTGCCAGCGGCTTGGGGGGATTCGATTGAGCCATCAATAGACCCCATCCTAAAATTGACGTCGCCACCACTATAGCCCACATGTATCTTTTCATTTCAATGGTCCTTCCCGCCTTGTAAACGGATTGTAGAATAGAAATCTACCGCTCGGTGCGCCCAGAAAGGCGGGTGGCCCGGACTCGAGAAACATGCGTTTGTGGGCATAACGAACGTGGAGAGAATATCACTGCGGCACTTCTCGCGAAAGTATCGTGACGCGGAGGGGCGCCCTCCGTTTCATATTGATTTGTGATTAGGCGAAGCTTCTTTGATCGACGGGAGTTTGTCAGATTCAAGAGCGCGACGTCCGGGCCACCTGCCTGGATCACCAAGGGATAAAAGTTTTGAGGAGGCAACATATGCTGCGTTTATCCGCAATCGTACTCTCATCGCTTTTCATTTGTGTGGCCGTCGTAGGACAAGAACAAGCACCCGACCCCTACTCGATGAAATTCGTGGAAAACAATTTACGCATTGCGTCAGCATCCGGGGGCGGTGAGTGGGCTAGCGCTGGAAAAGATTTCCAAAGGCTCGGAGATGCGGTCTCGATAGCCCTCCTGAAAGTGCTGAGTCAGCAGGACCTGAGGAACCCGGATGTCGTACGCCGCTTCTTGCCCATAATCCGCCAATCCTTTTCATATCCTTCCATAATCTCGATAGAGGCGGACAAGAATCCCAAAGTCACGCTTTTTCTCCTCGCTGATCTTCAGCAGAACATTTCCGACCCCGGCCTACGACACGAAATTCGCCAAACCATCAGCTTCATCAAGCAGAAAACCTCGACATAAGAATGGGCGGGTGGCAGGCCTTAACGGCTGGGCACTGCTCGGGTGCCGCATCCTTCACGATTTTTGGGAAGGGTGCGGGTTCTGATTTTTCCACACTTTTCCACAGCCGTATCAAACCACAAGATTCCCTGTGTACCCTGCTTGCCCTGAGCCTCGAAGGGCCAACCCTTTCCAACTCAGCGCCTTGCCAAGCCGTCATTCGAACCAGCGCTACTGTTCGAATAACTTCACAGTACACATAAATAAGCTATTGACATGTAGTAACTTTCATGCTACCATGTAACATGGTCCGAAGCCCCCAGCCCCGCCCGGCAACCTCGCCCTCCCCGCGACGCCTCCCGCTGCCGCCTTTCTATTACACTCATCGGCCTATCCTCTGCCTCTCGCCCCTCCTCACTTCCCCGAACTCGACCCACCCGACACAACTCGACACGCCCGTGCCGTCGCAACCCCTCTGCTATCAATCGCATCCACACGCTTTCCGTCACACATGGGGGTGTGCCTCTGTGTTCACTTCCGACTTTGAACTTTCCACTCCGTACCGCTCTTCCCGCAAGTGTCCACATCAATATCATTCCGCGCCACTTAGCCGTCCTTTGTTTTCATACTCTTACGCACTCTTTTGCACCGCGCAGACCGCTATCTTCCATCTTTTCATTTCCTTGCGCACACTTCGGAGAAAACACCCGGAGTGGGGCAGGCCCCACGCTTCCAACATTCGAACTTTTCCATCTTCAAACCTTCCAACGTTCTCTCTTCCCGCTATCCCCTTTAGAATCTCATCTCTTGCACACGCCCACCCTCTAACCCCCATCGAATCACATTTTTACAGAAATCATAGGGGCGGCGGGAATGGGGGTCGCCTTGCCACCAGCCACAAGTCACCAGTCACGACTCACGGCCTTCACCTGCGCTGCGACTCTTCGCCGGCCGCGATTCCAGCACAACCCGGATCCCGTGCCGAGGCCGCAACGTGATCGACGCCAGCGGCACGACCGGATGGCCTTCGACCAGCCAGAACCGGAACTTTTGCGCCACCGTCGCCAGAATCAGCGCCGCTTCCATCAGCGCGAAGGAATTCCCGATGCACTGGCGCGGTCCGCCGCCGAAAGGAAAATAAGCGAACTTTGGAATCCGTTTCAGCAGGTCGCCCTCCCAACGTTCGGGGCGAAACTCTTCCGGCGCGTCATACCATCTCGGGTCGCGATGTACCGTCCACTGTGCAAACGAGACGCCGGAGCCTTTAGGCACGGGGTACCCCGCAATCTCGTGGTCTTCAATCGCCGTCCGGGCCGTTCCCCACGCGGGAGGATAGAGACGAAGCGACTCGGTAATGACGTGATTCGTGTAAACGAGCTTTGGCAGATCGTCGAGCGAGGGAGCGTTACCCGCAAGTACTTCGCTCAGTTCGGCGTGGAGCCTAGCCTCGACTGCGGGATTCTGCGCGAGAAGCCACCAGGTCCAGGAGAGCGTATTCGCCGTGGTCTCGTGCCCCGCCAGAAAGAGCGTGATGGTCTCGTCCCGGAGTTGCTGATCCGTCATGCGCGAGCCGTCTTCATCTTGCGCGGCCAGCAACATGGAAAGCAGATCGCCGGCATCGCGCCCCGAGGCGCGTTTATCCGCGATGATTCGGTAGAGAACTTTTTCGATCTGGCGGATCGCGCGTTCCTGCCGGATGTTTGTCGGTGTCGGCAGCCAGTGCGGCACAAGCAGCGTGCGGCGGAAATTCGCGCCAAGCTCGAGCAGAAGTTCCAGCGATTTCCCGACCTCTTGCGCGTCTCTCTCGACGTCCCCATCAAACAGAGTTTTGCCGACGATTTGCATCGTGAGCCGCATCATTTCTTTGTGGATGTCGCGCTCTTCGCCGTCCTGCCACTCGTGCAACAGCCGCTCGGTGTACTCGACCATCGTCGATGCGTAACCCGCGATCCGCGCGCGGTGGAATGCGGGCTGCGCCAGCCGCCTTTGCCGCAGCCAGAAATCTCCTTCACTCGTCAGCAGACCCTTTCCAAAAACGCGCCTGTTCGCTTGCAGCACGCGGCCTTTGATGAATTTTCGTGGGTGATTTACCAGCACATCCTCGATGTAATCCGGATGGTTGATCAGGTAAAGGCGAAAATTGAAAATTCGCAGGCCGGCGATGTCTCCGTACTTTCGTGCGAGTCCCGTGAAATAGCTCAGGGGATCGCCGTTGTTCAACGGTGCGAGGGACCAGCGCTTCAAACCGACGGAGGGACCCGGTGGAAACCTGAACTTCTCTTTGGCGCTCACACTTTCATGCTACGGACAGGTCGCGGCCGCGTCAACGCGCCGCATTCACGCATTCGCGGAGATTTCCGGGCGAAACGCCCGCAGACGAAACGCGCCGCTCCGGAACTCGATGGTCACGCTAGAAAATCCGGCGGCGACCAGCCGCGCCGTAGCTGTCGAGAGCGCAATTGGAACGAAAGTGCTGCGAATGTGCGCGACGCGATTGAGCCAGCCGTCTGTTATGTCAAGGGCGACAAAAACTCCGCCAGGCTGAAGCACGCGAAAGACCTCCGCGAACGACTGGTCTTGCGCTTCTCGCGATGTCAAGTGGTGCAGCATGAGCACGGCGAGCACGGAGGAAAATGTTTTGTCTGGAAAAGGCAGCGCGGAGGCGTCGCCCTGCACCGCGTCAACGTCTGCAACGGTCTTGCCGTCTTCGCCTTTGTTCTGCGCGGTAAGTTTCACGACGAGGTCGCGGCTGTATTCGAGGCTCGTCACTCGCCCGGCGCGCTTTCTCAGCTCTTGTGTCGCCGCGCCCGCGCCCGCTCCAATCTCCAGAATGTGTTCGCCTAGCTCCGTTCCTTCGAGCAGCCAGGGGAGCAACCGACGCCGCGTCACGCCGCGCCAGAATGAGGAAGAACAAAACCAGTTTTCAAAACGATTCATTGATTTTGCGACTGCCGGAGCCGGTCAGTTCATTATCGCAGGAGGGCGCGTATCTTCCGCAGGGAAGATGCAAATTGATCGGCATTGTACGCGGAAGGATTTTCGAGCTGCTGGAAAAGTTCGTTAATGCCGGCGCGAACGGCGTCGGCGTTGGCGGGCTTCGCATCTTTGCTGTAAGCGATGTAGAGCGAATCCATCGCCATGGCGGCTTGTTCGGCCGCGCGTTCGTCCGCCAGAGAAATGGCTTCGGCGTCATCGGAAATTTGCTGCAGCATGCGAAGGACGAGTGCTTGATCGTACTGCATTGCGGCGAGCCGCTCGGCGAACCGCTCCGCCAGCGGCGCAGCCGAATCAGCGGACGCAGCGACCGCATGAGGATCGGGATTGAGCTTGTTCATCTCGCCGGACAATTCGAGTACGCGACGCTCAAGTTCCCCCGCAGCTGCGGGCTCAATCTGCTTTGCGAGAACGCGAAACACCGCGTAGCGCGAGCTGTTCCACGCGGGATCGCCAGGACGCCTTCCCGCGAATCCGTGTTCCTGCCTCCAACTGTCTTTCGCGGGGCCGAGCGCGTGGTGGCATGCAAAACAGGAAAGCTCGGAATATTCGGGCCAGACATTTTTCTTGTCGAAGCGCTCGCCTTTCGCTCGCCAGGATAAGCGTCCCATTTCCTCGCGAAGCTGGACCGCTTGCCCGGCGGCCCAATCACGCACGCCGGCCCACGCGGCGCCTTCGACAGGTTTTCCAGGCGCGGATTCGCGCGGCGATTTCCAGTGGCGCGGCATCACGGCGGAAAACGAATCCAATTCAAAAAAAAGATCCGGATGGCCCGCCGCAATCATTTCGTGGTCGACAAATTTCTCTTTGGTGCCCAGATGACACTCGAGGCATTTCTCGGATCGATGAATCACGCTGCGCAAATCGCGCATTCCCAGAGCCAGGGATTTTTCCTGCGTCCAATCGCGCGTGGTGTGCGCGCCGAGCCAGGCGGAAGCGGGACCGTGGCAATTTTCGCAGGAGACACCTTCCGACAATTCGAAAGGCCTGCCGCGCTGCTCCGGTGCGGTATAGAGCGCGTGGCACGCGAGGCATTTTGGAGCTTCTTCCGCTTTCGAATTCAATTTCAGGATGCGCGCTATGCGTTCGCCGATATCCCCGGTCAGCGCCTGGTACGCACGGCTGTGCTTGTCCCTGGTAATCCAGGTGGAATATTCGTTCTGCAAAATTCGGCTGCCTTCGACGGGCTTGACGCTGCCGTGACAGCTGGTCGCGGCGCAAGAACCGGGGCCGATATATTTTTGCGGTTCCGAAGAATCGCCGGCAGCGGCGGCCGTCGAATTGCCTGCTGGCTCGTTGCGATCCTTCGCGGAGGCCATGCAAACGGCGAGAATGAGGGGCAAGGGCAGCGCGAAGCACAACGCCGCGCTCAGCCCATGGGAATGGAAGCCAATTCGCATGCAAGGTTGCGGACGAGTTGTTCGCACCATTATCGTGTGGAACGCAGCAGTGCCGCGTTGTCTTTTTCGCAGCGTGGCGCGAAAAGGCAACGGCCCTCTATTTACACCGTGGAATGCCGCCAGTAGTATGCAAGAGAATCCGTACCACCCTGTGCGCCGCGCGATGAAACTCGCCCGGCTTTGTTTCATGCGAGACGCCGCAACGTGATCTTCGACGACCTGCGGGCAATTCAGCTTCGCTATGGCTTCTTGCCCAAGGCGCAGCTTGAGGCCCTTTCCTTACGCTCGCATATTCCGCTTTACCAGATTCATGGAGTCGCCAGCTTCTATCCGCACTTTCATCTTGCGGCGCCTCCGAAAGCAGATGTCCGCGTCTGCGCCGACATGAGCTGCCGCTTGAACGGAGCTTGCGAATTGCGCGCGGAGCTGGAACAACGATTCGCAAAAAATGATCCCTCCGAAGTGCGGATTCGCGATGTGTCCTGCTTGGGACGTTGCGATCGGGCGCCTGCGGTTTCGATCAACGACGAAATCTTTACCGGAGTGACGGCGGATTCCGCGGAAGCGATCGCAAGGAAAGCAATTCTCGGAGAAGAAATTTCGGAGCCGAATCCGCATCAGGCGCGAGTGTTGTGCGCCTCGGATCCGTACGAAGGCGAAGAGAAGTATGGAGTAGTCCGGAAATTGGCGGCGACAAAGGATTGGGACCGCGTTTTGGCGGAACTGAAGGCGTCGGAACTGCGCGGCATGGGGGGAGCGGGATTTCCGACGAGCATGAAATGGGATCTGGTGCGGAAGCAGCCGGGAACCGAGAAATACATTGTCTGCAATGCGGATGAAAGCGAACCAGGAACAATCAAGGATCGCTTCATCATGACGCATCTGCCGCACCTGGTGATCGAAGGGATGCTCGTCGCAGGACTGGTGACGGGAGCCACAAAAGGCATTCTTTACATCCGGCATGAATACCGCTTGCAAGAGGAGATTCTCGGCGAGGAGCTTCGACGATGCTATCACTCGAAGCTGCTCGGCAAAAACTTGCTGGGAAGCGAAATGGATTTCGATCTGGAGATTTTCGTCAGTCCGGGCGGATACATCTGCGGGGAAGAAAGCGCGCTGCTCGAAGCGCTTGAAGGAAAACGCGCGGAGCCGCGGAACAAACCGCCGTTTCCGGGGCAAGCAGGCTTGTGGCAAAAACCGACGGTAATCAACAACGTGGAAACCTTTGCGAACGTGCCGCAGATTCTGGCGCGCGGAATCGAGTGGTACAAGACGCAGGGAAAGGGCGGCTCGCGAGGCTTGAAATTCGTCGGAGTAAGCGGCCACGCAGCGCGGCCCGGCGTTTACGAAGTGCCGATGGGAATACCGATGCGCGATGTTATTTTTCAATCTGCGGGAGGGATTCGCGGCGGGCGAGAATTGAAAGCGTTCGCGCCTTCCGGACCATCGTCGGGGTATTTGCCGGCGTCGATGGTGGACGTACGGCTCGATTTCAAAACATTGGCGGATGCCGGGTCGATGCTCGGGTCAGGAGCGATCGTCGTTTGCGACGAGACGACATGCATGCTGGACATGGCGCTCAATGCCGTCCGGTTCTACCGCAACGAGTCGTGCGGAAAGTGCGTGCCTTGTCGTGTGGGATCACAAAAAATGACGGACTTGCTGTTTCGTTGGACGCACGGCGGCGTTTCTGAAACACACTACCACGCGGACCTCGGTTTGATTGACGAGCTTTGCCAGGCCATGAGCCTTACTTCGATTTGCGGGCTCGGACAGATTGTGCCGGCGCCGGTGCAATCCGTGCTGAAACATTTTCGCGCGGAAGTCGAGGATCATGTGTTGAAGGGAAAATGTCCGAGCGGAATCTGCTTTTCCGCGGCGGCGCGGGCGGGCGAGGCGAATCGTGTGGGGATTCGCCCGTGAGCGGGAAGAATTCGCAGCGGCCCTCTAGACCAATGAGAAGAGATTAAAGAAACGGGAATCGTGAGCACAACGACGACCACAACTCTGGTTGAACTCACCATCGACGGGCGAACCGTGCAGGTGCCCGCGGGAACGAGCGTCTTTGACGCGGCGCGGATGAACGGGACGCCGATTCCGACGCTTTGCCATTTGCAGAATGAAACGCCGGTGGGGGTCTGCCGGCTGTGCGTGGTAGACACCGGAGCGCGGGTGCTTACTGCATCGTGTGTGCGGCCGGTCGAACCAGGCATGAAGGTGGTCACAAATTCCGAGAAAGTACTGAACGCGCGGAAGACTTTGCTCGAACTATTGATGACGGATCATCCGACTCCGTGCGCACGGCAGCAAAACTCAGGCGACTGCGAACTGGAAATGCTGGCCCGCGCGGCGGGA